>Ga0207671_10006635_pt1 | contig 10261 bp, 17 predicted proteins | sample KBSC24metaG_FD_184352 | JGI IMG/M metagenome (GOLD analysis project Ga0207671, IMG submission 184352) | Corn rhizosphere microbial communities from Kellogg Biological Station, Michigan, USA - KBS C2-4 metaG (SPAdes) (version 2) | ecosystem: Host-associated > Plants > Roots > Rhizosphere > Soil... | reverse complement strand
TGGTGTGCAGTACGCTTCGACCGAGTACACCGGTCTACTCAAACAATATCAGGCGAAAATCAGCATGAGCCGCCGCGGAAACCCGTATGACAACGCCGCCTGTGAGTCGTTCATGAAGACGCTCAAGTTTGAGGAGGTCTATCGAAACGAGTACCGCGATCTGTCCGATGCACTAGCCTCGATTGGCGAGTTCATCGAACGGGTTTACAACCAAACGCGGCTGCACTCGGCCCTCGGCTATGTGCCGCCGGTTGAATTCGAACAGAATAGCGGGGCCGATCAATGAGGCCGCTACGCCACATTTTTACTTGGGGGCGCTGCCCCCAAACCCCTGGAATTTTCCGCTTTGCCGCCAGAATGGCTTTTGGGGGAGCGGGCTGCGCCCGCCCCCGGCCCATTCCGGCCGCCGAGTCGGCGCTCGGGGTGCGTTCCCGCATTGCCCTATCCTCCGCTCGGGTATTCCCAGAGTGGATTACATCAACCTCGCTGTGCAATGATTTTTCAGCGGACGGCGATTACCCTCTTAACTTTTTGTCTCAGCCCAAGGGTTCACTTCAGTAATTTACTTCTCCCCCATCTTTTTGTCCAGTTGGCTTCGGTATTGGCGACCCATCCGCCGCCGGCCGCGAATGCGCCGCGCATTGTTCGCGCGGTAAACGGCAGGGCGTCCCATTTCAATCAAGGATAAGGTACAAAAGTGGAGAGGTGCCAATGAATGCAAATGACGCAAGAGGACCGGAAGATACTGCGAGACGCAGCGGACATCAGTCAAAGAAAGAAGACGCTGAAGCAAATCGCGGACGAGAATAAAGCCAAAATGAAGGCGGGGCAGCCTCAAAAATTCCGACTCACCGCGAAGACTTCCGACGAGCCGAGCGCCTAGAGGCTACCGCCTTACTCGCCCGCCGTTCCGCCTTTATTGCAATCCGAACGGCTCCGCTGCCCTGTGGATGAAGGTCGCCGCAGAACCCATACTAAGCTGATATACACCTCGAACGAATGGAATCATTGCGGGAAATAGAACCAGTACCAACGTTCCCGTCGTTAAAACCGCCCGCGCTATCCTTGACCGCCCGCCAAGTGCGTAAGATTGCCACGCGGCCAAACGCCGTGCGGCGCCGGCGGGAGCGCGGCGAGGCGATCAGCGATCGAGTTCGGAATTACCACAGCCGTCCCCGCCACCGCGTATTTGTGATATTGTGCGCGCAAAGGAGTCAACAATGTTGAATTGGCTCGTTCGCTTGTGGCACAAGATTGACGGCTGGTGGCATCCACACCAGGCCGAACCGAGCACTTACCGTCGCTCGAACCTCCACGGTCGTTATCGCTAGAATCGCCCCAGCGGGCGGTTTTCTTTTGACGGCTCTTTGCTTAGGAGCGTCGGACGACTCGAACGGGTCGTCGCTGAAAGCAAAAACATGCGGGAATTGCTCCTGAAAAAAGAGGACTTAGTCGCATGTTTCTGAGGAGCAGCTCCAAGAACGGTATAGCGCCCGCAAACTAGGATGGTTAACGGTCAGCCTCGATAGGTACGATGAAGTGCGCCCGTGGCATTGTCGTCGTCCTCGATATGTCCCCTGCAGTCTTCCTAACGTTTGCCAAAACGATTGGTTGGAAAGCTCCTGTAGGCCGAACTTGATGCTGAATTGTTTGATAGGGCCATGTTGACCTTCCGAGGGTCCCAGGATTCCGCTCTCAGTCGTGGGACCGTCTTCCGGTGCAACTCTCGCCTCCACTTTTAGGAGATAGGGGCCGAAGCGCGTATGGAAACGAAAACCGTCTAGCGTATGCAGCATGACTAACTTTTTTATTATGTCCTGCTTTGGTCGCGCCGATCCGGATTCCGGCCAGAGGAAACGGCAATATCGGCGCAGATCGAAGACGCGTTTCAAGCGCGTAAGATCTATTTTGTGAGAGGCGTGATCGTCGACGCCGGCCCCGATCGCTACGCGCAGTTCGAAGCGGCGAAGCTGTTTCTTCGGCTGCTTTCTTCACGCGGGTGCGGAGGCGATACGGCAGCGTGCCACCGACCCCGGCCCACGAACGCGCCGCGCGCTGTACCGCGCGGCCAACACGGGGCGGAGCCGCGGGGTCGCTCACAGAAACTGTGAATCGCGATGCCACCATGTACGAACGCGCCACCACAAACCGGTGAGCCGGTGCCGACGACCGCTGGCCTCAAACCTCCGGCGCCAAGAATACTCGCGTATCTCGTGTTTGATATTCATCAACTCTCGTTGTTTAGTGTGCCCTGAAAACCCAACCGTTACCAGGTCCAACGGCAAATTGAATCTCTCGTACTAACCTCGCTAAATGGAAGGTTGTCCAGCAGGACGAAGAAGTCAGCGGATCCACCTCACACGTGCAAAAGCGACGCTACGCAGGTACCCACGGCCCCGGGCGGCGTCGCGGATCGCGGCGTCGCTACTCTGCGCTTTTTCGACGGCGTAACATAATCAGGCCGAGCAACGCGACCCCGAGTACCGAGCAGATGATGCGAACTGTCGACGAATCCATAATTTTCTCCTCTTTTTGAATTGCGGGTGTTCATCCATTAACGATTACGCACATCCCATCGGCGGAAAGACAACGCAACAATACTGTTGTTAGTACTAGAGCGAAATCCCATCGCTTCAGAAGGCCTGTCCGCAAATCGCGAAGCACTGCGCAGGGTGGGTTCGTACGCATCGCTGATGGATAAAAGCGTCGTCGTTTCCAGATTCGTGTCAAAGTGCGGGACCGAGAAGTTTCTCTCCGTCGATGCCCTGGCCTTCCGCTTTGCTGGGGCAACGCGCTCAATCGTCAACTCAGAGTCTCGCTGCGATGTGCTGTCAATCACAAGACGCAAGTAAAAGGCGCAAATTCCAGCCGGTGATGTAGTAGCGGCAACGGCCCCTGGTGGACGTCGAGAAGAGGCACTCGATCCCCGCGCTCGATAGGCAGGCAGCCGCAGCAATCCTTGCCGCCATGGTTCAAATGTCGCACCAAGGGAAGCTTGTCGTTGCCCAGGTCGTTCAGACTCGCGACAGAGAAGAATTATTTTCAGGGGAAACGAACCCCGGAACCCCTTGGTACTGGTTCTATTTCTCGCGATGGTCCATTTATTTCGAGTGTATTTCGGCTTACTCTAAGCATATGTGGCCAGTGAGAGCCACAGGCAGCGGAGAGAGAGCCTTTTTCTTGGGAGGAGGCTCTCTTCTGTGTAGCTGGGCGATGGTTACCGCGTGGACAGCCCGCAGGCGCTCGCCTTCAGTTCGAAAGCAAAATGCCAATTGGGTCTCTACTTCTTATGTCCGTCGGTGCTCAGTTTACCCCGAAGAGTTTCTAAGCAGACTTGATTCAGGCGAATTCGACGATAGGGTCACCGAAGAAATTGGCAGAATATCCAACGAGGAATTGGAGCGAGTGGCGGTTTTGATGTCGAGGCCGATCAGGGGCAAAGCAATTTTAGAACTTTCCCGATGGCCAAGCCCTATGCCGCACCTCCATGGGAAAAATCCTTAGACGCCGGCTACACAAGCGATGGAAGGACGATGAAACGGTGCCAGTGCTCCTCAGCGTGATTCGCGAGGCGCGGATTGTGGCGGAACAGCAGGCGGCTCTGAATGTCCCCAGGCCATTGCTCGATATGGCGAATAGTGTAACGTAATTACGGCAAGACGACGGTGATCGCCGTCCCCTAAAATCCAGCCAAGGCGCATTTACCGCCCGCGCTCTGGCCGTACCGGGGAATGGATTCCGGCAGAAAGCGTTGCTAGCAAGATTGATATTCGACGGGTCGTTCGTCACTGCATCACCCGAGATGCCTAAAAGCAGCACGCACTACTTCAACGTACCTCCCGATTTCTTGCATACGCACGGCGCAAGCCGGGCAATCGTCAAGATGCCGCTCTACGCCGCTAGTTCTTGCCTGTCCTTGATGGCTCCAATGTAGCGCCGTTCGAGGTCCGTATCGGAAGGGGTGTACCTTGCTAAGTACTCCGTTTAATAAATACAATAACGTATTAGTGTGACTTGAAATCGATATCTTGGAATGGCATCTTGTTGGTGAGGTGCACATCCTTGCCGAGATCAAGCCCATTCGCCATCATGCTCTCGCCTGCCGAGGAATGCGAGTTACGCAGGTGTGCCGCAAAATATACGTTGCCGTATTTTTAGGTTCAGCGGGCGAAGATGATCCTGCGCGCAGCCGAGGACATATCCAACGACGAGATCGCCGAACGTCTGGACACTCGCCGTGAAGTTGTCTCGCTTTGGCGGAAGCGCTTTTTCACCGACCGCCCTGCAGGGTTAGAAGAGCATGCACGTCCGGGTAGCCCCCGGATTTCCCCCCAGACAGGTTCAGCAGACTGGCCTGGTTGCGTCCGTCAGCGGAAGCACGCTCTGGCGCTGGCTACATGAAGACGCACTCGACCCTGGTATCACCGCAGCTGGATTTTTCCTCGCGATCCCGATTTCGCGACCAAGGCTGGCCGCGTGTTGGATCTGTATGCCCGTGAATGGCAGGGGGTGGCTCTTAAAGACGATGAATTCATCATCTCCGCCGATGAAAAGACGAGTATTCAGGCCCGCCGCCGCAAGCATACCACTCAGAACTGCCGGCCGCGAACGCCCGTGCGCGTCGAACACGAGTACTTCCGTTTCCGCGCCTGGACGTACATTGCCGCGCTGAATGTTCACCACGCCAGAATCTTTGGGCGCTGTGAATCGAAGAATGGTATCGCGCCGTTTGACCGGCTGGTCGAGCAAGTGATGACACGCCCTCCCTATAACGATGCGCGCCGTGTCTTCTGGATCGTCGATAACTGCTCGGCACACCGAGGCGTCAAAGCCATCGATAGCCTCCGACGTCTCTATCCCTACCTCACACTCGCGCACGCCCCGTACTCGCAAGCTGGCTCAACCAAATCGAAATCTATTTTTCAATCGTCCAGCGCAAGGTGCTGACACCCAATGATTTTCTCGATCTCAATGCGGTGGCCGAGAGACTCCTCGATTTTCAGTACTACTGGGGAAACACCGGCCGGCCATTCGAATGGAAATTCACTCGGCAGAATCTCGCCGATCTCCTTACCAAGCTTGGCAAACCACGCTGATCCCTCAAAAAAATACGTTAGTGGACTTCTGAAGTGACTAAGTTTGGCCATGGACTCTTGCCGGATGGCCGGAAAAGTTCTCAACTTTTCTTTGCTAAATTTTCAAGCAAGAGAAGAAAGCGCTTCCGGCAACTCCCCTCTCATCCTTCTAACTATCCAATTTAGAGCGCGACTTTAAATCCTCGTCGAATACCATGGCGAGATTGTTGCCCCACTTTATGCTTAGCAGTCTGCCATCGTGAAACGGGTCAGCTTCAACTTCAATCAATGCTCCAGCGGGAATCCTGCGTGCCGCGAGTCGCCCATGTTCATGGAACAGCGCCATGACGGGCTGCTTGATTCGGTAATGTCCAGGTGGCAACGGCTCAGCTCTGGTTTTATATCGGGCTTAGCCGGGATATGGACCATACGGTTGATACTGACGTGACTATTACCCATGGAGTTCTAGTCGGCGGGGAACTTTACTCGCCGGCATCACGGTCGCCGCCGTCGCGCGACAGCTTGGCATGTCGCGCTCGCGGGGCATCCTGAACTACCGTCGGACCAAGGTGCCGTTGGGCGTAGTGGAAGCCGTGAATGGCAACATCAAGGCGCTACTGCGTCGTGGACGCGGCTTTAAAAATCTGCGTACCTGCTCCTCAAGGCGCAACGTATGGCAGCAATCAAAACGGAATTCGTCGTCTTCCAGAAAGCGGCCTAAAATGCAGCTCCCGTTAGATTCCTGCTCAGAGCCAAAAATGCTTGAGATCATGCTCCTTGGCCGGGCTCGGAAAATTGCATTGGCCCGCTTCGCTGAGGACGCGTCACGCATGCCTTGCTTGACGCGTCCTCGGAGTGAAAACCTGAGGATAGCTAAATGCAAGGATTGGGTCCGACTGTGACCGTAGAAGTGCCGCTATATGCTGATTTTTGCGACCCAAACTCGAGGCTGGTGGACAGCGCCGACCAGGATCCCAGCAGACCCAGCACGGTGCCGCACGCGGTATTCGGATTAATGGTACCGGTCACCGAAACAGGCAGTGTGGCGGTACCGCCTGTACCCAGTGAGCCGATGGTCCAGATGGTCACTTCATTATTGCCGCCCGTAGCCTTGCGCAGAGCGATGGAACCCTGTGACGGCCCTCCGAAAGTCGCTCCCGTCCAAGCATTCTTTCCGCCTTGGGCCGAAACGTTCGTCAGATCCTTGCAGGCGTGAACGCTGATCAGCAGGTTCCAGGTGTGGGAGCCCGGGAGGGGAAAACCTGGCGAAGTGATAAAAGTGGTGCTGATCGTGGCATTTTGACCTGTAGTGCAAAGTGGGTCCGCGGTGTCGGCAGGAATAGTGATAGTGAGGTCAAGGCAAGCGGAATCCGATGAAGCATAATTGCCTGGGTCGGAGAATTCGGCGACGAATCCGAAGGAACCGACAACGCTCGTCAATCCCGCGGCATAGAGATCAAAGGTGATGTGACCGCTTGCGTCGGGTGTGCCCTCGATCGGTGGCTGGACTTGGGCGTTGCCGTTCTGGGTAGCGCAACTACCCGGCACTCCCGAGGTTTTGGTTTGAAAAAGTTTAACCGTACCGGTGGTTACCGGCAGGCTCGATGATGTCACGGTAATGACAGCGAATGCCGGGGAAAATTGTGTCACACTCGCCGATGGAGAAAAGCTCAATGTCGTCACGGTGGCTGGGTGCGCCGCATACGTCGTTGCACTGGCCAGAATCGCAAGTGCAATGCTTAAAATCGTTGTATTCAATCTCATTTAGATGTCCTTTTAGAATTTGATTGTTGCCGTGAGAGTAGCCTAAGGCTCTTTGAGCGGTTTTCCAATGGATCAAACAGGGTAGTACGCCTCAGTACGCCATTTGGAACCCGGATAGGAAGCAAGGATCTGCCCCTATTTAGGTCCTGGGTGGGCCAGGAAGCGGGATTAATCCAAGATGCGCCATTAGATCCGGGGGCTTAGATCAGCCGGGAGTTGAGCGATCAAGTACTCGCTGCCACTTTGGCGGCTCTTCACGGGCTGTTGGACTGGTGCGGCGGTACTGCGTACTTTTGTGGTCGCAGCAGGGCAATACGGGGGCAACGATGGCATCGAGAAGGGAGAAATGTGAGGGATTCAACAACTCAACCCGCATAAGGCGCCGCAGCCGGAAACTCAGAGTAACTTTGAACCGCGATACCACCACTCGCGAACGCGCCGCCACAAATCTGAAAGCAGGTGCCGGTGTCCGCCCGCCTCGAATCTCCGGCGCCGGGAGTACTCGCGTATCTCGCGTTGGAGATTCATCAACTCTTTATGCAAGTTTGCACTGAGAACCCAATGTTTACTAGTTTCAACCGCAAATTGAACCACTAGTCCAACCGTCACGGCGACGCCCGCGCGGACCCCGATAGGTCCAGGCCACCGGCGACGGCCCGCGAACGCGCGGCCCGGTGTTCGAGGCCCGACGTCGGGCGGCGGCGCCGAATCGCGACGGGGCGATCAAAACCGTCGCGGTAGAGGCAAACACGGCGGACACGCACCGAAACCGCCGATTCTTGAATGGCAATAGATGAAACAATAAGGACGAAAGCTGTTGATCCTGGGCGATAGCGTTATAGCGAGAAGCAGGCACGGAGTAAGCCCGGAATTGCCGGAGGTCCTATGAAGAAGAACAATCAACGCCAAGAAAGCGAACGCGTGGCGGCGAGGACGTGAGAAAAACGTTGCGAACGTCTGGCAAGGTTTGGCTGCCGGTCATCTGGTTCATCTACGGCCTACAAGCTCTATTTGTCGCTCCATGGCTGATCGGGTCAGTTCAAAGGAGAGAAGAGTCCTTCTGCATTGTCCTGGCGGTTCAGAAGCAATTTGATCGCTTCGGCTTGTCTGATGCGACGTTGTGCGCTTATATCTACTAATTTTCTATTCTTCTTTTTACTGGATACCGTATTGGATTCTCCGAACGACTTTAAAGGGCACGTGGAATCGTAACTCAGCCTGGGTGTTTCTATTTTCGCTTTGGTGCCTCGTCACAGGCTTGGCGATGGGAAACTTCGCGATCAGGGCTCTTGACGGTTTGCCAAGTTTCTGGGTTTGTGCGCCTTGGTTCCTCATCAGTTGCCTTGTACCTGTTTTAATAGGGAACGAATACGCTCTTGTGCGGAAGGTGAAACCACCTGCAGACGTGTCCGCCCACCAGGCCTGACTGCCAATCGAATAGCAACGGTACATCATTGCTGCAACCGCAACTCGCCGGCATGACCGGCGCCACCGCCGCGCGACAGTTCGGCGTATCGCGTTCGTGGGCAAACCGGGAGGCGAACGCGGCCGGGTAGGGCATTCTTGTCGCGGAATCGCTCGACTAACGTGGCTAACCCACCGTCAAGGGGCGCGCGGACCCTGCCCCGTACTGCCTGTACTGCCCGGGTTGACATCGGTGCTTGTCGAGCATACGATCAGACTCGCAATAGGAGTCCAACATGTTTCTTCACCGAAAATGGCTGACCATCGCAATTGTCTTCGCACCCGCGGTCTTCGCGGCAAATCAGTGCGTGAATCCCGGCGGTACCGCCGGGTGTAAATCGTCCATCAACGCCGCAATCGCCGCCGCCGGATCCAATGACACCATAACCGTTGCCCACGGAACCTACGCCGAAAACGTCATCGTAAACAAGCCGCTCGCGCTGCTTGGCGACAACGCGAACACCACCACCATCGACGCCACGGGCCTGGCGAACGGAATCAATATCGACGGCCTCGCCAATTCCGGGCTGAGCCACGTCGTTGTGAGTGGCTTCACGGTAGCCAACGCCAACTTCCAGGGGATCCTCGTGACCAACGCGTCGGGCATCACGATTACGAACAATCATGTCACCGGCAATAACCGCAACCTGTTGCCATTCAACCCGGGCGGTCCCGTCTGTCCCGGTATCCCGGCCGTGTTCGAGGCAGGCGAGGGCTTTGACTGCGGTGAAGGCATCCACCTCAGCGGCGTCATCAGTTCCACCGTGTCCAACAATCTGGTAGATCATAACGCCGGAGGCATTCTCGTCAGCGACGATACCGGCCCCAACCACGATAACTTCATCACCGGCAACACTGTCCAGGACAACCCGTACGATTGCGGCATCACCCTCGCCTCGCATCACTTTGGACTCTCCCCTCAGGACCCGGCACTGGGCGTTTATCACATCACGGTTAGCGGCAACACCTCCGCGCGCAACGGACTACTTACCGGAGAAGGCGCCGGCGTTGGTATCTTCACGGGCCCCCCAGGCGCGCAGAATTGGGGTGACGTGGTAGTCGGGAACGTCCTCACGGGCAATGGGCTGCCTGGCGTCGCGCTTCACTCCCACACGATTTTCCAGAAACTCACCGATCATTTGATCGCCGGTAACACCATCTCCGGCAATGGACCCGATTCCGATCCAGGCACTACGGTCCCTACCGGTATCGACGTATTTAGTGACTCGACGGGCGGTGCGGCTCCAATAACTGGTGTCGTGATCGTCGGCAACACTTTCAAGAACGAAGGAATCGATGTTGCGATCAAAACTCCCGGCAGCGTCGAGGTGCACCTCAATGACTTTTTCGACAATCTAGGTATCGATAATCTCGGTACCGGCTCGGTCAACGCCACCATGAACTGGTGGAAGTGCTCTGGTGGCCCGGGTTCCAACGGCTGCACAACGTTCGCCGGTCCAGGCGTGCAAGTCTCGCCGTGGCTCACGCAACCATCCAAGTGAATTTAATCCGGTGGGCACGTTCGCCACTTGACTCATCGGTCGGGTATTTGAAGAGCGGGTCCGCCAAGGACCGGCTCTTTCTTGGTGCGGTTCTCATGAACTGGCTCCTCCTGCGCTGTATGCCTTCCGCATTCACTGCAAGGCTGCTGATAGATTTTCCGCCGCTAATCTGCACGGCAAATAGAATGAGGAAACCGTACATCATTGCCGCAGCCGTACTCGCGCCGGCGTCAAGATTGCGACCGTCGCGCGGTAGCTCGGCGTGTCAGCGCTCGTGGGCCAGCAGGAAGCGAACGCGGCGGGCACGCGCGTTCTCATCGCGGAGTTGCTCGCGCCACATCGCGAACGGCTGAACGAGCATTTGACCAGACGCTTGACCGATCGAAGACGTGTTTCAAGCGCGTAAGATCTTTTTGGTGAACGGCGCGATCGTGGACGGCGGGCCGTATCATTACG
>Ga0207671_10006632_pt1 | contig 10262 bp, 10 predicted proteins | sample KBSC24metaG_FD_184352 | JGI IMG/M metagenome (GOLD analysis project Ga0207671, IMG submission 184352) | Corn rhizosphere microbial communities from Kellogg Biological Station, Michigan, USA - KBS C2-4 metaG (SPAdes) (version 2) | ecosystem: Host-associated > Plants > Roots > Rhizosphere > Soil... | reverse complement strand
AATGCAGCGAGGAAGACCTCGTGAAGGCGCTGGAACTGGCTCATGATGCCATTCGTGTCCAGATCAAGGCACAAGAGGAGCTGCGTGCAAAGGCTGGTGTCACCGCTAAGAGAGATTATACCAAGCCCGTCGTCAAGGAAGAGCTGCAGCAGAAGGTAACTGCTTTTGCCAAAGACCGTATCTATCAGATATCCCGTGCCGGCAGCAGCAAGCATGAGCGCAGCGATGCCTATGACCTGCTGAAGCAGGAGCTGATCGCCAGTCTGGGTGAAGAGCCTGCCGACGAAGACAAGAAGCTGGCTAAAAAATATTATGCCGACCTGCAATGGGAGGTCGTCAGAAACATGATCCTGGATGATCGTATCCGTCTGGATGGCCGTCAGCTGGATCAGGTCCGCCCCCTGGCTATGGAAGTGGATCCACTGCCAACGCCCCATGGCTCTGCCCTTTTCACACGCGGAGAAACGCAATCCCTCACCACAGTCACCCTGGGCACGCCTCTGGATGAGCTGCTGGTGGAGAGCGCCGCCAAATCATTCGATTCGAAATTCTTCCTTCACTATAATTTCCCTCCCTTCAGCACTGGCGAAGTAAAGATGATGAGAGGACAAAGCCGCCGGGAAGTAGGACATGGTAACCTTGCCATGCGCAGCCTGAAGAAAATGATGCCGGGCAGCGATTACCCCTATACCGTGCGTGTGGTCAGCGATATCCTTGAATCAAATGGATCGTCTTCGATGGCGACCGTTTGTGCAGGCAGCCTCGCTCTGATGGATGCCGGGGTTCCTTTCCCCAAGCATGTCAGTGGTGTGGCGATGGGGCTTATTACCCGTCCGGCCGATGGAAAAAATGCTATCCTTACAGATATTTTAGGAGATGAGGATCACCTGGGAGATATGGACTTCAAGGTCACCGGTACCCGCGAAGGTATCTGCGGCGTGCAGATGGACATCAAGGTCGACGGACTGAGCATGGACACGATGAGGGAAGCGCTGGAACAGGCCCGCAAAGGCCGTCTGCATATCCTGGATGCCATGTATGAATGTATGCCCGCGGCACGCGAAGACGTGAAACCGCATGCTCCGAGAATGGTGAAGATCTTCATCGACAAGGAGTTCATCGGCGCCGTCATCGGACCACAAGGGAAGATCATTCAGGAGATACAAAGGGAGACTGGTACTACCATCAACCTGGAAGAAGTCGGCAACTTTGGCGAGGTCAGCGTTTTCAGCCCTGCCAAGGAAGGTCTGGACAAGGCCGTGGCCTGGATCAAGGGCATCGTTGCGCAGCCGGAAGTCGGCTCTGTATACGAAGCAAAGGTGAAGTCCGTCATGCCATACGGCGCATTTGTGGAATTCCTGCCCGGCAAGCAGGGTCTGCTGCACATCAGTGAAGTGAGCCACAAGCGTCTTGAAACACTGGACGGCGTGCTGAAAGAAGGCGACACCGTGAAGGTGAAGCTCATCGGTCTGGACCAGAAGACAGGCAAATTCAAGCTGAGCCGCAAAGTGCTTATTGCGAAGCCCGATGCTCCCGCCGGCACTGGTAAGCCAGCCAGCGGTCCTCAGGCTCCCCAGGGCACCCAGCAATAATTTATTATCTTTTTTAATAAGGTCTGTAGTTAAATACTACAGACCTTTTCTATTGTCTGTTTATGCTACTTCATGTCAATATACCTGCTGCTGATATTTCTGTCCAGGAGATACTGATAGCCCGGCTGGAAGATCTCGGATACGATGGTTTTCAGCAGGAAGACGATCATCTCGATGCCTACGTGCAGGAGGAAAAATTCAATGCTGCGGAGCTGGAGGAGCTTCTGTCCCGGTGGCAGCTCGGCTTTACATGGCAGGGTGTTCCCGAAAAGAACTGGAATGAAGAATGGGAAAAAAATTTTCAACCCGTGATCATCGGTGACTTCTGCGCCGTACGGGCATCTTTTCATGCGCCGGTTGCCAATGTAACGCACGAGCTCGTGATCACCCCCAAAATGAGCTTTGGCACAGGGCATCACGCCACCACCTATATGATGATAAAAGCCATGCAGCACCTGGATCTGGCGGGAAAGAGCGTCCTGGATTTCGGCACCGGCACGGGAGTGCTGGCGATATTGGCTGAAAGGCTGGGGGCGGGAGAAGTGCTGGCCATCGACCATGACCCCTGGAGCATCGAAAATGCAAAGGAGAATGTAAAAGAAAATCAAATACAGGGGGTAAGGGTGGAGCAAATGGATAGCATACCCGATAAACCGTTGTTTGACAGCATATTAGCGAATATCAACAAACATGTGATCCTGAAGGAGCTCCCCCGGATGAAACAACAATTGAAGAAGGGAGGCGTTATATTATTGAGCGGCCTCTTGCATGAGGATTATGAAGATGTTGAAAATGAGGCGCTTAAAAATGACCTCCCAATATCCGAAAGGTTGAGCGAAGGCAGCTGGATCTGTTTAAAACTCGTAAATTGAGACAAATGCCGGCAGGGGCCCTGAAGTATTGGAGTCTTTTTTTAAGTATATTTGTTATCCAACTTTAACTCAACCATTCGATGAAGGAAGTTTTACTTATACTTCTCGCTTACCTTATTGGTTCAATTCCTACCGCTGTCTGGGTTAGCAGGGGCTTTTTTGGTATCGATATACGGGAATACGGCAGCGGAAATGCCGGGGCGACGAATACTTTCAGGGTCCTGGGTTCCAGATGGGGCACCTTTGTGATGTCCATCGATGTCATTAAGGGGGTCATTGCCACAGGCCTATACATCCTGGTGCCATATTATCTCCATGACGAGACGGAAAGGACCAATTTCATGGTTGGTCTGGGACTGGCGGCCGTTGTAGGCCATATTTTCCCCATTTGGGCTGATTTCAGGGGAGGGAAGGGTGTAGCTACTCTTTTTGGAATGATCCTCGCAATCCAGCCGCTGGCGGCCGTATGCTGCGTGGCCGTATTTCTCCTGGTGCTGTATCTGACCCGTTTTGTTTCGCTGAGCTCGATGCTGGCCAGTGTGGCATTTGCGGTGTTTATCCTCTATATTTTTGACGCAAAAGAGACCTTGTACCGGGGTTTTGCCATAGCGGTGGCCCTGATGGTCGTCCTAACCCATCAAAAGAACATTACCCGTCTGCTGAGAGGCAGTGAGAACAAAGTACCCATCTTTAAGTACCGGGATCGCCGTCGTCAGCGCAGACACGGTGCAGCGAAAGCTAATGATTAGCATATTCAATTATTTTTCATAGCTTTGCCGTCCTGCATTTTACATGCAAGAGATTTGTTCTCAATCTGAAAATTAAAAATTCAGGAGATGCTCCCAACTTTACTGGAAAAATTGCAGCTTAAGGACGAGAAAAACCTGTTGATACAGGGGCTGCCGTCCGCCATCGAAAAGCAATTTGCAAAATTGGCCTTTGCAAAGAATCTCACCCCCCTTTTAAAAAGTAAAAAGATCGATTTTGCTCTCGTATTTGCAGTGAATGAGCTGCAGCTGCGGGGCATCGTCTGTGAAGTGCTGCCTGCATTGCAGAAAGGGGCTAAATTCTGGGTCGCCTATCCCAAGGTGGGGTCCAAGATCGCTACCACCCTGAACAGGGAATGCAGCTGGGAATGCGTTACCGGCGCCGGCTATGAGACCTCCCGTCAGGTAGCGCTGGATCACGTATGGATGGCCGTTCAGTTCAAAAAAGCAGAGCCAATGGTATTCCTCGAAAGCGAAGCCGTATTGGAAGAGGCCGGCGTCGAAATTCTGGAGAGGAAGCCCCGTACAAGGCGTCTGGAACGCGCTAAATAAGACTCTTTACCACATCTGTCAACTTTCCCGGTGTATGAACATACTCCTGGCGGGCTCCTCATAAAACAAATCTAGCGGTTTCTGGGCGCCTTCCTGTATCTTTGCCCCGTCCTCTCAAACTATTATTCCTCTGGCGAACAAATGTTTCGCGCGCTAAGGCTTCATGATTATTAGACCGGCCATATGAATTCGAGGACCTGCTTACCAGGGACCCCTATTTTTTTGTGAACAACGATATGCTTTTAAGTACAATTCATGGCAGTTTTTAGCAAGCAAGGTCTAATAACGGAGCTTTTGGATAGGATAGAGCTTATAAAAGCCAGCACCCAACCCTTCCTCCGCCTGACAGATCAACAATTGAATTTCAGCCCTGCTCCCAATAAATGGTCTATTGCAGAGGTATTCGGACATCTGAATATTGCGCACGATGGGCATATCCGGGGGATGCTTTCCCGTGTGACCCTGGCTCCTGATGTAAAGATGGAAAGCTATCGCAGCGGCTGGATGGGCGACTGGCTGTATAACAGGATCATGCCCAGGTCCGACGGCAGCGTTTTCAAGATACCCTCTCCCAGGCGTCTTCATGCAAGGAAGGGGGGGCTGGACGGGCATGACGAGCTGCACCGCTTCCTACAGCAGTGTGATGCGCTCGACGACATACTTCATCATGTATCCACCAAAGACCTGGAACGTATCAGGATACCTTTTACCATATCAGTTGTACGACTGCAGTTGGGCGACATGCTCCGCTACCTGGTGGCGCATAATGAACGGCATTTGCTCCAGGCCCATCGGGTGATGAAGCAGGTGCCTGCGGAGGCCATCTGATCTATTTGACAATGACCGTGCCGAGGTGCAGCATCAGATCCCTTTCCAATTGCTTCAGATGCAGGTGCGTCTGCAGCAGCACCATTTGTTCTTCATCCGTATGAGGTTTGGAAAGGTCCTGCTGATTCTCTTCCATCATCCGTTTGATCTTGCGCAATTTGAGATATCCCATGGTGGAGAGGACATCCTCTTTATATAGATCATCCCGGGTGGCTATTTTCCCTTCGAAGTGTTCCTTCCAATTAAGACTGAGCTCATGATGGAAGTCCATGATGGAGACGGCCAGGGTGCTTAGTTCCTGGTCCTCGTGATACAGGAAGCTTTTTATGGTGGGTTCGAGCCCTTCATCGTACCAATTCCTGTAAATATCCAGGATCTTTAGCAGCCGCTGGTTGTCGATGAGGTCGTGGATGTCGGCAGTCTCGGTGAATATATAGTCGGCGACGGAAGTGTTGTCATCCCAGGGACGAAGGCCGAAGTCAAGCAGGCTGCGGATCATTCCTCTCTCATTCTGCTCGTGTTTGAAGAGCAGGTTGATGGACTCCTCATCGCCGGGAAGGGGCATCCCTTCGCCTTCCTGCGGGAGGGGGATGTCTTGGGGAGAAGGTGTGGCTGCTGCCGCCTTGCTTTCCTGTTTGGCTATTCTGTCGCGGATAAATTTGTTCACCAGCGCCTGCAAACCTGTCTCTTCGATACGCAGTATCTCGGAACACTGACGGATATAGTCCTGTCGTTTGGTAAAATCTTCCGCTTTATTGATCCTGGCAATGGTTTCGGCCACCTGGTTTACGACTTCCGCTCTTTTACTGGTATCCGTTCCCGCATCTTTTAATGATACTTCCAGTTGAAAGAGGATGAAGTCCTTTTTGCCCGTGGCCACGAATTCCCGGAATGCGGCCGCGCCTACCTTGCGGACATAGCTGTCGGGGTCTTCCTTATCGGGGATTAGCACGAGCTTTACGTCCAGGCTTTCTTCCAGGGCCATGTCCAGCCCACGCAGGGCCGCCTTGATGCCGGCGCTGTCGCCGTCATAGATGATGGTAAGATGATTGGTATATTTCTTTATCAGCCGGAGCTGATCCACGGTGAGCGAGGTCCCGCCACTGGCCACTACATTCTCGACCCCCGCCTGATGGAGGGAAATGACGTCCGTATAACCTTCTACCAGGAGACATTCATCCTGCCGGTCGATGGCCTGTCTGGCGAGCCAGGAGCCATAGAGTATCTTGCTTTTGACATAGATCTCGTTCTCCGGCGTATTGATATATTTTGGCGCCCTGTCGTTGCTCTTGATGATACGGGCCCCGAAGCCAATGGTCTTACCTGTCTGGTTGTGGATGGGAAAGATGATACGTCCCCTGTAGTTGTCCACCGGCCTGTCATCGCGTACTACGACCAGACCGCTCTTTTGCAGATATTCCAGGTTGTACTGGGCGGCCAGCGCCGCGCGGGCGAAGGCGTCCCGCTGCTCGGGACTGTAGCCTAAATTAAATTTCCGGATGATCTCGTCATTGAACCCCCGCTGGCGCAGATAGCTAAGTCCGATGTCCTGTCCTTCGTCAGAGCTGAGCAGGGTGTCATGGAACCACTTACCGGCAAAGCCATTGAGGATATAGAGGCTGTCCGCCACCTGCTGCTGCTGGCGCAGCTCAGGGCTCTGCTCTTTTTCTTCTATCTCCACATTGTATTTGGCTGCCAGCCACCGGAGGGCTTCGGCATAGGAATACTTCTCATGCTCCATCAAAAAGCTGATGGTATTGCCGCTGCGCCCGCAGCCAAAACATTTGTATATCTCTTTGACGGGGCTGACGGTAAAGGAAGGGCTTTTCTCGTTGTGAAAAGGACAGAGCCCCAGGTAGTTGGTCCCACGTTTTTTCAGCCGTACGAAACCGCCTACTATCTCGATGATATCGATCCTGCTGAGTATCTGTTGTATCGTCTGTTGGGAGATCATTCGTAGTAATTCCTTATTTGGCTTATAGGCAAATGCTTATCAAGCGCTTATATTGTCCTAAGGGGTTAAAGATAACCGTAATTTATGTATAAAACTGAGTAGTTTTACCTATAATAAAACTACCCCTTTTTTCGCTATATATTATAACTATTTATCCTTTGATGACTCTATGAATTCCGTACTTTATATCATCATTTCTAACATTGCCGTCCTGAGCTGTCTGGTCCCATTTCTGATGCTATGCTCCAGGAAAATGAGACAGGTGACTGCCTACCGGGTCCTTGGTGTTTACTGGCTGTTGAACGGGCTAATACACTTTTCGGATATTTATTTCTTTCGCTCCTTCAGGGACAGCAGAATGGATCAGCTGCTGAATTATTACAATTTACTGGATACGCCGCTGGCGCTGTTGATATTTGCCTGCGCCTCTTCCGGAAGGCACAGAAAGACCTTGCTGTTAAGCATTTTTTTATTTTCCGTCCTGGAAGTTGTGATCATCAACTGGAAGGGATATGAGACCATCTCCGGATTCCTTTTTACCGGGTTCGGGGTATCTGTAGTGATCATCTACAGTATCATCGGCCTGATACATTATACGAGAAAGATGGAGTACACCTCTTTTGAGAACAGCATGGTATTTATTTATGGGGCCCTGCTGTTCGCCTATGGGAGCTTTCTGATCATTTCCCTGTTCCTTCATATACGGGGGAATACGCCGGGCAACAGCCGGGACAGCTATCTTTTGTACTATATCAGTCTGTTGATATCCGCTGTCATTACGTCCCTGGGTTTATGGAGTTACGCGCTGCGCCGCCATCCGGGAATGGCGACCTGATCCTGCGTCATTACTCCTCGTCCTCTTCGTAATTATAAGTGCCCTGGTTGTCATTATAGATGGACTCCCATGCCCTCACTTTGTCCTCTTCCAGCAATTCCAGGATATCAAATATGGCATCCGTTTTTTTCCTCCACTCTATGAGGGTGGTATCGCCATATTTTGATACATACATACACTGGTCAGTCTCCATGTTGACCTTGATCAGTCCGACAGGCCCTTCCTCTTTTTCCTGTATCAGGTAATAACAACCTTTTTCCAACAACGCATACGAATACATACATCGCCTTTTTTAAAAAATTCAACAATACAGAATAGTAAATGGGTAATTAGTAAGTAACCTGCAGAATTTAAATGGGAGTAAAGCTTCAACAGGGTCGGAGAACAAAATTACGATTTTTCGGATTGAAAAAGGGAAAGAAGCTGGGGTACGCGGGGTGTTTACAAAAAATTAACCTAAATATGCTGATAATCAATGTATTGTAAAAAAACGCCCTTTTGGAGCAGGCGGCAAATATCAGTCAGTCCAGCAATTCCAACTCCCGATTTGTAGAAGACGGCAAATACCTGCGGCTGCAGAACGTTGTCCTTTCCTACAACCCGGACCCGAAAATGCTGACATGGAGCAATGGCTATGTACGCAGCGTAAGGGCCTTTGTGCAGGGACAGAACCTGCATGTATGGTCGAAAAATAAAGGCGCCGACCCTGACAATATAAACACACAGGGACTGGATGCCGCGGTTTCACCCCAGGTCAAGACCATCGCTTTTGGATTGTCCGTAGGATTTTAATCATTGATAATATTATTACAATTCCATCACTTCGGCTACGGCCTTTGCCACGGCGGCCGCTGTGACCTTTCGCTGATTGGCGTTTATGATGCAGCCCAGAGTGGTTATTACACCAGTAATGATGGGGCCAAAAGAGGATATCCTTTTGGCTCAGCCAATATCGAGCAGGGAGATGCCCGTGGAGAAGATGTCGTCAATGTGGCGGCCTTTTACCAGATCGTGGGTGTTCCCTGGCGGGATACGGCAATCACATCCAGCTCCGCCGTGCAGACGATCTTGAAGACGCCCCGTATGCGTACGGACAGTGTTTATACCAGGATACTGGCATTTTCTCCATCAAGAATGACGCCCTGGATAATCCCGGAACCAACGCGGCCTTGTCCCGGATGTTCGGCGCCGCCAGTCTGAATGGAAGAGGTCTTATAGCAATTTCTCCCGTTATCTGGAATGATGCCCAATGGCTTTGTGACGACAAGAGAAGAACAGCATTGACCACCAACGGCAAGAATGGTAATGGCAATCAAAGTTATTTCTCCACCAAGTACAGGGATTATGCTAACTATGGCGACTATGCGCCGCAGATCCGCTATGCGGAAGTGCTGCTCACGCTGGCCGAAGCCAGCTTTGCTGCCCAGGAAGATCTGATAAAAGCAGTTCTTATGGAAAGAAGGATCGAATTCCTTTGCGAAGGCAAACGCTGGGCTGATATCTCCCGTCTGGCCACGGATGCTACCTATGGCACCGGCGGCATTCCCGCAAAGGCCGTCAATGGTGCGGACGGTCTGGCTATCTATAACTGCAAAGGCCGCCTCATCTGAGGCGGCCTTTAGCTTTACTAGACCACTTATCCTACAGCATCTTACTTCTCCAATTTGATCTCGCCAGCATCAGCGGCCTGTCCGTCTGTAACGGTAATGCCATCCTTTGCTGCATTCTTATAGGGAGGCTTTGCTTCAATGATCACTTTATACGCGCCGGGCTTGGCATCAGGGATCTCATAAGAACCATTTATAATTGGCGCTCTTAATGTATCTGTCGATGACTCGGCCCATGCACGAACGGCTCCGTCTGCAGGAGAAACTGTTCCCTTGATAGAACCACTTCTCAGGCTGTTGAATGCAAATAGTCCAGCTGCGGCAAATGTAATAGCCGCGAGTTTAATACCCGTGAATTTCATACTTTGAGAATTTAAAGAGTGAACAATTATGGATTAATTTTCTCGAGAACACAAAATCACACTACGCATCAGGGGAGGTCATTCTGAGGATATGAAAACAAGGACTATGCCATAAATTTTTTAGAGGGTGAAATGAGTGCTCGCGCAGGTGTGGAAATAATTCTACAGGAATAATAATTGTATTACGTATGTTTATCAACGTTAGTTTCCTGAAAGCGCCGTAAATGCTGTATTTCATGTGTCGGCGGAGAGCAGCGTGCTATGGGCCGGAGCGGATAGCGATAAAAATAATTTTAATTTCTCTTAACAATTATACCTGGTTCTGTGCTTTTACCGTGCCGCTTTACGTCCATTTTCCAGCCGCAGGAAGCGATCCACGCAATCAGGGATCTCCTCTTTGTAGTGGCTTACATAGATGAGCGTTGTGCCGAAGGCCTCACAGAGCAGGCCTATCAGCTGTCTAAAGTAGCTTGTCTGCTCTTCATCCAGCCCCTGGCAGGGTTCGTCGAGGATCAGCATGGGCGGGTTCTTAATAAGCGCCCGGGCCAGCAGGACCATGCGTTGCTGCCCTGTAGACAGCTGTGCCAGCCTGGATGTACGAAGGGCATCGAGGGTAAGAAGCTTCATCCAGAGGCCAACCTGCCGGGTCTGCTCTTCCGTCAGGGCGCGAAAAAGCCCGATGGTATCAAACAGCCCGCTGGCAATGACCTGGAAGCTGGTGGCGCCAAAGTCAAAGTACAGATGAAGCTCGGGAGAGACAAAGCCAATCTTTTGTTTGACCTCCCAGATCGTTTCACCCGTGCCGCGCCGTCTGTCGAAGAGCCAGATGTCGTTGGCATAGGCCTGAGGGTTATCCGCTGTGATCAGGCTCAGGAGCGTGGATTTGCCCGCGC
>Ga0207671_10006630_pt1 | contig 10271 bp, 7 predicted proteins | sample KBSC24metaG_FD_184352 | JGI IMG/M metagenome (GOLD analysis project Ga0207671, IMG submission 184352) | Corn rhizosphere microbial communities from Kellogg Biological Station, Michigan, USA - KBS C2-4 metaG (SPAdes) (version 2) | ecosystem: Host-associated > Plants > Roots > Rhizosphere > Soil... | reverse complement strand
CAGCGAGCCGATCTTGCGGGTCATCGTCGCGCTGAGCGATTCGCGCAGCATGCTGACGAACATGTCCACCAACCCCTCGCTAACTTTGAGGGCGACGTTGCCTATAAACCCGTCGCACACCACCACATCGGCGATCCCGTTGAAGATGTCGCGCCCCTCTACGTTTCCGATAAAGTTGATGGGTAGAGCCTTGAGCAGCGGTAGGGCGGCACGGGTGAGATCGTTGCCTTTGTGCTCTTCCTCGCCAATCGAAAGCAGCCCAACGCGGGGACGAGCGTTGTGAAAGATCGTACGCGAATAGATCTCGCCCATCACGGCGAACTGCGCCAGCATCTCCGGCTTGCAGTCGACGTTGGCGCCCACGTCCAGCAGCACTACGGGTGATCCGGTGAGCGAAGGAAAGGCTCCCGCCAGCGCCGGCCGCGTTACGCCGCGGATGACGCCCTGGACGATCTTTGAGGTCGCCATGACCGCACCGGTATTGCCTGCGGAGACTACGCCGTCGGCGACACCGTCCCGCACCAGGCGGCAAGCGACGCGAATGGAAGAGTCTTTCTTGAGCCGGACAGCCTTGGCCGCCGAGTCCTCCATGGTGATGAACTCGCTGGCGTGATGGATCTCGATCGGCAACCCAGCCGCGCGCGGATGCTGAGCCAGTTCGGCGCGGATGACGTCCTCCAGACCGACAAGAATCACGCCGATCTGAAGCTCTTCGGCCGCCCGAATCGCTCCTTCCACCTCATGCTTGGGAGCAAAATCGCCCCCCATGGCGTCGACTGCGATCGTCTGCATGGACGAGCTCGCGTCTACTCTTCGGCGACTTCGATGACTTCGCGGCCTTTGTATTTTCCGCAGTGCGGGCAAACGCGATGCGGCAGCTTGGGCTCGTGGCAATTGGGGCACTGAGCCATCACGGTGCGGCGCAGGGAATCGTGCGTCCGCCGGGCGGAGGTCCGCCGCTTGGAATGTCGTCGTTTAGGATTCGGCATTTTTTCTTATCTCCTTGAGCGCTGCCCAGCGGTCGTCACCCGCCGCAGTCTGGCAGCGGCACTCATTTTGGTTGCGATTCTGCCCGCACACCGGACAGATCCCTTTGCAATTCTCGGTACACAACTTCTGCATGGGGAGCGCCAGCAAAACGAACTCCCGCAATACATCGTTCAACTCCAGGCCGTCGCCTTCGTAAAAGCCCATCTCGGCCTCCCCGGCATCGAGAGCTTTCTCCTCGCCGTACCCATCCGCCACGGGACGGTAGTACAGCTCGAAGCTCGAATCCACGGGAAACTCCGCCGGTTCCAGGCAACGGTCACATTCCGCATGCAGTCGGACCTTCACATGCCCCGTCACTCGGATTTCGCCGAGCGAACCCATCACCAGTTCGGCTTTACCGGATGCCTGAAGCGGCTCGGCCTGCTTCAATTTCGGATCGAGAAACTCGATGCTCCCGGGGGGAAGCTCCACATCGAAACGGACGGGTTTCAGCTCCAGGTCTCGAACATGGAAAAACACAGTGCTACTCCCTACCCGGATCGGGCAAACCCTCGTTCGGGGCAAAAGCTTAGTATAACAGGACTTGTGCTAAGAAAACAGTTCCGGGAGAGCCAGGGTAAACCCCGGCAGGAGCGTCGAAGTGATTGAATCCGCGCCAGTAAGCGCGGGTTCAGGCAGTCTGGGGCCGGTCCAAATTTCGACCGTTCGGTCCTCAGGATTTATCAGCTAAACTTGCTTGACGCCTGCGGTGAAATACTGGGTGAGCTTCCGATGGATCCGAGGCGGGGTTTCGCTCGGAGACAGCACCTCGGCGGCGATATCGGGAACTATGTGGATTACTTTAGCCTTTTGCAATTCCGCACGCCGGTCTCCGAGGATTACGGCCACATCGGGTGCGAGCCGAGTAGTGGGCGATAGCGCGTAGAGATTCTCGGAAACAAGCGCCTGCCCGATGCGATTCTTGCGGAAGTAAAGCACAAGCTCGACGAGCAGGTTCTGTAAGGCTTGGTTATGCTGATACGCCGGCCTGGTCATCTCGATCAACTCCCCCTCGTCGAGTTCGTAGCGCTTGTCTTCCTCGAAGGGGTAGTTGTCGAATTCCTCCGCTGACAGGAGGGTTCTGGCGCGCATATTGCCGATTGTATCTTGAATGGTCTCTGGTAAAGTGGATGACAATGGTCGTTGAAATCGAAGGAGTTGCGCTGCATCTTGCGCATCCGGACGAGCTTACCGTCAACTGGGTGGGCCAGGACGAAGTCATGCGCCAGCTCTTGGCCGCTTGGCTAGTCATCGACCCCCAGGATCTTCCCATGAATCCGCGTTTGCTGGGCAAGCCGGGAGTCGGCAAGACCACGCTCGCTTATGCGGCTGCCAAGCGCCTGGCACGCGAAGTCTACATCATGCAGGCGACCGTCGATACCCGGCCGGAAGATCTGTTGGTCACCCCGGTGATTGAAGGCGAAGCCAAGCTGCGCTACGTAGCTTCCCCTTTGGTAACCGCCATGCTAAGAGGTGGCATCGTCATTCTGGACGAAGGCAACCGGATGAGTGAGAAAAGCTGGGCGAGTTTGGCCCCGCTGCTTGACACTCGCCGCTATGTGGAATCGATCGTCGCGGGAATCAAGATCAAAGCGCATCCGCTGTTCCGGCTGGTGGCGACGATGAATGACGACGCCAGCACTTTCGATCTTCCGGAGTATATTCACTCCCGGCTGCAGCCGCAGATCCTGATCGATTTTCCCGAGCGCGACGAGGAACTCGCCATCCTGCACGAGAACCTCCCTTTCGGCGACACCCAGATCCTGACCTATGTTACGGATTTCCTACAGCGGGCGCACGCCGCCGACGAACGTTATACGGCTCGCGACGGGATCAATATCGCCCGTTTCGCTATGAAGCTGGCCCATGAGTCTAATGGGACCACGCATGCAAACTTGGATCTGATGCGTACGGCCATCGTGCAGACTCTTGGAGAAGAGGCCCTGCGCTATGTCACTCGAAACTGACATCAAGCTCGGAAACCTGCAGCGCGGGCATTTGCGCTATTTCCCGGTGGTGCCGGGTCGCGTCGAATTCGCCGCCGCGCTGCGGCGCCTCTTACTTGCTGAAAAACCGCAGATCGTGGCCGTGGAACTGCCCGGATTTTTAGAGCCAGCCTACAGGCGCGCTCTACAGCGGCTGCCGGAAATGTCGGTGATCCTGTGCACCGCTTCCTCCAGCGACTCCGACGACGATCGTCCCGTTTACGTTCCGATTGAACCTGCCGATCCGTTCACTGAAGCCCTGCGCACGGCCGAAGAGATCGAGGCAGAGGTTGTTTTCCTTGAGCCCGATACCCAGGAACGGCCGCATCTGCACGATACTTGCCCCGACACCTATGCCGTCCAGCGGATCGGTCTCGACCGTTACATCGAAAGCTATCGCCTCTGGCCGCAGCCTCGCACCGAAGAAGTGAGTGCGCATGCGGCCGCCATGGCCTGGAAGCTGCAAGGAACCAACCCTGATGCACATACGCTCGTCGTGGTTTCCTTAAACTTGCTCGATCCGCTCCTCGACGCGATGGAGACGCCTCAGGAAGCACCTTCGCGCCGGCTCTTGCGGCCTGAAACGCAGCTGCTCAATCCGCATCCGGACAGCCTGGCCGAGATCACCATCGAGTACCCCTATTTGCAAGAGCGCTACGAATTCTTCCGGCTGGATCTTGAAGGCGAAACTAGACTCGACAAGCCACGCGTGCAACTCGACCTTCTGCGCGAAGCGGCTGTTAAATACACCGAATCCACCGGTGACAAACTAACGCACTGGCAAAGGCGCACGATCGCACGCTACACTCGCAACCTCGCGCACATCAGCGGCGATCTGGTGTCCAATGCCTACGATCTGGCGGTCGCCGCGCGCTCGGTGGTCGACGATAACTACGGATGGGAAGTCTGGCAGATGGCCAATCGCTATCTGGCCCAGCAGGAAGTCTCCCCTCTTGAGACGGTCCGGCTTACCGCGGGTGAAATCTGGCTCAACACCAAGCGCCTGCGGATCCGGCGGCGCTTGCCCCGGCCTAAGCAGCGCATGAAGCCCACCGGCCTCAAGCCGCGCAAGAAAGAAACAATTCCCGGCGAGTGGGCCAAACAGACCACGGGCGAGGCGATTTGCTCGTATCCACCCGAAGATCTGGTCATCGAAGACTACGGCCGGTTTCTCAAGAAGAAGGCCAAGGCGCTTCTATCGGAGGAGCGCGTACGCGTGGAACCGTTCACCACTTCGATTCTCGATGGCATCGACATCCGCGAAACTATCCGTAACTGGCACCAACGCAAAATCTACGTTCGTCAGGCGGATCGTCTGGCAGGCGAAGTCGGTTCGGTGGTTGTCGTGTTCGACGAGGACCGCGATGACCGCTACCAGTACTTGACCACATGGCTGGGGGAACACCAGAACGAATCCGACATGGCGTTCTATTCCACCTTCCCGTTTGACAACATCGTGGGACCCGGTATCGGCCGGGCGGAGTACGGCGGGTTGCTGATGACTCTCCCTCCGCGGCGATTATTCGATGTCTGGTCGGATACGGATTACGATTTCGCGGAATCGAAGCCCGAGCGGTTGTTGCTGGCGGCTCTGGATTATTCGACCGAGCGATTTGTTGTATACGTGGCTCCCCGGCCGCCGCGCTCGGTATTTCGCTCCATCGCTTCACATTTGAACCGGAAGATTCTATACGTGCCCATTGGCCAGTTGTCCCCCACCAAGCTCAAGAAATTACGCGTGGTTCACGTGCTGGATAGTTACGAGCGTCGCGAAGAAGCTAAAGATTACCTCTGGTAATCTAAACCGCTGCGAGCGCCGCCGTCGGCGATGGTTCCGCTCCTTGGGGCGCCGGATCAAAGCGGACGCTTACCAGCGAAGACAACCCCGGCTCCTGCATCGTGACTCCATAGAGCGCCTGGGCCGCCTCCATGGTTCGCTTGGCGTGCGTGATCACAATGAATTGCGTTTCCGACGACATTTCTTTCAAGAGCCGCGTCAGCCGCTGGATGTTCGGCTCGTCGAGCGGCGCATCCACCTCGTCCAGGATGCAGAACGGGCTCGGAGTGTAGCGGAAGATCGCCATCAGCAGGGCCATCGCGGTTAGCGATTTCTCCCCGCCCGAGAGCAGCGCGATGTTCTGCAGCTTCTTGCCCGGAGGCGACGCCATAATGTCGATGCCGCTATCGGCGAGATTGGTCTCGTCGGTCAACCGCATTTCTCCCTGACCTCCGCCGAACAGCGTGCGGAACATCCCCCGGAAGTTTTCATTGATCAAGTCGAAGGCTTCCTTGAAGCGGCGGCGCGACTCGACATCGAGCTCCTGGACGGCTTTCTCGGTATCGCGAATGGAATCGAGCAGGTCCTGGCGCTGCGTGTTCAGGAAGTCATAGCGCTGCTGGGCTTCCTGGAATTCTTCGAGCGCCTGCGGATTCACGGGCCCCAGCGCCTCGATGCGCGCACGGATTTCCTGCGAACGCTCCTCGACTCCGGCCACACCGGCTTCATCCAGCGAGATTTCTTCCGTGGCAGCGACTTCCGCGGCCGAAGCATTGAGATCCCGACGGCTGGTCTCGTCCAGATAACGCAGATCGCCCTGCTTACGAACCAGTTCCACTTCGATGGCGCTACGTCGCTCCTGAGACGCTTGCGCGTCAGCGCGCAACGCCTTGAGCGATTCGTCCAGCGCGGCCAGCAATGCGCGACCTGCCGTCTCCGCCGCAGCCAGGTTCTCAACCCATGCCACAGCCGACGCCGTGTCATTGGCCAACTGTCCTGCTCTCTGATCCAGCTCGATGTTATCGGCCAGGAGCCGCGCGCGTTCCACGCCCATACGTTCTAGCTCGCGTTCGAGTTCCTCGCGACGCGCGATCATCTGTTGAATCTGAGCTTCGATCCGTCCTGCTGCGGTCTTTTCCGCTCGTAGGCGCTCATCGAGACCGGCTAATTCGGCTCTGACATGCGCGTGTTCTTCGCCAATCGAATGGGCGCGAGCCTGCAACCCCTCGTATTCGCCCCGCGCCAGTTCCAACGATTTCTCTTGATCGAAGCGCTCCTGCTCGCGCTGCGCGACAGCCCCTTGGCTCTGCTCCCGCTGCTGGCGGGAACGCTCGTCTTCTCTCGTCAGACGTTCCAATTCCAGCCGAGCCACCGAAAGGCGCTGGCCGGAGCGGGCGAATTCCTCGGCCAATTGGCGCTGTTCATGATCTAAGGCCAGCGCGCCTTTTTCCTGCTGCTGCTGCTGTGCGCGCACGTGTTCCAGTTCTTCGGCCAGCTGCGCGGAATTCTTTTCGAGTTCCTCCAAGGTTCCAGTCAGCGTATCGGCCTCGCGCTCGCGGCCTTCTACTTGGGAAGCCAGTTCGCGAAGTTCGCGCTTCAGCGCCAACGGCCCACCGCTCGATTTTCGGCCGCCGCTCACCGCGCGTCCGTGGTAGCTGACACCATCCGCAACCAGAAAGTAATAGTCTGAATGCTGCGACGCCAGACGCTGGGCCGCGGCGTGATCCTTGACCAGGAAACAATTTCGGAGACGGGGTAGATCACACGACTGACTGAGGCGGAGCGCATCGCTTAGGCGCCCGGCGATTTCCGAACTGATCAACGTCACGGGCGAATGCGCCGGAGCGGCGCCCTCATTGACCAGGAATGTCACGCGTCCTTCGGATTCCGCGCGCATTAACTCTACGCCCCGCTCGGCCTCCGCCCAGTCTGAGACAACCACGTACTCCAGTTCCTCGTGCAGGAACGTTTCGCACGCTTTCTCCCACGCCGGATCCATGACTTCCACGAAATCCGCCAGCACGCCCGTGGGCTTAAATCCCGAGACTTGCCCGTGCTCGATGGCGGTAAATAGCCGCTTAACCGATTCGGTGGTGTAAGCGCGATGTGAAAGAATCTCTTCCAACGAATCACGACGAGCCTTTTGACGTGACAACGCCGTACGCAATTCTTCCAGGCTTTGCCGGGAGGCTACGACCGCAGCCTGCTGTATCTTCAAGTCTTCTTCCACGCGATGGCGGCGATCGGCCAGGGATTCGAGCTCAAGTTGCTGTGCTGAAAGCTTAGTGGATAGCTCTGCCTTCACCTGATCCAGACGAGCCAGCTCGCCCGACGCAATCTCTTCCTCCTTGCGGGAGCGGGCGGAATCTCGCTCGATTGCCGCCAAGTATTCGTCGATCTGCACGACCTGATTACGGAGCGTCGAAACCTCGCCAAGCAGTTGCAGGACGCGCGTACGGGCGGACTCAAGCCCGCGCTCACGATCCCGCAGATCGTTTTGGAGAGTATCTCGTTCGATGGTTCTCTCCTGAAGCCGCTCGCGCAATGAAATGCTGTCTGCATCTAAACGAGCGATATTTTGCGCGTGCACGTCGAGCTCGCCCTGCTGCTGTTGCCGGCGAGTCTCCAACTCCTGAGTTTCCGTTTCGTTAGCGGCCAGGCGCTCGCCGATCGCGCCGATCTGCTTGGCTTGCAGCTCCAGGCGGCCTCGGGTTCGCTCGCTTTCCAGATTCAACTCGGCGACCTTAGCCCGCGCGGCGGTCAGCTCGGCTTCGGTGCGATAGCAGGTCTCCTGGAGGCGACTATGGTCGCCTTCCTTCTCCTGTAACTGCGCGGAGATCTCGACGAATAATCCCTGGGCCTGGCTCAGATCGAGCGCCATGCGCGCGGCATCGCCTTCCAGCATACGGAATCGCCCGGCTACGGCCTGGCGAAGGAAAGTGACCATCTCCGTTCGCAGTTCGTCGTATCGCTTCGCTTTTGAAGCTTGGCGCTTGAGCGAGTTCACCTGCCGTCCGACTTCTTCCAGAATGTCGAACACGCGCGACAGATTCTGCTTGGCGCTTTCGAGCTTGGCCTCGGCAAGACGCTTTCGAGTCTTGTACTTGCCGATGCCGGCAGCTTCTTCGATAATCGCCCTGCGGTCGGCTGGCTTGTTGGAAAGAATCTGACCGATGCGCCCCTGCTCGATGATGGCGTAGCTTTCCGGACCGAGGCCGGTACCGCTGAACAGATCCTGGATATCGCGCAGCCGGGCAGTTTTCCCGTTGATCAGGTACTCGCTTTCGCCCGAGCGGTATAGCCGGCGGGTGATGGTGATCTCTTCCGGATGGGCATGGCCATTGCCGCTACCGTTTCCGTTCCCGTTCCCGTTCCCATTCCCGTTCGCATGAGCCTCGTGACCACCCGCGACCAGATGTTGGCCGAGCGGATCGACCATGGTCAACGTGACCTGCGCCATCCCCAGTGGCTTACGTTCCCGGGTGCCCGCGAAGATCACATCTTCCATGCGAGTGCCGCGGAGACTCTTGGCGCTTTGTTCGCCCAACACCCAACTGATCGCGTCGGAGATATTGGATTTTCCACAGCCGTTCGGCCCCACAACGGCCGTAATGCCAGATCCGTGGAACTTCATGTCCGTACGTTCGTAGAAAGACTTGAAACCGTGGATGTCGACGCGCTTAAGCTTGAGCAATGCGGGCCCCTTCCTTAAAAGACCTTCATACGTTCACACTAAGGGGGAGGTTGAAACCATCCTAAACCCATCAGAAGTGAAAGTAAAGCGGGTAAGCCACCGAATCTTGGGGTCCTCGTGGTGCTACCACTAGATATTGGGGTGCAAGCACCGTAATAATCAAACCCGCCTCCTGTCTTAGGGGTAGGAAGCTCTTACCGGGCAGGAAGACAATGCTAGTGGATACACTCATAAAAACAAAACACGAGGATCCCATTCCTATTATCCCCAATGCGCTGGACGCTATGTACCGCGAGCACCATACCATGGTGTTCCGGACGGCCTACCGGATTACTGGCAACGTCGCCGACGCCGAAGATGTCCTCCAGACCGTTTTTCTAAGGATGGCCCGGAGGGATGACTCAGCGGATGCCGTCGAGCGCCCCGAAAATTATCTTCGCCGCGCGGCGGTTCACGCGGCCCTCGATCTGGTCCGCGCCCGGCGCTCAGGCGCGGAAGTAGATCTGGATCATCTACCCGCCAGCCGCAATTCCCGTCCGGATCAAGGTGATCTGCGCGAGCTTTTCCGCCGCGCTTTGTCCGAACTCCCGGCGCGCTCCGCGGAAATCTTCACGCTGCGATTTTTAGAAGGGTTGACCAATCCTGAGATCGCCAACGCGTTGGGAATATCTTCCATTACCGTGGCCGTGACGCTTCATCGGACACGCCGGATACTTCAGAAGAATTTGAGGATGCCGCAATGACCAACGAAGACTTCGACCGTTTGGTGAATTCCGTTCGCGACGACGTGCCGAATGCCGAGGTCGCGCGTGCCGCCGCGGAGCGCGTACGCGAGCGCCTGGGTGTGGCGGAAGGTCCTGACGAATTCTGTGCGCAGTTTCGCGCCGATTTCGAGGCGTATCGTGCAGGCCGGCTCCTGGAAGGGCGAAGAATGCTGGTTGAAGACCATCTGCATTCCTGCGTCGCGTGCCGCCGTGAATACTCGGGTGCGCAGAACGTGCTCCTGATTCCAAAGAAATCCCGGCCCGTTGCCAGGCGGCTAGGGTGGGCGGCGGCCGCGGCCGTGTTGATTGGCGTGACTTCGATCACCGGTTATGCCCTAGCGCCCAGAATCGACCGCGCGATGGCGCCTTCGGGCGCGCGTGGAACCGTCGCCAGCGTGGCTGGAACGCTGGTGCTAGTCTCCGAAGCCGCGACGGTGCCGCTAGCAGCTGGAGCCGAGATCGCCGAGGGTCAGGAAATTCGCACAGGTAAAGGCTCGCGTGCAGTGATTCGCCTGCGCGACGGCTCGCTTGTCGAGATGGCCGAACGCAGCGATCTGGCGCTTACCGAGCGCTGGTCCGGAAAGACCATTCGTCTGGCTCGCGGCAGCGTCCTGGTCGAAGCCGCCAAGCAGCATCGCGGCCACCTGGAAGTCGCCACGCCGGATTCGCTGGTGTCGGTGAAAGGCACCATTTTCGGCGTGACCTGGGGCTTGAAGGGATCGCGCGTTTCCGTGGTCCAGGGCGAAGTCAAAGTGGACCACGGCGGGCTGTCGAAACTCCTGTATCGCGGCCAACAGTCGGCTACGGATCAAAGTATGGCGCTTACAACGGTCACGACCGATATCTCCTGGAGTCAGAATGCCGCGCAGTACCTGGCGATGCTGGGCGACCTTGCGGCCATCCAGAAACAGATCGATCAGATCCCGTCTCCCGGCTTGCGCTACACGTCGAACTTATTGAACCGGGTGCCGCCCGCCTCCGTGGTGGTAGCGTCCATTCCCAATCTGAGCCAAACGCTCGCC
>Ga0207671_10006628_pt1 | contig 10272 bp, 7 predicted proteins | sample KBSC24metaG_FD_184352 | JGI IMG/M metagenome (GOLD analysis project Ga0207671, IMG submission 184352) | Corn rhizosphere microbial communities from Kellogg Biological Station, Michigan, USA - KBS C2-4 metaG (SPAdes) (version 2) | ecosystem: Host-associated > Plants > Roots > Rhizosphere > Soil... | reverse complement strand
CAAGGGCGATTCTAAAAAACTATCCTATGTGATCTCCATGGTACTTATTACCGCTGTACCTATGATGATATTTATGCCGATGATAGCGCACTACTTTAAGTTTTCGCAGGAAGTAACAGGTGCCTGGTTGGGAGGTAGTATTGATACAACAGGGGCAGTTGTGGCATCTGGCTCGTTGGTTGGCGAAATAGCATTAAAAGTGAGCACCATAGTTAAATTTTCGCAAAATGTATTGTTGGGTTTGGCTGCCTTTGCTATCTCCATTTACTGGACCTACACCAAACACCCCGCAGGCACTGACCCGGATAAAAAGCCTACACTGAAAGTGATCTGGGAGCGCTTTCCCAAATTTGTTTTGGGATTTATTGGCGCGTCGCTGCTGTTCTCATTCTTTGTTTCACCAGAAACGGGTGCCCATGTTAAAGATAGCTTGAAAAACCTGCAAGGCCTATGGTTTGCACTGGCATTTACCAGCATTGGTTTGGAAACCAACTTTAAAGAGTTGTTTGATCAAAACAGTAAAAAGCCTTTATACGCCTTTCTGATAGCGCAAACCTTTAACATATTTATTACGCTCGCCATCGCCTTTATTTTATTCTGATACATATTTGAATGATGCCAAAGCGGTTTAATATCGGTAACACATATTTGGCAATTGCCTTGGGCATGAGTGTTATTGTAATACTAGGGGCATATAATAATAAACCGGCGACCGCAAATATCGCCGGTTTTGAGGCTGATACCACGCAATGGCCCGCCAGCTTTGGCTTTGGCAAGGCTGCCACTCCGCAACAAATCGCGGTCTGGGATATAGATGTAAGGCCGGATGGGTTGGGCTTGCCTGTGGGCTCAGGCACTGTAGTTCAGGGTAGGGCAATTTATAATACTAAATGTATGGCCTGTCATGGATCGATAGAAAAAGCTTTGCCTCCGGGTGCAAAGTTGCCCGCACCAGTTTTGGTAAGCGACAGTACCTCAAAGGTAAAGGCCATTGGCAATTATTGGCCATATGCCAGTACTGTATTTGATTATATCCGCCGGTCTATGCCTTATAATTTACCCGGTTCGTTGACGGATAACGAAGTATACAGCGTAACGGCGTATCTGCTCAATGCCAACAAAATTATCAAAACCGACGCAGTGCTTGACGCAAAAACATTGCCCATGATAATAATGCCCGCTCAAAAACTATTTATAAATGACGACCGCCATGGCGGCCCTGTGATACGTTGATATGGAAAGTCAGGACAAAGAGGCAAAAGATGATCAGCCATTTATCCATAAAAAAATAAGTCGGCGCTTGTTATTAGGAGGCGCCGCTACTACGGCCATTGTAGCCATGCAATCCTCGTTAGGTAAATGGATCCAGGTGGCTGCGCAACAACCCATATTGAAAACTGACGATCCGACTAAACGGATAGGGCCGGGGCCAAGTGTGGTAGGTAAGCGCTCGCCATTTGAACATCCGGGACGAATTAAGTCCGACACTTCATCACGCACGCCATTGCAGGATCTGTACAGTTCGCTTACCCCATCTGATCTGCATTATGAACGTCATCACGCAGGTGTGCCGCTTATTGACCCCGAAAAACATGAGTTGCTGATACATGGCATGGTTAATAAACCCATGGTATTTAAGCTAGCCGATCTGAAGCGTTTCCCGGCTGTAACGCGTACCTATTTTCTGGAATGTTCGGGAAATTTCAGATCGGGTAAGGAGACTATGACCCCGCAGGAGATCTGTGGTTTGACCAGTCAAAGCGAGTGGACAGGAGTAATGCTTTCCACGTTATTTCGTGAGGTTGGCGTACAGCCCAAAGCTACCTGGTTTTTAGCCGAAGGATCGGACGCCGCTGTCATGACCCGCAGTATACCTGTTAAAAAAGGCTTTGATGATGCCATGATCGTTTACGCGCAAAACGGCGAGGCTATACGCCCGGAACAGGGTTATCCTGCACGTTTATTATTACCAGGTTGGGAGGGTAATACCTGTATAAAATGGCTGCGCCGGATAGAGTTATCTGATGCTCCCTTTATGACCCGTGAAGAAACATCGAAATATACTTACCCGGTAAAAGACAGGATACGGCAGTTTAGTTTTGAGATGGATGCCCGGTCTATCATCACTTACCCGGCTTATCCAAACCAATTAGAGCCCGGATGGGTAGAGATACGCGGTATAGCCTGGTCGGGCAGGGGTAAAGTAGTGCAGGTTGAGGTAAGTACCGATGCGGGAAAAACCTGGAACGCTGCACGTTTGCAGGAGCCGGTATTGGATAAAGCCCATACTTATTTTCGGTATTTGTGGCAATGGAAAGGTGATGAAACCGAGATCATGAGCCGGGCTGTCGACGAAACCCATTATACTCAGCCAACGCTTCAGCAATTAATTGATGCCCGGGGTGCTGAGATTAGTGGTTATCATATGAACCCCATAACTGCCTGGCAGATCAAACGGGATGGAAAAGTTTTGTTCAAACCAGAAAGCTGGAAATAGATTTGGATCATCAGTGTTTTGTAAAGTGTGCCTGATCCTGTTAATTTAATCTGTAAATAATAATATTAAGGGTAAATTAGATAAAAAGTTTAATGCCAATCAAATATCATTATTATGAAAACCAGCAGCAGGAGAAAATTCATAGAAGATTCGTTTAAAGTAACTGTAGCAGTTGCAGTAGGAGGTCCGATAATTTTAGATGGCGCATCGGCCTTTGCCGCTAACCAGGATCATGATGTTAAAGTAAATGCAGATACCCCCTTAAAATTTGTACAAGCCCCATTAGGTTTTAGTTACGCGGCTCTGGAACCCAATATAGATGCGCTAACCATGGAGATCCATTATACCAAACATCACACGGCCTATATCAAGAACGTAAATGATGCTATTGTTGCCGAAAAGCTCAATTATACATCAGAGAAGGAGTTCTTCGATAATGCTTCGAAGCTCTCTGCCAAAGCAAGAAATAATGGCGGAGGTGCCTGGAACCATAACTTTTTTTGGGCGAGCCTGAAACCCGGTACAAGCAGCGGGCCAGACGGAAAGGTGAAAGATGCTATAACCAATGCGTTTGGTAGTGTAGATAAGTTCAAGGAGTTGTTTACCCAGGCAGCCCTAACCCGTTTTGGCTCGGGTTGGGCATGGTTGGTTAATGATAACGGGACTTTAAAAATAACATCTACAGCAAACCAGGATAATCCTTTATTTGACAAAGCGGAAGTTAAAGGGACGCCAATATTGGCCCTGGATGTTTGGGAGCATGCCTACTATTTAAAATATCAGAATAAACGCAACGAATATATCGCCAACTGGTGGAATGTGGTTAACTGGGATGAGGTGAACAAGCGGTTGGGGTAATAAGAATAAGGCCGCATTAAAAAAGGCTGCCCCAATTTTTGAGGCTGCCTTTTTTAATCAAATCCCAGAGTCATTAATTATTAAATAAAAACAGATAACTTTTGATTAGTTAACATTAATGAACGGATCCCACATAAAATATCCGATGATGGAACCGTTTGCGTTGTTAACTAATGTAAAAGATAAAGTATACTGAATAGTCAAACCCAACTGTAAAATCGTTCCTGTAACAGTGCTAACCTGGTTAATAAATTTTGTTGGTGAGCTTGCCGGTGGGTTACCAGTAGCCAGGTAAGTATAAGCCTGGCCTGAGGCATAAGATAAAGGCGTATTGATAGCTGATGCCGGGTTAAATGATGATCCATATAAATAGGCTGTTTGATCAAAATTATTATCAAACGTGGTAATGGCCCATTCTACACTGTCGCCACCATCTGCGCTGATCTGTAGTTCTGACTGACCCTGACTACCGTTACTAACATAACTGTTAGGGGCGATCATCGTGATATAAACATTCGATGTGCCATAAGATCCTAAATTGGTTGGTGAACCAGCTGAACCAGCCGAAAGGCTGCCATCTGCTACATGTGAAGCTAAAGCTGCTCCATCTACTGCGATTAAAACATTAATTGTTGCCATAGTTTAGATTTTTTGATTTTCCTACTCCTTAGGCTTTTCGGATTTTTGCCCCCATAATAAATATTGCCTTTACAGGTAGGCCCGTTTTTTTAGTGGTGACTGAATTCCACTTTTTAAAAATTCTAACAGTAAAATATCAAAACTAAGCTGGCTGCATAGGCAGCTTAAGACTAATACAAGTCATATTTCCTGGTATCATTTTCATAGTAAAGTTAGAGCCGGTGGCTGTGCCATTCAAGAGTACATATACCTGTCTGATATTTTGCGTAGAAATACCGGTATATCATACCTTTAGCATAAGAAGAGAAATGGTGCGCTGTTGACTGTATAGAGGTAGAGTTATTTATAGCGAAAAGTACTTCTCCCTCAGATTGGCTTTGCCCTAAATTTTAATACTGGGCTTCTTAACATCCAAAGTGTAATTAATATAACCAGGAGTTCAATACAAGCACTGCCCCAAAAAATACTGTTAATACCAAAAAATACAGGGAGTATCAGTGTGGCAGGAAGGTAAAAAAACAGCTGCCTGAGAATAGCCAATTGACTCGCTTTTTTTGCCTGGTTAATAGCCGGAAAATAAGCCAAAGCCATTACAATGACCGGTAGGAATGGCAATACTGATAAGTAAATACGCAGATTTAAAATATGTACTGCTGATAAAACTACATGAGGAACCATCCATGCCCATAATACATTAGGGAAAAGCAGCGCGACGAACCAAAATGGCAAAACGATCATAATACCTGCCGTAATAGCAATTAATAGTGATTTTTTTGCTCTTAAAATATTTCCGGCACCATAGTTTATGCCGGCTACGGGCTGTAAGCCCCGCATTAGGCCAAATAGAGGCGTTAGTAAAAGTAAATAAAAACGGTTCACGATGGTATAGAAAAGCAGATCCTGCTGGGTGCCATATCTGGAAATAGCCTGTAATATCAGCATACTTTGTATGACCGACATGATGGAAAACAGCATTTCGGGAAAGCCCAGTGATATTATTTTTTTAGCTACGATTTTGGTGGGTTTCACGGAGTACCACTCACTTCGGAAAATACTTTTATTCCGGGCAAAATATATGAGCCCCATGGCCGAGTAAATAAACATGGCCGTATTGGTTGCCCAGGCTGCTCCGGCTACACCTCCGTGCAGCACGAGGATGAAAATGGGTTTTAATATAATATCGATCAGGAGCCCAATGCCGATCATACAGGCTGCGGTTTTCATTTTCCCTTCGCCCCGGATAAGCATATTCACGGAAAATCCGTGGATCCAGAATACTGAACCTATCAGTGTTACCCTGAAATAACTGGCTGCTATGGTGATCAGTTCGCCTTTAGCGCCCATTAATGCAAGCAGGTTTTCGGCAAAGAGATAAGCGGGGATAGCAAAGAGGGCGGCGCAGGTAATAGATAGTATATTCAAATTTCCAAACAACTGTTTAAGCTTGGCGGTATCATTAGCACCCAGCCAAATGCTGAGCGCTGCCGAAGCTCCTGTGCCTATCAACCGACCAAAGCCCATCACAATTTGCGACAAGGGGTAAGCCAGTCCAACAGCTGCCAAAGCTTGCGGGCCAACCAAACGGCCTACCAGCAGGGCATCCAGAAAATTATTCAAACCATAAAGTACAATGGCGGCCACAGCCGGCCAGGAGGTTTGCCACATAACCTTTCGCAGGTTCATGGAGAGTATGAAATCTTTCCGGCTATCCATCCTCGTCTACCTAAACACTAAACTGCTGAAAGGCAATTCGCTCTTCTACCTTATAAATTTCCCTACCGGCAACCTGGTTAATGATGCATGAATTGCGATAGGCACCCATTCCCAAATCGGGGGTTACAAAGCCGTGGGTATGCAATTCAGCGTTTTGCACAAAGATCTCATCGCTGTTGATATCGATACTGTAGTTGCGTTTTACATCAAAAAGGCCATCTTCGTTAACATCAATGCGTTGTTGAATACCATTGATGAACGCCGGGGTATTGTACTTATATCCCGTTGCCAGTATCACATAATCGGCCTGGTATGTAAAGGCTTGCTGTTGTTGTACATGGGTAAACTGCAAATCATTTGAACCGTCTTGATTTACTTTGATGCCATCCAGTTGGGAATTGGGGCGTAACTGCACATTTAAAGGCGCATCATCAACGCTCATTTCATATAAGGTATCAAATATCTGGTTGATGAGATCAAAGTTGATCCCCTTATATAAGGGCGGCTGTTTAGCCAGTACGGCCTTTCGTTTTTCCGCGGGCATGTTATGAAAATAATCCACATACTCGGGCGAAGTTAGCTCCAGCGTCAATTTTGCATACTCCATCGGGAAAAACCTGTCGGGTCGGCTAAACCAGCTGAGTTGCAAACCATCTTCGGTGTGAGGCAGCAGGTCCTGGAAAACCTCGGCGGCGCTTTGCCCGGAGCCAATTATCGCTACCGATCTGCCCTGCAGAATGTCGGTCTTTTTATATAGATAATTGGATGTATGCAAGACGTTTGGCGCTTCAATATCCTTCATAAAATCCGGAAAACGAGGCTCTGTACCAGTACCTAACACTATTTTTTCGGCGTAGTAAACCTCTGGTTGGTTAGTTAAACTATTAGTAACCTTAATTTTATAGTGTTTTGCAGCCTCAATATATTCAACCCCTTCGACCGATCTGGAGAACAGGCAGCTGGATAATTGCGCAGCTACCCACTTGCAATAAACATTATATTCCTTACGCAGGATAAAAAAGTTTTCGCGGATGAAAAATTTGTAAAGCCGGTTGGTTTCCTTTAAAAAATTAAGGAAACTATAACGACTGGTTGGGTCGGCCATAGTTACTAGGTCGGCCATAAAGGGTACCTGTAAAGTAGCATTGCTAAGCATTAAGCCCGGATGCCAGTCAAAAGTGGCTGAACGGTCCAAAAACAACGCAGATAATTCTTCTACCTGCTCAGTCAACGCGGCAAGCCCCAAATTAAACGGGCCTATACCAATACCGATCAGATTGTATATTTTTTTAGTCTTCAATTTTTTTATTTTTTTGAGCAAGGAGTAAGGGTTTCTGGAATAAGTACTTGTAGAGCAAGGGATACTTTCTTATCCCCGCTTCTTTTTGTCTTTATTCTTTGCTCCCCAAATCCTTGTTCCACCAATCCCTTCTATAGTTCTATCTTAATTTCCTTTGTGCCGGGATTTTTCTCCCAATACCATTCACGATATAAAAAAGTGAGATTGGCGCTTTTGTGCGGCATATCTATTACTCTTTGCTGCTGGTAGCCAATTCTGTTGGCCAATGCACGCATCGCTCTCGATTCCACAGCTGCTTCGCCTATACATTTGCCAACTTCGGGTTGAGCAAACAAATAATCCAAGGCTACTTGTAGCGATTGATAAGCAAACTTTTTCTCTTTTTCTGCCGGGGCGACCAGTAAATGCGTACCGTAATCTGTAGGTAGGCATTCGTAATAAGCGCCAACCAGGTCACGAGCGGGCCAATAGGGTTCAAAAGTGAAATTGGGGACGCCGTTTACTTCACCAATAAAACTGTGGGTAGCATCGCTTGGGATGATGGTTCTGTAAAACAGTTCCAGTCCGCGTACCGGGCCATCCATTTTCCAAACCGGTTTGGCTTGTTCCTGGTTAAACCAGTCGTGCACCATTTCCAGGTCGCGATCAATATCAAATGGGCGGATGCTTAGGGTTACATCTTCTTTTGGAAAATAACGGGTATAAACAATGTCCTTACGCTCCGGTTTGATCAGGTTTTTGCAAAAGAAAAACTTGTTCAGCGGGTTTGGATAATCCACATAAACCGCAGGGTATTCTAAGGAAACATTAGCCTCGTTCATGTTATGTAAACTGGTGAGCAGATTGCCTTTAACACTCCAATCGCGACTGTTGATGATGTAGTTGACCAGGCCGGTTTCGTCCATCGCTTCCAGGCTTTTCAGCTCTTTGTAAACAATATCCAGCAGACGTTTTTCATCGGCCAGGCCGTTAACACCAAATGCGTTTACCACACCCAGCAGGTTATTCACTATCAGGTAATAAGTGTATTTAGGGGCGATGTATTCTTCGTCGATGATCGATTTGCTTTCATCAGCAATGCCTGGGATGGCTGCCAAAATCTCATCAGCCTTGCCAGTGCGGAAGAAAAATCCCTGGTTATCCCGGAAATAAAGCTTAGCCGGGAACAGGTTCTTGTCCAGCTCCACCATTACGTTTTGCTGGTGGAATTCGCAGGCCAGTCCATATTTATTCAGAATAGAAACCATAGGCCTGATGCAGATATGCAGGTATTGCTTAAACCAATCCTCAGCCACGCGGTTGATCGCTTTATTTGATTTTTGAGCTGCGGTTTTAATGATATTGGTGAGCCTTGAGGGTTCGCCCAAAATGCTGTCCTGGCAAAGCGCGGCCAGCAGGGTTACATTTTTATGCTCTGCCTCGTTCTTAAACGGATTACGGCGGATGCTGATATTAAAACCATTGATCACCTGTCCCTTATTGTCGGTAACCGCTATAAATGCCGGGTCAACAATAAAATCAATTTCCGGGAAATCTTTCTGCAGGTTTTGTCCCCATGGAGTTTTTAACAAGCGCGAAATGTCGTAACCACGGTGCAGTTCGGGGTACAGGTTGATGCGCTCAGAGTTGGTGATCTTTACGTGCAAGGAGAATTTGAACATCCAGTCACACTCCTCATGATAAACCGTACGCACCGAGGATGTTGGTGTAAATTCAGCTCCCCAGTCGCCCAGGCTAAACAGTTTGCCATCCTGCTGTAAAGCTAAAACCTCATCCTGTTGCAGTAAATAATTGGCCTCCCATGGGTGCATAGGTACCACGGTGAATGCGGGGTATGTATTTAGCAATTCCATCACCCGTGTATCATTGGCAGCAAGGATCAATAGTTCATTTTTTAACTGAACCGATGGCAAAATATCGTCGGCAGTTTTTTGAATGACATGGCTGGCATCTATCAAAAAATAATGCAGCTGGAAGCGCCCCGCAGTTTCGGGTGAATATTTAAACAGGTCATCATTATTAAAACCTTGTTTTGATTTAGGCACCGGGTGCACACTATGGCCTAAAATAAGTGCCTGCTCGGCCTGGATAAAATCCATCTCAACAGCATTGGCATTAAGATCGTGTTTGATGAAATTTTCGAGATATTTCTCTAAATTTTCTATGCTGTTCTGCAAACGATTTTGGGTGATAGATGCCTCTATCTCCGGATATTGCTCCTGCGCGTATTGAACTATAAGGGCAATCAGATCGGTAGGAGTCAGTTCTGTGATCTCATCTGTTTGCAGGTCGCGTTTTACAACAGGGAAATGGAATATATGCCTGCCGCTTTCTGAATAATAGCTCAGGGGGGCGTATACCTCCAACCCGATGGAAGAAAAATCAATACGGATATGAAGATCATGCCCGGTTGACCGGAAATGAGCGGCTAATGCCTCATCATATTTAGGGATACCCAGGTAACGGCTCCAATTGCTAAACTCACGCAGATAACTGTTGAGCATAGCTGTGTAATTTACCTGTTCGGCCTCTTCCCTAAGGTTAATTAAACTTAATGAATTCGTTTCCATGTTTTTTAATGTTTAATAGAATGTTTTTAATATGATCGGTCGTAGTAAGCGGGTTTAATAAGGTGAATTTGAGATAGAACTCTCCGTGAACTTTGGTGCCGGCAACCAGTGCGTCGCCATGTTTTAAAAGCTGCGCTTTAATATATTGGTTCATCTGGGTCAGGTTAGCGGTGTGCAAAACCGAAGGGTTGTACCTGAAAACCAAAGCCGATAGGTCCGAATAATTCAGCAGATCAAAATCACGGTCTGTGCTGATGATATGCGCTACATTTTCGGCCGTTTCAATGATCTTTTCTATATAGCCGCCCAGTTTTTCTTTACCCATCATGCGTAGGGTAAACCAAAGCTTAAGAGCGTCAAAACGGCGGGTGGTTTGGATGGATTTGTTTACCTGGTTTGGGATCTCGTCCGAATGCTGATCCTTCGGATTCAGGTAATCGGCATAATGGGTTATCAAGCCAAAATACCGTTTATGATTTACCAGGAAGGCGCTGCTGCTAACAGGCTGAAAAAAGGCTTTATGGTAATCAGCAGTAACAGAATTGGCCAGCTCAATTCCATTTAACAAATACCGGTGTTTGCTGCTGAGTAATAAACCGCAGCCATAGGCGGCATCAACATGATACCACAGTTTGTATTTGGCAGCTATGTTCCCAATGGCTTCCAGCGGATCGAGGTTGCCAAAATCGGTTGTA
>Ga0207671_10006624_pt1 | contig 10275 bp, 10 predicted proteins | sample KBSC24metaG_FD_184352 | JGI IMG/M metagenome (GOLD analysis project Ga0207671, IMG submission 184352) | Corn rhizosphere microbial communities from Kellogg Biological Station, Michigan, USA - KBS C2-4 metaG (SPAdes) (version 2) | ecosystem: Host-associated > Plants > Roots > Rhizosphere > Soil... | reverse complement strand
ACCCTGCTCGCCGACGAGGCCGAGGGGCAGGTCCGCGCCATCGCCGAGGAAGGCGAGAGCCATCCCGCCGGGCCGATCGAGAAGCAGATCGGCGATCTCTACGCCAGCTGGATGGACCAGGCGGCCATCGAGACGCTGGGCACCGCGCCGCTCAAGCCGCATCTCGCCCGGATCGCCGCGCTCAAGGACAGGCACGCCGTCGCGATGCTGATGGCGGAGCCCGGCTTCGCCGCGCCCGCCGGCGCGGCGATCTCCGCCGACCTGAACAATCCCGGCCATTATGTCGTCGGCATCGGCCAGTCCGGCCTCACCATGCCGACCCGCGATTACTATTTGCTCAAGGGCGACAAGTATGACGCCTATCGCGCGGCGTTCCGCACCTATGTCGCGCGGATGCTGACCCTCGCCGGCCTGCCCGATGCCGGCGCCCGCGCCGATCGCGTGGTCGCGCTCGAAACCGCGATGGCGACCTCGCAATGGACGCCCGAGCAGGACCGCGACGTGAAGGCGGTCAACAACCCGATGTCGGTCGACAAGCTGCAGGCGCTCGCCCCGCAGTTCGACTGGCCCGCCTTCCTCAAGACCGCCGGCCTGCCGCCCGTCGATCACGTCATCGTGGCCGAGCCGAGCGCCGTGCAGGCGGCCGGCAAGCTGCTGGAATCGACCCCGCTCGATACCTGGAAGGACTATCTCGCCTTCCACTTCGTCAGCGATCACGCCACCTACCTGCCGAAGGCGTTCGACGATGCGTCGTTCGCCTTCTTCAACAAGACGCTCTACGATCAGCAGGAGCAGCGCGCCCGCTGGAAGCGCGGCGTCCGCCTCGTCAACCGCATGCTGGGCGAGGCCGTCGGCAGGATCTATGTCGAGCGCCATTATCCGGCCGAGAGCGACCGCCAGATCAAGGAGCTGATCGGCAATCTCGAGGCCTCGCTCAACGACGAGCTGTCGCATCTCGCCTGGATGGACGAGACGACCCGCAAGGAAGCGCTGGCCAAGCTCGCCGCCTTCGATCCGCGCGTCGGCCACCCGGTCAAATATATCGACTATTCCAGCTTCAATGTGGTGCGCGGCGATCTGCTCGGCAATGCGCTGCGCGCCGAGCGTTTCGAGTGGAACCTGCAGCTCTCGCGCTTCCCCAAGCCGATCGACCGGACCCTGTGGGACATGACGCCGCAGGAGGTGAACGCCTATTACGACCCCACCCAGAACCAGATCACCTTCCCCGCGGCGATCCTCCAGCCCTCCTTCTTCGATCCCAATGCCGATCCGGCGGTCAATTACGGCGCGATCGGATCGGTGATCGGCCACGAAATGGGCCACGGCTTCGACGATCAGGGCAGCCAGTTCGACGGCACGGGCAAGGTGCGCAACTGGTGGTCCAAGGAGGCCGAGGACAAGTTCAAGGCGCGCACCGCCATGCTCGGCAAGCAGTTCGACGGCTACGAGCCCATCCCCGGCACGCACATCAAGGGCGAGCTCACGATGGGCGAGAATGTCGGCGATCTCGGCGGGCTGGAAATGGCCTGGGGGGCGTGGCGGCGCTATGTCGCGGCGCACGGCGATCCGGGCGTGAAGGACGGCTATACCGCCGATCAGCGCTTCCTGCTCTCCTACGGCTTCCACTGGCAGGAGAAGCAGCGCGAGGGCGCGCTGCGCTCGCAGCTGCTGTCCGATCCGCACAGCCCCGGCCAGTATCGGGTCAACGGCATCCTTCGCAACTTCGATCCCTGGTACAAGGCGTTCGACGTGAAGCCGGGCGACAAGCTCTATCTGCCGCCCGACCAGCGCGTGCACATCTGGGTGGATTGAGGCTTTAGAGGAGCATCGCGGGGCGGCTCAGAGCGACTTGGTGCCGTCCCGCCGCTCGATCTCGTCGACGATCATCCAGACGACGTGATTCTCCGCGCCCTCGAGCGCGGTGTCGAGGGCCTGCTCCAGCTCCTGGGTCGTCATCTTCGCAATCACGTCGTCGATGGTGTACGTCATGGCCCTACTCGCCGCCTGTCCCCCGACGGGCCGGATATCAATCGATCTGGTAAATATTGGGTAAATTTTCGGGCTTACCGGCCCTTAACCCACGAATTTCCGCCGCCGGCCAGCCCCGGCGGCGCAGCGCGCGGGTTAACGCCCTCGGCCACCCGGCGGGTCGGCGCGACGTGGTTTACCGCCTCTTAACCCTGTGCCGCGCAGAGTGGCGGAAGGAGGCATCGCCATGCGCAGGTTCAGCCGTTTCACCCGCGATCGCAGCGGCCTCGTCGCCGCCGACTTCGCGCTGCTGTTCGGGCTCGTCTTCGCGGCGCGCCACGTCGCGCTCTGCCACGGGGAGCAGATCGGCAGCCTGCTGCGCCCCCTGTTCGGCGCCGCCTAGATCCGCCGCACCAGCCGCACGATCAGCACCACGATCGCGGCGCCCACCACCGAGGCGAGGATCGAGCCGATCAGCCCGTGGCCGATCTCCAGGCCGAGGCTCGGGAACAGCCAGCCCGCCACCACCGAACCGAGGATGCCGATCAGCGCATCGACGACGAAGCCGAAGCCGCCGCCCTGCACCAGCAGCCCGGCGAGCCAGCCGATGATCGCGCCGATGACGATCCAGATCAGGAAGGCGAGGAGCATGTTCTCACCGTGAAGCGTCGCGTGCATGTGTCTCTCCGACTGAGGGTCAGCGCTCCAATCGCCGGAGCCGCCAAGCGTTCCCTCGCAACCCTGCCGGGCGCGATCCGTTGACTCCGCCCCAGCAGGAGAGACGGACATGACCCAGGATCGCACCAGCGCGGCCGACATCGACGCGACCCGCGACGCCGCCGAACTGGCCAGGCGCGGCTCCAAGGACAGCGAGCGCGCGAAGGCGAAGGACGCCAAGGAGGCTGCGGAGCGTCGCGATGCGGATGCGCTGGCCGCCGCCGCCGGGCAGAGCGGGCATACGTGAGCGGTCGGGCCCACCCTTGGTCACCATCCTCCGTCCGCACTGAGCGAAGTCGACGTGCGTGCCACGCGCGCGGCGTTTGCGGCACGTCCTTCGACGTCGCTCAGGACGAACGGGGTTATGCGTTGCGCCTAAGCTGATAGCTCGAAGCTGCCCTTGAGCCCGCTCTCGGCCGATGGCGCGATCCACAGGTCGATCGTTCCGGGTTCGAGGCCCGGCTTCAGGTCCGGCCCCAGCCGCGTCAGCATGTCCCGCGTGATGGTGAAGCGCGCCTTGGCGGTCCCGCCCGGCGCCAGCTTCACGCGCTGCCAGTCGACCAGCCGGCGCACCGGCTGGGTAAGCGAGCCCACGCGGGGATGGACGTAGAGCTGCACCACTTCCTCCGCGGCGCGATCGCCGCTGTTGCGGATCTCCGCCGACACGACGAGGTCCCCGCCCGCACCCAACTTCCCGCCGCCGAGGTCGAGGCCGGAATAGGCGATCTTCCCGTAGGTCAGGCCGTGGCCGAAGGGGAAACGCGCGCCGTCCGGTCCGGTGCGGTACTGCGCCTTGAAGGGCTGGCGCGGCCCTTCCGGCGCGGGGCGGCCCGTGGGCTTGTGGTCGTAATGGAGCGGCTCCTGCCCGCTCTCATAGGGAAAGCTCACCGGCAGGCGGCCTGACGGGCAGACCGTGCCGAACAGGATGTCGGCCAGCGCATGCCCGGTCTCGGTGCCGAGGAACCAGGTGACGAGGATCGCCGGCGCGGCCAGCACGGCGCCTTGCAGCGCCAGCGCGCGGCCATTCTTGAGCAGCACGACGATCGGCTTGCCGGCCTCCGCCACCGCCTCGGCCAGGCGCTGCTGCGGCCGGGGGAGGACGACCTCGGTGCGCGATTGCGCCTCGCCCGACATCTCCTGGCTCTCGCCGACCGCGAGCAGCACGATGTCGGCCGCGCGCGCCGCCGCGACGGCGGCCTCGATGCCGCCGGGGATCGGCTTCTCGACGTCCGCGCCCTTCACCACCGTCAGCCGCGACGGATCGCGCATCGCCGCGCGCAGGCCGGTCGCGAGATCGATCGCCTGCGCGTCGTCGCCGAAGACGTTCCAGGGGCCGATCAGGTCGTGCGCCCCGGCCGCGAAGGGGCCGATCAGCGCGATCCGCTGCGCGCCGTCGGCCTTGAGCGGCAGGATGTCGCCCTCGTTCCTGATCAGCACCACCGATCGCTGCGCCGCCTCGCGCGCCAGATCGCGGGCGATGGGGGTGAGGATGCGCTGCTCCTCGCGGCCGGGCGCGAGACGGTTGAACGGATCGTCGAACAGGCCGAGCCGCGCCTTCAGCGCCAGCACGCGGCGCACCGCCTCGTCCACCCGCGCCATCGGCACCTCGCCGGCCTTCACCAGCGCGGGCAGGTGCTTCTGGTAGAGCCCGCTCTGCATGCTCATGTCGACGCCGGCGAGGATCGCCTTCTTCGCCGCGTCGCGCCCGTCCTTCGCGAAGCCGGCGGCGATCATCTCCTCGTCGGCGGTATAGTCCGAGATGACGAGGCCGCGGAAATCCCACTCCCCGCGCAGCACGTCGGAGAGCAGCCAGTGATTGCCCGAGGAGGGCACGCCGTTGATCTCGTTGAACGAGGGCATCAGCGAGGCCGCGCCCGCGCCCAGCGCCGCCTGGAAGGGCGGGAAATAGGTCTCGCGCAGCGTATGCTCGGAGATGTCGACGCTGTTATAGTCGAGCCCCGCCTCGCCCGCGCCATAGGCGGCGAAATGCTTGGCGCAGGCGGCGACCGCGTCGTCGCGGTTCAGGCCCTCGCCCTGGAAGCCCTTCACCCGCGCCGCCGCGAAGCGATGGCCGACCAGCACATCCTCGCCCGCCGCCTCGACGCCGCGCCCCCAGCGCTGGTCCCGCGCGATGTCGACCATCGGCGCGAAGGTCAGCGCGATGCCGGCGGCCGACGCCTCGACGGCGGCGGTGCGCGCGGTGCGGGTCGCGAGATCGGGATCGAAGCTCGCCGCCTCGCCCAGCGGCACCGGGAAGACGGTGCGCATGCCGTGGATCACGTCGGCGGCGAACAGCATCGGTATGCCCAGCCGGCTCCTGGTCGCCTCGGTCTGCAGCCGGCGGTGCCAGTCGCTGCCCTGCCCGTTGAAGATGCCCGAGATGCGGCCCGCGCGCGCATCGGCCAGCTGCTGGGAGACGCCCGCGGTATTGGTCACGGGATTGAGCCTGGTCGCGGCGCCGCCGCCGATCGCCGAGGCCATGATCGAGAGCTGGCCGGCTTTCTCCTCGATCGTCATCCTCGCGATCAGCCCGTCGACGAAGCCCGGCGCCGCCGCGGGCGACGGCCCGAGGGCGAAGCCGAAGGCGCGCCCCGCCAGCCCGGCGGCACCGGCGCCCGCCAGCAAGGCCCTGCGGCCGATCTCACCTGTCATGTCTTGTCCTTTGACGATGTCTGCGGCTGGGCCGGCGCGGGAGGCTGCGGGGGCGGCGATGGGGGCGGCGCCGGCGGCAGGGCGTCCAGCCACCCGCCCCGGAAGCCCGCTTTCCGCAAGCCCGCTTGGATGTAGGGATTGCGCCGCATGATGTTCCAGATCAGCCCGGTGCGGTGATTTTCGATCATCGCGAGGATCGGCCCCTGGTCGATGCCCACCCAGTCGGTGTCGAACCAGCCTTTGCCCGGCACCACCTTGCCACGATCGAGCTTGGTCTTCTCGTCCTGGAAACTGAGGTTGAAGGCGTCGAAGAAACCGTAGGTGCCGTACAGCGTGTCGCCGTAGCGCTGGCGCATGCCCATCATCGCCGGGATGCAGATTTCCGGCGCGAAGGGAATCGATCCGCCGGCCGCCGTCGGGGCGATGGTGCCATCGTCGATCGCGCCCACGCCGCGCGCGACATAGGAATGGAAGACGCGCTTCTCGCCGCCCATGTCGAGCGTCACGTCGGCGGGGCCGTCGCAGGCGGTCAGGCCGAACTGGTCGGCGGCATAGCCGCGCCAGCCCATCGGGTTGGCGAGCGCGTAGTTGCGCTGGGCGATGGTGGCGCGGCGGCTATTCTCGAAATAGTCGCTGCCCTTGGCCGCCATGAAATCGTCCTGGATCTTGCGGAAGTCGATCCAGACGTGGCTGTACTGGTGGCCGAACATCGGCGGGAAGCGCAGCATCGAAAGCTCGCCGCTGTCCGTCCAGAAGGTGGCGAGCCGCTGGCTCCACGCATCCCAGCTTTCCTTCGGCAGCCCGTAGATCGGCGCGCCGAGCGCCAGGATGTAGACGAGCATGCCCTCGTTATAGGCCACCCAGTCATACGGGATGAACTCGCCCTCCGGCGTCCAGCCCAGCGCGATGACGGGCGCGCGGGTCATCGCCCAGCGCCAGTCGACCTGGCGGTAGAGCTTGTCGGCGAGGTCGCGTATCTCCTTTTCCTGCGGCTGGTCGTAATAGGTCTGGGCGAGCAGCACGCCCATCATCAGCAACGCGGTGTCGACGGTCGAAATCTCGCACCCGCCGAAGCGCACGCCGTCCTTCATGCCGAGGAAATGGTAGAAGAAGCCCTGGTAGCCCGCCATGCCGTCGGGCTTGGCGCCCTGCTCGGCCCCGGCGAGGAAGCGCAGCATGGTGAGCGTGCGCTCGGCCGCCTGCGCGCGCGGCACGAAGCCCCGCTCGATCCCGATCACGAAGGCGGTGAGCGCGAAGCCCATCGCCGCGATGCTGGCGAAGCCGCCGGAGGGGAAGCGATCGGGCGCGAGACCGCGCTTGGGCTCGGTGGTCCACCAGAAATAGGCGAAGGTGCGCAGCTGCACATCGTCCAGGAAGGTCTCCACCTCGGAGGTCTCCGCCAGCGGCGGCGCGCCGGAGGAGGCCGAGGAGAAGACGATCGGCGAACGGATCGCGATCGGGAGCTGGAACTTCACGCTGCTGCAGCCAGCCAGCCCGGACAGCCCCGCGCCGATCAGCGCGCGCCGCCCGATGCGGCCGGTATCGTCGAACTTATGATCCACGTCGATGAAAACGCCTACTCGGCCGAAAGGTCCGCAAGGCTCGCAATTTCGTTGAGGCAGCGCAACCTTCTCGTCGGCATGACGGACATGGATCAGGCGGCCGCGCCGGCCGCAAGCAGCTCGTCCACCCAGGCGGGCACCAGGGCGCTCGCCGGGCCGAGCCGGGTTTCGTGGAAATAGACGCTGCCTGCCGAGGGATCGAGATTGAGCTCCAGCGTCTCGGCGCCGGTATGGCGCGCGGCCTGGACGAAGCCCGCGGCCGGATAGACCGCGCCCGAGGTGCCGATCGAGACGAACAGGTCGGCCTCCATCAGCGCGCGCTCGATCCGCTCCATCTCGTAGGGCATCTCCCCGAAGAAGACGATGTCGGGGCGCAGTTCGTCCTGGCCGCAGGCGGCGCAGCGCGGGCCGCCGGTCATGTCGCCCGCGAAGCCGGACCGTGCCCCGCACGCGCCGCACAGCGCCGAGAGGAGCTCGCCATGCATGTGCAGCATCCGCCGCGCGCCGGCCCGCTCGTGCAGATCGTCGACATTCTGGGTGACGATCAGCAGGTCGCCCTGCCAGTGCCGGTCCAGATAGGCGAGCGCCTTGTGCGCGGCATTGGGCTCGACCGTCGTCAGGGCGCGGCGGCGCTGGTCGTAGAAATCGAGCACCAGCGCGCGATCGGCGGCGAGCGCCTCCGGCGTGCAGATCTCCTCGACGCGCCGCCCTTCCCACAGGCCGTCCGGCCCGCGGAAGGTCGCGAGCCCGCTTTCCGCCGAGATGCCGGCGCCGGTGAGGATCACGATCGTCTCGATCTCGGCCATGCCGCCCTCATAGCGCGGCCGCTCTCGCGGGGACAGCGCGCCGCGATCTCGATTCAACTTGACAGTCAATATTGTTGACTATAAAGATTCTTGTCGATACATATCGTCCGTCATCCCAGCAAAAGCTGGGATCCCAGGAGGATGAAGCGCAGCGCTCGCTATCGAGAGACTCCAGCTTTCGCTGGGGTGACGAGCGATGGGCCAGGACAGATTCTCATCACCCACAGGAGACCATCATGGGCGAAGCCCCCTGGTACGAGCACATCTTCATTCCCGCTCTGCTCCGGCATGCACGGACCACCTACGGGCAGGGGATGCGCCGCGCGCTGGCCGAGGCCGGCTATGACGACATCCCCGCCAACGGCCTCTACATCATCGGCGGCCTCGCCATCGATCGCGAGGGGATCACGATCGGCTCGCTCGTCCGCGAATTGCGGGTGACCAAGCAGGCTGCGGGCCAGCTGGTCGATACGCTGGTGCTGCGCGGCTATCTCGATCGCGCCATCGATCCCGAGGACCGGCGCAAGCTGGTCGTCACCCTCACGCCGCGCGGCCAGGCGGCGGCGGAAACCCAGGCCGCGGCGCGCGCCCGGATAGACGCGGCGATGGCGGCCCGCGTCGGCGCCGAGGACATCGCCGCGATGCGCCGCGCTCTCGCCGCGCTGATCGAGATCGGCCAGCAGGATCGCGAGGCGGCCGAAGCGCGGGCGGATTGACCTCGGGACCTCCGCTTGCTCTTCGCGCGACGCGCCGCGCAGGATGAGAGATCCGGATCAAGCCGGAGGCCTTCACCCTTTCTCAACCCGGCATGACTATGCCGGTAACCATGTCGACCGCCGCATCCGTCCTGCCCGCCGCCACCCCCGGCACCGCCCCGCCCTCCGACCGGCGGCGCGCCTCGCGCTACGACGTGAGCGTGCCGGTGGAGGTGTCGACGGTCGATGGCCTGCCCCTGTCCAACGAGGTGACCAACATCTCGGCGTCGGGCTTCCGCTGCCATTCGTCGATGGCGCTCCGGAAGGGCACCAAGGTGATCGTCCGCTTCAACAACGGAATGCGCCGCCGCGCCTATGTCGCCTGGCAGATCGGCGAGGATATCGGCTGCCGGCTGCTGCGCCCGCTGACCGCCGCCGAACTCGCCGAGGTGATGGCGGGCTGAGGCGGCCCGTGAATCCTCCCCCGCCATCGCTCAATAGCCGTCGTAGCTGTCCTCGGCCGGATCATAAGCCGGCCGATACGCATGCGGCGCCACCCAGGCGGTGTCGCGCGGCGCCTCGTCCCGCTCCGCCGTCCAGATCCGGTCCATCGCGTCCGAAACCGCCGCCTGCTCGCAGGACGGAGTCAGCGCGTCGCTGCTGCTCGATTCGCCCAGCCGGTCGCACAGATAGCGCGCCGCGTGCCGGATACGGTGGGTCAGCAGGTCCTGCCCTTCCGCCGTGCCGAGATCGAGATCGGCGAAGCTCACCGGCATCGACGCCGAGGGCGCATCCTGCAGATCGCGGCCATAATGACCCCGGACGATGATCTCGTCGCCCTGCGCGGCGGCTGGCGCGGCCACGGCGATCGCCGCGACGCCGATGCACAGCCCGCCCAGAATCGTGGTGAATGTCTTCATGGTGGCTCTCCCACATCATGGTGCCCACCCGTCGCGGGACACGATCGAAGCCGCCCGCTGAGACAAGAACCCGGTCGTCGCCGGCCCGGTTCCGGGCAGGACACCGCTCGCCGCGCCTCTTGCCCGGCCCGTCCCGCTGGCCTAGCGACGGTCCATTCCGGTCATGAAGGCCATTCCGGTCATGAAGGCTTGTACCATGCGTGCGCTGCTGAGCTTCTCCGTCCTGTCGCTGGCCGTGGCGCCCGTGCTGGCCGCCGATCCGCCCTCGCCGATCCTGACCACGCCCGAGGCCCGGGACGCGCTGAGCTATGCCGATCCGAAGGTGGCCCGCGTCACCCATGTCGATCTCGACCTCACCGCCGATTTCGCCCGCCACGTGATGACCGGCACCGCGACGCTGGACATCGACGCGGCGAAGAACGCCAAACAGATCATCCTCGACGACAAGAAGCTGGATATCGCCAGCATCACCGACGACACGGGAAACGCGCTGGTCTGGTCGGTCGGCCCGGCGGACGATTACAAGGGCGCGCCGCTGACCGTGCAGATCGGCGCGGCGCGGCGGATCGTCGTCCACTACACGTCGAGCCCGGATGCGAGCGCGCTGCAGTGGCTGCCGCCCGAGCTCACCGCCGGCAAGCAGAAGCCCTATCTGTTCAGCCAGGGCGAATCGATCAACAACCGCAGCTGGATCCCGACGCAGGACAGCCCCGGCATCCGCCAGAGCTGGTCGGCCAGGATCACCGTGCCCGCCGGCCTCACCGCCGTGATGAGCGCCGAACGGCTGACCCCCGACGGCGAGCCGGCGGCGGACGGCCAGCACAGCTACCGCTTCCGCATGGACCACAATGTCCCGCCCTATCTGATCGCGCTCGCGGTGGGCGATCTCGCCTTCCGCCCGCTCGGCCCGCGCACCGGCGTCTACACCGAGCCGGTGATGCTCGACAAAGCGGCG
>Ga0207671_10006621_pt1 | contig 10278 bp, 8 predicted proteins | sample KBSC24metaG_FD_184352 | JGI IMG/M metagenome (GOLD analysis project Ga0207671, IMG submission 184352) | Corn rhizosphere microbial communities from Kellogg Biological Station, Michigan, USA - KBS C2-4 metaG (SPAdes) (version 2) | ecosystem: Host-associated > Plants > Roots > Rhizosphere > Soil... | reverse complement strand
GATCTACCAAGTCTACACCGCGCCCGGGGCCGTCACCGACATCGCCTTGCAGCCCGGCGAAAATCTTGTGGCGGTGGCAGCCGGCGATACAGTCCGGTGGGTCATCGGCGACACCACGAGCGGCATTGGTGCCGAAAAGCGAACGCACATCCTGGTGAAGCCATTCGCCTCCGGTCTCGCGACCAACCTTGTCGTGACGACCGAGCGGCGGAGCTACCACCTCCAACTGACCGCAACGTCGCGCACCGCGATGGCCGCCTTGTCATGGACATACCCAGCCGACCAACTGATCGCCCTGCGCCGGGCCGCTGACCAAGCTGCAGCTGCGGCCCCGGTCTCCGAAGGACTGGCGGTCGACAACCTCCATTTCAACTATGCGATCAGCGGCGACGCGCCCGCATGGCGGCCGCTTCGTGCGTTCGACGACGGGCGGCAGACTTTTGTCGAGTTCCCCGCCAGCATCGCCGTCGGCGACGCGCCGCCACTGTTCGTTGTCGGGCCGACCGGCGAGGCCGAGCTGGTCAATTATCGCGTCCGCGGCCGGTTCTACGTCGTCGACCGTATCTTCGACGTGGCCGAGCTCAGGCTCGGCACTAAGAAGCAGCAGGTTGTCCGGATCGCGCGCGTCGGTGACGGCACCCCCTCGAGAAAGGGGAAGCGCTCGTGAGCGAGACATCCGTCTCTCCCGCCGCGAAGCTTGATCCCGAGACGTTGGCGATCCGGACCAAACCGGCGCGCGCGATACGCTTCCGTCGTGGCGTGATCATCGCCGTTGCAGCGCTCGGATCCGTCAGCCTGGTCGTCGTTGCATGGATCGCGCTGAAACCGCGTGTGTTCAGCGCGGTCGCGGATCGTCAGGAACTGTCAGAGCCGAGCAATCGTCCGTCGACTGACGCTTTGAACGGCTTGCCGGCGACCTATGGCGATACCCCGAAGCTCGGGCCACCGCTGCCCGGTGACCTGGGCAGGCCAATCCTCGAAAGCCAGCGTCGTATGGCAACGGAAACCGGGGTTGCCAACGATCCGTCGGGTCAGTCGGAGGCGCAAGAAAGGGAACGGCGGCTGTCGGAATTGAGGGCCGCTCGCCAGTCCGGGGTGTTGGTGCAAGGCCGCACCTCCACATCGCCGCTCTCGGCCGACGCCGCAGCAACGCCGGCGGTCCCAACGCCGGAGGCTTCGGGACCGACGCTTGATCCGGATAGGGACCCCAATGCTCAGGGGCGCAAGGCCCAGTTTGTCGGCACGCTCGATCGCTCCAGCGACATCAATCCGCACACACTAACGGCAGCACCGTCGCCCTACCTGCTTTCCGCGGGCAGCGTCATCTCGGCGAGCCTGATCACCGGCCTACGCTCCGATTTGCCGGGGCTCGTGACGGCGCAGGTAACTAGCCAGGTGTTCGACAGCCCCACCGGGCGCACCTTGCTCATACCGCAAGGGTCTCGGCTCATCGGCAGCTACGACAGCGTCGTGGCTTTTGGTCAGAAGCGCGCGCTGGTCGTCTGGCAGCGGATCATGTTTCCGGACGGCAGTTCGCTCCGGATCGACAATGTGCCGGCAACCGATGCGTCGGGCTATGCCGGCCTCCAGGACAAGGTTGATTTCCACACCTGGGCACTGCTCAAGGGCGTCGCTCTGGCGACATTGCTCGGCGTCGGATCGGAGATGACCGTCACTGGCGAGAGCGATCTGGTCCAGGCGATCCGGGAGTCGACGCAGCAGAATGTGTCGCGTGCCGGCGATCAGCTTACCTCGCGCAATCTCAACATCCAGCCGACGATCACGATCCGGCCCGGCGCAACGGTCCGGCTCGTCGTCCACAAGGATCTCATCCTCGCGCCGTGGCGCGGATAGGAGCCATATCGATGCCCGAGTTGAAACTCGCGAAGCTTCCTGATCGGACGCCGATCAAGCTCGCTATCACCGTCACGCCTGACCTGCACGCGGCGCTCACCGAATATGTCGCCGTCTACAAGCAGACCTACGGGCAGGAGGAGCCTCTCGCCGAGCTCGTACCGCACATGCTTGCCGCGTTTCTGGCGAGCGATCGCGGATTTGCGAAAGCGCGAGAAGCGCTGTCGGGTTCTGCGTCATGACCGAAACGCCCGAACGGCTTTTGCGCCTGGCCGACGTCAAGGCGAGGGTGGGGCTTGGGAAGTCAAAGATCTACGAATTGATAGCGGAGGGCTGTTTCCCTAAGCCGTACAAGCTTACGGCCACCGCCTCCCGGTGGCGCGAGAACGAAATTGAGGCGTGGCTGGCCGAGGTCATCTCGTCACGCGGCTAGGCGCGTTTCGTCACGCGCGGCACGAGCCGGCCGCGCCTTCTTCGCCTTGGGCATGGCCAACACATAGCGCTCCCAATCCGACATAAGCACGCGCCGCTTCAGGAACGCGTCGCCGCGCCGATAGGCCCGTTCGGTCTCGTCGCCGACCTGATGCGCCAACGCCATTTCGACGATCGACTCCGGATGACCGGTCATATCGCCCATGTAATCACGGAAGCTGCTGCGCATGCCGTGAACGGTGTAATGGCCGAGTTTCATTCGCCTCAGCACCATCGTCATCGACATCTGCGAAAGCGGCATGCCGCGCTTCTGGCCCTGAAAGACATAGCCATCCGGATCGCAATTGCTCGAACGAGCCTGAAGCTGGAGGATTTCGAACCCTCTCCCGGTAAGAGGCACTCGGTGCTCGAACCCCATCTTCATCCGCTCGGCCGGAATCGACCAGATTTTCTCGTCCCAGTCGATCTCCTTCCACTTCATCTTGAGCGTCTCGCTGGTTCGAGTGGCGTGCAGAATCGTGAACTCAAGAGCGCGCGCAGCAGTAGCCGGCCGCTGGCGGAGCCGAGCAAAGAAGTCGGGCAAATCCTTGTACGGCATGGCAGGATGGTGCCGAACCTGAGACTTCTTGCGTCGCCGCGGCAGCAGGTGATTGAGCGTGCCGCGCCAGCGCGCCGGATTCTCCCAGGGACTGGCGATATGCTTGGCCGCCTTTGCTGCATCGAGGATGTTTTCAATTCGTCCGCGCAAGCGGCTCGCTGTTTCTGGAGTGCTGCGCCAGATTGGTTGAAGGACGGCGACGACATCGTCGGTGGTGATCTCGTCAACCGGCTTCGGCAAAAGCAACTTAGCGTGGGTCTTGATCGTGTTCCGCCACTGCTGCCGGTGCTTGGCGTTCTTCCAGCCCTCCTCGTGCGTATCAATGTAGGTGTCGGCAAACTCGCCGAATGCCGGCTTGCCGATTTCGGCCTGCTCCTCTTTGGCGATGCGGGCGACCTCCGCTTCCACGTCGGCCCCACGTTGCTCGAGCGGATCGATCCCGTCCGCGAGGAGCTTGCGCGCCGCTTCGGCCTTCTCACGAGCCTTGGCGAGGCTCGTATCCGTGGCGGACCCGAGCCCCATCTCTCGGCGCTTCTTGTCGCGCTGCCAGGCAAAGACCCATCGCCTGCCTCCGCCTCCGGGGAAAATGCGCAACCAGAGGCCGCCACCGTCTCCGTGCCAACCCGGGGTCTTGAGCTTCTCGATGCCCTTGGCGCTCAGCTTGTGAATTGCGCGAGCCATACGAACGAACGTTCCTCCGTCGAACCGGCGATCTCCGCCGAATTGGATCGAAGGCTCTTTTTGCGTCCGGGTTTGCGTCCGGGTTTGAGTCGTGGATTTCGGCGGAACGGTGCGGACTGGGGCGGTCTGTCGAAATTCACAAACGTCGAAAAAAGCCTTCAAAATCTGAGGCTTGTATAGCAAAAAACGCCCCTTCTTCAAAGGGCTGCGAAGGGGGAGTACGAATCCCTCCCGCTCCGCCATTTAGTAAATGAAATCAAGAACTTGCTGGGAAGGCGGGGGTGGATTTGCCCCTAATCTCGTCCCCTAAAATGCGCCGGGCGCGAACCGGCGCATTCGAGGAATCATGCTTCGATCTTCAAATCCAACTTGATCGCCTCCGAGGACGGTGTTGTCAGGCGTAATGCCCCGGCAGTTAGGACGTGGTCGGTAGCGGGGTGGAATGCCTCGTGCGAGCAAATCCGCCAGCCCGTTCCGGTATTTCAGATCATCGCCCGAGGTGATCCGCCTGGTGGTGATGATGTATGTCCGGTTTCCGCTCAGCCTGCAGAACGTCGAGGATCTGCTTTCGAGCGCGGGATCGACCTGCGCCACGAGGCGGTGAGGTTCTGGTGGAACCGGTTCGGTCCGATGTTCGCCGGCGACATCCGGAGGCGCCGGGTTTCGCACATGCGGGGCTTCCGCCACTGGAAATGGCACCTCGACGAGATGTACGTGAAGCTGAACGGCGAGATGGTCTACCTCTGGCGGGCCGTCGCCAGGAGGGCGAGATTCTCGAATCCTATGTGATGAAAAAGCGAGATAAATCCGCGGCTTTGGCCTTCATGAAGAAAGCCCTTAAGCGTCATGGTCGAGCCGAAACCATCGTCACGGACGGCCTGCGCTCCTACCCGGCCGCAATGCGCGATCTGGGCAATCTCGAGCGGCGCGAAATGGGGCAGTGGCTGAACAACTGCTGCGAAAATAGCCACCTTGGATTCCGCCGAAGAGAGCGGGCGATGCTCAGATTCCGACGCATGAAGACCTTACAGAAATTCGCCTCGATCCATGCCGACGTCGCCAACCACTTCAATCTCGAACGCCATCTGATCGATCGACCGACATTCAAGGAACGACGCTCGACTGCCCTGGCCAAGTGGCAGTCGCTCGCCGTCTAGGCGTCGCCGTCAAAGACCGAAATGCATCGTTGAGAGAGCAGTTCGCATTGGACTGACAGCTCCCGCGCTTCCGGCCAGCGGCGCCAACCGTCGATCTATGCCATCGCCGGATAGGCACTGTTACTGGCGGTACGTCACGGTAAGGCCTATGGTACGCGGGCGAAATGTCGCATTCTCAAAAAGCAGCGTGCTGCTGTCCTGATGAGCAAGGGCCAGGCGGGGCGCGCTGTCGAGCAGATTGTCGACGAACAGCGATATATCCGCGCCGTGCACAAGCGCGCCAGCGCGCAGACTCACGAACGTAGTCGCTGCAGGGGCGATCAGACCGGCGTCATAGCTGGCGCTCGCGGGATCGCGTTGGGGTATCGGACGTCGCAGCCGGCTTTGATACTGAAGATCGCCGCGGACGAAGGCGTCGATGCCGCCGATTCCAAATTCATACCGCCCGCCGACACTCAATGTCCAAGGCGGACCTTCGATCGCGTCGCCGTTCAGCACCACGATCTGACCTTGCGGCGCCAACCGCGCATCCCGCGTGAAATGGGTGTCGGTGTAGCCGGCCGCTAGGTCCAGTGTCACGCCCCGCAGCGGCGAGAGCGAGGCCTGAAGATCGAACCCGCGGCTGCGCGCGGTGCCAAGGTTGGCGATGAAGCGTAGCGCGCACGTCGGCAGATTGACTATTTGCTGGATGTCGCTCCAGTTCGAGGTGTACGCCGAGGCCTCAATCTGGATCTTTCCTCCAAAAAACTTGTTCTTCGAGCCAAGCTCCCAACTCGTGACCTTGTCAGATTTGTAGGCGCCCGGAGCGGAGTCCAGACCAAGCGTGGCGAGATCGTCCGCGCACGGAGTCACTGGGATCGGCGGATTGGCGCCGGCGGCGCGAAATCCTTTGGACCAGCTGGCGTAGAACAGGTTGTTCCGGTCTGCCTGGTAGTTCACGCCGAGCTTTGGCGTAAAGGGCTTGTCGGTTTTCTTGCCGGATCCTTCGGTGCGTGAACCATTTTGCGAGCCGTCGGCGAAATTGACGACTGAGAATTTGGACTGCGCGTAACGGCCGCCGGCGACAAGCTTGAGCTTTTCGGTGATCCCATAGGTGACGTTGGCGAAACCTGCGATCTGGCTTTCCGTGGCGACCGAATTGTTGATGTAGCTGTCCTGTCCGTACAGGGGATAGGCGAAGAAGTCTTCGAGGCTTTGGCCGAACACCGCATTGAAGAAGCTATTGCCGAGCGGATCGACCAGCTCGTCCGTGCTGCGTTGGCGGCTGTGCTGGTAGAAAAGGCCGATCACCCAATTCAGACGTGCGTTCGGATCAGACGATTGCAGGCGAAGTTCTTGCGTCACGAGCCGCTGTGTGTTGGTGACGCGCGATGGACTGAGATAATAAGGCAATCTCTTATCGATGCCGGTCGGCGTCAGGAAAGGGTAGAGTGGGCCGGGATTGGCATCGGTGCTGCCGCCGGGTCCGGTGGTTTGAAACCCGCAACCATCCAGATAGCATTTCTGGTAATAGGAAAGATTGTACAGCGTGCCGCTGTAGCCGGTGTGGTTCATACGCTCAAAATATGAGCTGATCGATGTAATAGAGACCCCGCCGGTGCTGTACTGGATGTTCAGTGAGGGTTGATACCAGCGGTCGGAGCTGCCCCGATATTCCGGCGTGCTGGTGCGAAAAATCCCGTTGCCCGGATCAGAGATGCCGACAAAGAAATTGTCAGATGCGTTTGTGACGCGCTTCTGGTAGGTGATGCCGAGCGTGATCTTCAGATCGACGTCCGGCGCATAGGCAAGAGCGCCCCGCAACACGGTGACGTCCCCGTGATTGATGTTTTTGTCGTCCACCATCCCGGTTTGGTTGTCGACATGATCGATGTAGCCGGCATCACGCCGGTGCCAGGCGCTGATCCGGAAGCCGAGTTTCTGGGGAACGATCGGCCCGCCAATCGCTGCGCCGGTTTCCCAGTTGATACCGCCATGCGCAACGGCGGCGATCTCCGCCCGGTCATAGGTCTGAAAATGATCAAGATTGGGCTGCGGCGTGATGAATCGCACCGTACCGCCTTCCGACCCGGCGCCGAACAATGTCCCTTGCGGCCCGCGGAGCACTTCGACACGCTCGAGATCAAAGATGGCGGGCAATGTGTTGTCCGAACTGAAGCCCAATCCGCGTATCTGAATTGGAGTGTCGTCTATGTAGATGCCGGTCGTGCCCGCCCCCGCGTCTGACGCGATGCCGCGGATGCTGATGTTGTTGCTTGCGCCTCCCGCGCTTCGCCCGAAACGAATCCCAGGGGTGAAGCGCGCTACGTCGGCCAAGGATTTGATGCCGCGAACATCCATCGACTCTTGGGAATAAGCGCTGATGCTGATTGGAACGCGTGAAGCGACCTGCGCCTGGCGGGTGGCGGTAACAACGATCTCGCTCGGTTCTTGTGCCTCGTCCCTTTTCGGTGCCTCGTTCCTTTTCGGCGGCGCGTCTTGCTGCGGCGCCTGAGCGCGCGCGGGTATCGCCACCAGCAGGCCGGCAAAGGCCACCCCCATCATCACACCATTATGAAAGTATAGATGCTTGTTCATTTCCGTGCCCTGTTCGTTTGCGCTCTTGATGTCGCGATGCAGGTGCCCGGCATCCTCCGATATAGCCAAGTCTAGGACGATTGTGCGCTTCGGCTACGCCAAGAGCGCCACTGCACGAGGCTTGCAGTGCCACTGGCGGTTGCTGAGCATGAGCGATCAGGGTGCGGTGAAATAGGGGGCGCGGTCCAGCCGGGAGGTCGGGAATTCCTGTGCGGCGCGCGCGTGACGGTGGCCGGCCACGAAGTGCTGGCGTGCTATCGCGCGGTGCAGGATACGGCATGCGCCGCTGCCGCTGGCGTGGCGGCAGGGCCCGCCGCGAGAACTGCCATTCGGCCGTCCAAATCAGCTCTTCGAAACCGGCTGATGGTTCTGTCAAAGGGATGGCCGGATGCGAAGCGGGTTGGCAGCCGGGGCGGATGAACAAGGCGCTCTCCCCGTTCCGGTATTTCCATTCTTCGCCGGAGATCATCCGTATGGTGGTGATGCTCTACGTGCGATTTTCCGCTGTCGCTGCGGAACGTCGAAGACCTGCTTTTCGAGCACGGCATTGATCTCTGCCATGAGACGGTGCGGTTGTGGTGGAATCGGTTCTGGCCGATGTTCGCTGGCGAGATTCGTCGCGGGAGAGTGAGCCGCATGCGCGGCTTCCGCCATTGGAAATGGCATCTCGACGAGATGTACGTCAAACTCAACGGCGAGATGGTTTACCTCTGGCGCGCGGTCAATCACGAGGGCGAGATCCTCGAAAGTTACGTCACGAAAAAGCGGGACAAGTCCACAGCTCTTGCCTTCATGAAGAAGGCGTTGAAGCGCCACGGCCAGGCCAATGCCATCGTTACGGACGGCCTCCGACCCTACCCTGCCGCGATGCACGATCTGGGGAATCTCGAGCGCCGCGAGATGGGCAAGTGGCTCAACAACCGGGCCGAGAACAGCCACCTGCCGTTCCGACGACGAGAGCGCGCAATGCTCAGATTCCGACGAATGAAGACCTTACAAAAGGTCGCCTCCGTCCACGCCAACATCAGCAATCACCTCAATCACGAACGCCATCTCGTCGACCGTCAGACCTTCAAAGAACGCCGATCGGCCGCATTGGCCGAGTGGCAAGCGCTCGCCAGCTAGGCCCGAACCTCAAAGACCGAGCTCCATTGTCGAGAGACGAGTTCGCATTGGACTGACAGCACCGCGATTCCTATAGCCCCGGTCGGCTTGCGACCACCCGCTGATCGATCGTTCCGAACGAGGTGCTGCCGTCGGGCAAGCGCGCTTCCATACGCACCCTGTCGCCGAAGCGCATGAAGCCAGTTCGCGGCGCACCCTGATCAATCATCTCGATGCCGCGACGTTCGGAGATGCAGGAGGAGCCGACGACACGGAAATCCGGATTGGAGACCGTGCCCGAGCCGATGATCGTCCCGGCCGGCAGCCACCTCGTCCGGGCGGCGTGCGCGACGAGGTCGTGAAAGCCAAAGGCCATCGCCGCACCATTTGCGTTGCCGAAACGTGCTCCGTTGAGGTCGATCGCAAGATCGAGGCAGACACGGCCGTCGCGCCACGCCGGACCCAGCTCGTCCGGGGTTACCGCAAAAGGGGCGACACTGCATGCGGGCTTTGCCTGAATCCAGCCGAAGCCCGTCTTCATCTCGATCGGCGCGATTGCGCGTAGCGACCAATCGTTGATCTGGACGATGAGCTTGATGTGGCCAAGCGCGTCTTCAGCGGTGACGCCGATCGGCACCTCATCGGTGATCACGCCGAACTCGCCCTCGAAATCGATACCGTCTTCTTCGGAAGGGAATGGCACGTCGTCGGCGGGCCCCAGGAACTGATGCGAGAGGCCCTGATACATCAGCGGAAGGTCGGTTTCGATCGGCGGAAGGCCGAAGGCAAGCTGCATCAATTCGCCATGACTGGGAAAGGCGGATCCATCGAGCCATTGCCAGGCGCGGGGCAGCGGCGCGGCGAAACGCGCTTCGCCGGCTGGGGTTCCGTTGCCCTCATCCAGTCGGGCGGCGAGCGCCCGAAGCTGTGGTTCCACCGTCGCCCAGTTTTCAATCGCGGCCTGCAGGGTCGGTGCAATGCCTTCGGCCCGGGCAAAACGCATTCCGTCGACCGATACCACCGTCAACACGCCGTCAGGGCCGGCTTCGGGCAAAGTGGCAAGTTTCATCGGTTCAGTCCTTTGGCGACCAGAGTTGTCAGCGATCCGTCATGCGCAAAGCCGAGCTGGTCTGCTGCCGACGTGAAAAGAGGTGGCTGGCGGCCGAAACCGGCCTCGAGAACCGGATCGGGGTCATAGCTGATCCGCGTGGTATCCCCTCCCGTCTGCCGTGCAATTTCCGTGGCAAGTTCGGCAAAGGACATTCGCAAGGCGGGCAAGGTCAGCGCGCCGCTGGCATCAATGGCAAGCGCGTGGGTGAGGTTAGCGACGGCACGGTCGACCGACATCAGCCACATCGTCGCCTGGGGAGAGACCGGCGCGGTAAAGGGCCGTCCGGCGGCAAGCGCGTGGAATATCTCGCTCAAAAAGGCTGATTTCATGCCCGACGGCCCCTCAGGACGCGCGACAATGCCCGGCAGCCGCACCGACAGCGCGGACAGCGCACCCCGCCGATCCATGGTCGCGAGCCACTGCTCGATCATTGCCTTGTGCGCGCCATAGATGAGCCGGGGCGCCAGGGGCGTTTCGTCGTCGACTTGTGGCGGCAGCGGATCGCCTAACACCGCGATGCTGCTGGCGAAGATGAAACGCGGGCGATGGCCAGCCGCCGCCGCGGCGTCGGCTAACGCCATCGATGCGTCGAGATTGATGCGCCTGGCTCCGGCGGGATCCTGCTCGGCGGCGCCGCCCGGCATGGTCGCAAGATGCACGATGGCATCGCAACCAGCCGCGAAGAGCCGGGCAAGTACGGCCGGGTCGCCGATGTCGCCCCTGATATCCGCATCGGCCGCACGATCGACGCCCAGCACATCATG
>Ga0207671_10006619_pt1 | contig 10279 bp, 10 predicted proteins | sample KBSC24metaG_FD_184352 | JGI IMG/M metagenome (GOLD analysis project Ga0207671, IMG submission 184352) | Corn rhizosphere microbial communities from Kellogg Biological Station, Michigan, USA - KBS C2-4 metaG (SPAdes) (version 2) | ecosystem: Host-associated > Plants > Roots > Rhizosphere > Soil... | reverse complement strand
CCGCCTTCGGTGAGGGTGGCGAGGGTTGCCATCTTCTCCATCGAGGTGTTGGCGCGCGGCCCTTCGTCGACGGAGACGCCGGCGTAGGGCGATATCTCGCGTTCGAAGTATCCGCCTGCGATGGCGGCGAGCGCGCGCTGGTGGCTCGCCAAGGCGAAGCGCTCGTTGTCCTCACGACTCAGGTTCCATTGGCTGGCGATCATTTCGGCACCACGGAACTGCGAGATCTCCTGGTCGCCGAAGCGTTCCTGCCAGCCGCGGCACCCGGTCCACGGATCTGTGCTCCCGAACGGCTCGCCTGCGGCGAAGGCGCTCAGGATGGGAAACTGGCTCATCTTCTGAACCCCGCCGGCCACGATGAGGTCCGAAGTGCCGCTCATGACGGCTTGGGCGGCGAAGTGCACGGCCTGCTGGGCAGATCCGCACTGTCGGTCGATCGTGACGCCGGGCACTGACTCGGGTAGCCCCGCTGCCAGCGCAGCGGTGCGCGCGATGTCGCCGGCTTGGGAGCCGATGTTGTCGAGGCAACCGAGGATGACGTCGTCGATGGCGGCGGGATCGACGTCGTGCCGGCCAACGACGGTTCTGATGACGTGGGCCGCCATGTCGGCCGGGTGTTCTGCGGCGAATCCGCCGTTTCTCTTGCCGACTGCGGTCCGGACGGCGTCAACGATGAAGGCTTCAGGCATGCAATTAATCTAACATAGATTTGAAAATGTCCACAGAGCGTCCGTAGTCGGCTCAGTGGACCGGGGGAGACGCGTCGACGTCGACGGTCGAGAGCGCGCTCCGAATGAGTCTCTGTGCGGCGGAAACGATCCCATCCAACGGCGTGCGACCTGGGTCCCACCATTCAGCCGCCCAGTTGAGTGCTCCCATGACCAACATCTGAGAGATTCGAGGATCGACGTCCGTGCGCAACGATCCCGTGCGGGCGGCATCATCGAAGAGTTGCCGCCAGATCGCCCCGTAGCTGTCGCCCTCTTGGTCGGCGCGGATCCGCAGACGCTCCGGAATCTGACCGTGGTTGCGGATCGAAGCCGTTGTGTAATCCGAGATTTCCAGCTCGTGGCGCAGATGCGTCTCGGCCGCCACCAGGATTCGATCAATGGCATTGGTGTCGTGCGGCAGCGCAGCCAGGGTTGACTTGAGATTCTCGCGCATATCGGCCAAGCCGCAGGCCATCACCTCTTCGATGAGGTCGTCGCGAGAGGCGAAGTAGTAGTAGATCGCCGGAGTCTGAATGTCAGCGCGCTCAGCGACGTCCGAGAGTCGGGTGCCCGCATACCCTTGCCGACTCAGTACGTAGGCGGCTGCATCGAGTATTCGAGCTCGGGTGCGGGCGTACTTCGTCCCGTTCTCTGGAGGCTGCTTGACCTGTTCGAGTGGCGCCACCTGGCTGCTCTTGGTGGTCATTGCTCAGGCGCGCGATACGAGGACGGGTCGGTAGTTCATGGCATCGTGTACCCGCCGCTGACCGAGATCAGCTGTCCGGTCACCTGGCGGGCGGCAAGGGGCGAGGCAAACCAGAGTACGGAACGGCCGACGTCGTCCGCGGTGGTGAGCCTGCGCATCGGTGTGTCCTTGAGCATGAAGTCGATTTGCTTCTGATTGAAGACTTCGTCCTCGCCAACTGCCCAAAGGCTAGATGCACCAACGGCATCGGGACCATCGGGTATGACGAGTCCCGGGCAGACGACGTTCGACCGAATGCCGTGGCGGCCGTGTTCCTTCGCGGTCGTTCGAGCCAGCGCGACCATCGCGGCCTTCGAAGCGCCGTAGACGCCCTGGCGGATCTGTCCGAAGGCCGCGTCGCTGGCGATGTAGACGATGGATCCGCCGCCGGCATCCTTCATCGGACCGAGTGCAGACTGGGTGGCCGCGACAGCCGAGAAGAAGTTGATCTCGATGGTGCGCTGCCACTTGGCGCGGTCCGTGTCGGTGGCGATGAAGCCGGGCACCGACCACCCCGCGTTGTTCACCAAGACGTCGATTCCGCCCCACTCTTTCACCGCCCGGCCGATGGCGAGGTCCGCACCCTCGGGGGTGGTGAGGTCGGCAATCGCGAGCTCTACTGCCGCAGCGCCACGTTCGAGTGCCTCGGCGCGCACCTTCTCGGCCTGGGGCTCGTCGATGTCGCTGATGACGATCCGGGCGCCCTCGCCTGCAAACTGGTGCACGATTCCGCGCCCGATGTTGGAGGCGCCTCCTGTGACGACGACACGGGCGTTGGTCAGTCCCAGGTCCATTGGTCTTTCCTCTCATGACGCCGATGGTGATCGAGTGGTCAGCAATCCAAGAAGTTTAACTCAAATTAGAAAGATCCGACATCACGTGCTGGCAATCCGCTGGGGGTGGTTCACCTTGACAGTCCGGGGCGAATTATTTTAATGTGAATTAGATAATGATCGGCGGCGTTCGGCCGCAGTGGTCACCTTCAGGCTGGCCAAGATCGCATGCGAGGAGGTCACATGAAGGTCATCGTCGACTACGCCAGGTGCACGGGATTGGGTATCTGCGAGTCAATGGCGCCCGACATCTTCGAGGTAAACGACGACGGTGCACTCGTCCTGCTCAAGGAAGACATCACCGACGAGGAACTGCAGTCCGTCGAGGAGGCCGTCGCGGGTTGCCCGACCGAGGCCCTTCGAATCGAGCGTTAGATGCAACACCGCGGCGGGAGACGTCGGTGAGCGTCGAGCGGTTGGTGGTGGTCGGTGGCTCGCTTGCAGGTCTACGGGCCGTCGAGGCTGCCCGCAAGGCCGGCTTTGGCGGCACCATCACCCTGGTTGGCGCCGAGCGGCACCTGCCATACGACCGACCGCCGCTGTCCAAGGAGTTCCTCGACGCCACCGGCCCTGATGTGCAGGCTCCGATTCCCTTCTTCCGCGACGACGACGTCTTCGCCGACGAACTCAACGTCGACATGGTCCTCGGCGCTCCTGCAACGGGCCTGGACGTCGAGCGCAAGATCGTCTTCGTCGGCGACCGGGAGATCGGCTACGACGCCCTGGTGATCGCGACCGGGTCGCAGCTTCGCACGCTCGCAGGTTCCGAACACCTCAACGGCGTCCATGGCCTTCGCACGCTCGATGATGCGCTCGTCATCCGTGCGGCATTGGATGCTGGCGCTCGAATCGTGGTGATCGGCGCCGGGTTCATCGGCTCGGAAATCGCTGCCAGCGCCAAGAAACGTGGTCTATCCGTCACGGTCGTGGAGGCCCTGCCGACGCCGCTGGTGCGGGCCACGGGCACCGACATGGGCGCCGCCATCGCGTCGCTGCATCAACGCAACGGTACGACGCTGTTGTGCGGAACGGGAGTCCAGGCCGTCGAGGGTGACGGTCACGTGCAACGCGTCGTCTTGACCGACGGCACGGCCATCGATGCCGACCTCGTGGTGGTCGGGATCGGGGTGTCTCCATGTACGGACTGGCTAGAGGGGTCTGGTCTGACCCTGGACAACGGCGTCGTCTGCGACGAGACCCTGTGGACGGGGTTCCCAGGGGTCTACGCGGCTGGTGACGTCGCGAATTGGATGAACCCGATGTTCGGGGTGCGACAACGCATGGAGAACTGGACGGCCGCCGCCGAACAGGGTGCAGTGGCTGCGCGCAACGCGCTAGACCCGGAGAATGCAAAGCCGTACGAGACGGTGCCCTATTTTTGGTCGGATTGGTATGGCGCCAGAATCCAGTTCGTCGGAGTGCCCGAGTGCGACGAGGTGTTCTTGGTAGACGGAGACGTCGACAACGATGACCGGTGGACGGCGCTCTACAGGCAAGGTGAACGTCTCGTCGGTGCGCTCACGGTCAATGGCCAGACCGTGATCATGAAGTACCGCAGAATGATTGCGCAGAAGACCTCTTGGGACGAAGCCCTGGAATTCGCCGAGAAGCGAAGGGCGACTGCGGGGGCCAGGGCAGCGGCGGTGCAATGATGGGTCAGACGCCGCCGCGCGCGACGAGTTGGCTGGCGATCACGTTTCGCTGAATCTCGTTGGTGCCCTCGCCGACGATCATCAAGGGCGCGTCGCGGAAGTAGCGCTCGACGTCGTATTCGGTGGAGTAGCCGTAGCCGCCGTGGATGCGTACCGCGTCCAGCGCGATCTCCATGGCCGCCTCCGAGGCGAACAACTTGGCCATGCCTGCCTCCATGTCGCAGCGCTGCCCGCTGTCGTACCGTTCCGCCGCGTAACGGGTGAGCTGCCGGGCGGCAGTGAGCTTGGTGGCCATTTCGGCTAGGTAGTGTCCGATGGCTTGGTGCCTCCAAATCGGCTGCCCGAAGCTCTCCCGAGTCTGCGCGTACGCCAAGGCGTCCTCCATCGCAGCCGTCGCCACGCCGAGCGCTCTCGCCGCTACCTGAATACGGCCCGTCTCAAGACCTTTCATCATCTGGGCGAAGCCGCGGCCAGGGGTGCCCCCGAGGATCGACGAGGCAGGCACGCGGCAATCGTCGAATGCCAATTCGCAACTCTCCACACCCTTGTATCCGAGCTTGGGCAGATCGCGGGATACCGACAGACCCGCGGTGCCCTGCTCGAGAAGGAGCACCGAGATGCCCTCGTGTCTTGGGCTAGCATCGGGATCCGTCTTGCAGAGCAAGGCAATGAGACCCGATCGGCGGGCGTTACTGATCCAGGTCTTGGCGCCGTTGATCACCAGCTCGTTGCCGTCGCCGCGCGCGACCGTGGTGATGGCCTGCAGGTCGGAACCACCGCCGGGTTCGGTCAGCGCCATCGTTGCCCGTAGTTCGCCGGTGGCCATGGCCGGCAGGTAGGCCTGCTTTTGTTCCTCGGTGCCGAACAGGCCGATGAGCTTGGCAACCACGGTATGCCCGCCCATGGCGCCTGCCAGGCTCATCCACCCGCGAGCCAGTTCCTGGGTGACGTCGACGTAGCACGGCATCGACACCGGTGTGCCGCCGTACTCCTCCGGAACCGCCAGCCCGTAGATGCCGATGCGCTTCATCTGTTCGATCCACGCCTCCGGATAGGCGTTGGCGTGCTCGACCTCTCGGACGGACGGCTTGACGTCCCGGTCGATGAACTCGCGGACGGTCTTGACCAGCATGGATTCCTCGACGCCCAATGCTGTTGTCATGTCGCCCCTTCCGGCGTTTCGTCACCACTTCGCGTGGTCGACGGCGAGCGGTTCTGGGGCAGGCGCGACACGGGGCGCGCCCGCGTCGATCACATTCCCTCTCTAGTTTTTAACACAGATTAAACTAGCGATCAATGTGGAACCGCGCTGCGGGATTCAGTGGAGACGAATCGAGTGGGGGTCGAGCAGAAGCGGGTCTTGCGCGGTCCGGGGCTACTTCTTGCGTCGGCCGGCTGCCGGCGAGAGGCCATGGCGAACCAACGATTGTGCGTTGGCGACCACCGCGTCGACGGAACCGCGGCGAGAGTCCCACCATTCGACCGTCCAGTTGAGTGCTCCAAGGACGAGCATCTGGGCGATGTACAGATCGAGGTCGGCGCGCAGGCCGCCTTCACGTGCGAGCGCGTTGATCAGTCCTCGCCATATCTCGCCGTAGCGTTCCTCTTCGCGGATCTGGCGTTTGCGGATGGCGTCGGGAACCTGACCTGCGTTGCGTATCGATGCCGTCGTGTAGTCCGAGATTTCGAGTGCATGCCGAAGGTGCGCCTCGACGGCGGCCATCAGACGATCGAGAGCGGGCGTGCCAACGGGCAGTGAGTCGAGGACCACGGCCATGTGCTCGCGCATGTCCGCGATACCCGCCCACATCACCTCTTCGATGAGGTCTTCACGGGAGGGGAAGTAGTAGTAGATCGCGGGCGCCTGGATTTCTGCCTCGGCAGCCACGTCGGTCAACCTCAGACCGCCGTAGCCCTTCGCGCTGAGGACGTAGGCGGCAGCGTCCAGTATCCGTCGCCGCGTCAGCGCCGACTTGGAGTCCGGCTCGCCATCACCTTCGCCGTCGGGCATGGCGGCGGCGGAACTGCTGGTGTGCTTTGCCCGCGCCATGTGTGGATATTACCCAGGGAATGTCCAAGCAGCCCGCAGGCGCCCGGGTCCGTGCTTCGGCAGATTGGTCGATCCCAACCACGCGCGATACGTTCCTCCATTTTCTATTTTGACTTAAACTATCCGCTGAGGCCGGGGGTCGGATGGTTGTCCTGGCTGTGAGTGAGCGACCGAGTCGGGTAGGCAGGGTGATCGGATGAACCAGAGAATCGGTCTTGGGCAGCTCCGTAACAGCGCCGCGTACTACCTCGACCGCGTCGCGGAGGGCGAATCATTCGACGTAGTCCGGCGTGGCCGGATGGTTGCGAAGATCGTGCCGCTCGACGATGTGACACCGGGTGACACCGACTGCCAAGTGGTCGAGGCGGATAGCCCATAGCGGTTGGCGACGATGCAGAGTTGGTCGCAAGTACGCCCAAATCCGTTCGCAGGCAGCAGGTTGCAGAGTCGCGGTCGTGACGTTTGGGGCCGCGGTCGGCACGACCGCTCATCTCGATCTGTAGCCACCGCAGTCAGGTCTGTTGACGAGGCCGTTAAAAATTCTTGATCAATCTGGAGCACGTGCCACCAATACTGCTGCAACAAGCGGCACTTGCCATCTCTGTTGTTTTTTAGTTTACTTTCGAATCGAGGGTGAGGCAGGTCACTGATCGCCCGTCGTGTGATTGACGCCATCGGAGAGGAACTCGGGTCGGTTGATGCCAATTTCCGTAGGTTCGGGACACGTCGTTCGACTTCTTCGTGACCAACGAGCGCGGATGGTTCCGTAGGTGGAGACCACTGACCTCGTCGCCAAGCCCTTTCGCGGCCTCGGGGGCTTCTTCGCGATGGCGTTGGACACGTTCGTGTGCATGTTCCGGCGGCCGTTCGCGTGGCGTGAGTACTTGTTGCAGACGTGGTTCGTGGCGCGGGTGTCGTTGGTGCCGACGTTGATGTTGTCGATCCCGTTCACCGTGCTGACCGTGTTCACGTTCAACGTGCTGCTCGTCGAGTTCGGGGCGGCCGACTTCTCCGGGACGGGTGCATCGCTTGGCACGGTCAATCAGACGGGTCCGATCGTGACGGTCTTGGTGGTCGCAGGCGCTGGGGCCACGTCGATGTGTGCCGATCTGGGCGCTCGCACGATTCGTGAAGAGCTCGACGCGCTGCGGGTGATGGGGATCAATCCGATTCAGTCGCTGGTGGTGCCGCGGGTGCTCGCGGCGACGACCGTTGCGCTGCTTCTATCGTCACTGGTGATCCTGGTCGGGTTGGCCGGTGGGTTCTTCTTCTCGGTGTACTTCCAGCACGTGACCCCTGGTGCGTTCGTCGCGGGGATGACCCTCATCACGGGGTTGACCGACGTCGTGGTGGCCTTGATCAAGGCGACCCTGTTCGGACTGACGGCCGGGTTGATCGCCTGTTATATGGGCGTCTCGGTGGGCGGCGGGCCTGCCGGGGTGGGTAACGCAGTCAACGAGACCGTGGTGTTTTCCTTCGTCGCGTTGTTCGTGATCAACGTCATCGTGACCGCCGTTGGCTTTCAGGTGACTCCGTGAGTGCCGGATCGCTGGTGGCGCTGCGGCTTCCGCGTACTGCCAGGGCGGCAAGAGGTTTCGTCGACGCCGTCGACCGGATCGGCGGGCAGGCCCTGTTCTACGCCAAGACGGTGGTGTCGATCGGCGACGCGGTCACCCGGTATACCTCCGAGCTGATCCGGCTGGTCGCCCAGATGAGCCTGGGTACGGGTGCACTGGTGATGATCGGTGGCACCACCGCGATCGTGGGTTTCCTGACACTGTCGACCGGTGCCCTGGTGGCGGTGCAGGGGTACAACCAGTTCTCCCAGGTGGGTGTTGAGGCGCTGATCGGATTCGCTTCGGCGTTCTTCAACGTGCGCCTCATCGCGCCGCTGACCGCGGGCATCGCGATGGCGGCGACCATCGGCGCAGGCGCGACCGCGCAGATCGGCGCGATGCGGATCAGCGAGGAGATCGACGCACTGGAAGTGATGGGCATTCGCTCCGTGGCCTACCTGGCATCGACCAGAGTCGCCGCGGGCGTGGTGGTCGTCATTCCTGTGTATTGCGTGGCGGTGATGGCATCGTTCTTCGCCGCCCGGTTCGGTACCACCGTCTACTACGGGCAGTCGTCCGGTGTCTACGACCACTACTTCTACACCTTCCTCTCGACGACGGACATCCTGTGGTCCTTCGTGCTCGCACTCGTGATGGCGGTGGTGATCATGCTGGTACACACCTATTACGGCTACACGGCATCGGGCGGTCCGGCCGGTGTCGGCGAGGCCGTTGGTCGAGCCGTGCGCACGTCGATGATCACGGCGTCGGTTGTGGTGCTGTTCGTTTCGCTGGCCATCTATGGTCAGACCGGCCACTTCAACTTGGCGGGCTGACGATGGCCGCGAGGGAGTGGGGCGAAAGCCGCAAGGCACGGCTGTGGTCGGCACTCGCGTTGTTCGTCGTGATCATCGCGTTCGTGTACGCCACGATGGGCGCGTTCAACAACAGCTTCAGACAGTTCGTGCCGGTAACCCTGGTCTCGGATCGGTCCGGACTGGTGATGGAGGTTGGCGCGAAGGTCAAGTTGCGGGGTGTCCAGGTCGGCGAGGTTGGCACGGTCACCGGTGGCAATACCCCAGTCAACTTGAAGCTGAACCTGTTTCCCGATCAGATGAAGTTCATTCCGGCCAACGTGGCCGCCCGCATCCAGGCGACGACGATCTTCGGCGCAAAGTACGTCGAGTTGGTGTATCCGTCCGATCCCAGCGCGAAGCGGCTGGCCTCCGGTACGGTTCTGCAGTCGGAGAACGTCAGCACCGAAGTCAACACGGTGTTCGAGAACCTCGTGGGCCTGCTCAATCAGATTGACCCGGCCAAGCTCAACGCCATCCTGTCCGCGCTCGCTCAAGGCGTCCGGGGTCAGGGCGAGCGCATCGGCGAAGCAACGACCGGACTCAATGAGGTTCTGCTGCAGTTGAACCCGCGCTCCGAGACCATTCGAGCCGACTTTCGCTCACTCAAGGGCTTCGCCGACACCTACGGTGCGGCAGCCCAGAACATCCTCACCACCCTCGATGCCGCGAGCACCACCAGCCAGACCGTCAACCGGCAGGCCAAGCAATTGGACGCATTGCTGCTGAACATCACGGGTTTCGCCAACAGCGGTATCAATCTGCTTGCGCCCAACCGGGACAACTTCGTTCGGGCGATCAACGACCTGCAATCGACGACGGCCCTGTTGAACAAGTACAACCCCGAGTACACCTGCCTGCTGCTCGGCGCCAAGACCTTGCTCGACACCGGCTACCCCGGGATCACCGGTGGCGACAACGGCAAGTCGCTGGTCGTCGACGCGGCGCTGCTGTTCGGCAAGGACCAGTACCGTTACCCCGACAACCTGCCCATCGTCGGCGCCAAGGGCGGTCCTGGCGGACGGCCGGGCTGCGGCTCGCTGCCCGACGTGGCGAAGAACTGGCCCGTCCGCGACCTGGTGACCAACACCGGGTGGGGCACCGGGGTGGACATTCGGCCCAACCCGGGCGTCGGGCGCCCGTTCTACACCGACCTGTTCCCGGTCACCCGCGGCATCCCGCAGCCCCCGACGCTGCGTGGCCAGGATCGAGGTCCTGCACCCGGCCCGATTCCGTACCCGGGCGCTCCTCCGTACGGCGCACCCATGTACGCGCAGGACGGCACCCCGCTCTACCCGGGCGAACCGCCGGCGCCACCGCCAGGCCTGCCGAGAGAGCCGGGTCCGCCACCGCCGGGATCGGAACCGTTCGTGGTGCCGAATCCCGCGGAGATGCAACCCATTCCGCCTGCGACCCCGGTTCCTGTGCCGGCGGCACCGTCACCGTGAACGCGACGAAGTCTTCCGCCCCGAATCCGGCCCAGGGAAGGACACAATGAAGGACAACTTGTCGGGCGCCGTCGCACGCCTCGTCGTCTTCGTCGTGGTGTGCTTGTTGGGAACCTTTGCGCTACTGGCGATCTACGCTCAGTTCCGGTTCGAGGACGGCAAGTCCTACACGGCTGTGTTCAACAACGTCAGTGGGCTGGCGGATGGCAACTTCGTCCGGGTAGCCGGCGTCGAGGTCGGCAAGGTCACCCACATCTCGGTCAACGCCGACAGCACGGCGTCGGTTCAGTTCAGCGCCAACGATCGGGTGATCCTCACCGATGGCAGCCGCGCCGCCATCCGCTACGACAACCTGATCGGCGGCCGCTATCTGGAGCTGCTGGAGGGGGCGGGCGGAACCAAGAGGCTGCCCCCAAATGCCACCATCGGCT
>Ga0207671_10006616_pt1 | contig 10281 bp, 8 predicted proteins | sample KBSC24metaG_FD_184352 | JGI IMG/M metagenome (GOLD analysis project Ga0207671, IMG submission 184352) | Corn rhizosphere microbial communities from Kellogg Biological Station, Michigan, USA - KBS C2-4 metaG (SPAdes) (version 2) | ecosystem: Host-associated > Plants > Roots > Rhizosphere > Soil... | reverse complement strand
GGGTGGCTTAGGCCACATGGGTGTTAAATTCGGCGTTGCTTTTGGCGCAGAGGTGACTGTGTTGAGCACATCGCCAAAAAAAGAAGAAGACGCAAAGAAACTCGGCGCACACCACTTTGTGGTAACAACCGACCCTGAGCAGGTAAAAGCCGCTGCAAACTCTTTCGACTATATTCTTGATACAGTATCAGCTGAGCATGACTTTAACATGTATCTTGGAATGCTGCGTACCAATGGTACCCATATTTGCGTAGGTATTCCGCCGAAACCGGCAGAAATTGCAGCCTTCAGTATTGTTGGCGGTCGCAAAAGCCTGGCTGGTTCAAGCATAGGCGGCATAGCCGAAACACAGGAAATGCTTGATTTCTGCGCCGAGCATAACATTGTTTCCGATATCGAAATGATTGATATCAAAGACATCACAGCCGCATACGAGCGCATGGAAAAAGGCGATGTTAAATATCGTTTTGTAATTGATATCGCGACCTTGTAAAGCAAGAAACTTTTTAATGATTTTGAAGCGCCCGTAATTGCTGCGGGCGCTTTTTTTATGCTGTAAAGAATTTATTTTTCGATAACCGATGCAACGTTTGCCATAAATCCTAATCTATTAGTAGCAAACCACCTGTTATGAAAAAATACTTACTGCTTACCCTGCTCAGTTGCTTATTGTTTTCGGCCGCAAACGCTCAAAAAGCCATCGTTCCTGATTCTTTCGTTTACAGCAAAGTTGGTGCAAAGGAGCTTAGGGCATACGTATTCCGGCCTAAGGCTGACAGGAAGCGACACCCGGCTATACTCTTATTCCATGGTGGGGCCTGGCAATTGGGGGAAGCCGCCTGGAATTTTGACCGCGCTAAAGAATTCGCCGCAAACGGGATGGTGGCCATAGCAGTTGAGTACCGCCTGGCGAATAATGGCTTATCGCCGGCTGATGGTGTAGAAGATGCTATGGCAGCTTTTGCATGGGCGCGGCAAAATTCAAAAATGCTGGGAATTGATACCAAGAAAGTGGCAGGCTATGGCGTTTCGGCCGGTGGACATTTGGTAGCGGCGACAGCTACATTACCCACAGTTAAAGGCAAAAATATTGAAAGTAAATCCCGCCCGAATGCAATCCTGCTTTATTCGCCTGCGCTTAACATGGCGGCAGACCCCTATTTTATGAGGCTGATGGCTAGCCATGGTAATCCGGCAGATTATTCTCCATCAGGGTATGTTACCCAAAGGCTACCTCCCACACTGATTATACAGGGCGAACAGGATAGTATTGTTTATACGAAAGACGCAAAGGACTTTCGTGATAAAGCGCAAAAAGCCGGGGCCACCTGCCAATTATATATCTATCCGGGCGTCGGTCATTTGCTGACCCGCAACATCAAAATTCAATACAAAGATTTTGACAGCGACCCCAAATTCGCATCAGATGCACATCAGCGTGAAGACCGTTTTTTGGATTCGCTGGGGTATTTTAAAAAATAAGATCGGGCTATTTTATGGTTATTAAAGGCCCGCCATCTTGCTTTTCCAGTCTACCGAAAGAGGCAGCATTTAGGCTCAACTCATTTAGCAATTGCTCAAAGGCTTCACAACTGTCTTCCTCAACAGCAACCAACAAGCCCCCGCTGGTTTGCGGATCGGCCAGGATGTAGCGCTGCTCATCTGTGATCGCGCCGATTTTATGGCCGTAGCTGTTCCAGTTGCGCTGTGTTCCGCCGGGAAAGCATTTTTGTTCGAGGTAATATGGTAAGGATGGAATCACCGGTACTTTATCAAATTCAATAGCCGCCGATACTCCGCTGCCTTCGCACATTTCGGAAAGGTGGCCCAGCAAACCAAAACCGGTAACATCGGTGAGTGCCTTAACACCTTCCATGGCGGCAAAACGTTCGCCGGCTTTGTTCAGGGTAGTCATGCTTTTAAGGGCGATGGCAGCATCTTCCGGCTTTAACAGTCCGCGTTTTTGTGCGGTCGACAGGATGCCTACGCCCAATGCTTTGGTTAAATACAACCGGCATCCGGCAGTGGCAGTTGAATTTTGTTTGAGTTGCGCGATATTAACCATGCCGTTAACCGCCAGTCCGAACACCGGTTCCGGGCAGTCGATACTGTGGCCGCCCGCGAGTGTTATACCGGCCTCGGCACAGATGGCCCTCGCGCCTTCCAATACTTTTTGTGCCACTTCCGGCGCAAGCTTTTCTATCGGCCAGCCTAATATCGCGATAGCCAAAACAGGTTTACCGCCCATAGCATACACATCACTAATGGCATTTGCAGAAGCGATACGGCCAAAGTCGTATGCATCATCCACAATCGGCATAAAAAAGTCGGTCGTCGAAATCAGGGCGGTGCCGTTACCTAAATCAAGAACGGCTGCATCGTCGCGTTTATCGTTGCCGACCAACAATCGGGCATCGGGTATTGCAGCGATGGGGCTGTGTAAAATCTTATCCAAAATAGCAGGACTGATCTTGCAGCCACAGCCGGCCCCGTGTGAATATTGTGTGAGTTTAATTTCCGTCGTGTCCATTAACTGGTAATTCTATTTGATTAGCAAAATTCAAAACGGCCTGTGCATTATTTAGCATACCAGCGCCGGCGAGCTCCAATGTAAAAACCTTTTCGGCTGCCCGCTTTTGCAGGCCGCTAAAATAGGTTTTATCGTAATAGTGAAGTACTGTACGGATGAAGTCGGCCATCCGTCCTTCGTTAATCGCGATGATGGCGTTTTTTGTTTGCTCCGGGCCTAAGCGTTTCCGGATGCGGTCGGTGCAGGTTATCAGAAAATCTTTATCAAGCGGGCCATACTCTGCAACCAGCGCTTCAACCCTGGTTTCTACAGGAACTTTTAAGTTAATAAGGGCACTTTCCCGGATTTGGCGCCAAAGGTTATTGGGGACAGCCCGTGTCCCTATCGTGAGGCTTTCGTCTTCTACCCAAATGGGCCGTGCGCTATCCATGTGGAATAGTTGAAGCGCCAAATCGTTTTCAAATTGTTCCTGCGTGGGCTGCACCAGCTTGTTCATGCTCCCGTAGGATGAACCCTGGTGTTGTGCAAGCTCCTCCAGGTCTATCACCTGTTCGCCCATAGCGACAAGTTGTTTTAATATTTTGGTTTTTCCGGAGCCGGTCATGCCGCCGAGCACACAAAGCGGGTAGTCCTTTTCAAATTGGGCATGCGCCCAGCGGCGGTAATTTTTATAGCCGCCGGTAATAATCAGTACATCAAAACCATACAACCCCAATGCCCAGGCCATTGCCCCGCTGCGCATGCCGCCGCGCCAGCAATGCACGGCCACTTTTTTATCCGGCGCAATTTCGAGTGCCAGTTTGATAAACCCAGACCATTTTGGCCCGGTTAAATCAAAGCCGAGCAAAATTGCCTGCTCACGACCAACCTGCTTATAGGTAGTGCCAACCTGCACGCGTTCTTCGTTAGTAAATAGCGGGATATTAAATGCGTGAGGGACGTGTCCCTGTGCAAACTCGGCGGGCGTACGAACATCTATTAAAGCAACGGGATCGCTTAATTGCAAAAATTCGTTTATGGTTATCTGCCGCGTCATTTACTTTTCGAGGTTATAAATATACAGCAGTTTTTTTCTTACTTCCAGATATAATAAAGTGCGCCATTCTTATCATCGGTAACAAAAAACGAATTGGCGTCGTTCATCATTACGTCGCATGGCCTGCCCAGGCGGTCTTTGTCCTGCTTGCCCACCTGGAAACCGCTAACCACTTCAACGTAGGTATCGCGGCCGGTTATCATTACTACTGCATTACCGCGTTCGCGTTTAATCATGGTTGAGCCATGCAGGGCAACCAGGAAGTTATTTTTAAGCTGTGCATCGTTAAAGCCCGCAAAGTAATCAAAACCCAGCGGCGCCGAATGTGCCCTGAAGCCACAAAAAGCCAACGGCGGTTCGGCAGGTACTTTAATATTGTTCCGTTTAGCAGAATCCATCATAGCCGGATCGGAATATATTTTTTGGTGATATTGTATATACCAGGGCCAGCCGTAATTTTTACCCTGTTCTATGGTGCCAAAAAGGTCCTCCGGTTTATCCGGGCCAAGCAAATCGCGGCCCATAAACGTTCCCCACAGTTTATCTTTCACCCACTTTATCGATACGGCATTTCGTACGCCGGCCGCAAAGGTTTTCTGCCCGCTGCCGTCAGGGTTCATTTCCAGTATAGAAGCCCTTACCGCTTCTTTTTCAATACAGGCATTACAGCTGCTGCCCACGCTTACGTATACTTTGCCGTTATGCTGCGCCAGGCTGCGCGTAAGGTGCCAGCCGCCATATTTATAGTTTAGGCCATAATCCGGGAAGTGCGCCAGTACCTGCCCCTGGCCGGAAAGCACCGTATCGCCATTGTGAAACTCGTAGCGGGATAGTTTATCCGTTTCGGCTATATAGATATAGTTTTTGCCTTTATCAGCATAAAACATAACCTGGTTGGGATTATGCAGCTTTTCGGCGAAGGTGGTAATGTTTTTAAAGCTTTTTGTCTCGTTATCCCAATCGCTGAAGGTATAAATCTTGCCAACCTTGTTATCAGCCAGGCTATGCATGTCGGTACAAAACAGGCGACCGTCCGGACTTTTAGATAAAAACCGCAAGCGATGCATGCCCTCCGCCGCGACAGAGATGTGATACCCAGCTGGTATTTTGAGGCTGAGTGTTGTCCCCTTTTTAAGAATGACAGGGTGAGCTTCCAGCTTGATTTGGGCGCTTACATCCAAACAGAAAAATAATAAACCGGCTATTGCGATGAAGAGAAAACTACGGGATGACATGGTGTGATTTATACTGCAAATTAGGAAAAGAAAGGGCAAAATTCTGCAGTATAGCGGGATATTAATTTACTACAGAAATGCCGCCAGCTATCCTAACTTTAGCGTCTTCAAATAGCCCGCATTTACCGCGGCGCTTCGCAGCTGCGTCTCCTTAAAAAACCGTGACTGCTCTACAAAAAAGTATTCCATCCCATTATCCAGGCCAGTTTTAAGTAAGTGCGGATAATCGATAATGCCCGTTCCCAAATCGCAGGCCGATTCTTCTTCACTGCCTGCGGGCAAACGTTCTTTTAATACATCGCGCATGTGGCACAGCCGAAAACGGGGCGCATGTTTTTTGATGTAGATCTCCGGGTTTTGGCCCTCGGTAACGGTGTAATAAAAATCCATCTGGAAGTCTACCAAATTCTTATCGGTGCCGGCAAGCAGCACATCAATCGGTAGCTGCCCGTCAACAGGTTTGTATGGATAATCGTGCGGGTGATAGGCAAACCGTAAACCATGCTTTTTGCAGATAGCGCCATAGCCATTAAACTCATCTGCAATGTGTTTAAAATCGTCTATGCTTTTTTGCGGGCCCTTCCATGGGTATATCAAATACTTCATGCCGATTTCTGCTGCCTGCGCTGCAAGTTGTTCGTATTCGCTGGCATTCCCGGCAAAGTGTGTTGATACCAAAGTGAGGCCATTATCTTTAGCCAGCTTGCTGAAATCCTTATTGTTCATTCCCCAGAAAACGCCCTTATTGCCGCCATAGCTTTCAATTTGGGTATAGCCCATTTTACCAATCTGCGCGAGTGTGCCTGGAGTGTCTTTTTCCATGTCTTCCTTAACCATGTAAAGCTGGATACCTAAGGCAGGCAGCTTTCGTGCCGTTGGCGCTGCAAATAAATCGCTTTTTAACAGCGGGGTGGACAGCGCTAAAAGAGCAGTCTTTTTTAGGAAAGTTCTTCTGTTGGTCATGTTTGATATGGGCTATTCTAACTCGCTATCCTGTTCTCTATTGTTTAATATGTTCCAAAGCAACTCTTTGGCGTTATTTTTTAAAATAAAATGATGAATTATACTGGTAATCAGAAAGAATGCTGAGAAAAAAAGAATGCCGTCATATTGGCCGTCAAAAATCAAACAAATTGTAAGGAATGTAATCGTGACTATCCTTGGCAAAAAGCCGTCGTAGTAGTTTAATGTTACTAATGTTTCCTGGTCTGAAACAGTTAAATTAAACTCTCCGCCATCCAAAGTTACCGGACTAAAGTTCCATCCTATCTCCCAGGGGTTAGTTTTAAATTTTAAATTACTGTCGGTAAAACTAATAACCGTATATTTTTTATCGCTTAGTTCGGCTAAGGTGTTCAAGATTATCGTTTCGTTCTCCAGCGCCGTCTTTTCTGATATATGGTGATTGAGTCTAAATGCCATTTATTATGATCCAATTACAAGCTTTTTTTCTGTGTCTTCTCAGCGTCCTTTGTGGTTAAATTCAATTCAACTCAAATTCCCCTTTTTCATCTCCTCTACCGCATGATGCGCCGCCCTCGCGGCAAAGGCCATGTATAAAATTGATGGACTTTGGTTGCCGGTGCTGGTCATGCAGGCGCCATCGGTTACAAAAACATTTTGGCAAAGGTGCAGCTGGTTCCATTTATTAAGTAGCGATGTCTTCGGATCGTGCCCCATGCGGCAGCCGCCCATTTCGTGAATGTCGAGGCCGGGTGCCTGGTGGGTATCGTTTTGACTGATATCGCGCAGGCCAGCAACCTCCAGCATTTCGGCGCTTTGGGTCAAAAAGTCTTTGATCATTCGCTCGTCGTTATCATCGTAGCCTACCGATGTTATTAGCTGAGGAATGCCCCATGGGTCTTTTTGGTCCATACTTAAACGCACATGGTTGGCTTCTTTCGGGATGGTTTCGCCCTGCATAAACATACCAGCCCGCCATGGTCCCGGTTCGGTGAGTGAATCTTTAAAATCGCCGCCAATGCCATGCTCGTGGCCGTTCCTGAATTCCGGCGCGCGGTTGGAGAATACGAACGTTAGGAAACCGCCCAAATAGTCTGTATCCTGTTTATGGAGGTTGCGATAATTGGCGATTATCGGGTTTGTCGGGTTACGGCCGTAATAGTATTTATCCTTCAATCCATCATAAGTGCCATACACACTGGCGCGATAATTCTGGAAGGCCATGAATTTGCCCAGCAGCCCGCTATCATTACCCAATCCGTTAGGGAAGCGGCTTGATTTGGAGTTGAGCAATATCAGGTTGGTGTTCAAACAAGCCGCATTCAGAAATATCACTTTAGCAAAATAATCCACCTCCTGGTGGGTAAGCGCATCGATGATTTTTACGCCGACGGCCTTGCCTTTCTTCTCATCATAAATAACAGAATGCACAACCGAGTGCGGCCTGATGGTTAAGTTGCCGGTCTTTTTAGCCCAGGGCAACGTGGACGACACCGAGCTGAAATAACCGCCAAACGGACAGCCACGGGTACATAAATCGCGCGCCTGGCACTGGCCGCGGCCCTGCTCCAAATGGATAGGCTCCGGCTTGGTCAAGTGTGCCCACCGGGTTTTCACCATAAAGCGGTCTTTATAACGCCCGTGTATCTTACTTTGAATTTCCTGCTCAACTGCGCTCATTTCAAAGGGCGGCAGGTATTCGCCGTCGGGCAGGGCTTCCAAACCGTCCCTGTCGCCGCAGATGCCCGAGAATTTTTCAACGTGGCTATACCATGGAGCAATGTCGGCATAACGTATCGGCCAGTCAATCGCATAGCCAAATCGCTGCGGGGCGCTAAACTCAAAATCGCTCCAGCGCTGGCAGGCCCGGCCCCACATAATTGATTTACCGCCAACCTGGTAGCCGCGTATCCAATCGAACGGTTTTTCCTGTATATATGGATGCTCTTTGTCTTTTACAAAAAAGTGCTGCGTGTCTTCGCCGTATGCATAACATTTGCTGATGACCGGGTTTTCATCCAATACAGCTTTAGGTTCCTGCATGCGATGCGGAAAGTCCCACGGATTTTTGGTTGCGGTAGGGTAATCTTTAATATGTTGGATATCGCGACCACGTTCAAGCACCAGCGTTTTTACGCCGAGTTCGCAAAGTTCCTTAGCCGCCCAGCCCCCGCTGATGCCGGAGCCGACAACAATGGCATCGTATGTTCTATTTTCCATAACTTATCAAGCCCCTATTTTTGAACCATGATTTACTTGATATAAGGATTGCAAGATTTTTAAAAGCGACATCCTTAAATCCTTTAATCAAGCGAATCATGGTTTAGTTCAAAAATATCTCATCCATAAATGCCCACTCCGGTCCTTTTTTAACAGAATCCCAGGATGGCAGCTTTTCAATATTTTTTACGGTGATTTTTAAGCAGGAAACAGGCTTGTCGGTATTCAGCTTGCAATCAATACCGATACTGGCGTCAGGCTCACCTTTTTTGGCAGCAGGGGGAATAACCGTGCTTAACAGCTTCAGGTGGTCTTTATCCGGACCGCCCCAAACTTCTATCCCGATAGGCAAGAATATCTGACTGCCCAAATTCCGCAGGCAATTTATGGTGACGGTGTGCACATTAGCAGGGCTGTTGAACTGCATATAAACTGCGATGTTGCTTTGTGCGGCAATCCATTTGCCACTGCCGAAGCCCGGGCCGCCCAGCTCCTTGTCTATCAAAGACCTGGCGCCTTCAGCACTATATTTCGGGTTTGGCGGCATCAAAAAGCTTACGCTATCCGGTGTAAAAGTGCTTTTGAACACATTAAACTGTATTATATCGCTGCCCAGCCAGCCTTTTTTGTAGGCCTTTACCTTAATGGTTGTGTTTTTGGTAGCGGCGACGCCCGGTTTATAAACAGGCGAGTTAACGCTGTCCGGGTCTTTTCCATCAGTAGTATAACGCAGCTCTACGCCTTTTATGGGGTGTGCAATCTCCAAAGGCAGCGAGCTAGCAAATACGAACGCTGTGTTCTTTACCTGCGGAACGTTTAGCTTAATCGGTTTGCCATCGTCTTTAAAGCTTTTTATAAACTCGATGTTTTTGTTGTGCGCCTGCAAATCCTGTATTTGAGCATCGGTAAGCCCGGTATCCCACAGCGTAATTTTGGTCAGGCTTTTTAGCGCACTGATTTGTTTGATGGCATCAGCCTTTAGCGGAGTACCCGCCAGCGAAATCATTTTTAAGGATTTCAGCCCGGCGAGGTCTTTCAAGGTAGCGCCTGTTACATCGGTAAAATCAAGATTGAGCGTGTGCAAATTTTCAAATTGGGCGATGGTTTTCAGCTCAGCATCTTTTACCGGCATTTTATCCAGGTCGAGCGATACTACCTGCTTTTTTATGGCACTTAACTCTTCCAGCATTTTAGGCTGGTAACCGCTTTTGTTGTAGATATTGACTGCCAACGCGGGCGATTCTTTGGCAATTGGGGAAATTACCCGGTAATTATTGTTCAGTTTTTTAATGGTTTTTTCATCAGCAGCGGTAAAGTCGAATTTCTCTTCGGTTTCTTCGGCAGGCTTTAAATAAGTTGATGCAATCTGGCGCAATGAATCTTTTTCAGGCAGGCCGATAACTTTATTTTTAAAGTCGGCATTGTTCTTCACCCAAAGGTAAAGCAGCTTCATTTCGTCTGGCGTTAATTGCGGTTTGCCTGCGGGCGGCATGTGCTTTTTGTCGCCCGCATCCAGGTGAATCCGCTGCAATAACAAACTGATATTCGGCTGACCGGGAACAATCAGCTTGCCATCCTTACCGCCCTTTACTATCGACTTTTCGTCAATCAGCATCAGGCCGCCTTTGGTTTTATCCGGATTATGACAGCTTACACATTTGCTTTCAAAAATCGGTTGGATAACATCTTTATAAACATAAGCCTTATCAACCGGCACCAGCTCTTTTTCGTTATGCCACACCGGTGCCAGCACAAAGTTCTCGCCATGCGTTAAATCCGCACCAAAATGACCAGCCGCAACCAGCGAGAGTACCACAAACCCGGCCCCAAAACGGGCGAATTTCGCATTATACCATCCTGCTGTGCGGCACCAGTAAATCCCTGTAGATACAAAAACAACTGTTGCGCCCAGCCATTTGTGCCATAGCAATGTGCTGCCTTCGTAGCCGGGCTCTTTTGCTAAAAACAGGCCCATAATAGCTGTTATAGCAGCGAAAATTGCGCCGGTTAACCACAGGTAGTCGGTAAAATCATGGTATAATTTTTCAGTGCGGAATCTTTCCTTAAAACGGAAAAACTCCAGCATCATGGCCATTATCAGCACCACAATCGGGAAGTGCAGTATCAGCGGGTGCATCCTGCCAACCGGCTGCAGCCATGTTGGAATGACGACTTTTGAGCCGAACAGCAATAAAAAGACGATAAATATATTGAGGGTAAATAACAGGTTCGCGGCAAAACTTTTGTGCTTGCTTTTTATCATCTAATCCAAATAGTTTTTATATTAATAATAGGTT
>Ga0207671_10006613_pt1 | contig 10284 bp, 11 predicted proteins | sample KBSC24metaG_FD_184352 | JGI IMG/M metagenome (GOLD analysis project Ga0207671, IMG submission 184352) | Corn rhizosphere microbial communities from Kellogg Biological Station, Michigan, USA - KBS C2-4 metaG (SPAdes) (version 2) | ecosystem: Host-associated > Plants > Roots > Rhizosphere > Soil... | reverse complement strand
AAACGCTTTGCCTTTACGGAAGTTGCGAATGGCGACGAGCAGGTAGTTTTTGATCATTGGAGCACCTTTCCCGGAAGGTAGCGGATTCTTTTGGTGCTTTGGGTGGGTTTTGCAAGAGCGGCCCTTATCGTCGATCGCCGGCAGTCAATATCGGCTACTTTTCTGGCAAGGGCTATGCTCCGTTTCTTATCGGGCAATGTATCGCCCACCTGTACACGGTATACGTTATCCTTTCCGTCCACATTTGATTGCACCACTGTGTAGGGTGGAAGGGTGACAGTAGTGGGGGCTGAAGGCATTTAGAAGCGCGGGCATCCGGAAACACTGGTCATTATCTGCCTGAGCGATAATAATTTATGTTATGGATATGGCCGATCTATCTTCCTTCACCCCCATGATCAAAAGCCATAAACTAACTGATAACTCGCCGACAAAAGAGGGGATCAAAATGTAAGGAAAAAGTGCGTTCGCTAATTTTGGCGCAAGAAACATGGCATAGCTGTTAATTACATAGCATAAGCCAGCGAGACCATAGAGCACTCCCAATACCCGGGGTAAGAATGTGGACTTAACGATGAGATAGCCAATTATCAAGCAATAAAATCCAAAGAATACCAAGCCTATGCCATAACCTTCGGCCTGGAGATCAAGAGCATGATCGGACAATATTGCCAATTGGTCGGGTTGAAATGACTTCAGATATTGTCCCCCTCCTAAAAAAAGCAACGGGGAAACCTGGTTCAGTAAGTTAACCGCTATAATTGCAGTCTGTATAATTACAAAGAAGATGGCAAGTATGGTAAGATATTTATTGACCTGTTTGAACAGGATATAAAAGATAAGTACGCAGGGAAGACCAATAATGAAATTAGTGAGGTCCGCAACAAAACCAAAACGGTATAACATTTCAGCGGCCTGAATGTTGTGGGCAGTAGCCATGGCATCGCCGGATACCCTTAATGCCTGACGCACGAATACTTCGGCGAAAAGACCTGTGCCAATAACGATCAGATAAAGTAGTCCTGCTATCCTTGCTAATTTTTTATTTGTCATGGGGGGCAAATGTATAATTTATATATTAATCCGTGGATATATATATTCGTCAGGAAAAGCTTAATGTTTATTCATTGGCAAATTCTTATTTTGCAGTAACATGAGGAATCTGCTATGGAAGAAAAAACGAAAACCAATTGAAGCAACAAGGTATTACTAAAGGTAAAAAAATATCAAATGCCGACAAACACATTTAAAGTAACCATACATATGGTTGCCAGTCTTGACGGCATTATTGCCAAAAAAGACAATAGCGTTTCGTGGTTTGAGACATCCGACTTTTACGAGAAAGGCGTTGGCGCACCAGATACAGAAGAATTTCTTAAAACAATAGATTGCTATGTCATGGGGGCCCGGACTTACGAGCATGCCCTGGAACTTTCCAGATCTTATGGGTGGGCTTATGGAAACACTCCGACAATTGTGGTAACTCACAGAGATCTGCCAATCGAAAGACCGAACATTGAAATTTATTCGGGCGACCTGAACAAACTCGTGAATGAACATTTAAAACCAAATTACAAGAATGTCTGGCTGGTAGGCGGGGCAATGCTTGCGAAGAATTTTATTCGGGAAAAACTGGCGGACGAAATAAGGGTAACGGTTATACCTATTGTTCTGGGTGACGGGACATTGTTTTTCGACCGCATAGGACAGGAACAGGCATTGCATCTGAAAGATGTGACGGCCTACAAAAATGGGCTGGTGGAGTTGTGGTATGAAATAAGGAAATAATAGGATGTTCTGACGCTGGGGTATTGACATCCGGTATGATTTATCTTTTGCTAATTGCCTTGGGCCGTGGCGGCGGTTTTGGGATAGATTAGGCGCATCTTTTCGTCTGTAGAAAGCTGTTTAATTAAATCCAGTGTCCTTTTCTCCACGGTGGTCTCGTAAAGCATCTCAACTCTTCTCTCTTCATTTTGAAGTAATCACATACTCTTGGTATGGCGTACTCCGGGAGGTAGGTGAGTTCGAATCTTAGCGTGTGAAGGACATAGTCCCGTCCATAAAAACGGGGAAGAGAGCCGGGCGATACTGATCTTCAAAGAAGCCTGCTGATCGTCAGCAGGGAAGATCTAATGGAAAGATCAAAAATATTGAGCAGGCGGCGGTATTACCAATGTTTGAGGGACCTGGCGGAAGGGGGGTATATTGGCTATGCGCCGGAGCATTATCCGGGAAAGCGGAGTAAGGTGAGGATCGGTTAGAGCCTTAGGGCAGCGCAGCCACCTTCACTTGCGCCGGATCGCTCACAATGATCTCGGGTTTGCCTTTGTACTCCGTACGCCGGCCCGTTATGCAGATCTTTTTGCCATCGTACATTTTGAGGGGGTCTTCCTTCCATTTGCCCCTGTCTTTGTCGTATATCACCATCGTCATAGTCTGACGGGGATAGGCGGCGCCCAGGTTGAGCAGCGTCATGCCTGAACTTTCAATGTATTTGCCTCCGTAAACCACATCGCAAAAGCTGTCGCCTTCGGCCGGCCGAACGGCGCCGGCATTCGATGAGCCGGTTGAAGCCGGTGAACCCGTCGGGGTTCCGCCCCCTAAACCCGTTGAAACGCCGCCCGGAGGCAGGCCCGTCTTAAAGGCAGCATTCAATAGGCCGGCCAGCCGGATACCCGCCTGTTGAAGCCTGTTTTGGATAACGTGCTGATACTTTTGCAAATAACTGTCCGTGATGATATTACCGCCGGGCTTTTCTATCTCTGTATATAACTGACTGCTGATCTGATAACTCTCCCAGGCCCACGCGATGACAGGGTCTTTTTGCCACCCGTCGATCTGCGTCTGTGTAAGATGGTCATATTGATCCGCCATTTGCAAGTCATTCAGCCCCTCGTGCTCCAGGAGCTTGCTATCCCACAACGCATGCAGATTGGTGCCCTTGCCGTCGTAGCGTACCTGGATGGTATTCCCCCCTTTGTCTTCCGCCCTGCTGACATGCATGGGCTGATGCATGTCACCAACAAAATGTACGATGAATTTCAGGGCAGTCCGCCTCTCATCGCTGGTACTCGCCGTATTTTGCAGCACCGCCTCATTCTTTATCAACCCGCTGTATACGTTAGGGGTGGTCATGTTCCTGACCGTCTTTTCAAAATCTGTCCGTGACAGTCCCAGCGGCACGTTTAAAAAATGTTCCCGGGTGGTATTCCGGAATGCCGGATCATCCCTCACCTCATCCGCCCATGTACTGACATCGGCCAGGCTTTCATTACCTAACAGATCATGGACGGCAGCCCTTGCCCTGGGAGTCAGATGGCGGTCGGCGATATGGGCTATTGTCCTGTGTCCTGTCACGCCCCACGACAGGCAAACGGCAGCGAACAACGCAAATGCAACGGCAATAAATAGCTTTTTCATGGCTGCAAACTAAGAACTATCCTCAATATTTCCTTATTTTGTCTTATACATATGAACCAACTTATCCTCAACAGACAGCAAGCCAGAAAAATCATCCTCCATGCGGCGGGGCTCTCTAAACGGGCGCAGTTTGGAAAGGGCCGCGAAGCGGTCTACAAACTTATCGACCATCTTGGCTATGTTCAGCTGGATACAAATTATGTCGTTGAACGTGCACATCACCATACCATTGCATCGCGCGTCCCGGACTATAAACTGGAATGGCTCGAAGAACTGCAGGCGGATGGCAGGATCTTTGAATTCTTCACCTCCGACTCGGGATACATCCCGATGCACGACTTCCGTTTTTCACTGTCCGTGAAGGAAGGCTTTTTAGCCAGCAGAAAGCCCCTGACCCAGGCCGAGATCAACCTTATGAATAAGGTGCTGGACAGGATTGCCCGTGAAGGGCCCTTGATGGTAAAGGATTTTGAAAACGATCGCCTGGAGGCAAGCGCCGGCTGGTGGGATTGGCGGCCATCCAAGGTGGCTCTCGAGCGATTGTACCTGGACGGAAGACTGATGACCACGCGAAAAAAAGACTTCCAGAAAGTATATGATCTGCCTATGAATATTATTCCGGATGACATTGACACTACGGCGCCGACGCCGGCCGAATTTGCAAGGTATGTCATCCGGCGCAACCTGAAATCCCTGGGTATCGCCTCTGCAAAAGAGTTGGCCTGGCGCGCCCGTTACGTGAAGAACAACCTTGTGAAAAAGGAGCTGGAAAAACTCGTGGAGGAGGGTGAAGTGTGCAATGTTGCCATCGAAGGGCTTAAAACCGCTCCCCTGTACATGTTGCCCAGTTATAAAAACAAAAAGATCGAGTTGTCCGGTGATGCATTTGTTCTTTCGCCATTCGATCCATTGAATGTCTTCCGGCATCGTTTAAGGGACTTTTTTGATTTCGACTACCAGATAGAATGTTTTGTGCCTGCACCAAAACGGAAATACGGCTATTTTTCATTACCCATATTGGTCGGCGATACTTTTGTCGCCAGGATGGATTCAAAGGCCGATCGAAAGCAAAGGGTATTGACCGTCCACAATCTTCATTTCGAGCCGCTGAAATTAAGCAAACCGGCGATCGGCAAGATCATCGATGCCATTAAAGTCTTTGCCAGATTTAATCAGTGCCAGGATGTCATTATTAAGAAATCAAATAATAAGCAGCTGATCAAGAAGCTATAAACCGTGACGCAAGGCATTTATTCTCGTGCTGTCGATGTTATCCGCAATGGCGAGCAGTTGCCGGTAGTAAGAAACCGCTTTCTCTTTATTGCCCGATCTTTCTGCTGACAAACAGGCTCCGTAAAGGCCATTAAAGCGGCGGGGGCTTTTTAGCAGATCCTCCTCGTATGCTTCCAATGCTTTTGCCGGTTGGTCCATAGCCAACAGCATATCGCCTAATAGTTCCCTTGCCGGGAGCACCTCACCCGGAGTAACGGGATGCTTTCCAGCACTGTCTTCCTTGTCGGCAGCCAGCTGCATGCGTTGCAGGGCCTCGCGGGGCCGCCCCTGTCTAAACAATATCCAGGCCTCACAGGTAATAACCTGGATATCTACCTGCCCGGTCTGATAAGCATCTTTCCGGCGGCGAAGCGTATCGCGAAGCTCACGCAACTTTGCCAGTTCGACTCCGGCGGAGTCTATTCTTCCAATATGCACCCAGCCCATGCCTCTCGCAAAATGCAGGATAGCCTCCTGCCAGGGAAAGTCTTTCCAGACAAAATTGGCCACATGCAGTGGAAGAACGGCGGCTTCTTTCCAGCGTTGATTTTCAAGTGCAATGCGCGAAGGGATGGCGGCAAACGCATAGGCCACTTTAAAGTTGGCAGGAGATACTTCCCGGATGGTACTAAGATAATCCAGCAGGTTTTGCGCTGAATCACTCAATCCCTTCTGCAGGTACGCATATACAAGGTAATCCAGTCCATGCAGCTCTTCATCCCAATGGCCTCTTATACCTGCTGCTTCGGCATAACATCTGGCGGCGGCTACAGAGACAAGGTTTGACTGAATGCATTCATCCCACAATCCCAGCCTTGTAAAAACATGCGAAGGCATGTGCAGCGCATGTGCCGAAGAAGGCGCCACGGCGGCATATTTTCTTGCCGCCGGCAAGGCGATGGCTGCGAGCCCGGGATAATCATAGGTGTGAATAATATAATGCAGGATGCCGGGATGATTGGGTTCACCGAGATATAATGCCTGTAAAATAGCCCCTGCCTTTTTCTGGTTTGAATAGGTCTTATCAGTGGGTTTGGCCGAGGCATCCAGAGCCAACGCATAAAAAATGGCTGCCTCTTTATCGTCGGGATAGCTGACGTACAATTTCTCCATAGCTTTTTCAAAACTGATGCACCGGGTGACCTGATCCTTTTTGTTCCAATCCTTATAAAACTGTTCTATGGCGTCAATGTATGCTGATTCCCTGTCGGTTTTCCGGGAAAGCGACTTTGCGATCTCAATGGCTTTAAGCCCCTTTTGAAGCTCGGGTTCCGAGGGGGGCGTCCATAAAGGGTGGAAATTACACATGGCCACTCCCCAATAAGCCATGGCACAGCCGGGCGCTTCATCGATGATCCTTGCAAAAACCTTTTCGGCCTCGTCGTATTCAAATGAGTGTAACAGCGCCATTGCCAGGTTAAAATCCTTTTTAACCTTTTTGTCACAGGATATGTCGAATTCAACCGTCCCGAATTGTTTTTCCGGCGGACCGCAGGAAATGATCTCTCCTCTTTTCAAATCTATCCTCTTGATCATCTCCTTCGAGGGGTCGGAGCTTTGCGCTCCGCAGGATACCAGTACAGCAGCCGATAAAATAAATAAGGGCTTCGGTAAAGTATTCATATTGCAAAGGTTACCATAAAGGTACGGATGATCGGGGAATTCATAGAAACTGCCCGTCAGGGATCATCCGTTGCGTTTTAGCTCCCGAAGCATGCTGGTCGGGATGCCCAGGTATGACGCTATATCCTCCTCCTCCACCAAAGATAACACCCAGGGCTGCCGGGTCTTTAGTTCGCGAAACCTTTCCGGCGGCGTCATTGCATGCAGCATATTGATCCTGCGCGCTACTTTTTCCTCATATAGTTCTCTGACCTTTCTGTAGTGTCCACTCGTTTGGGGAAATTTCCGTAACGTTGTCATGACATGGCTATGCGTCAGGCTTTGAGTGACCCCTTTATCGAGAGATTGCAACTTTGAATATTCGGGATGACAACGAATGACGAAATCTCCCGGGCCGAAGAATAAGGAGACGATCCTTTTGGGTTCTGGCCCGAACTCGATGAGTTCCATGACATGACCTTCTTCCAGGAAACGAAAGGTTATATCGTCAGGTTTTAATTCAGTCTTAGGCCATTTAATTTTATTTTCGGGGGGAATGCCTAATAAGGTCTTGATGAGGATAAAGTTGTGCATAGTCTTTTGAAGGCTGACAGGTTAAATTCAGCTATTCGAAAATAACGGGAATCCGTGATCGGGACAAGAGGCGATATCAGAAAGTATAAAAATAGACTTATGTTACTGCGAATGCCGTAAGTAATATTCCGGGTGCGAAAGTGATTAATTGGCCAAAAAGACATTCTCAGATGGCGCATACGTATGACAAATTGAAAACGAAAGTACAAGGCATCGCAAATCTTTCAACAGAAGACCTGGACAGTTTTTGTGCCGCGGCAAGACCGATGGAATGCAAAAAAGGCCAGTTGCTGCTTAAAGAAGGAGAGGTTTGCAAATCCATTTATTTTATTGAGAAGGGTTATTTACGTTCCTATCATATCCTTGACGGCCTTGAAATAAATACGGGACTCCATTTCGAAGACGCATTCGTCACCAACCTGAAAAGCCTCCGGATGGAGTTGCCATCGGAATCCTTTATCGTAACGGCTGAACCAGTCATTCTTTATGAGTTCACTAAAGAAAAAATGATGGCCCTCTATGCGAGGTGTGCAGCGATAGTCGATTTTGGGAAAAAGTTACTGGAACTGCTGGCCATTGAACAGCAAGAGCATGTCAGCCTGTTCAAGCTCTATTCGGCAGAGGAAAGGTTTAGATATATCCAAAAGACACAACCGGAAATTTTTCAGCGGGTGCCGTTGTCACATCTGGCCTCTTATTTAGGCGTAGCGAGAGAGACCCTCAGCCGTTTCCGGAAGAAATAATCCCTTGATATTTTCAGCAATATGTTTTTGACGGGTCTTTGGTCTTTTTTGTGATTTTTGTCACGCGACCGGATAGATGCGCATTACTATGTTTGCATTTACAAAATGCACATATTATGACAACAGTATCGCAAAACAAAGCGCTGGTAGAGCGTTTCAACAGAGACGTTCATGAGGGGCAGCAAATACAGGCTTTTCATGAATTGGTTTCCCCTGGGTTTATTAACCATGCTGCACCTCAGGGCAAGCAAGGGTTTACCGACACTATCCACTTTTTTGAACACGTATTGTGGCCTGCGCTGTCCGGGATCAGAATGGAGATCCTGGAGCAGATCGGAGAGGGAGACCGGGTCGTTACCCGTAAAATATTGCATGCTATTCAAAAACAAGAATTTATGGGTGTTCCTGCATCCAATACTGCAGTAGAGATCAAGATCATCGACATTTTTCGTATCGCCGAAGGAAAGCTGGCAGAGCATTGGGGGATGGTCGATATGCACAATTGGGACTAATTGTCCCAATTTGGAACAGGAATCAGGCAAGATATTCTTACAATACACTGATAAGCATACACTTAATTTTCGGCATCGTACTTGAACTACCCTATTCGGTTTTTCATAGGATATTGGATTTAAAACGGGGCTGGATTTCTATCCTGGCCCTTTTTTATTTTCAGACCTCCGTCTTTCGATAAGACTTCCACTTAATTCGACTACTTCAAAATAGAGGGACCCTATTGATTCCGCATATGCCTGGTTTTTAATTCTTCATTTTCCAGGTAGAAGGTATATAATCCTGCGCGGTGATTCAGACTGTCAAACTCGAAATGAGCATCCAGAGAGACGCCATTCAAAGCATGAATATATTCTTTTATTCTTCCGCCTGTCTCATGCAGCTTGTGGGTTGTTTCTTCTATGCATCTGTCAAGGTTTTTTACTTCATCGTAGGCACTTACTATGGGAGCTGCTGTATGAATGGTATGATTATGTTCAGGAGAATTAAGTTTATATAAAAGGCTGTTATACTTTTTAGCCGCTTCTTCTTTTGCCTGAGAATAATCTTTCAAAGCGGACTCCAGATTCAAATAGTTTTCCAAAGTGGTTTTTATATGGGTCTCGACAGACATAATTTGCTGGTTTTGGTTCCATTACTAATATACAAAAAAATAATATGATAACCAAAACCGGAATGTTATTTATCCGGAGAAGGGCAGAAAAAAAGAAGCTTCCGGCTATCGCCGTGGGTGATGTGTTACCGTGGAATATATCGTAGCGACAACTAACAAATGATCATAATAGTTGGAAGTACCTATATGCGCTTACTCTTAAACGCTTCCATTGCTCGAAGAGGCGTCTATCTTTGTAATGAAATACGCTTACAACATAGCGGTTGATACCCCTAAAATCCGATCTCGTTATGAAAAAGTACCCTCTATCAAAAAGCCCCAGGACATGTGTACATGCCTGTTTCCTGGCAATGTTCATTCTTCTCTCCTACTCTGCCGCGGAAGCACAAAGCTGTCCGGCCTCTTCGACTCCAACTATCAATGCCTATACCGATATCAACACTTACTATCCCGGCACCACGGCCACGGTGGCTGCAGGCACGAAAACCATCGTTCTGGGTAATTCATCAGGGCTTGGAACCACTCCCATCAGCGTAGGCGATGTGGTGTTGATCATCCAGATGCAGGGGGCGCAGATCACTTCTACGAATGGAGTGACTTATGGCGATGGGACGGGGACGGGCGGGGGATATATGAACAATGCAAACCTGCTGGCCGGACAAATGGAATATGGGATAGCTGCCAGCGCGGTGCCTTTAATAGGCGGGACGCTTACCCTTGTTTCCAATGTTACCAACAGTTATAAGAATGCCAACTTCGGTACGGATGGGCAATACCGTTACCAGGTGATCCGGGTGCCTATATTTTACAATGCCATGTTAGGAACCACCATCACGCCGCCTGCGTGGAACGGGTCGGCAGGCGGGGTCATCGATCTTTATGTCTGGCATGCCCTTAACATGAACGGCCAGACCATCGATGCTTCATCAATGGGATTCCGGGGCGGCGGCGGCAAGAATTATTCGGGCGGATCGTCGGGTACATTTAATGATTACGTAGCCATCGCGCCGACTGCCGTGTCGACGGCCCAGGCAGGCGGGTCAAAAGGGGAAGGAATTGCGGGAACGCCGAAGAATCTATATTCGTTGGGCAGCGGCACATTGATCAGCACCGGTGTGGAAGGTTATCCCGGAGGCAGCTATGACAGGGGTGCGCCGGGCAATGCCGGCGGGGGTGCAACGGATGGCGACCCCTCATCAAACAGCAATAATGCCGGCGGCGGAGGAGGGGGCAATGGAGGCACCGGCGGGGTCGGCGGGAAAAGCTGGAATTCCGCCCGTATCGTAGGAGGAATAGGAGGCGCTGTGTTTGCGCAAAGATCGCCTTCCCGGCTGGTGATGGGCGGAGGAGGGGGAGCGGGAAGCACCGATGGCGGGACGGGTAGTCCGGGTGCTGGTTATGCCAGCAGCGGCGCGCCCGGCGGCGGCATCGTGATCGTCAGCGCAGGCACGATAACCGGCACCGGCAGCATCCTGGCGAATGGAGCCCCACCCAATGGTTCCCTGTTAAATGATGGCAGCGGCG
>Ga0207671_10006612_pt1 | contig 10285 bp, 11 predicted proteins | sample KBSC24metaG_FD_184352 | JGI IMG/M metagenome (GOLD analysis project Ga0207671, IMG submission 184352) | Corn rhizosphere microbial communities from Kellogg Biological Station, Michigan, USA - KBS C2-4 metaG (SPAdes) (version 2) | ecosystem: Host-associated > Plants > Roots > Rhizosphere > Soil... | reverse complement strand
AGTCATGAACGCCATGTGGGGGGCAGGACAGATGATGTTCAATAAAATACTGGTCATGGCCGATCAGCATGCCAACATACAGGACTATCCGGAATTGGCGGCTGCGGTTTTAAGGCAGTTTAACCCGGCAACGGATGCTTACTTTTCCCAGGGACCGATGGATGTGCTCGATCACAGCTGCAGCAAGCTGGGATTTGGAGGCAAGATGTGTATCGACGGGACTGCCAAGACGGAGGAAGAGGTGGATGGAAGATATCAATTGTCCGGTACGGGTTATGATAAGCTGACTGCTGGCGGGCTGATGGAAAAGTTCCCGGAGATAAAGGGTGTCAACCTTTCACTCCCGCAGCGGGATATTCCCTGCCTGATCCTTTCTGTCGAAAAACAACGGGTTGGTCATATCCGTGCATTGCATGAGGCCATCTGCCAGCAGGAAGAGATGGAAGGTATAAAGATGGTGGTGTATGTAGAGCATACCGTGGATGCGAATGACCTTCCCATTGCGCTATGGAGATGCTGTAATAACCTGGACCCCCGGAGGGACCATTTACTGGTGGAACGGCCTTCGAAAAAGGACGCACAAAAAATATTCGCCTGTCTTGGGTTGGACGGTACCCGAAAAACCCCGGAATTTGATAACTTTCAGCGTGACTGGCCGAATATCATCGTGGCGGATGATGCTACGATAACGGCGGTGGATCAAAAATGGGAGCAGCTGGGATTAGGACCTTTCCTGCCCTCCCCATCATTAAAATTCAAAGATCAGTTATATGGACAAGAAGCAGTCGCGCCTTCGATCTAAACAGAATAAAGCAGGCGGACTTCAACGGTGGCGGCGGTCGATGCTGCTGTCGGCAGGATTGTTGTGGACGAGTCTGGGCTTTTCACAGACGCCTCATACATTATTGTGGAAGATATCGGGTAATGGATTGAAAAAACCATCCTATTTATTCGGCACCATGCATATTGTTTGTGCGGACGATGCCCGTCTCAGCGATAGTCTCCTCGGAGTCATCGCCCACTGCGAGGAAGTTTATTTCGAGGTCAAGCTGGATATGTCCCTCATGAACATGCTGGGGATGATGAAATACATGAAGATGAATGATGGCAGGAAATTATCCGATCTGATGAGCCAGAAGGACTATGACAAAGTAAAGGATTATTTTGTGCAGCGCTACCCCCCGATGCTCTTCAATATGATCGAGCGTTACAAGCCGATGATGATCAGCAGCCTCATCGAAGCCGAAGGAATGAATTGCCAGAAACAGGATGGCATGGAGATGATGATCATGAAAGAGCTGCAAAACCAAAATAGTACCAAGCCCATCAATGGATTGGAAACCGTGGAATTCCAGGCCAGCCTTTTCGATAGTATCCCTTATGAAGAGCAGGCGAAGGACCTGGTGAATTATGTAGACAGCAGCGAGGAATATAAGAAGAGCTCGCTGGAGCTGGCTGAGGTCTACAAACAGCAGGATCTCGACAAGATCGACTCCCTTAGCCGGAAAGGGGATGCCGGTATGAGTAAATATATGGACCTTCTGTTATATGATCGAAACCGGAAATGGGCGAAGGAACTTGCCGTACTCCTGCCGCAAAAATCCCTGCTGGTGGCGGTAGGAGCAGCGCACCTGCCCGGAGAGAATGGAGTGATAGATCTGTTGCGCAAGCAGGGGTACACCTTGACGCCGGTGAAAAATTAAAAATCCCCCCTGCAAAGGGGGATCTCATTTATATTCTTTCCAGACCGCTGAAGAAAAAGTCGCCTTCGATCTTGGCGTTCTCGTCGCTGTCGCTGCCATGGACGGCATTCTCACCTACGGAAGATGCAAACAATTTACGGATGGTACCTTCGTCCGCCTTTGCAGGATCAGTGGCGCCGATGAGCTTACGGAAATCAGCTACCGCGTTGTCCTTTTCCAGGATGGCCGCGATGATGGGGCCGCTGCTCATAAAGCTTACCAGCTCTCCATAAAAAGGACGCTGACTGTGTACTGCATAAAATTCCCCTGCCTTGCCAGCGGACAGCTGGGTGAGCTTCAGGGCCACGATACGAAAGCCGCTTTTAATGATCTTGTCAAGAATGGCTCCGGAATGGCCTTTGGAGAAGGCGTCCGGCTTGATCATGGTAAAAGTTCGATTGCTCATATTTTCGTTATGATTTTTGGGGAGCAAAGGTAAGGTATAGTTTTTGGTTTATTTGGGATTTGCCATTTAATTTAGTTCCTTTGCAGCCTCTTATATGAAGGCAATAGAGGATATATACGGGCAATTGAACAAACCCCGAAAGGTAGTTATCACCATGCATCAAAAGCCGGATGCGGATGCGATGGGTTCCGCCCTGGGCTTATTTCATTTCCTAAAACAGCTTGGACATACCTGTACCGTCATTTCGCCCACTAACTGGGCCGATTGGCTGAAATGGATGCCGGGCTGCAACGGGGTCATCGACTATGAATACAGCATGGACAAGGCAAATGCCGTCCTGGATCAGGCTGAATGGCTGTTTTGCCTGGACTTCAATGTGTTGAGCCGGACGAGGTTTATGGCAAACAAGATCCGGAAAATGACCTGCGAAAAAATTCTCATTGACCATCATCAGCAGCCTGAGAGCGAGAGTTTTACATATGGAGTGAGCGATACAGGGAAAAGCTCTACCAGCGAGATGGTCTATGACCTGATCATAGGCAGTGGACATGGGGACAAGATCGATCCCGATATAGCCTCCTGTCTTTATGCGGGGGTCATGAGCGATACAGGCTCTTTCAGATTCCCGGCGGCTTCTGCGGCCGTACACCGGATGGTGGGGGACCTGAAGGATACGGGTTTCAATCATACGAGGATCCATGAGAACCTTTTTGACAACTTCCTGGAGAACCGCCTCCGGTTTTTCGGATATGTGCTCCAGAACAAAATGGAGATATATTACGAACATAATGCAGCCCTGATAGCCATCCCCTGGAAGGATTTGGTACGTTTTGAAATAAAGACGGGGGATACAGAAGGATTGGTCAATTACCCGCTGACCATCCAGGGAATAAAAATGGCTGCATTGATCATCGACCGGGACGAGGAGGTGAAATGCTCTTTCCGGAGCAAGGGAGATTTTGATGTAAACACGTTTGCAAGAAAGTATTTTGAAGGCGGTGGACATTTCAACGCGGCCGGCGGGCGGAGCAGCGATACGCTGGAGCAGACGGTGCAGCGTTTTATACAGGCAATAAAAGAGAATTCATCACAATTACAATAATTAAAGAAAGCTAAATGAAAAAGATCCCGTTGTTCGCACTTGTCAGCATGATCTTGTTGGCTGCCGGTTCCTGTACCAGCCAGGAGTACAAGAAGACAAAGAGCGGTATTTTATATAAGATCATTTCTGATAAGAAGAACCCTGTCGTCAAGAAAGGTGAGTTTCTGAAGGTACATTTTGTACAGAAGGTACGCGACTCTGTTCTGTATTCTTCGGAAGGGGGCATGCCTGTGTATATTCAGGTGGACAGCGCCCGTCCGATATACAGCCCAACGGAAATATTCCCTCTGCTGCGTAAGGGTGACAGCGCCGTGGTGGTAGAACTGGCGGATACTTTGCAAAAACGTTTTGGAGGTCAGCTGCCCCCCTTTATCCACAAGAAGGATAAACTGACTATTTCTTTCAAGGTATTGGACATCTTCGCCACGATGGAAGACAAGTCGGCCGATAATGACAAGGAACTGACTGCCGAAAAACAACGGGAAATAAGTGCGGTGGAAAGCTATCTTGCCAAAAACAATATCAAAGCTGAGAAAACAGAGAAAGGCACTTATGTAGTAATACAGTCCCTGGGGGATGGTCCCAGCGTGGATTCCGGGAAACAGGTATCTGTGCGTTACACAGGTAAGCTGCTTCCTTCGGGCAAGGAATTCGAATCCAATATGAAGGGACCTGGCGATCCTCTCAAGTTCGTCGTAGGATCAGGTCAAATCATACAGGGATGGGATGATGGTCTGCGGAAGTTCAGGAAGGGTGGTAAAGGTACTTTGTACGTACCTGCGTACCTGGCGTACAACCAACAGCCCGGACCTGGTCACAAGCCTTTTGAGGACCTTATCTTCGAGGTTGAGATAGCCGATGTTACGGACGCCCCCAAAACACCCGCTCAGCCGATGATGCCGCCGCAAATGCAAGGCCAGATGCCGACACGGCCGCAGCCACAACAGCATAGATAACTTAATTATAAAAAATCCCGCTAGATGCGGGATTTTTTATATGCTTCCACAAGAGTGATGGCCTGTCTGGCCTCTTTGGGATCATGTACACGCAGGATGTCAGCCCCATTCAGCAGTCCCAGCGTATTCAGAACGGTGGTACCGTTAAGAGCTTCTTCAGGAGTAATGCCTAATAACTTATAGATGGTGGATTTCCGTGAGACGCCTAAAAGGATAGGGCGCCCCAGCATACGAAGGGCAGGTAGATTATGCAACAACTCCAGATTATGCCGGTGTGTCTTGGCAAATCCCATCCCCGGGTCGAAAATAACGTCGTGTATACCTGCCTGCCGGCAATCTTCCGTCCGGGCGATAAAAAAATCCAGCACCTCCATCGTTACGTCCTTATATACAGCTTCCCTATTCATGGTGGCAGGCGTGCCCTTCATATGCATACAAACATAAGGAACGCCCAGCCGGCCTGCCGTTGCAAGCATCCCCGGGTCCTGCAATCCTCCGCTGACATCATTGATCATAGAGGCGCCGGCGGCTACGGCCTCCTGTGCCACCCGGCTGTACCAGGTATCGACGGACAAAAAGACATCCGGGAAATGATGTTTTAGCAAGGTGATGTGGGGAATGATCCGGCGCAGCTCTTCTTCTTCTCCCACCCATTCCGCGCCGGGGCGGGTGCTTTGCCCTCCTATGTCAAGGATATCAGCCCCGTCCTGCAGCATTTTTTCAGCCTGGTCAAGCACCTCTTTTTCGCTGTTATAGCGGCTTCCTCCATAAAAGGAGTCGGGCGTGCTGTTAATGATGCTCATTACCAGGGGCCTGTCGCTTATCCGCAATCTGCCCCGGCCATTCAAAGTGAACATGTGGTGATTTAATTTGGTATGCTAAGATAGGATAGAGCCATATATTTGTATGATGAAGAATTCTACGGATGAGCAATACAAGGAAGCGGTGTCCTTATGCAGGCGTACATTTATGGCAAAGACATATGATTACGGGACTTCCTGGAGAGTATTACGTCCTATCAGCATTGCCGATCAGCTGTATATCAAGGCCAGACGCATAAGAACTCTTCAAGAGACTCACGAGGCCCGTGTGAGGGAGAATAAGGCAGGGGAGTTCATGGCAATGGTGAATTATGGGATCATCGGGCTGATACAATTGTCCAACCCGGATGCACCGGCGGAAGTACATCCGGATGAGGTAGCAAAATGGTACGACGAAAAAGTGGCAATTGTGTACCAGACCATGCTGGACAAAAACCATGACTATGGAGAGGCCTGGCGGGACATGAGCCAGGAAAGCTTTGTGGATCTCATTCTGATGAAGATACTGCGGATAAGGCAGATCGTGGTAAATGAAGGAAAGACGCTGATCAGCGAAGGCATCGATTCGAACTTTATCGATATCATCAACTATTCGTTGTTTGCGCTGATATTGATCACGGAAGGCAGGCACAGCGGATAGTCATAAAAATTATATTCCATGAAAATACTTGTCGGCATTGCCCGTGTCATTGTGGGCGTTCTATTCATTTTTTCGGGTTTGGTAAAAGCCAACGATCCGCTGGGCCTGAGCTATAAGATGCAGGAATTCTTCGAGGTCTGGAATTTTCACTGGCTGGATAACTATACCTTGATCTTTTCTATCGTAATGATCGTCTTCGAGATCGTTGCGGGTGTGGCGATCCTTTTGGGATGGCGGATGCGGCTATTCAGCTGGCTCCTTTTGCTGCTGATCATCTTTTTTACTTTTCTCACCGGCTATGCCTTCCTATCCGGGAAAGTGCGGGAATGCGGCTGCTTTGGAGATTGTATCCCGTTGACAGCCGGTGAGTCTTTTTCAAAAGATCTGATCCTGCTGGCCCTCATCCTCTTTTTGTTCTTCACACAGAAAAGGATAAAGTCTTTGCTTCCGCAGGCGGCCAGTATTGCCATACTGGTGCTGGCTACGGTGTTGTCCATCGCCTTTCAATGGTATGTGCTGATACATCTGCCCGCGGTGGACTGTCTGCCATATCGTGTCGGTTCAAATATGCCAGAAAAGATGAAGGCGCCGCCGGGATCCATATCTGACAGTACTGTCATCACCATGATCTATAACAGGAATGGCAAACAGATAGAGATCAGCGGGAATAATTTCCCGGCCGACTTTGACGACAGCTACAAGTTCGTCAGCCGTTATGACAAACTGGTGCGCAAGGGGAATGCCGAGATCGCCATCAAGGATTTTGTCCTGGTGACGGAGGCGGGGACGGATACGACGCAGGCGGTGCTGGACCAGGATGGGTTCAAACTTTTTTTCTATACCAAAGAGCTGGAGGAATATCCTTCTCCCTGGGTCAAAGAGTTCAGCCTGATCTACACTATGGCGAAAGCCAAGCATATTCCCCTGTATTTTATCACCGGGAACTATGATAATGTGGTGGACTGGACGCGCAAGGCCGGCATCAGTGATGGAGTAAGCATCCTGAAATGCGATGGTACGGCCATCAAAACAGCTGCCCGGGCAAACCCGACCCTTTACCTGCTAAAGAAGGGAACGATCCTTAAAAAGTGGAGCTATGCCGACCTTGGATTGGCGCTGCCCAACATCAATGAGCTGCCGGCCGCATCGACCGCTAATCAACCATGATAAGATACCTCATTAGGAAAAGCTTTTATGGACTGCTGGTCATGTTAGGAGTGGTGGTAGCCGTATTCCTCCTTTTCCAGGGTTTTGGCGACCCGTCGCGTCTGGTGATGGGCCAAAGGGCGGATGCTGCCACCCAGGAGAACATCCGCAAGGAGCTATACCTGGATCAACCGCGCTGGAAGCAGTTTGTCCTCTATCTGGATGATGTAAGCCCCATTTGTATTCACTCGAAAGAAGAGATCGTGCAAAAAGGGCTGAAGGGATGGTTTATAGGGGGCGACACAAAAATAGGATTGAAATGGCCGTATCTCCGCAGGAGCTACCAAACAAAAAAGGATGTAGGGCAGGTGTTGATGGAGGCGTTGCCCCGGACCATCCTGCTGGCGATAGCGGCCATGTTCATAGCCGTCGTATCGGGTATAGCGCTGGGAGTGCTGGCGGCGGTGAAAAAGGGAACATGGATGGACACGACAGCCATCTTTACCAGCGTGCTGGGTATCTCAGCGCCCAGCTTCTTTATGGGTATCGTGATCGCCTATTTATTTGGCTTTGTTCTGAGCGATTATACAGGGCTGCATCTGACAGGTAATCTATATCACACGGAGCCCTTTACCGGAAGACATCTGCAATTACAGAATCTGATCCTGCCGGCCATTACATTGGGTATACGGCCCATGGCCATCATCGCCCAGCTGACAAGGGGGGCGCTATTGGATGTACTGGACCAGGATTATATCCGGACGGCGTATGCGAAAGGGCTCTCTCCGCAGGTAGTCGTCTGGAAGCATGGGCTGCGCAATGCGTTGAACCCCGTGATCACAGCAATCACCGGTTGGTTTGCCGAACTGCTGGCAGGCGCCTTCTTTGTAGAATATATCTTTGGATGGACAGGCATTGGAAAGGTGACGGTAGATGCATTGGAGAAGCTGGACTTCCCCGTGGTGATGGGGTCGGTGCTGATATCGTCCTTTTTCTTTATCCTTATCGGGTTGCTGGCGGACGCATTGTATGGCGTCATCGACCCAAGGGTACGGAGGGGGTAGACTATTTTATCACTACCTCCCGGATGACCCTTTCACCCAGGGCCTCGTTGACCCGTTGTATGATCTTTTCTTTCTGGTAGAGCAATTCCTGCCGCAGGGGTGCAACAGATGTATTGATGTAGAGCGTGGAGCCATGGATCTGTATCTTGTCAGTGTAACGGGCGATTGTCTTACCCATGATCTGCTCCCATACTTCCTCGATCTGCAGGGCCTGGATGGAGCCTTTCAGCCGGCTGTTGTCCAGAAATTTTCGTAAGGCGTCCCCTAGTGAATATTCTCCCATAGGCGCAAGTTAGTAAATGCTTTTTGTGCAACTAGAAAAATCAGCCCTCCAATTACCCACAACATAATGGAAAACAAACATCCGCTGCGTTGGGGCTGTTCTTTTTCAGGAGGCGCTTTTTCGCGGTATTCCTGGTCCGCATTGCGGGAGGCGAGGATCTCGGGCCGGGATTGATATTGAGGAACAACACCGGCTATAAGATCGTATCCGGCATCGCTGACCACCCATTCCAGGTGGCCGAAGAACAAGGGCTGTCCATCCTGTCTTTGTTCCACTTCGAGGGATTTTTTCAACATCTCCGCCGCATAGAGACGGAGTCCTTCCTTGTTTGCCTTGATAATGCCATATTCACCCGTTTCATCCACGGTAAAAGAGAAGTAGGCGGTTGCGGGGTCGTTTGTAGATTCTAAAAAGGAAATAGAAGATTCCAGGTCAGCCGGCATAGCAATTAGTTTTCAGTCTGCTTAAAAACTAAATGTAAATTTTTTTTAATAAAGTTATAGAGATATTATCTGGCTTGGTATATTCAATTTATTCAGCTCCTGCCGGATGCGATCGCCGTGGGTGTCGGTAATAAATATCTGTCCATGATCCCCGAGACAGACCTTGTCCAGCAGGTTGTGCATACGGTGAGCATCCAGTTTTTCAAACACGTCATCCAGGAGAAGAAGGGGAGGAAAACCCTTGTGTTGTTTGAGCATTTCATATTCCGCCAGCTTCAGAGCAAACAGGAGACTCTTTCGCTGCCCCTGTGAGGCAATGGATTTGAAGGGCTGTCTGTCATAGAAGATGTCGATGTCATCTTTATGGATACCGGTATTGGTACGCTGGAGATAGAGGTCCTTGTCCCTGGAGTTCCGGAGGAGCTGGGCAAAGGGCGTCCCCAGCAATGTGCTGTCATAGGCAAAAGAGAGGGGCTCCTCAACCCCGGCGATATCGGCATAGGATCGCCGGACCAGGGGCAGGAGGTCCAGGAGAAAGGTCTTTCTCTTCTCAAAAACATAGATGCCGGGGGCTGTGAGCTGCTCATCGTATACATCCAAAAGGCCCTTGTCTTGCATTCTGTTGTTTGTCAATGACTTAAGATACCCATTTCGTTGTTGTAAGACCCTGTTGTATTCGATGAGGCTTTGGAGGTAGACAGGGTCCAGTTGAGAGAGGAGAGCGTCCAGAAACCGCCGGCGTTCTTCGCTGCCGCTGGTGATGATCTGCACGTCGTCGGGTGCGATGATGACACAGGGCAGGCGGCCTATATGCTGGGAGAAACGCTCGCAGGGCTCGTTATTGGAAAGGAGCTCTTTTTTGCCGTTTTCCCGCAGGATACAGACCACTTTCAGCGGCTGACCCTCCTTTTCAAATTGACCCTCAATGCGGAAGCCGGCGGCGCCTTTGTGTACATTGAGCTGGTCCTGCCTGGTAAAATAGCTTTTGGTAAAGCACAGGTAATAAATGGCGTCGAGCAGATTGGTCTTCCCAATGCCATTGCTACCGCAGATGCCTACGATCCTTTGGTCAAATTGGAAGGATGCCTGTTCGTAGTTTTTGAACTGTACCAGTGATATCTCGCTTAGAAATAACAAGTTGAATATATTCGGACGCAAGATAACGCCGAAAATTCCTTTTTCCCCCGTATATTTGCCCCCGCCGTGCCAATGCGCGGGCACAAACCTCAAATTCTCAAAAAAGTGGCTACCAAGTTTTCAAAAGAGACCTATTTATACTGGTATGAGCTGATGCAGCTGATCCGTCAATTCGAACTGATGGCAGAAGAGAAGTATAAAATGGAGGGAAAGATCCGTGGCTTTTTCCACGCGTACATTGGACAGGAGGCTATTGCAGCAGGCTGTATGACTGCCACCAAGCCGGACGATCCTTTTATCACCGCCTATCGCGACCATGGTCTGGCTTTGTCAAAGGGTGTCAGCGCCAATGCATGTATGGCAGAATTATATGGTAAGGCTACGGGCGCTGCCAAAGGAAAGGGTGGAAGCATGCACTTTTTTGGAGTGGATGTAAAATTCTTTGGAGGACATGGTATCGTCGGAGCGCAGATCGGTACAGGCGCCGGACTGGCATTTGCTGAAAAGTACAAGGGTACGGACAATGTATGTCTTACCTTCTTTGG
>Ga0207671_10006603_pt1 | contig 10297 bp, 9 predicted proteins | sample KBSC24metaG_FD_184352 | JGI IMG/M metagenome (GOLD analysis project Ga0207671, IMG submission 184352) | Corn rhizosphere microbial communities from Kellogg Biological Station, Michigan, USA - KBS C2-4 metaG (SPAdes) (version 2) | ecosystem: Host-associated > Plants > Roots > Rhizosphere > Soil... | reverse complement strand
TTTTTCGGTGGTTGATGATCTGCTTTTTCTGTTTAACGAGAGTTTGCCTTTTCATCCCAACGCGGTAACATTCCAGGCATTTTTGAGTAATGGCAGGGCTGTTTCAGAAACGTATTATTCCATAGGCGGTGGTTTTGTGGTAAAAGAAGGTGGCTCAAATCAAAGTAAACAGGAAGTTGACCTACCTTTCCCTATTGATACCGCTGCCGACCTGCTACATTGGTGCATCAAAACCGGGCTGAAGATATCGGAAGTGGTGATGGAGAATGAACTGGCCTGGCGCAGCGAACAGGAAACGCGTGGCGGTATACTCAATATTTTTAAAGCGTTGAAAGAGTGTATATATCGTGGCTGCCATACCACCGGACAATTACCGGGCGGTTTAAATGTAGCCCGCCGCGCTTTTAAACTCAACAGTAAATTAATAGGCAATAATACTTACTCCAATTACGACGAATGGGTTATAGCTATCCGTAAAACCGGCGATAGTTTTAAAAATATACTGGATTGGGTAAGCTGTTTTGCCCTGGCTGTAAATGAGGAGAATGCCTCGTTCGGCAGGGTGGTTACCGCGCCTACCAATGGTGCGGCTGGTGTTATACCGGCTGTACTACAATATTATATTGTTTTTTGCGAGGGTAATACCGATCAGCGTATCATGCAGTTTTTACTCACTGCTTCAGAAATTGGCAGCATATTTAAAAAAGGTGCCACCATATCGGCAGCTATGGGTGGTTGCCAGGCCGAAATTGGAGTATCCTCAGCCATGGCCGCTGCCGCTCTTACTGAATGCATGGGCGGTACGCAAAGGCAGGTACTCATGGCCGCCGAAATAGCAATGGAGCATCACTTGGGCTTAACCTGTGATCCGATAGGCGGGCTGGTGCAGATCCCTTGTATCGAGCGTAATACCATGGGCGCCATTAAGGCTATTACCGCCTCGCAATTGGCCTTGCAAAGTAATCCTGAAAAGGCGAAGGTAAGTTTAGATGCTGTGGTAAAAACCATGTGGCAAACCGCATTGGACATGAACTCCAAATACAAGGAAACATCCGACGGTGGGCTGGCTATTAATATACCGCTGAGTTTGCCGGAGTGTTAACCCCCCAAAGGGGAGATGTAGCAATAATATGAGTCATGCCGAACTTGTTTCGGCATCCCATTACAAGGTATAGCCCTGCCGTATGTATGTCCTGAGAGATCCTGAAATAAATTCAGGATGACATTAGTTGGTTGGTTTAATTTTATTTCTTTTCCAGTGCGCTTAAAATAGCAGGTTTGAGCTTTTCAACCCACATCTGGTACATCGTGGCGGATGGGTGTAAGCCATCATCGGCAATAAGTGAAGCATTATTGGCTGCCAGTTTGGATATGGGAGTGATATCGATATAACTAACACCCGCATTGGCGCTTTCCTGCCGGTTAATATCATTGAACTGGTCGATCTCTTTACCTATACGTGCATCATCGCCATGTGCAAAGGGCGTTACCCCATAATCAGGTATGGATAGTACAAAAACATGGTTTGTATTGCCTTTGGCAAATTTGATGGCCATATTTAAAACCTGTACAAATTTAACGCGGTAGTCGGCCTGGCTGCCGCCGCTGTACTGGTCGTTTACGCCGATAAGCAGGGTTACTATATCGTAGGTTTTGTTTTTGACGTCACTGCCCTCAATAGCCGATATCAGTTGCTGGGTGGTCCAGCCGGTTCGGGCTATAATGGATGGTCCGGTTATTTTATGTCCGGGCAATTGTCCGGCAAGTTTGTAGGGAAATGCATCATGCTCCTCTACCGACTGGCCAATGGTATACGAGTCGCCCAGAGCCAGGTAGCTTAACGTATCAATTACAGGGATAGGTGATCCCGTAGCAGGTGGTACATATGTCATTGATGTTGTTTTTGTGCAGGCTGATAACGTGCCTATCGAAAATAAAATTAAAAATAATGCTTTCATTATCATATCTCCATATCAAACAATACGGAAATATGGTGTTTAAGGATTTCTTTTACTTCATTTATATCAACTTCGCGGCCTAGTTCTTTTTGCATGGAGGTTACGGCTTTATCGTCAATACCGCAGGGCACTATGTTATTAAAATAGTCCAGATCGGTATTAACGTTAAAAGCCAGTCCGTGCATGGTTACCCAGCGGCTGCAGCGTACACCCATAGCACATATTTTGCGGGCATTCTCATTATCGGCATCAAACCAAACACCAGTATAACCCTCGTAACGGCCAGCCTTTAAACCATAATCGGCCAAAGTTAAAATAATGGCTTCTTCCAGCGTGCGCAGGTATAGATGTATGTCGGTAAAGAAATTTTCAAGGTCCAATATCGGGTACGATACAATTTGGCCGGGGCCGTGATAGGTGATGTCGCCGCCGCGTTTTATTTTATAATAAGTAGCGTTTTTTTCTTTTAAGCCGGCATCGTCGAGCAATAAATGTTCAAATTTACCGCTACTACCCAGCGTATAAACATGTGGGTGCTCGCAGAATACGAGGTAATTAAAAGTTTCTTTGGGTTCAAAAGGCTCAAAGGCACCCGCTGTTACAGGTGTTTGTGTGGCAGCTTCATAAGCCAGTTCACTGTTACGGTTACTCAGTTTTGTTTTTACTGTAGCAGCAAACAATTCTTCCTGCTTATCCCAGGCTTGCTGATAATCGATCAAACCCCAGTCCTGAAAAAATACTTTTTTGTTCTTCATTACATTTGTCCCTTTACATAGCCTACCATGTAGCCTTCATATTGCATGTAGCTCACCACATAATCCAGGTTGATATTATTTTTATGCAGGCGCGCACTTAGTTCGCCGCGTGTGTTAAAACTAAAAGGATCCAGGAAAATATTGTCGGCAAATGATACCTCTTTTTCACCGTTGCATTTGTAAATAGCTTCTTTGGCGCACCAGCAAACGTACAGTTGTTCTATTTTATGCTCATCCTTAATAAAAGCTCTTTCGTCGGACCGTAGGAATTTACCGGCAATGCGCTCTACCTTTTGTTTGATCAGTTCAATATCTATCCCCACTTTATGCGTTTTGCTGATCATCACCGCAGCATAATCAAAAGAATGGCTCAATGAGATATGATAGGGCAGGTTTACCAGGTAGGGTTTGCCATGAGCGTCAACCTTGCAGTCAATGTATTCGTCGGTATGTAGCATTTTGCGCAGCAGCACACGGGTACCCAGCCAGTGCAGGTGGCGCTTGCCATTGCTAAGCTTTTCAACATAAGCTTTTTCGTCCTCGTCAAGTTGCAGTTGTTTATACAGGTCGTCAGCCTCTTCTTCAATTCTCCAGAGCGCAAATTCGGTATCATCGTCGATACGCTGCCTGTATGCTATAGCCATAATAAGTAAAATTGCAAAATAGGAAGCAAACTTATGTCAAATAAATTTAATTAAATAATTGGGTTTTGGTATCAAGTATCAAGACAATTTACACGGTAGTTTCAGATTCTGTTATTAAAAATCTTGATACTTGATACTAGCTACTTAAGACTAAAATAGTAATTTAGGCCCTACCATGATATTATCAGATAAGCGCATTCTCGAAGAAATTGAAAAAGGAAGTATTATTATTGAACCCTTTAAACGCGAATGCCTGGGTACCAACTCATACGATGTGCATTTAGGCAAACACCTGGCCACTTACCGCGACAGGGTACTGGATGCCAAACTGCATAACGAGATTGATGGCTTTGAAATACCAAAAGAAGGCTTTATCCTGCAGCCCAATACGCTTTACCTTGGAGTAACGATGGAGTATACCGAAACCCACAGTCACGTACCTTTCCTGGAAGGAAAATCAAGTACTGGTCGTTTGGGTATTGATATACATGCCACTGCGGGTAAAGGCGATGTTGGCTTTTGTAATACATGGACACTTGAAATTTCATGCGCCCAACCTGTACGTATTTATGCCGGTATGCCTATTGGACAACTGATCTATTTTGTGGTTGAAGGTGATATTGAAACCCTGTATAATACCAAAAGTAACGCTAAATATAATAACCCTACAACGCGCCCGGTTGAAAGTATGATGTGGAAGAATAAGTTTTAATCGATTTTTTTTCGGAACGATTAAACCATTGTTGTCGGGGTAGGTCAAAGTGAGAATTAAGTTATTTATATAGCTTAAATGCATCGTACATTAACCTTACATATAACCTAAAACCTCACAACTCATCGCCTGATTAGATATTTTGTGTAGATTAAACTTTATTTACCATGATAACATTCAAAAAAGTATCTGTCGGCTTATTGATAACTGTGATTGCTACGGTAATTTTCGGTTTCAGAGGCCCCGGCGATGATCTGCTCAGTAAATTGGTCGACCAGCTTTATAAATGGCGTGCCGAACATCCGCAGGAAAAAGTTTACCTGCATCTGGACAAACCTTATTATGCCGTTGGCGACGATATCTGGTTTAAGGCTTACGTAACCATTGGCAGCAAGCACCAGCTATCGGCTTATAGCGAAATTTTAAATGTCGACCTGATCGGCGAAGATGATTCGATAAAGCGCAGCATCAAGCTCCCACTCATTAGCGGTATGGCCTATGGTGATTTTGCCCTGCCCGATACCATGCAGGATGGGAACTATCGCATAAGGGCCTATACCAACTGGATGCGTAACGCGGGCGACGCTTATTTTTTTGATAAAACCATTACCATATCCAAAGGCATCGGCAATACTGTTTTCACGAAAACCGACTATACTTATGGCGAACAGAACGGTAAGCAAAAGGTGAATGCGCTGATCAATTTTACCGACGTAAACGGATCACCATATGCCGGCAACGAAGTAAGCTACCGCGTTGAATTGAATGGAAAAACCGTTTTTAAAGGCAAGGGCATAACGAATGATAAAGGCGACCTGACTGCCTCGTTTCTGAATACCACTCCAAACCCGGCAGCCACCGGTAACATTATTGCCAATATCAAACTGATCGATAAAAAGGTGATCACCAAGGTGCTGCCTATCAAAGCAGTATCGGCCAAAGTAGATGTTCAATTTTTTCCGGAAAGCGGTACTTTGGTGAATGATGCCGGTTCAAAAGTAGCTTTTAAAGCGGTTGGTGCCGATGGCCTGGGTGCTGACATAAAGGGGACTGTTGTTGACGACCAAAACCAAACAGTAACTACGTTTAACAGTACTCACCTGGGCATGGGTGTGTTTAATTTAACCCCCATGAGCGGAAAAACTTATAAAGCCCATGTCATATTTGCAGATGGATCTGCGGGCGATTTTAACCTGCCCAAGGCTGTTGACAATGCTTACGTTTTGAGCATAGATAATTCTAATGATGATAACCTGGTAGCAAAAATATTACCAGGGTCGGCTCTTGCACAGAGCGCCGCACCAGCTGGCAATCTTATGCTGGTGGCTCAAAGCAGTGGCGAAATTTATTATGCCGCTAAAAGCTCAGATAATGGTAAAACATTTAGGGCGGTTGTTCCGAAGAGTAAATTTCCATCGGGTATTGTACAGTTCACTTTGTTTTCGGCCAATGGCGAGCCGCTGAACGAGCGTATCGTATTTATTCAGAACCCAGATCAGCTTAAATTATCGGTTTCGGCACCCAAGCCGCAGTTTGCTCCGCGCGAAAAGGTGACCATTAGCCTGAATGCGAAAAATAAAGAAGATAAGCCCGTTATCGGCAGCTTTTCAGCTTCGGTTATCGATCTGGCAAAAGTGCCAGTTGATGAAAGCAACGAAGAAAGTATTTTTTCAAGTATATTACTGAGTTCTGACCTGAAGGGATATATAGAAAAACCAGGCTATTATTTTGCAGATCAAAACACTAAAACCAAAGCCGATCTTGATGTATTAATGCTTACCCAGGGTTACCGTCGTTTTGAGTGGAAACAGGTGATCAATGATGCTCTCCCTCCGGTAGTTTATCAGCCCGAAAAAACATTACAGGTTACCGGGCATTTAAAAACCTTTGGCGGCAAACCTGTACCTAATGGCAAAGTGACGCTGTTTACTACGGCCGGCGGCACATTTATTTTAGATACGGTAGCTGATGCCCAGGGAAAGTTTACTTTCAATAACCTGGTGTTTAGGGATAGTATCAAGTTTGTGGTGCAGGCCCGTACAGCCAAAGATCGGAAGAACCTGGAGATAGAGCTGGATAACATCGCTCCGCAAGTGGTAGGGAAAAATAAAAATGCCGCCGATCTTCAGGTAAATGTGAGTGATGGCCGCTCAGTATATTTACAGAACAGTAAAAAGTTGTTCAATGAGCAGGTAAAATACGGTATCGGAAACCACACCATCGTGCTAAAAGAGGTAGTCGTAAAAGATACCCGTACTACGGCGGTAAAACATTCGTCGAATTTAAATGGTGCTGGTAACGCCGACCAGGTTTTAACCTACAAAGATCTGGAGAATATGGGCGGGAATCTTTCCAATATATTACAGGGCCGGCTTTTGGGTGTACAGTTTCGCGGAGGTAAACCCTATTCAACCCGTGGAGGTGGTCCCATGCAGATAGTTGTTGATGGGATCTATATGGAAGCAGATTATCTCGACAATATAGTAGTATCTGATATTGCCAGTATTGAAGTTTTGCGCTCCGTAGGCAACACCGCTATATATGGTTTCAGAGGAGGTAACGGATTACTGGTGATCACTACCAAGCGGGGTGACGAAGGCGCTGTTTATAATCGTTATGCACCGGGTGTGGTTACCTATTCCCCTAAGGGATATTACAAGGCCCGTGAGTTTTATTCGCCGCAGTATGATGATCCTAAAACAAATACGCAAATGCAGGACTTAAGGTCGACGATATACTGGAACCCTAAGATCATCACCGATAAAGATGGTAATACTTCGCTCTCCTTCTTTAATGCCGATGCAAAGGGTACTTACCGTATCATTATTGAAGGGATGGATGCCGAAGGTAACCTGGGCAGGCAGGTGTTTAAATATAAGGTAGAGTAGATTTCTATATAAGTCAAAATTCAAAAATAAAAAGTCAAAATCCATACTGGGTTTTGACTTTTTACTTATCAGATGTTTTGTTTATTCAGGTGCTTGCTTAAGCACGACAAGTTTTTTAACTTTTGAATTTTAACTTTTGAATTTATTTCGCTAGATAAAATTTCTCCCAGAAATCAATTGATTTGGCTAATTCGCTGCGGCCGCTTTCCGCTCCACCGGCGCCTGCGCCACCACCACGACCGCCTCTGCCACCGCGTCCACCGCCGCCGCCCATTCCACCACCGCCGCCCATTCCTCCACCACGACCACCTCTGCCGCCACCACCTCCGCTAAAACCGCCGCTCTGGTGATCGGGATTTTCGGCACCGTCTCCTTTAGCTCTTTGCAGCCCGTTTATTTTAAAGTTAAATGCCCATTCACTTTTGGCGATGTCCTCTGCATGAAAAAACTGTAAAGGTATAGCCATTTCATAAACCAGGTTGCCTTCGACATCATAATCAATAGCCGCTTTAATGCCATAAGTGTTTGAGGTGGTTATCATATCGCCTTCAATATCTTTAAAGCCTACTACCTTAATATTGCGCAGTTTGGTTACACGCTCACGCATCAGCTCATCGCGGTCTTCTTTAGTAATATCACCGTTCGGGTTATCCCGTTTACCAAATGTTGGCGGCGTTCCCGGATCGGCCAGTGGAAAAGTCAGCGAGAAACTTTCCTTCTTTTTGCCTTTGGTATCAATGCTCAGGGTAATACCAGCGTTTAAAGTCCTGATCTGGTCCATGCGGTCACTGATCCTTATAGCAGCGTAAAGCATAGTTTGGTCATTGGCCAGCGTGTAATTGATCTTTTTTTCGTCGTTGAAATAACGCAGGCTGTCACCCCAGTCCTTAAGGTCGCCATCAATAGTAACCGGGCCTGTAGGAGCCTTTAATGTAGACTGCGCATTTTTTGCGGTTTGGGCATGTGTTATACCGGCACTTAATAGCTGAAAGGTACATGCTAAAATAAAATGGGGTATTGTCTTGTTCATGAGATTGGGGAGTTTAGGGTTTTTGATCGGCGCTATATTGTAACATGATTTTTAAGCCCATAAAACACAATTTTAACACTTTTATTATTGTTTTTAAGTAAATTTGTAGTTACGTATGCCAACCGAAACACAGGAAGAAACACTTACACTCGAAGAGATACTGGCAGGACTTAAAGAAGTTCACCGCCTGATATTATGGAACGATGATTTTAACACCTTTGATCACGTGATCCACTGTATGATGAAGTATCTCGATTACTCCGAAGCACAAGCCGAAAAAATTGCCTGGAAAGTACATAATGAAGGCAAATGCGCCGTATTGGAGGGCTCATTTACCGAAATGGAGATCTACCGTAAAATATTACAGCAAGAGGGGCTCACTGTTAGTGTAGAGTAAGCCCCCTAACCCCCTGAAGGGGGAACTTTTTGATTTCGGAATTTTTCACTTTTGTTTGTTTTCAAAGGTGTTCAAGAGGGCTACGCCGTTCGGATGTTTGATTTACTTTAATTTCTGATTTATCATTCTGTTAATTCTTTAATTCTGTAAATTTTGGTTCAGACACTTACACCTATGATAAAAAGAATAGCCACTATACCTGCTTTGATCTTATTGTTGATCTGTTTTGCAAATTGCGGATCCAGTGCGCAAAGCAAAAATTTGAAGCTGGTTTTTATCCGCCATGCCGAGAAACCCACTGATGGCGATAACCTGTCCTGTACAGGTCTTAACCGGGCGCTAAAATTGCCGGGAGTTTTAAAAGCCAAATTCGGATTGCCCGACCGTGTGTATGTACCCGCCCTGCACCTGGGTAAATCAACCCCAAGAGCACGCATGTTTCAAACTATTTCGCCTTTTGCCATTAAGTATAACTTAACCATCAACAGTACTTTCGAAGAAGAGGACACTAAAGATATAGCTGAGGATCTGGCCGGCAGAAAGGGTACTATATTGATAGTGTGGGAGCACAACGAAATTAAATCTATACTAAAATCACTCGGTCTGAAGGTTAAAGACCTGGAATGGTCCGATAATGATTACGATACCATTTGGGTGGTAACTTTTAAAAATGATAAACCTGTATTAACGGTTGATAAAGAGGGAATAAAACCGGCAGCTGCTTGTAGTTTTTAACTACCCGTAATGACGCGTGTATTAGATAAAATAAAAAGGTGCACCATTTGGTGCACCTTTTTATTTTAATGAGTAATGGTAATTAACCTACCAGGTAATTCCAGCCATAGGTATCAGGCGCGTTGCCGTATTTTATGGCATCAAGCGTTTTCAAAACTTTTTGAGAGAACTCGCGTGTTTTTGGATCGCTCAGGAAATATTCTTCTCCGTCAACACTTATCGAACCTACAGAGGCTATTGTAGCGGCAGTACCAGCGCCAAAGGCATCGGTCAGTTTGCCGTTTTTGGCGCCCTCGATAATTTCGGCTACAGAAACTTTGCGTGTTTCAACCGGGATGCCCCATTCTTTAGCTAAAGCAATAACCGTATCACGGGTTACGCCGTCTAATATGGTGTCTTTTGCCTCGGCGGTGATCAATACACCATCCAGCAGGAACATGGCATTAGCCGCGCCCATTTCCTCAATGTATTTATGCTCTTTGGCATCGGTCCAGATCAGTTGATCAAAACCTTCTTCGGTTGCTTTGCGGGCTGGCAGCATAGATGAACCATAGTTACCTGCTGCTTTGGCAAAGCCCATACCGCCTTCGGCAGCGCGGGTGTAATGTGTTTCGATCTTAACGCGTAGCGTTTTTGAAAAGTAAGGTCCAACAGGGCCCGCAATTACCATATACTTATAAGTAGCAGATGGTGTTACGCCCAGGTATGGGTCGGTAGCGAACATGAAAGGGCGGATGTATAAAGCGTGGTTAGCTTTGGCAGGCACCCATTCGCGGTCGATATCAACCACGGCGGCCATACTTTGTAAAAATATTTCTTCGGGTAGGGTCGGCATGCACAAACGCTCGGCCGATTTGTTTAAACGGATAGCGTTTTTGTCCGGACGGAAAATGGTTACTTTTCCGTCTGCATGTTTGTAAGCTTTTAACCCTTCAAAAAATGCTTGTCCGTAATGCAGTGCAGAAATAGCCGGACTAAGCCCAATTTCGCCGTAGGGAATGACCTGCAGGTTCTTCCATTCACCATCAGCATAATCGGCCACAAACATGTGGTCAGAAAATGTTTTTCCGAATGGTAAGTTGTCAAAATCCGTTTCAGCTAAACGGGAATGTGCGGTTTTGGTGATCTTGATGTCCAGCGTCTCAGTCATGGCCTTATGTGTTTATAATTTAGAAAAT
>Ga0207671_10006600_pt1 | contig 10299 bp, 9 predicted proteins | sample KBSC24metaG_FD_184352 | JGI IMG/M metagenome (GOLD analysis project Ga0207671, IMG submission 184352) | Corn rhizosphere microbial communities from Kellogg Biological Station, Michigan, USA - KBS C2-4 metaG (SPAdes) (version 2) | ecosystem: Host-associated > Plants > Roots > Rhizosphere > Soil... | reverse complement strand
CAACGGATTTGAGCCGACAGGGAATACGCCGCCGGAGGGACGGAACGACATCACCGGGCATATCGATGAAGCGCTGAACTGGACATTCGGCAAGCACCAGATGCGGTTCGGCGGTGAGTACCGACAGATGCAGTTGAACGAGTTCTACTGGCGGCACGCGGTGGGCACGTTCACGTTCGACACGAACTATCTTGCGGACGGAGACGGCGAGAATGCGTCTCCGTGGGATGCACTGGATGGGGATGGGAATCCGGTGTACGACCTTGATCCGAAGGTGAAATCGCTGGCGAACTTCCTTGCGGGGCACATGACGAAAGCTGCGATGGCGTTTGGAAATCCGGAGCGGACGGTTTACTCGCATGCGTTCGATTTATTCGCTCAGGATAGCTACCAGGCAACGCCGTCGCTGAATGTGAACTTCGGATTGCGTTATGACTTCATGCAGCCCATGCATGACGGCAAGAAAGATCTGTCGGTGTTCAGGCCGGGAACGACGGCGACGTATATAGCGTTTCAGGGATCGGACATCAGGGATATCTACGATCCGGAGTACACGGCGATCAGCCCGCGACTGGGATTCAGCTATCAGCCGAGCTGGGCGAAGGGGACCGTGATTCGCGCGGGGGCGGGGCTGTTCTTCGACATGCCGAATGCGAATCCATTCCTGGATAACAGGCCGGGGAACCTGGCGCCGAACGGACTGGAAGGAAATCCGGGCGGGCCGAATCCGGTGATCAATGCGACGACGGGCGCGACCATGATTGTGAGCGGATCGCAGATTATTCCCACGCCCACGACGGACAACCCCTGCCCAGCGGACAATCCTTGCGGTGCTTTCAGCGTGGCGAAGGGATTCCGTTCGCCGTACAACGTGAACTTCAGTCTGCAACTCGAGCAGTCGCTTGGCGGGAAGGCGTTTGTGCAGATGGGCTATGTGGGCAGCCAGGGAAGAAAGCTGCTTAGCCTGCTCAATATCAACCAGGGAATTGCGAATGGGACTGACACGGCGACGGCGGGACAGTTCTCGGGGCCGTTCGGCGGAAACTACTACTCGGATGTGAACCAGATTCAGAGCATCGGAACATCGAACTACAACTCCCTGCAAGCGATCTTCCGGACGAACAACTGGAAGGGCGTGACTTCGCAGCTTTCATACACATGGAGTCACAACCTTGATGAGGTAACGGCGTATCGCGGAGCGCTTCCGCAGGATAGCTACAACTTCAAGGGCGACTATGGCAATTCGGATTTCGATACCCGGAATAGCGTGGTGGGTTATCTGAATTACGAGATTCCGGCGTTCAAGGGACCTAAGGCTCTGACCGGTGGGTGGGCGCTGAACTCGGCGTACAGCTTCAAGGGTGGGCAGCCGATCACGGTGTATGCGTCGAATGACACGAGCGGCACCGGGCAGTATGAGCAGAGACCGAATGCGGTTGGGAATCCATTTGCAGGAATCTCGCACAAGATTGTGAAGCCCGCCGATGGAAGTACTCCGTATGTGCAATGGCTGAGTGCGGATGCCTACTCGCAGCCAGCGCCCGGAACATGGGGGAATGTGGCGCGAAACAATGTGTATGGACCAGGGTTTGCGGATTTCGATTTTTCGGTGTTCAAGAGTACGCGAATCTTGCTGCATGATTTCCCAGTGAATGCGCAGTTCCGGGCCGAGATGTATAACCTGTTCAACCGCGTGAACCTGGCGAGTCCGTCGTGTAATCAGCTTTGCCTGGATTATTGGGATGGGTCGAGCGGGTTTGCTGGCGCGTTTGGGACATCAAGTTCAACGATCGGTTCGGGGAACTACTCGCCTGGGATCGGGCCGGGGGAGCCGTTCAACGTGCAGTTGGCGTTGAAGCTGATTTTTTAGAGATAGCTCCTAGATCTAGGTCTACGCCGGCCGCCCCAAAAGCGGCCGGCGGTTTATGCCCCGACTCTTGCCCAAAACCGCAGCTCAGGGATTCGCATCAAGAAATATGACTGAGGTAACTAGCGAGCTGAAAGGCGGCTGGCTGCGGAGCATTCTGTTGGCCTTGACCGTTCTGTCCACGCCAGGTTTCGAGAATTGTTGGATCAATCTGCTATCACAGAATGACCGTATTTCACAGGTGACAGCAACGCTTTCGGTGGGTCAGTGATTGCGGTTTGCATCTGACTCGAAGGCCCGTTCCAGTGCTTGCGTATCGACATACTCCCGAACATAAGTCAATTTGCCATTTCGAACGATGATGTCGAAGACCCAGTGATCCTCGAACGTTTTGTTTGTGGCTCTGATTTTTCCAGTAGCGAAGCCGACGACAAGGACCCGGTCTCCCTGCGCTATGAACTCGGGAGGCTGAGGGAATGAAGTTTCCACCGTCTCGTTGGCTTTCTGAAGTAGCTCCTCCAGCCCCGCAGGCCCGCGGTACGTGCCGGCCAGTGGCCAGTCCCCGCCCGGAATGATCCACATAAGATCTTCGGCAACCAACGCCAGCAGAGCTTGCTTATCGCGGCCGCCGAGTGCCGCAAAAAAGTTCTTCACAGTCTGAACGTTCTTTTCAATGCTCATTGAAATCTCTCCTTTCCCTTCATCGGAGGATTGTCCGACATAGTCGGACGTCTCGCGTGTTACCGCGCCAAATCACGCGGTCGAGGAACTATTGCTGCTTCTGAACAGGTCCTGGAAGATGGGTGGTTCCCAGACGCGGCCCCGCGCGTGCACCAGCAAGCCGCCCTCGTTCAGCCTTCCGAGAGTCACGGGGGCGAATCCAAGTCTCTTCGCCAGGTCGGCGACGGGATCGATCGCGTCCTCATCATCGCTCGACAGAAAGACGACGCGATGGCCTCCCTCAACAACCGGATCGCTCGCCAATGTAGCCGCACCCAGGTGGTTAAAACCTTTCACGACCTTAGCGCCGTTGAAGTACTTCGCAATGAAGCTGGAGGACGGGAGACCGTCCAGTTCCTCAGGTGGCAAGGGAAACGAATTCATTGCGTCGATGACCGTCTTGCCCGTCCAACTCGGCAGCGCACTAGCAACCTTACGATGCTCTCCGAACGGGATTGCGAGGATGATCGTGTCGGCCCTGAGCGCATCCCGGAGCGACTGGGCGACGACAGTGGGTCCAACCGCGCGAGCCTGAGGCGCCAACGCCGCGGCCGGCGGCTCGCGACAGTCACGTTGATGTTGTTACGGGCAAAGGCGTGCGCAAGGGCCTGACCGATCTTTCCGAATCCAACGATTGCATAGCTCATACTGTTTCTCCGATCTTGGTGTAAGGAGCAAAGTTTGAGATGGGTGGCCCGAGGACTGGAGGAGTTGGAAGGCCAGCCCCGGAACCGCGACGAGGTCAGACCTGCGCCATGCCTCCATCGACGGCGAGATCCACACCGGTGACGTAAGAACTTTCATCGGAGGCGAGGAACACGACAGCGGCCGCAATCTCCTCGGGTTTACCTCTGCGGCCAAGTGGAACCTGCGAGACAAACTGGTCGGCCGCTTGCTGGGCTTGCTCAGGAGTGAGGCCTGCCTTCTCAAGTGCTGGAGTCTCGATTGGTCCGGGGCTTACCGTATTCACGCGGATTTTGCGGTCTTTGAGCTCCATGGTCCAGCCGCGCGCGAAGCTGCGCACAGCCGCCTTACTCGCGGCGTAGACGGTAAAGGCTGGCACTCCCATCACGTTCGCAACGGAAGAGTTTAGGATGATCGAGCCTCCATCTTTGAATAACGGCAGGGCCTTCTGCGCCGTAAAGAACAGCCCCTTCACGTTCAGGTCGAAGGTCTTGTCGAAATGAGCTTCGGTAGCTGCTTCCAGCGGTGCGACTTCACCCCAGCCGGCATTTACAAAGAGTACGTCGATGCGACCGTGTTTCTCTTTCACGACTGCATAGAGCCGGTCCAGATCCTGCAGGCGCGTTACGTCGCTCGTGACCGTCGTGACATTTCTCCCGATAATGTCTGCGGCCTCTTTCAGCTCTTTCTCGCGTCGACCGCTGATGACAACGTGCGCGCCTTCTTCAACGAAACGCTTGGCTGTGGCTAACCCAATCCCGCTGTTTCCGCCTGTGATCACTGCAACTTTTCCGTCAAGCTTTCCCATGATGACTCCCTTCGTATTCGGTACAGTAGAGTTGATTCTTTGGCGGTGGACGGGAACTGCTCAAAGGTCCAATCTTTTTGCCTATTCGTCCAAAAGTAGAGGTGCACATGGACCCAATTACTGACATCTTCAGAACGATGCACGTGACCGCGTTCGGTCTTCACAGGCTGGAAGCGACAGCCCCCTGGGGCCTGAGACAAGAGAACGATGTCAAAGTACAAGTCGGACGTTCCGGCAAAACGATGCCCCTGGCAGACTTGGCCCACTTCGCTATGCTTTCGCGGGGAAACTGCTGGCTGAGCGTGGAACGGATCGACGAACCGATTCCGCTCACCGGTGGTGATTGCTTCTTGCTGGCGCGGGGGACTTCGATTGTTCTGCGCGACAGCCCACGAACGCGTCCGAAGTGGACCTTTCGAGAGATTGGGGCCAGGGCTAACGGCAATGTTGCTCATTGTGGCGGCGGCGGCGCACCCACCACTATTGTTTGCGGGTCGTTGAGTTTCGATGAGGCCAACTTGAAGCCAATCACCCAGCTCTTGCCGAACTTTATTTTGATGAAGGCCGATCAGGCACGCACGCTGGCTCTTCACAGCACCGTGCAGGCGCTGGCGTCAGAGATGGCAGAACAGGCGCCTGGATCTGAAGTTGTCGCGACTCGGCTAGCCGAGATACTGGTGATCCAGTTATTGCGGGCGCATATCGCGTCGGAACCGTCTCGCAGCAAGGGATGGCTCCGCGCAGTCTTCGATCCTCACTTGGGCACCGCACTGAGTGCCCTCCACAACAAAGTAAATGCCCCGTGGACGGTCGAATCCCTGGCCGAATCGGCGGGCATGTCTCGCTCCGCATTCGCAGCTCGTTTCAAAGAGCTACTCGGACAAACACCGCTGGAATACGTAACCGAATGGCGGATGCAGAAGGCGATGCAGTTACTAGAACAGCGCGACAAAAAGCTCATCGACATTGCCCGGTCGGTGGGCTATGAGTCCGACGCTGCGTTCAGTAAGGCCTTTAAACGAGTTGTCGGGGCCAACCCTGGCGAATACCTCAGACGTGGTTTTGAACGCCTCAGCCGTGCCGGAATGGCTGAGGGTTCTTGAAGCGGAGGATGTACTTGAGACGACCACAAAGTCTGTGGCAAAGCGCGCGCAGGTTGAATAGCGATATCAGGCCTTACTGTAAATCCAAGGGCAGTCGAGAGAAGAGGCAGCCGAACCGATCATTTACTGGATCCTCCAAATTCTGTTTGCAGTCCAGATGTCGCTCCGCCGTCAACGCCGAAACATGGTCGAGAAGGAACTGAGCGCTTTTCTAAAAGAGACCTGCGCAGTGAGCTTGAGCACTAGTGTGGCACTCCGGCACACACATGCTTCACGGCCGATACAAATTCGTTTCCACTTCGGTCCAGCAGGCCCGGCAAAATATCCAGACCCGAATAGCGCAGGACCTTTTCACAGACCTCCCTGGCTGAAGCTTCGCCATTGAGATCGATCGCTTCCAGGTTCTGAGGAGGAAGTATGATCAGGAGGCGGCCGCCAGCACGCAGCAGGCGTTCAATTCTCGCGAGCAGCGCGACTTGTTTCGTTTCCAGCATTGCCCGCGTCGATCCGCAAAGAAGGACGCCGTCGAAGGTGCGACTGAACAAAGCGCAGCCTTTCGCCTCTGAGCAGGCGGAAGGCACTTCCGGAAACATCTGCCGGAATATGCCCAGGCGTGTGTGAGAAGCTTCAACAAGGTGAAGAGACAGACTCGCATCGATCAGTGCTTGAGGGATCGCACCGCTCTCGAATCCGATCTCTAGAACTTCGGCTTCTGGCCTGAAGCCATGAGTCCATTGGCGCACTGTGTCAACGGCGGTGTCAATTGGACTCCTGCGGCTAGCCTCGGTTGCTCCATTCTTTTCGTTCGCCCGATTCAATGGAATCCTCTTTCCAGGGCACGTCAGAAGGCTGCCGATGACTTGGCATGCCTAACATACCAGCCGTATTTCGCTTGAAATCCCTCCTGTTGCTGGCACGTAGCACTTCTGGCAGTAATCCATCACCATACGATCCGCATTGAAGCGCCAGCCAAGCGTCTTGATGGTCCGCTTCATACGCTGGATCCATTGACGCGGCAGGCCATCGCGGTCCCGCTGGTAATACAAAGGTATGACCTCGTCGCGCAAAACGCGGTACAGATCTGCTCCGTCACGCTGGTCGTGAACATCCATGTTGAGATGAGTCCTGCCTCTGCCGATCGCAAACCCGTTCATGCCGTCATAGGCTTCGGCCCACCAGCCGTCGAGAATCGAAAGATTCAAGCCGCCATTGAGTACAACTTTTTGTCCGCTGGTGCCGGATGCCTCCAGCGGACGGCGCGGGTTGTTCAGCCAGACATCGACTCCTTGCACAAGATGGCGGCCAACGTTGATGTCGTAATCCTCGATGAAGATGAATCGATCGGCGAGGTGCGGATGGTTCCGCATCAACCGCGCGATCTCTTGAAGGACGCGCTTGCCGGGTTCGTCATGGGGGTGTGCTTTGCCCGAAAACACAAACTGTATCGGCCGCTTGGGATCATTCACCATCTGTGCCAGTTGCTCAATATCCGCCAAGATCAGGTTCGCTCGCTTGTAAGTGGCAAATCGACGAGCAAAGCCGATCGTCAGTGCGTCGAGCGAAAGCAGCTTTTGCAGCCGTGCCATGCTTTCCTTCGATTCCGATCGCCGCGACGCCTGAGCGATGAGACGGTACCGTGCAAATTCAATCAACTGGGCTTTGAGCGTGAGATGCGTCTCCCACAGCTCGCCATCGTCCACTTTTTCGATTTCAGCCCAGGTGTGTTTGTCGCCGCTTCGACCCTGCCAGTCAACCCCCAGGTGTCGGTCGTAGAGGCGCTTCATTTGTGGTGCGAGCCACGACGGGACATGAACGCCATTCGTGATGTGCCCGATGGGAACCGCATCCTCCGGCTTGTTGGGGTAGAGACTCCACCACATCGAGCGGGATATTTCGCCGTGCAGGGCTGAGACGGCGTTCGCGCGACGCGACAATTTCAGCCCCAGAACTGTCATGCAGAACTGTTCGTGGTAGTCCTCCGGATGGACGCGACCAAAACCCAGCAGATCTTCTTGAGATATGCGCAGTTCGTCACGAAGCGGGCCAAGATGCTCTTCAATCAAATCGGCATCAAAGCGGTCGTGCCCGGCCGGGACCGGTGTATGCGTAGTAAAGATAACCTCGCGCGAAACTTGGCTGGCCGCCGTTCTGAAATCAACGCCCTCTTCCTGCATGCGGTCCCGGATTGCCTCGAGAACGGCAAACCCGCTATGGCCCTCGTTCAGGTGGAGAACTCCGGGCGCCACGCCCATGGCGCGCAACACCCGATAGCCACCCACTCCAAGCAGAAGTTCCTGTCTGATGCGGGTCCGATTGTCTCCTCCATACAGCCTCGACGTCAGGCTGCGGTCTTGCGGTTCGTTGCCTTCCACATCGGAATCGAGCAGCAATAGATCGCAACGGCCAACCCGCATCCTCCACACCTTCGCGGAGATGGCTCCCGTCCGGGTATCAAGCCGCAACCGGATGGGCTCACCGTTTGCGCCTATTGCAACCTGCATCGGCAGCTTGGTCACATCGGTGTGCACATACTCTTCGTGTTGCCATCCATCAGAATTGAGTCTCTGGAGAAAATACCCCTGCCCGTAGAAGAGTCCGACGCCGATCAGAGGAATATCAAGATCAGATGCACTCTTGATGTGGTCGCCGGCGAGCACGCCGAGCCCCCCAGAATAGATCGGAATGGATTCGTGCAGCCCGAATTCAGCCGAGAAATACGCGACTGGGCGGGGACGGAGAACGCCTGCGTTGATCGTGCCCCATGTATTTTCCGCGCGGAGATACTCCCGTTGCCGACGGAAACAATAGTTGATCCTGCTGTGCAGGCCAAGTTGCGTGGCGCGGCGCTCCAGTTCGTGCAGGGGAGTTTCGGTGAGTAGGGCGATGGGATTCTGATTAAGCTCACGCCATCGAGTCGGGTTCAAATCGCGAAACAGAGCAACACACTCCGGATCCCAACTCCACGCGATATTGCGGGCCAAGGTCCACAGCCGCTCCTGCGCGGGCGCAAGAAACCGGTCCAACGTGCGCGCCTCGCATACAACCGGAGCTATCTCGGACCCTGCTTCCTGGAGCATCTGGACTTCGTCGGATCGGAACTCACGAATATCCTTGGTCTGGATAATCAGCACTCCCTGCAGAATGCCCCGATCGACGAGCGGAACTCCGAGGAAGGAGTGATATTCACTCTCGCCCGATTCCTTGAAGAACTTGAAGCGCGGATGGCTGGCAGCCTCTGAAACCGCGACAGGCTGAACAAGTTCTGCGACAAGACCGGTCAGGCCTTCGTGCAGCGGCATGCGAAGAGTGCCCACACAGTCCGGCTGGAGCCCAACTGAGGCGGCAAGCACGAGATTCGAACGGTCTGGCTCAAGCAGGTAGATCGAGCAGACATCGGCGCTGAAGCGTGCGGCAATTAGGCCCACAACGTTAATCAAGGTGTTGGCGGGCTTTCCCTCTTCAATAAGTGCCGACATCTCATCGGCACTCAGGACGTGAATCGATTCACCTTCGCTGCATGTTTGCGCCATTGAGAAAACTCTCCAGGCAACACGTGGGGTGCTCAAGTCGATAGTAGAAGCAACGGAGTCAGGATCATATAAAGGCCGCCTCTCCCACTCGGGTTTTCATGACGCGTTTGCGCCCGCCTTTCGCCGGTTCTTCTCTGCAGCAACTCCCATATTTCGCTTGAGCGTGAACACCGCGCCCTCTTCAACGAAACGTCGGAAAAATGGGAAACGCATATATCCCTTGGTCACAGGAGCATGCGAACTTCGGGGAGGTCTACTTCAGCGGAAGCGGAAGGGGCATTCTCTGGGGGACTAGCGCTGACTAGTTGCGTCCGCTCTCGTCTTCGACCCAACTGCAGAATCTCGATGCCATTGGCTCTGTCTACCTCGAGGCGAGGAGCGACTCAGCCGCCAAGGTCGTAACGCAGTTCGAAAACAGATCGCAAGCGCGTTTCCTCAGGTCGCGTTTGAGCACTTCACGCTCACCGATTGGGTAAACCAGTTTGCCGCGAGGCTCCTCGGAACGTCATCAAGCGCTTTTCCCGATGGCGGCGTTGCCCCTGTCGATTCACTGTGATCTATCGCACATCCTCGGCATTACAGCCGTGCAATCATCTTTTTCACCATGAGAGCGAAATTGGATGTCATGCTCATTGCTCGAGTGGTGTTTCCAGGCGAAACACCAGAAACCGACTCGGCCATCTGCTTTGATACCTCTGACCTTCGTCGGCTTCTCCTTCACCGCCTGGAAGTGCTGGAGGCTGCTTTGCAACGTATTTCCGAGTTGCGCTGCGAAGCAGCCAACGCACTGGCAGGTCAAGAAACCACTGCGCAGCTACCGGACACGCGATGAAGCATCCTGTCTCCACATCCCAAAGCGCCCTCACTCCCTACTCCATAGGATTGAAGCTCAAGACACTTCGCACACAAAAGGGACTGACATTGAACCGCCTCGGCGCAGAGGTCGGGCTATCCACCGCGCTGCTCTCCAAACTCGAAAGCGATCTCATGGTTCCGACCATTCCCACCCTGCTGAAGATTTCCCGCGCCTACGGGGTTGGCCTTGGATACTTCTTTACAGATGTCACGCAGCATTCCCTCGCCATTACGCGAAACGCCCACATTCGGGATAATCCCCGCGAGCAAGCGAATGCGAAGCAAATACCGCTGCACCGCACAACCCCAGAGAGCAAGCAGATTTCAAGCATCGTGGATATCCCAGCAAGGACGCTCTTCCAACTCGTCGAGGGAGGCACCAGGACGCAGTTCACTGCCTATGTGCTCGAGGGCGTTCTGCATATGGAGGCTCAAGGAGTGGAAGATGTACTTCAGACCGGCGACTGCATCGTGATGGACACCGACGCAGGGGTCCAGTGGGGGAGCGCCGATTCCCGCTGCCGAGTCCTCACTGTCTTCGCGCAGTGATCAATCCAGTTTCCGAGTGATACAGATCACATCGGCCCGATCAACACTGTGGAACCCTCAATCATCGGTCATCCCCAGCTGACCTGTTTTGGAATGAGACGAACGCTTTTCTATTCCAGCCCCCTGCAATTCTGGACCGCAGGTTGCAGGGGTAATTCCTTCGCTTCTGAGGCTCTGTGAGGA
>Ga0207671_10006595_pt1 | contig 10303 bp, 9 predicted proteins | sample KBSC24metaG_FD_184352 | JGI IMG/M metagenome (GOLD analysis project Ga0207671, IMG submission 184352) | Corn rhizosphere microbial communities from Kellogg Biological Station, Michigan, USA - KBS C2-4 metaG (SPAdes) (version 2) | ecosystem: Host-associated > Plants > Roots > Rhizosphere > Soil... | reverse complement strand
TTACTTAGCATAGAACATGCAGTCTTATATAGGAGAATAATTGTTTAACTCCTTTTAAATCTGGTTTATGAAAAAACACCTATACATTCTACCGATTGCGGCCCTGGCTTTTGTATTGAATGCCTGCGGTCCGACATATGTGGTCCAACAGCCTGCTCCGCCGCAACCGGCGCCGGTAGCAGATCCTTTGCCGCCACCGCCTCCGGAGCCTCAGCCGGAAGCTTCTTATCAATCATTTTATGATGATCTGAGTCCTTATGGACAATGGATAAACGACCCTCGTTACGGGTATGTCTGGCTGCCGGACGTGGGTCCTGATTTTAAGCCTTATGCTACCAATGGTCACTGGGTATATACGGACGAAGGATGGACCTGGGCTTCCGATTATAACTGGGGCTGGGCCACTTTCCACTATGGCCGCTGGTTCTTCCAGGATGGTTATGGCTGGATGTGGGTACCCGGTAATGAGTATGCTCCTGCCTGGGTGACCTGGCGTAACAGCGACGAATACTATGGATGGGCGCCCATGGGTCCTGGCGTCAGCTTCGATATGGCGTATGGCGGTGGATATATGCCTCCTACGTATTCCTGGTGTTTTGTTCCTCACCAGTATGTCGGCAGCCCGTATGTCCGTAACTACTATGTCAATGAGTCCAGGAATGTGACGATCATCAATCGTACTACGGTGATCAATAATATCACTGTCGTAAATAACAACTATACCCGGAATGTGAACTATGGCCGTGGCCCTGACCCTGTCGAAGCAGGCAGGTACAGCGGGTCCACGTTAAGGCCTATGCCGGTACGGATGTCTAACCGGCCTGTGCCCGGCGGGCAGATAAACAACGGCGGACTGAGTATTTACCGTCCCCGGATAAACGACGCGCCGCGGAACAACAATGGCAATATGGGTGTTCCTCCCCGTATGGCTCCTAACAGGGTGAGTAATCTGAATGATGCCAGGCCGGTGAATACGAGTGTCTATGGCGGCAACCGTCCTGCCGGTACGGGATTTCCCAACAGGGATAACAACCCGGTGAATACCCGTCCTGCATCCGGATATGACAGGGGCAATGGAAATGACAGAGGCAATGGAAATGACAGGGGGAACCATTATGGAGAACAGCGGCAGGACCAGGCACAACCACAGGGGCAGCCTCAGACGCAGCAGCCTGCAGGGCAGCCCGGGAACCATCCTTATTGGGGAAGACCGGCCAACTCCGGTGGACAGCCGCAGGGGCAACCTCAGGGGCAACCTCAGGGTCAGCCGCAAGGCCAGCCCCAGGGCCAACCTCAAGGTCAGCCCAATGGTTCCAGGCCCGGGATGCAACGGCCTGTAAACAACCAGCCTGTTACCCAGCCTGTCAATAATCAGCCCGTAAACAATCAGCCTGTTACCCAGCCTGTCAATAATCAGCCTGCTGGTCAGCCTGTGATAGCTCCTGCGAATAGCAGGAGGCCATTTGACAGACCGCTGCAACCAGTCCCGCTGCCGGGGAATAATCAGCCTGCCGCACAACCACAGGGTCAGCCTGTGAGGACCTTTACGCCTCCTGCGCGGCCTTCGACGGGGCAAATACAGCCGCTACAGCATCAGCCTAATAACAGGCCTGCAATACAGGCCCCGGCTGTACAGTCCAGGCCCGTAAGCCGTCCCGTTACACCTCCTCCTGCGCCGCAAAAGCAGGATGATAAAAAGGATACGAGACCTGTAAGACAGCAGTAGTGCGGATCATCGAATTTCGGCTGCCGGACCCCTGGTCCGGTCCGCCTCATCCCCAGTGCATTTGAAGTGTACTGGGGATATTTATTTTTCTTCGAAAATCCCTACAGTTGTATTCTGGTGTTTCGGCATCCCGGCAAAATATTTGGGTCAATATCTTTGTGCACAGAAGGTGTGAATTTTTTGCGGGAAAAAGCTGAAAACTTTTTTAAATTGTGGATAGACTGGGGGTTAGTGTGGATAACGGGGGTAAATTGGTGGATTGGATGGTGGATTACGATAGGATAAATATAGAAAACGAAAAATTTTCTTCGCCGGGATTTTAGATTCTATATTCGCCCTCCTGACTCAAATGGGTAACATTCTGTTCATACTGGCGTAACAATTTCTTAATGGCAGGCCGGCTGAAACACTAACCCGATGAGCCCGGCTCCCTTGGACGGCAGGGGATATCAGATATCTAAAGACCGTCCTTCGGACAACGAACCAGTGGTTCGTTTTGGGCTGGACACCCTATTTTTTAATCTTTGGACGGACTAATCAATGGATCTTACAAATCTTAATCTCAACAAGGACCGCAGCAAATTCAGGCGCAAGCCTCCTGTGGACCTCAGCACCATGGTATATGGGAAGGTGCCCCCGCAGGCCAAAGAACTGGAAGAAGCCGTATTGGGAGCGATAATGTTGGAGAAAAGCGCGTTTGACACGGTGGTGGAGATCCTGAAACCCGAGTGTTTTTACCTGGAAGGACACCAGCGTATCTACAAGGCTATGCAGTCCCTGGCGCAGAAAAGTCAGCCGATCGATATACTCACGGTAGTGGAAGAGCTAAAGGTCCGGGAAGAGCTGGAGGTCGTCGGCGGTCCGTATTATGTGACCAGGCTGACCAATTCAGTAGTAAGCTCCGCCAATATCGAGACCCATGCCCGTATCATCCTTCAGAAATTTATTCAGCGGGAGCTGATCCGTATCAGTGGTGAGATCATCGGGGATGCTTATGAGGACAGCACGGATGTGTTCGATCTTCTGGACGATGCGGAAAGTAAGCTTTTCGAGATCACCAATAACCACCTTCGCAAGAATTTCGACAGCATCGACAGCGTGCTGGTAAAGACGATACAGCGTATCGAGGACCTGCGTCATAAGCAGGAGGAGATCACGGGGGTGCCCAGCGGATTTGCCTCGCTGGACAGGATCACCTACGGCTGGCAGCAAACGGACCTTATCATCCTTGCCGCCCGTCCGGCTGTTGGTAAAACGGCTTTTGCCCTGAACCTGGCCCGTAATGCCGCCTTGAATAGCAGCAAGCCTACTCCCGTAGCCTTCTTTAGTCTTGAAATGAGTTCGGCGCAGCTGGTACAGCGTATTCTCAGCGCCGAGAGCGAGATATTTATGGAAAAGATAGCCCGTGGCCGTCTGGAAGACCATGAGATGAAACAGTTGTACAAGAAGGGGATCGACAGGCTGGCAAAGGCGCCCATCTTTATCGACGACACCCCGGCGCTCAATATCTTCGAGCTGCGCGCCAAATGCCGCCGTCTGAAGAACAAGCATAATATCGGATTTATCATCATCGACTACCTGCAGCTGATGAGCGGGGCAGGGGACAATAAACACGGCAACCGCGAACAGGAGATCAGCCAGATATCCCGTGCTCTTAAAGGGCTCGCAAAAGAGCTGCAGGTGCCTATTATCGCTCTTTCACAGCTGAGCCGTGCCGTGGAATCCCGTAAGGAAGGAGAGAAGATACCCCAGCTGAGCGATCTGCGTGAATCGGGCGCCATCGAGCAGGATGCCGATATGGTCATGTTCCTGTATCGTCCGGAGTACTATGGCATCACCGCCAATGAAATGGGGGAAAGCAATAAGGGTGAGACGCACGTAAAGATAGCCAAGCATCGTAACGGCTCTTTGGATACGGTCAAGCTCCGGGCGTTGTTGCATATACAGAAGTTCACCGAATATGGGGAGGATGATTTTGGCGGCATGGGATTGCCGTCCGGCGGCAGCTGGAAGCCCGTACAAGATGATGAAGGGGGCGGCGCCAAGCTGTATATCCAGGCCGGCAGCCGTATGAAGGACCTGCCTATCGATGAGGATGATGTACCGTTCTAATCTGAGGTTCGCTAATCTATAGCAAGATAAACAGCTCCCTATGGGGGCTTTTATTTTTTTGGGCAGCCCAGGGGGGCGGTCACTTTGCCTTCACCATAATGCTGCCGGAGACAAAATCGTGGATGGCCCTTTTTTCGGGGTTGAAGCTGATGGTGAGGAAGGAAAACCATCCCAGAAAGGCCTTGAACAGGTATCTGAAAAAAGCCTGTATTATATTTATACGTTTGGCTGGATTGGCGTGATCCCTTACCCTGATCTTTTTTACGTACTGTCCCAGTGTACATCCAAAGATGACGAGCACGGGTTCATAGACCGCCCAGAGGCCAAAGAACAGGACTACCCTGATCCAATTGGGGGCGTCGTCGTTCAGCAGGGAGGCAAATACAAACATCAGCACGATGATGAGGATCCCGTCGATGAAGATGGACTGTACCCTGTCGAGCAGGAGGGGATAATCATCCCCCGGGATGTCTTCTTCGGAGAGAAGTTCTTTTTCGGGAGTGGTCTTGTCAGGCAGGGGGACGTTTTCCATAGAAACAAAATAATACATTTGCCCGACAAGATCAACCATGGCTTTAGCTTTTTTCTATTTATCCGAATACAGTCCCGGGGATGCCGGTGGGTACGATCCCGGCCTTGCCGAGATCATACTGGACGAGGATAATTCCCGTCATATCATACAGGTATTGCGTATGCAGAAGGGGCAGCAGCTGCAGCTCACCGATGGGCGTGGCCGGCTTCTGACCGCCACTATCGTGGACGACCATAAGAAAAAATGCAGGGTGCGGGTCGATAAATCCATACTGCTGCCGGCGAGGGCCAAAAATATCACCATCGGAATGGCCTTGTTGAAGAATGCTTCCCGTTATGAGTGGTTCCTGGAGAAGGCAGCGGAGATAGGGGTTGCCGGTATTATTCCATTGCTGTCGGACAGGACGGAGAAACAGCATTTCCGGCAGGATAGGATGCAAAATATCCTGGTGAGTGCGTTGCTGCAGTCGCAGCGGGTCTGGTTACCGGTGTTGTATCCGCCCACCCGGGTGGAGGAGGTGATTAGGGGGGCGAAGCAGGAGCAGCGGCTGGTTGCGCATTGTTTGGAGGGTGAAGATCGGAAGTCGTTGGCCGAGATGGTGCGTGCTTTCGATGCGTTGCCTGAGGGCAGCGGGCAGCTGATCCTTATCGGACCGGAGGGAGACTTTACGAAAAATGAGATCGATACGGCGCTGGAGCACGGCTTTTTGCCCGTCACGCTGGGAGAGACCCGTCTGCGGACCGAGACGGCGGGGATAGTGGCAGCCGCGCTTATGTGTATACGTTGATCATTTCTTTTCGTATTTCCACATCCTGGATTTTCCTTCCGTAAGCCATTCCACGGTGGTGGCTATGCGTTTTTCCCTGGTGGCCTCTGTTTTGGCTTCTATGATCCATTCGATGTATTCCCTTCTGTGTGAAGGGGAGAATCCTTCAAAAGTGGCCTGCGCCTTTTTGTTCTTTTTAAAGGCTGCTGTCAGCTCTGCCGGGGTGGCCAGCTCTTTTTTGGGCGCTTTTTTGGGCGCCTCTTTTTTTATACCGGCCTCATTCAATGCGGCAGCTTCGCGGATATAGGCGATCAGGACCTTGTCGGAGGGAAGGTCTTTTTTGGAAGTGATCCTGTCGAGATGGCCCATGGCTCCTTTGTCCTTTATCTGGAGGATACCTTCCGGGTCTTTCATGATGGATGCATTCCAAAACCCAAAAGCACAATGTTCCTTGAAAGCGGCCATGTTGCAGATGATGGCTCCGTTGTTCTGAAAGAATGGCATACTCCACTTCATGGTTTCTTCTACTTCCGGGTATGCTTTGTGTACCAGTTTGCGGATATGTTCCAGGATGGGGCGTGCAAAGTCGGCCGACTTTTGGATATATGCGTCAATGCGGGGGTCTGTGGTAGCCATAAAAGAAATTTGGTATCCCCTAATTTATAAAAATTCCGGTGGTTATCCTTTGGGGGGGTGCGTTTTCTTCTTATACCGTGTGTTCAGCAGCTCGACCCCGAAGGCAAAGGCCATGGCAAAATAGATGTACCCCTTGTCGATGTGGGAGTGATGGACGGGCTCCAATCCCTCGAAGAACAGGCTGAAGCCAACCATCAGCAGGAAGGCCAATGCCAGGATCTTGAGGGTGGGGCGTCTATTGATGAAATCGGCGATCTTTTGGGAAAAGAAGAACATGATGATCATGGCGATGACCACTGCGGTGATCATGACGGCCACCTGTTTAGCCAGTCCCACGGCAGTTATGATGCTGTCAAAGGAAAAGACGGTGTCTACCACGACGATCTGGCCGACGACGAGTCCAAAGGCTGTTTCGAAATTTTCCTTTTGTCCCAGCTCTTCGTGTCCTTCCCCTTCCAGCTTGGCATGTATCTCTTTTACCGTCTTGTACAGGAGGAATATACCTCCTGCCAGCATGATGAGATTACGGATACTGAAGCCGTAGCCGAAGGGAGAGAATATCTCTTTGCTGCCGTTGGTTACCAGCCATCCCAGCCCGAGTAAAAGGAGGCTGCGAACAAGGATGCCCGCGATCATCCAGATCCGGCGGGCGCGCAATTGGTGGTCCGGCTGCAGCCGGCCGATAAGGATGGATACGAAAATGACGTTGTCGATGCCCAATACGATCTCGAGTACGGTGAGGGTCAGGAGGCTAATGAACGAATCCAGGCTGAAAAGGGAGGCCATAGGTGCTGTTACTTGTTAGGAATTTACCCGGACCACCTGCCAGGGCGGTCCGGGAAGCCCTAAAATTACTGGAACTTGGCGTAAAAGTCTCCATTGGTAACAGTCTTTTTGGCGCCTGTAACATCGGCGTTGAGGAATCCGTCTCCGCTAAAAGTGCCTTTTATGGACGTGCCGTCGATAGAGGTAATGACGATCTTCACGTGATTTTGGACGGTAACACCTGCACCCACGGCCATTTGTGTTTCATTGGTGCCGCCGACATACTGAGTGGATGAGTTTACCACATAGACGAAGGAGACATCGAAATCGCTGGTGGTATCGGTATATGTGCCTGCTACAATGGGCTTCCCGCTGGGGGTATTATCGATACTTACGGCGAATGTTTCACCGGCCTGGGTGGTAAATCCGTCGACACCGAGCAGCGTGTATCCCGCATTGCCCACTTTCGTAGCAAGGGGGGATGTATTAAATGCGTGATTGGCGCCGTCGATGGTGGCTGTGAAATGGTAGCCTGAAGAGGAGCCTGAATTACTTTTCTTACAGGACAAAAGGGCGCTGAACAGCGCCATGGAAAGGATGATCTTTTTCATTGTTTAGAGTCTGGGGTTAATGTTGACGACGCAAATTTCGATCAAGGGGGTGAGAAAAAGCAGTTGTCCCGTGTTAAAAAATCGCATGAATTGACGAGCGTGCGTAATTGGACAACAAGCGTGTCGTTTATGGCAATAAGCGTGTAAAAAAATTTGCTGACTATGGGCGGGTCAGCTATAATTCCCGGCAGATGCGTCCGACGATAAAGGGGCCTTCATAGATAAAGCCTGTCCATACCTGTATCAGCGAGCCTCCAGCCTCTATCTTCTCCCGGGCGTCCCCGCCCGTGAAAATGCCTCCCGAAGCGATCAGCGGCAGGGTTCCGCCTGTCTTTTGGTGGATATAGCGGATCACTTCAGAGGACCTTTCTTTTAAGGGAGCCCCGCTCAATCCCCCGGCGCCGATGGCTTCCAGGCGGTGGGGCGTCGTGATCAGGTTCTCCCTGCCGATGGTGGTATTGGTGGCCACCAGGCCGTCCAGCTTTATCTCCATAGCCAGGTCTACTACGTCGTCGATCTGCTGTACGGTGAGGTCAGGAGCGATCTTCAGGAGCAGGGGTCTGGGCCGGATGCCAGCGGCAGCGGCCAGCTCCGTGTTCAACGTCTGCAGGCGGGTGAGGATATTGCGGAGAGCGTCCTTTTCCTGCAGGGCGCGCAGACCGGGGGTATTGGGTGAGCTGACGTTGACGACGAAATAGTCGACGTGGTCGAACAGCGCTTTGAAACAAATGACATAATCTTTCCAGGCGTCCTCGTTGGGGGTAACCTTGTTCTTGCCGATGTTGCCGCCAATGATGAGCGAATGGGGGGTGGCGTGGAGAGAAGAGTGGGCAGCGCGCCATTGTTTCAGACGGTCTGCGATGACCTGTACGCCCTCGTTGTTAAACCCCATCCGATTGATCAGGCCCTGATCCTGCGGCAGGCGGAATAGTCTGGGCTTCTCATTGCCGTCCTGTGGCAGGGGGGTCACCGTCCCTATTTCCACAAAGCCAAAACCAAGGGCGTCCAGTTCCCGGAGATACAAGGCATTTTTATCGAAGCCGGCTCCGAGCCCGACGGGGTTACGAAAGGATAGGCCGAACTGTTCACGTGCCAGGCCCGTCCCTGGCCGTCCCTGTCCCGGGGTCTCCCCTTCCGGGCGGCATGCCCAGACCACTAATTTCCTGATCAGGCTCCATCTGCAAAGCCCTTTCAGGACGTTCATGGAGAAATAATGGATGTCTTCAGTGGGAAAGAGGAACAACAGATTTCGGAAAAACTTATACATGACGCGAAGATAAAAAATCGTACATTTGGATACGACAGTTGCATAAACAACTAACCAAATCGTACCATCATGCAGGAAGCATATATCGTTGCCGGCTATCGCACGGCGGTAGGCAAATCCAAAAGAGGCAAATTCAGGTTCTATCGTCCGGACGATATGGCCATTGACCTTATAAAGGGGCTGCTGGCGTCCGTTCCGCAGCTGGATGTGAAGCGCGTAGACGATGTTATTGTCGGCAATGCCGTACCCGAGGCCGAACAGGGGCTGCAGGTAGGGCGTATCATTGCCGCCCGGGCAGTAGGAATACATGCGCCCGGGGTGACGGTCAACAGATACTGCGCCAGTGGTCTGGAAACCATTGCCATGGCTACTGCCAAGATCCGGACGGGTATGGCCGACTGTATTATTGCAGGCGGTACCGAAAGCATGAGCATGGTGCCGACGGCGGGCTGGAAGACCGTACCTGCCTATTCCATTGCATCCGACGACCCCGACTACTATCTCAATATGGGCCTTACGGCGGAGGCCGTCGCAAAGGAATATAAAGTCAGCCGGGAGGACCAGGATATTTTTTCCTACAATTCGCATCAGAAGGCCATCCATGCCATCCAAAGCGGCTATTTCAAATCAGGTATTCTCCCCATGCAAGTGGACGAAGTATATGTCGACGAAAAGGGCAAAAAACAGAAGAGAAGCTTTACCGTCGATGTGGATGAAGGTCCGAGGGCCGATACTTCCCTGGAGGCACTGGCCAAGTTAAAACCCGTATTTGCGGCGGGTGGCTGCGTTACGGCGGGAAACTCATCCCAGACGAGCGACGGCTCTGCCTTTGTCATCGTCATGGGTGAAAAAATGATGAAGGAGCTGGGTTTGCAGCCGCTGGCCCGGCTGGTCGCCTGTGCGAGTGCGGGGGTACATCCCCGTATCATGGGCATCGGGCCTGTTGAAGCAGTCCCCAAGGTCCTAAAACAGGCAGGTATGAGCCTGGGACAGATCGAGCTGGTGGAGCTGAATGAAGCTTTTGCCTCCCAGTCCCTGGCCGTGATACGTCAACTGGGGCTGGATCCCTCTATTGTCAACACCAACGGCGGCGCCATCGCTCTCGGCCATCCGTTAGGCTGTTCCGGCTGCAAGCTGACCATCCAGCTTGTTCACGACATGAAACGCCTTGGCAAAAAATACGGCATAGTTACTGCATGCGTAGGGGGAGGCCAGGGTATTGCCGGGATCATCGAAAATCTGAATTAGGGCTTCCTCGCCTACGAACCAACGGTTCGTTGTCCGACGGGACAGGCATAAGATCATTTTTGGTCCTATTGTTGCAGGGACGAGCACTACCTGGTTATCAACATTTGATCAGGAGTTCGTTCTGTCGTATTTTATCTTACCGACTTACGTCTTTGTACTACAAGAAGAATAGGGGTCACTTTCCCAATTAAAAGAGGGATTGCCCGTCATTTTTTCACGTCTACATATCATAAATAGTTATAAATTGCTGCGTTGTTAATTGCTTATTGGTCACAGGCTTTTTAACCGTAGCTAACCTTTTTCCGTAAAAACGAATCCATTTTTTAAACCATGATTCGAGTATTTATCACTGATGACCATGAAATGTACCTGGAGGGATTGGCCTTACTTTTAGGCAAGCAGGAGAGCATCGAAGTGGTCGGAACAGCTCTGTCCGGAAAGGATCTGCTATCGCGGGTAAAAGACATACAGACAGATATTCTGCTATTGGACGTTTATCTGCCGGACATCGGCGAGGAAGAGCTGCTGCAGGGCATCCGTGCTCTTCGCCAGGACCTGAAGATCATTTATCTCACCTTGCTGCGTGGTACGCGCTACATTCACAAGCTGACCCGTCACAATATACAGGGATACGTATTAA
>Ga0207671_10006585_pt1 | contig 10311 bp, 10 predicted proteins | sample KBSC24metaG_FD_184352 | JGI IMG/M metagenome (GOLD analysis project Ga0207671, IMG submission 184352) | Corn rhizosphere microbial communities from Kellogg Biological Station, Michigan, USA - KBS C2-4 metaG (SPAdes) (version 2) | ecosystem: Host-associated > Plants > Roots > Rhizosphere > Soil... | reverse complement strand
TGATCTGGATGGTTTCGCTGGCGATGGTCGCGCCCTGGTTGGGGACGACCGCAGTATCGCCGAGCACCACGACCACGCGCGCGAAGGAGACATCGAGCTCTTCCGCCACGATCTGGCCGAGCGCAGTGCGGATGCCCGTGCCGAGATCGACATGACCGTTGTAGGCGGTCACGACGCCGTCGGCCGTGATCTTGATGAAGGTCTCGAACAAACCCTGTTGCGAACCAGCACGGCGAACGATCGAGAGAGAGCCGGCTTGGCGGCCCGCGTCGACAGGCGCGTCGGAATGTCCAACCATCAGCCGTCGACCTCGGCGGTCTGACCTGCGGCGCACATCACGGCCCGCATGATCTCGACGTGCGCGCCGCAGCGGCACAGATTGTATCGCAGTGCCTCGCGCGCTTCGGCCTCGGTGGGGTGCGGATTGATCGCCAGCAGCGCCTTGGTCGTCATGATCATGCCATTCAGGCAATAGCCGCACTGCGCCGCCTGTTCGGCGATGAAGGCGGCCTGCACCGGATCGGGACGCTCGCGCGAGCCGAGCCCCTCCAGCGTCACGATCTTGCGGCCGGTGCAGCCCTTGACCGGAATGACGCAGGCGCGCGCCGCGACGCCGTCGATCAGCACCGTGCATGCACCGCATTCGCCGAGACCACAGCCGAATTTCGGCCCGTTCAAGGCGAGGTCGTTGCGCAGCACGTAGAGCAAAGCGGTGCCCGGATCAACGTCGACCTCCTGCGTCAGGCCATTGACGGTGAGGCGGATCGTCGTTTGCATCATCTCATGGTCCCTGATCGAACGGTCACGTCAAGAGCGTAGGGAGACTACCGTTTGTATACAAACGTGCAAGACGTCGCATCTTGCGCTGCAGCGAGCTGCACGATTCCTGGACAAGGCGGCGAGGCACATGCGCTATTATCCGGCAGCGATGGATTTTCACGCGCGGCGGCGCTTGACAGGTTTCGGCTTCACGCGCAACATCATTCGTATACGAACGATGCGCCGCGCCATGCACGATGCGTGGCGCGCCTGACATTCGCTGGCAGGGCTTCACGTGACCGACACATCGAGTGCCGTTGCCGACAAGATCCGCTGCGACGCCTGCCCGGTGATGTGCTACATCAAGCCGGGCGCGGCCGGCGCCTGCGATCGCTACGCCAACCATGACGGCGAGCTGGTGCGCGTCGATCCGCACATCATCCTGGAGCGCACGGTCTCGCATGGCGGCCGGCTGGTACCGTTTCAGGCCGGCGGCGACTGGGACGGCAAGATCGTCCATGGTCCGAGCACCATCGTGACCGCGATCGGTGCCGGAACCACCTATCCCGACTACAAGCCGGCGCCCTTCATCGTCTCCTCGGAGGTCGATGGCGTCGACATGGTTACCGTGGTGACCGAAGGCATCTTCAGCTATTGCGGCGTCAAGGTGAAGATCGATACCGACCGCTATCTCGGTCCGGAAACCGCGACCGTGCGCGCGGCAGGCGAGGCGGTCGGGCATGTGACGACGAGCGAATACGGCTCGCAGATGCTCTCGCTCGGGGGCGTCCACCATCTCACCGGCGGCTCGAAGAAAGAGGGCCGCGTCACCTGCGACACTCTGATGGACCTCAGCAACGGCAAGCCTGTCGAGCTCACGATCGACAGCGGCGCGACCGTGGTGGTGCAAGCGGGCCGCGCGCCTGTCGTCAATGGCCTCACCGAAGAGCGCATGCGGGTCGGCTGCGGCTCGGCGACCATCGGCATGTTCGCCAAGCAATGGCAGGGCAAGATCGACGAGGTGGTCGTGGTCGATGACCATATCACCGGCGTCCTGAGCGAACACCAGGCCGGCAAGCTGCTCGACATCGCCGACACCGGAATCAAGATGAAGGGCCGGCGCTCGACGCCGGGGCGCTATTTCCAGGTGGCCGAACCGGGGACCGGCTGGGGCGGCACCAACATTTCCGATCCGCTGGCGATCCTGGGTCCATTCGACCCGAAGGCGGCGCGGCCCGGCCTGACCCTGCTGATGGTCTCGACGACGGGCGAGCACGCCGCCTATTACCAGCTCGACGATGGCCTGCGGCCGGTCGAGACCGAGATGCCGGACGCCTTGAAGCAATCTGTCGCGCGGATTCAGGAGAACTGCGAGCCGGCGCTGTGCACCGTGCTGTTCATGGCGGGCGCGGGCGGCTCGCTCCGCGCCGGCGTCACCGAGAACCCGGTGCGGCTGACGCGCTCGGTCAAGGACGCCTTGACGCGGGTGACCAGTGGCGGCGCGCCGGTCTATGTCTGGCCCGGCGGCGGCATCACCTATATGGTCGATGTCACACAAATGCCGGCCAATGCGTTCGGCTATGTGCCGACCCCGGCGCTGGTGGCGCCGATCGAGTTCACCCTACGGCTATCGGATTACGCGGCGCTGGGCGGCCATATGGAGGCTGTTCGGCCGCTGTCGTCGCTGAAGGACAACGCGGAACGCCTGCCATGGCCGAGGCAGGGTCCGATGCCGGGGCAAGGCGGATGACGCGGCTGCCCCAGATCGCATGGCTTGCCGACGGTCGCCGGCTGCATCTGCAGGATGGTCCGATCGACCTGATCATCGAGGCCAAGGGGAGCGAGTTGCAGGTGCGCGCGGCCTATCAGGCGGCGGCGCGGCGCTTGACGGGTTTACTCGATGAACTCTGTGCCGAGCTTGCCGAGTTGCGTCTGGCCGCCGATCCCGGGCAATCGTCGATGACGGGCGTCGTCGCGCGTCGCATGCACGCGGCCGTGGCGCCGTTTGCCGCCGACTGCTTCATCACGCCGATGGCGGCGGTCGCGGGCGCCGTGGCGGAGGAAATTCTCGGCGCCATGCGCGCGGACGCGCAACTTGATCGCGCCTATGTCAATAATGGCGGCGACATCGCCCTGCATCTTGGACTGGACGAGGAATTCAAGATCGGCCTGATGGATCGGCCCGACGCCGATGGCGTGTTGCGGATGCTGAGCATCGACGCCGACGATCCGGTTCGCGGCGTCGCGACCAGCGGGCGGCATGGTCGCAGCTTCTCGCTCGGCATCGCCGATGCCGTGACCGTGCTGGCGCGCACGGCGTCGCAGGCTGACGCCGCGGCAACGATCATCGCCAACGCGGTCGATCTCCCCGCGCATCCCGCCATCACGCGGGTGCCTGCCAGCGACCTGCAGCCGGACAGCGATCTCGGCGCGCGCCTCGTTACCCGCGAGGTCGGAATCCTGTCGGATGGCGACATCCTGCGTGCCCTCGAATCCGGGGCGACTCAGGCCCGCCGTTGGCTCGAGGCAGGACTGATCGAAGCAGCGGTGCTACGCTTGTCCGGCGCGACCGTCACCGTCGGTGCGCAAGGTGTTGGCGCGATTCATTCGCGTCGCAGCGACGCCGGTGCGCCTCGAAATTTGATCCATGCTTGAACAAGGCAGGCAGCGATGAGTGTCGTCATCCGCAAGATCGTCACCGTGGTCGAAGAGACCCATCTCGAAATGGGACAGACAGTGTCGCCGCCGACCCGACGCGCGGCGGCGATTGCGGTGATCGAGAACCCCTTCGCGGAAAGATATGTCGAGGATCTGTCGCCGCTGATCGCGATCGGCGAGGAGCTCGGCGATCTCCTGGCGAAGCGCGCGGTCGCCGCACTTGGAATCGACGGCGCCAAGGTTCACAGCTACGGCAAGGCGGCGGCGGTGGGCGAGAACGGCGAACTGGAACATGCGGCGGCGATCCTGCATCCGAAGATGGGTGCGCCGGTGCGCAAGGTGCTGAGCAAGGGCGCGGCGCTGATCCCGTCCTCGAAAAAACGCAGCGGGCCGGGAACGACGCTCGACATTCCGCTCGGTCACAAGGACGCCGCCTTCGTGCGCAGCCACTTCGACGGCATGGAAGTCCAGATCAACGACGCGCCCCGCGCCAATGAAATCATGGTAGCGGTTGCGGTGACGGACAGTGGACGCCCCCTGGCGCGTGTCGGCGGGCTGACGGTTGCCGAGATCAAGGGCGAAGACGGTTTGAGATAATTCTTCAAAGCTGGAGGTTAACGAATGCGACGACGATATCTTCTGGGCGCTGGGCTGGCGATCGCGGTTGCCGGCATCGCAAACTCCGCGATCGCCGCGGACGAAATCAAGATCGGCGAAATCAACAGCTATTCGCTGTTGCCGGCCTTCACCGACCCCTACCGCAAGGGCTGGCAGCTCGCGGTCGAGGAGGTCAACGCGGCCGGCGGCATCAACGGCAAGAAGCTCGTCGTCGTCTCCAAGGACGACGGCGGCAAGCCCGCGGATGCGCAGACCGCCGCCAACGAACTGGTATCGAGCGAGAACGTCGCGATGCTCGCCGGCACGTTCCTGTCCAACATCGGGCTGGCCGTCTCCGACTTCGCCAACCAGAAGAAGGTGTTTTTTCTCGCAGCCGAACCGCTGACGGATGCCATCACCTGGTCCAAGGGCAACCGCTACACGTTCCGCCTGCGTCCCTCCAATTACATGCAGGCGGCGATGCTGGTGGAGGCGGCCGCCAAGCTGCCGGCCAAGCGCTGGGCGACGATCGCGCCGAACTACGAATACGGCCAGTCCGCGGTCGCGGTGTTCAAGAAGCTGATGTCGGAGAAACGCCCCGACATCCAGTGGGTCGACGAGCAGTGGCCGCCGCAGGGCAAGATCGACGCCGGCCCGGTGGTGCAGGCGGTGGCCGCCGCCAATCCCGAAGCCATCCTCAACGTCACCTTCGGCGCCGATCTGGTCAAGCTGGTGCGCGAAGGCAATACGCGAGGCCTGTTCAAGGATCGCGCGGTGGTCTCCTTCCTCACCGGCGAGCCGGAATATCTCGATCCGCTCAAGGACGAAACGCCCGAGGGTTGGATCGTCACCGGTTATCCCTGGTACGCGATCAAGACGGCCGAGCATGATGCGTTCCTGAAGGCCTACCAGGCCAAGTACAACGATTATCCGCGGCTCGGTTCGATCGTCGGCTACCAGACCATCAAGTCGGCCGCCGCCATCCTCGCCAAGGCCGGCTCCACCGATCCGGAGAAACTGATCGCGGCGGCCGAAGGCTTGTCGGTGGGCTCGCCGTTCGGCGAAATCACCTTCCGCAAGATCGACCACCAGTCGACGCTCGGCGCCTTCGTCGGCAAGACGGCGCAGAAGGACGGCAAGGGCGTGATGGTCGACACAGCCTATCACAAGGGCGCCGACTATCTGCCCTCGGATGCCGAAGTCGAGAAGATGCGCCCGAAGGAGTGAAGACGTAGCTCTCATCGGACAACCCTGGCTCCGTCATTGCGAGCGCAGCGAAGCAATCCAGACTGCTTGCCACCAGCAAAGCTGGATTGCTTCGTCGCTTCGCTCCTCGCAATGACGGCAGAGAATTGCTCATCGCTAGGCGCGCGCCAACGGATCGTCATGGCCTTTTACATCGTGCAGTTCCTGACCGGGTTGGCGAGCGCGGCCTCGCTGTTTCTGGTCGCCTCGGGCCTGTCGATCATCTTCGGCGTCACGCGTATCGTGAATTTCGCGCATGGCGCCTTCTATATGTTAGGTGCCTATGTCGCCTTCACGCTGACCGAGAGGTTTTCGGGCGCGCTGGGTTTCTGGAGCGGCATCGTCGCGGCATCGCTGATCGTCGCGCTCGCCGGTGTGCTGGTCGAGATGCTGCTGTTGCGGCGGATCTATCATGCGCCGGAACTGTTTCAACTGCTCGCCACCTTCGGCCTGACCCTGATGGTCGAGGATCTCGTGGTGCTGGTCTGGGGTCCGAGCGATCTGCTCGGCCGCCGCGCGCCGGGCTTCAAGGGGGCTGTGGATTTCTTTGGCCAGAACATCCCGAGCTACGACCTGTTGCTGATCGCGCTTGGTCCGATCGTGCTCGGGGTCCTCTGGCTGCTGTTCCAGCGCACGCGATGGGGCACGCTGGTGCGCGCGGCGACACAGGACCGCGACATGGTCGCAGCGCTGGGCGTCAACCAGAAATGGCTGTTCACCAGTGTCTTCGCGCTCGGCGTCTTCCTTGCAGCGCTTGGCGGCGCATTGCAGATCCCGCGCGATGCGGTGCATCACGCCATGGATCTGCGCATCATCGTCGACGTCTTCGTGGTGGTGGTGATAGGGGGGCTCGGCAGCATCATCGGCGCATTCGTCGCCGCCGTGCTGGTCTCCGAGCTGAACGCCTTCGGCATTCTCATCTTCCCGAAGATATCGATCATCCTGGTGTTCCTGGTGATGGCGGTGGTGCTGATCGTGCGGCCCTGGGGGCTGTTCGGCAAGGCGGAAGCCGCCGCGCGTCGCACGCCCGGGCTATCGGTCCATCCGTGGCGCCCGCTGACCGCGACCGCGCGGCTCGCGGCGATGCTGGCGCTGGTGCTGGCGGCGATGCTGCCGCTCGTCAGCGGCAATTATGCCCTGACAGTCGGATCGGAAATCGCTGTGTTCGTGATCTTTGCCGCCAGCCTGCATTTCCTGATGGCTGTCGGCGGGCTGGCGTCGTTCGGTCACGCCGCGTATTTCGGACTTGGCGCCTATGGCGTCGCGTTCCTGGCCAAGCTGGCGGGCCTGCCGATGATCGCGTGCCTCCTGCTCGGGCCGCTGCTCGGTTGCCTGGGGGCTGCCGTGTTTGGCTTCTTCGCCGTGCAACTCACCGGAGTCTATTTCGCGATGCTGACCCTGGCGTTCGCGCAGATCGTCTGGTCGATCGCATTCCAATGGGTCGGCGTTACCGGCGGTGACAACGGCATCCTCGGAGTGTGGCCGGAACAGTGGGCCGCCAGCCCGGCGCATTTCTACTGGCTGTCGCTGGGCATCGCCGCGCTGGTCGTCGCCGCATTGCGGTTCATGGTGTTTTCACCGTTCGGCTACGCGCTGCGCGCCACGCGTGATTCGCTTCTGCGCAGCGAGGCGGTCGGTATCAACGCCAAGCGCATCCAGTGGACCGCCTTCGTCGTCGCCGGCACCGCTGCGGGTATCGCGGGCGCGCTGTTCGCCTATCTCAAGGGCAGCGTGTTTCCCGACACGCTCGGAATCTCGCTGTCAGTCGATGCGCTGGTGATGGTTCTGCTGGGCGGCGTGGAGACCGTCGCGGGACCGCTGGTCGGCGCGGTGGTCTACAAGGCGCTCAACATCTGGCTGGTCAGCCAGACCGATCTGTCCAAGCTGGTGCTCGGCGGCTTCATCGTCCTGATCGTCGTGGCGTTCCCGAAGGGCATCGTCGGGGTGCTGGAGAGTTTGAGGCACCGGCGCGGCGGGGCGCAGAAATCCGGGGTTCTGGAATCGTCGATCGAGTCTGCCGAATGAGCACGTCACCCCGCCTGTTGTCGGTCGAAGGCTTGACCAAATCCTATGGCGGCGTCCACGCCGTGCGCGGCGTCTCGTTTGAACTGAGGGCCGGCGAGATCCTGGCGCTGATCGGCCCCAATGGCGCGGGCAAGAGCACCTGCTTCGACATGCTCAACGGCCAGAACATTCCGGACAGCGGCCGCATCCGACTGCATGGCGTGGACACCACCGGCAAGAAGCCGCGCGAGATCTGGCGGATGGGCGTCGGGCGCACGTTCCAGATCACCGCGACGTTCCCGACCATGACGGTGCGTGAAAACGTACAGGTACCGCTGATCTCCCACGGCGGACGCCTGTTCGATGCATGGTCTTCGGCACCGAAGGTGGCCACCGCGGAAGCGGAACGGCTGCTCGAACTGGTCGGCATGGGCGGCTACGCCGATCGCCCCTGCGGCGAGCTCGCCTATGGCGATCTGAAGCGGCTCGAACTCGCGGTGGCGTTGGCCAACCAGCCCAAGCTTCTGCTGATGGATGAACCGACCGCGGGCATGGCGCCGCGCGAGCGGATCGAACTGATGCGGCTGACGGCGGCAATCGCCCGGCAGCAGTCGATCGGGGTGCTGTTCACCGAGCACGACATGGACGTCGTGTTCGAACATGCCGACCGCATCCTGGTGCTCAATCGCGGTGTCCTGATTGCGCAAGGCACGCCCGGAGAGGTGCGCGCCAACCGAGAGGTGCAGGCGGTCTATCTCGGCGAGGGGCTGGTCTACGACGCCCGCCACCAGGAGGACGCCTCCGCATGAAACTCACGGTCGAGGGGCTCAACAGCCATTATGGCCCCGCCCATATCCTGTTCGATATCGGCCTTGCGGTCGACGCCGGCGAGGTAGTGGCGCTGTTGGGGCGCAACGGCGCCGGCAAGTCCACCACCTTTCGGTCGATCATCGGCCTCGTCGACCAGCGCAGCGGCCGCATCATGTTCGAGGGCAGGGATGTCTCGAATAGGCCCACTTACGAGATCGTCCGCGCGGGGCTCGGTTACGTGCCGGAGGAACGGCGCATCTTCACCGACCTGACGGTGGACGACAATCTCGAGGTCGGCCGCCAGCCGCAACGGCCGAACGCGCCGCACTGGACGCCCGAAAAGCTGTTCGCGCTGTTTCCCAATCTCGCCGAGATGCGCAATCGCGCCGGCGGGCGCATGAGCGGCGGCGAGCAGCAGATGCTGACCATCGCGCGGACCCTGATGGGCAATCCGTCGCTGGTGCTGCTCGACGAGCCATCGGAGGGGCTGTCGCCGAAGATCGTCGAACAGATGGTGCACGCCATCAAAGCGATGAAGCGGGAAGGCGTCAGCATCCTCGTCTCCGAGCAGAACCTGCATTTCGCGCGGCTGATTTCCGATCGCGCCTATATCATCGAGCGCGGCCGGATCTGTTTCGGCGGCAGCATGGCCGAGCTCGACGCGCGGCCCGACATTCGCGACGCGCACTTGTCGCTGTAGAGCTGCAGAAGAGGGCTGAACACCGATGGCCAGAAGCGCAGCGGCAAAAAAGGGCGTCAAGCCCACCTACATTCTCGATGAGCAGATCGGCTTCATCCTGCGCCAGGTGTGGCAGCGCCACGCCGCGATCTTCGCCCGCGACATCGGCATCAATCTGACGCCGGCGCAATGGGCGGCGCTCGCCAAGCTCGCCGAGACCGGGCCCTGTTCGCAAAACCTGCTGGGCCGGCTGACCGCGATGGATGTGGCGACCATCAAGGGCGTGATCGACCGGCTCTGCGCGCGCGGCCTCACCGAGACCACACCCGACCCCGAGGACGGGCGGCGTCACCTCGTCAGTCTCACCCGTGCCGGCCAGCAATTGGCCGACAAGGCCGCCCCGAATGCGCTGGCGATTTCGAAGGAAACGCTGGCGCCGCTCGATTCGAAGGAGCGCGAGACGCTGTTGGCGCTCTTGAACAAACTGCGGTGATCTGCATGCCAACGCGAGCGACGATATGGGCCGCCGGCTGATGCAAGCGTGCTGAAAAAGCCGAGTGGCACCAGGATTTTATCGGCATGGCTTGAGTTGCAAGACGAGCGTTGCGGGCGCTGTCGAATGGGGATCGCCGCGATCTCAATTCATCCCATGTTCGTCGCCAAGGCGCTTTGCTGCTGGTATCCTGGGGGTAAGGATACCAAAAGGGGCGGGGGCGATGATCAGGCGTGCTGCTATGACCGAATGCCGATCCGGGTTCGGCGGATTCGATGTGGTTCGGGGCGTTCTCATCAGCATGCTTCTGGCTGTCGCCGTGCCCGCCATGGCGCAATCGTCGGGGAAGTCCGAGGGCGAGGCGATCTATCGCGAGCGCTGTGTCGGCTGCCACGAGACCGGCGCGGCGCGTGCGCCCGATCTCGCGACGCTGCGGGCGATGTCACCGGACAGGGTGTTGACAGTGCTCCGCTCCGGCAGCATGAGCACGCAGGGCCAGGGGCTGTCGAACGCGCAACTCGAAAATCTCAGCCGCTTCGTCGCCGGCGCGGCGGCGGCGCAGGACACGGCGCAATCGACTGGTGCGTGCGCCGAGGCTTCTGCAGCGCTTGTCGATCCGCTGGCGCGACCGCACTGGAACGGCTGGGGCGGCGACTCCTCGCAACAGCGCTTCCAGCCGGCAGCCATGGCGCGGCTCAACGCGGACGATGTGCCGCGTCTCAAGCTGAAATGGGCCTTCGGCTTTCCCGGCTCCACCCGCGCCCAGGGCCAGCCGACCCTGATGGGCGGACAGCTTTTCGTCGGCAGCCAGAGCGGCAAGGTCTATGCGCTCGATGCGCGTACCGGGTGTACTCACTGGGTGTTCGACGCCGGGTTCAGCGTGCGCTCGGCGATCACGGTGGCGGCGAGCGGCGATGGCTGGTCGGCCTATTTCGGTGATCAGCGCGGCAATGCCTATGCGGTCGACGCGGTGACCGGGCAACAGCGCTGGAAGACGCATGTCGAGGCTCATGCTTCCGCGATGGTCAGCGGCGCGCCGACGCTGAGCGAGGGCGTGCTCTACGTG
>Ga0207671_10006579_pt1 | contig 10321 bp, 8 predicted proteins | sample KBSC24metaG_FD_184352 | JGI IMG/M metagenome (GOLD analysis project Ga0207671, IMG submission 184352) | Corn rhizosphere microbial communities from Kellogg Biological Station, Michigan, USA - KBS C2-4 metaG (SPAdes) (version 2) | ecosystem: Host-associated > Plants > Roots > Rhizosphere > Soil... | reverse complement strand
AGATCATCGATACGCCCGGGCTCGCATTGGGCGAGGTAGGCACGGAACAACTCGAAGCCTTGTGGGGTCGGGGTGGCTTCCCCCGGGCATTTCTCGCGGATACGGACGCGGACAGTCTGGCTTGGCGAGAGAATTTCGTGCGCCTGACCGTGGAAAGAGATCTGCCGGGCCTCGGACTGGGCGCTCCACCTGCTACGGTACGACGCTTCTGGTCGATGGTCGCGCACTATCACGGCCAGGTGTGGAGCTCCGCCGAGCCGGCGCGCTCTCTCGGACTCTCCGAACCTACGATCCGGCGCTATCTCGACTTCTTGACGAGCGCCGATCTCGTGCGCCAGTTGCAGCCGTGGTTCGAAAACCTCGGCAAGCGGCAGGTGAAATCACCCAAGGTTTACATCAGAGATAGCGGGCTGCTGCACACGCTGTTCAATCTCGCAACACTGGACGCAGTGCTCGCGCATCCCAAAGCGGGCGCTTCGTGGGAAGGTTTTCTGCTCGAGGAAGTTCTGAAGGCCGCGCGGCCGGATCAGGCGTACTTCTGGGCAACGCATCAAGGTGCGGAGCTCGACTTGCTGATGTTGAAAGGCGAGCGGCGAGTGGGCGTGGAGTTCAAGCGCTCCGATGCACCCACACTGACACCGTCGATGCGGATCGCGATGACAGACCTCAGGCTCGATGCGCTATTTGTTCTGTATCCCGGACCGAAGCGGTACGCCCTTGCCGATCGCGTCGAGGTGCTTCCTGCAACAGCAGTAGCAGAGTTCAGAAACTAGCCTTCTGCCAGGACGCACGCATCATGCACCCGGACCGCTCGCGCTCGCTCGATTGACTTCCAAGCTGTTAAGCACTTCTCCGCCGACCTTCTCCCCCTTGACAAACGGGAGGCATGGGCGATTTTCTGGTACCGGGGGATTTAAGCTAGCGACCGCTCAGACCCCGAGCTTCTCCGCCAGGTCTTCCATCGTCTTGGCCGCGACGTCTACCTTCGTGGTCGGCCCGGGCTCGCCGGTATTCGGCCCGTACTCATTGATCTTCGCGACATGTGCAGTACGCAAGCCCTGCTCGGCCGCCGCCTTCAGATCGTTGCTGTGTGCCGCGACCATCATGACCTGACCGGGCTCCATGCTGAACGCCTCGACCGCGGCCAGGTATACGACCGGCTTGGGCTTGTAGTCATGTGCGATCTCTGCGCCGAGAATCGCGTCCCACGGGAAGCCGTTGCGCCGCGCGAGATCGACCATCAGCGAGATGTTGCCGTTGGAGCACGGTGCGAGCCAGAAGCGCTTGTGCAGCCGAGCGAGCCCCGGCGGCACGTCCGGCCACGCGTCGAGTCGGTGCCACGCGAGGTTGAGCTCCGCCAACACGGGCTCATCGACTTTCGCGAGCCCGAAGCGCGGGCGGATGCGCTCGAGCATGCGCCGATGGATCACGTCGAGCTTGGAGAACGGAATTTTCCCCGAGCGCACTTCTTCCATGCCGGGCTGATACTCCGCACGCCAGGCGTCGGCGAACGCGAGCCAGTCGAGCTTGTAACCGAGCGGTTCCAGAATGATCTTCGACTCGCGCGCGACGCACGTGCGCCAGTCGACCACTGTCCCGAACACATCGAAGATCAGCGCCTTCACGCCTTGCATAGCAGTCCCCGTAGGAGTTTGCGACCACGCTCGCTGCGACGTTCCCAGCCCGGCCGCGGGCAGCGCCCCGATCATCGCGAACGAGGCGACCCGGCGAGTGAACTCACGACGTGCCGAATTCGGGTGATGAGGCATAAGAAGACCTCGAGAGCTGGGATGAGCGGACACCAATTGTACCGGAGACTCTTTGATCTGGTCTGTTCGCCGTCGTTGGTGTTGGCGTGACTTCGACGCAGCTACTGTTGGCGTGTAACGCCGAAGGAGAAACGCTCCCTCTCTCCCTCACCCGTTGCAACTACGGCGCGCGATTGCCCTGCGGCACGTGCGTCGCCTGTCTGACCAGCGCGCTCAGCTTGTCGTCGATCTGCCGGCCGAAGGTTCACTCTTTCCTCTTCATCAGCGCCTTCAAATCGGAGAATGGCTGATGCGTAGCCGGCGGCGGCTCAGGTTTGGATGATTCCGGATCTCGGCCGTGTTCGGTGATGAATCGTTGATGCTCGTTCTCGTGGCAGTACGTGCACAGCAGCTCCCAGTTGCTGCCGTCAGGCGGGTTGTTGTCGTGATTGTGATCGCGGTGATGAACCTCGAGCAGTTGCAGATTGGCGTGGGTGAAGTCGCGGCCGCACCTCCCGCACACCCACGGATAGATCTTGAGCGCCTGCTCGCGATACCCCTTGGCGCGTTCTTCGCTCGCGCGCCGCGCCTCGGCAACGACGCGATCGAGCCTGGCGTTGTCGGGTCCCGTTTTGCGATCAGCCATGTCAGCTCTCCTGCACACCACTCGCCTTGATCCGACCAACGTCGTGTGCTACGGTCGAATCGGGGTGACTCAGTGTAGACGTATTTCAATTCGTCATCGTCACGCCCTCTCTTGCCGCCGTCGTTGTTGCGGCAGATCCCATAACAACCCAAAAGCTCCAGGAGGAAACATGGTGTCATTTCGAGCTCTCATTCACATTCCCTGCGCTTTGCTGCTGATCGCAGGCGGGGCTGCCAGCGCTCAGACGCCCACCCCGGCCCACATCTCGAAAGCCGAGTTCGAGCAGATGATGAAGGACCTTTCCAACTGGGGTCGCTGGGGAAAAGACGATCAGCTCGGCACCGTCAATCTCATCACGCCCGCCAAGCGTAAGGCGGCGGCCAAGCTCGTGACCGAAGGCGTTTCGGTCTCACTGTCGCGCGACACGGATTCGGTCAAGTCAGTCGACAATGGCACGCCCTTCGTCGACAAGATGGTTCCGCCCGTGGACGGTCAGTTCAACATGGACGAGTACACCGTTTTCTTCCACGGATTCGCGGTCACGCACATCGACGCACTTTCGCACGTGTTCTACAAGGACCACATGTACAACGGCTTCTCGCAATCGGAGATCCAACCCGACGGCGCGAGAAAGCTGGCCATTGCAGCGCTGAAAGACGGCATCTTCACGCGCGGCGTGCTGGTGGATATGCCCTGGCTGAGGGGCGTGCCTTACCTGGAAAACAATGTCGTGATCTATCCCTCCGACCTCGATGCCTGGGAGAAAAAGACCGGTGTCCACATCGAAAGCGGCGACGTGGTCTTCATCCGCACCGGACGCTGGGCGCAACGGGCAGCCAAAGGCCCATGGGAGATCGGCAACGCTTCGGCCGGGCTCGATCCGCGGTCGATCGCATGGCTGAAGAAGCGCGACATCGCGATACTGGGTGGCGATGCCGCGTCGGACGCGCTGCCCTCGGGGATGGGTGAGATCGACTTCCCGGTGCATCAGTTGCTGCTGGTGGCGATGGGCACGCCGATGTTCGATCAATGCGACCTGGAGGAGTTGTCGAAAGCGGCCGCCGCACGCAAGCGCTGGACGTTCCTCTTCACCGCAGCGCCACTGAGGGTGACGGGCGGAACCGGCGCGCCGATCAATCCGATCGCGACGTTCTAAACCAGCGGCGGCAGACTGGTCGCACCGAGCATCGGAATTCGCATTCGTACTCACGGTGGGCAGTTTTGTTGTGCCTACCGTGAGTGCGAAGCTCTCGCAGATTCGGAATCCGCAGCGTCTAGTAGACGCGTCCCTTAAGAAAGCGAGCTGTCCCCTGCCGCATTCACGACTATCATCGGCCGTCGCATCGCTGCCGATGCGACGGCCGACTTCCGAGTTCGTCACAGAACACTTCCAGCAGCCGCCGCGCAACACCTAGCTCGTACGCCGATTGGTGCGCAAGCAACAACGGACCGTCTTCGTCGGCCTCTGGAACGAGCGTGACAAGCAGCCGCTCGATTGCTGACTGGTCAAGCAGCGCCGCAACGTCTCGGGCGATCAGACGAACACCAGCCTCCGCATGATCAAAATCGTCCGCCTCGAAGAGATCTGCATGTTTCTCGGCCGCCCGCTCCAGATTTCCGCAATCCATATAGCTACGAAGATAGAGCAACAGATCTGGCGCATCGCGTCCGGGATGGGTGTATTTGCGATCCTGCCAAGCAGCGATTTTCAGAATCACAAGGGCCGGGATGGACGGCACTTGCACGGAAACGCCTTCAGGCACCAGTTCTTCACCATTACGGCGGAGTCGACGTCTCGAGTACCGCGCGCAATCGGGACTCCGTGCGCGTAGTGAGTCATGAGGTCTCGGGCAGTCGCACCCATCAGGAAATGATCGATCTTCAGCGGCGCCGCAACGGCTTCCAGCGCACCGATGACGCGCGCGACCGCTAGCAGCTCAGTCGTTTTCGAAAAGTCGAGCGACATAGGCCTCATACACCATCTTCGCGGTCTCTATGCAGCGACCGTCGCCTGTGGCAAGAAGATCGGCATAAACCAGGAGTGGCGGCGTGATATCCGGTTGCGCCGGATCGCCCGCGAAATTCCAGAAGCGCCGACGGATCTCGACAGCCGCCATGTGCCCGGGCTCCGGCGCTCTTAAGAGCTTCTGCTGGGCGACCAACGGACCCGGTAGCTTCTCGACATATAGAGTGAGCTCTCCAGGGCGCAGATATTCGGTAAGCAGCGCCGCAGCCGGTTCACCACTCCAGAGGGCTTTGTATTTCGTAACCGGCCACTCACGCCAGCCTTCCAGTGTTGGCACATAGAAGCGGCCAATCAGAGTGCGCGGTCTCAGCAGTCGTGTATACGCATCAGTCCACTGAGTGAGTAGCCGTTGCGGCTGAAACAGGCGACGTGTCTTGCGTTTGCCTTTGATGTCGCCAACAAATCCGAGTTGCTGCAGATCCTGCATGACCCAGCCGACCGTGCCGTGCGCGACACCCGCCATGTCGGCGAGTGTCCGGTAGGGTTGATTGACGGCTTGCGGATCGCACAGGAGAGTAAATAACACTTGCAGTCCGGTTGCCTGAAAGGCACGACCGAGCTCAGGAGCGACAGGTTTGACTTCGGGCTTTTGTCCTTTAACCCATACGAACAAACCCGGGTTGTTCAGGTATGCATTGCCGGCCGTGTCGATAAATGGAACGCCTCGCGCCTTCAGCGCGTCCGCAACCTGGGGCGTTACATAATCGGTTGCCACCAGAGCCTGCTTGCCCAAACGCTCTATTTGATGGAGCAAAGCGCCCAACGTTGCCGGCTTGACGGCCCGTTTCAGCTCGATGGCATAGAGGATCTCCTGGTCGCCATTCGTCAGGCGGACCAACGCATCGGCGTGAGTGCGGCCGAGGGCCGGCTTTTCCTGTACGAGCTGAGCCTTAAATCCCATCGCCCGGACGGCGTCCAGAGCAGCCTCGAGCAAGAGGCGGTCTTTCGGCAAGAGGGTTGTGTCCATGTATGTGCATTGTCCACGTAACGTGGACATAAGTATATATTGGACAGAGCAGGGGCTTAAAAATCTCGCAAAGACCCTTCCCTGTCCAAGACGCTTGACTGTCTATGCTGCGTGGACACAGTCTAAAATTGGACATGGATGAGCCAAGTACTCGCACGCCTGGCATCCCCCGCCTCCTTTAGGTAAGCAAAGTACCCTCCGTCCCCAAAGGCAATCAGATGGCCTTGTTCATGAACTGTGTTCATTTGTAGAAAGGCAAGTCGACTTCGCCTCCAACATGCGTGGTATTTTTAGTTACTGTGCGCAACCCCAAAGATCGACATCAGCGACAAACGACGAATGAGCCTCGACTTTGCCACCCTTGAAGTCCTGCGCACGCATCATCCGGCGTGGCGGCTGCTGCGCTCGGACCATGCACCGCTGTTGGCTAGTTTTCTGCATCGCGTATTTGTAGCGCCCAATGTCCGCGTCATGACTGAGGTCGATCTAGCCGAGGCACTGGAAGACGAGTTGTATTCCCTTCGCCAACAACTGGGCGAAGAGACGTTCCCGAAATCTGCGCCGGATTACCTCAATGACTGGGCGGCACCCGACAAGGGTTGGTTGCGCAAGTTCTACCAGCCCGGCAGCGACGAGCCGCAGTTCGACCTCACGCCCGCCACTGAGAAAGCCATTGCCTGGCTGGGTCAGCTTTCGGAGCGAGGCTTCGTCGGTACCGAGTCGCGGTTGCTTACGCTATTCGAGCTGCTCAGGCAGATTAGCGAGGGCAGCGAGTCCGACCCCGCGAAGCGCGTCGCCGAGCTGCGCAAGCGCCGCAGCGAGATCGACGCGGAGATCGCACGGGTGGAAGCCGGAGACATGATGTTGCTCGATGACACGGCGCTCAAGGACCGCTTCCAGCAGTTCGTGCAACTCGCGCGCGAGCTGTTGGCCGACTTCCGCGAGGTGGAGCACAACTTCCGTCAGCTGGACCGCAGAGTTCGCGAGCGCATCGCTCTTTGGGAAGGTGCCAAGGGCGCATTGCTGGAAGAGATCATGGGCGAGCGCGACGCCATCGGCGACTCCGATCAGGGCAAAAGCTTTCGCGCGTTCTGGGATTTCCTGATGTCGAGCCGCCGACAGGAAGAGCTGACCGGGCTGCTGGAACGCGTGCTCGACCTGCCGGCGGTAGCCGACTTGCAACCGGATGCGCGCATTCGGCGCGTACACTACGACTGGCTGGAGGCCGGTGAGCATACACAGCGCACGGTTGCGCAACTGTCGCAGCAGCTTCGGCGCTTCCTCGACGACCAAGCCTGGCTCGAGAACCGCAGGATCATGGACATCCTGCACGGGATCGAGACCAAGGCCCTCGCGTTGCGGCAATCGCCGCCGGCAGGCGAGGTCACGAGCATCGCCGAGCCTGCTGCGTCCATGGAACTGCCGATGGAGCGTCCGTTGCATAGCCCGGCCCTCAAGCCGCTGATTGCCGACGTCGCCCTGCAGGCGGGCGACGGAGACGTGGATCCGTCGGCTCTGTACGGACAGTTCGTCGTCGACCGGGCGCGGCTCCTGCGCCATATTCGACAGGCGTTGCAGGCGAGCTCGCAGGTTACTTTGCGCGAGCTGGTCGACGGGCAACCGTTGCAGCAAGGCTTGGCCGAGCTGGTAACCTATCTTCAGCTTGGGAGCGAATCGTTCAAAGCCGTCGTCGACGAGCAGACGGATGACGTGATTGCGTGGGACGCCGCAAGCCGCGACGGCACAACCTCGCGCCGGCGGGCACGCCTGCCGCGAGTCATTTTCGTGAGATGAGCATGGGTGAGCCAGTGCCGGATATCGCCGCGCCCGTGTCGGTGGCGAACGCTGCCCAGTCCGACCTCTCGACGCTCGTCATCACGTTACTCAAGGGCGTGCTTCACCGTGAGGGCGATGAACGGCTTTGGAGCAGCCTCCTGAATCTACAGCCGCGCGTGCGTGACTACGTCGGCGTGCTCGGGCTGGATCTGGTTCTGGATGAGGCCGAGGGCTATGCATTTCTCAAAGGGCGCCCGGAAGCAGTCGACGACGAGGCCGGCTCCAGGTTGCCGCGACTCGTCGCGCGCAGGCCATTGTCGTTCCCGGTCAGCCTGCTGCTCGCGCTGCTGCGCAGGAAGCTCGCTGAGTTCGATGCCGGCGGCGGCGAGACCCGGCTGATACTGACGCGCGACGACATCGTCGAGCTGGTACGCGTGTTTCTCCCCGACAGCAGCAACGAAGCCCGGCTGATCGACCAGATCGAAGCGCACATCAACAAGATCGTCGACCTCGGTTTCTTGCGGCGCCTCAAGCCGGCTGCCGGCTCGGTCGGCGTCGCGAGCTTCGAGGTCCGGCGTATCCTCAAGGCATTCGTCGACGCCCAGTGGCTCGCCGATTTCGATGCGCGGCTGGCGGTCTACTATGCCCGCTTGACCGGCGCCGATGCGGCCGTGGAGGACGCGGATGAATGACCCGCGCTCCCTCGGCCTCGACTTCACGGCCGACGACACGCTGTCGGGCTTCCGTCTGAAGCGGCTCGAAGTCTTCAATTGGGGCACCTTCGACGGCCGGGTCTGGACATTGCAGCTCGACGGCCGCAACGGCTTGCTCACCGGCGACATCGGCTCGGGCAAGTCGACGCTGGTGGATGCCGTCACGACTTTGCTCGTACCCGCCCACCGCATCGCGTACAACCGCGCCGCAGGAGCGGACGCCAAGGAGCGAACGCTACGCTCCTACGTGCTCGGGCACTACAAATCCGAGCGCAACGAAGTGAGCGGCACCGCTAGACCCGTGAGCCTGCGCGATCACAACAGCTACTCGGTCGTTCTGGGCGTGTTCCACAACGCAGGGTACGACCAGACAGTGACGCTGGCGCAGGTGTTCTGGATGAAGGAGCCGCAAGGGCAACCAGCGCGCTTCTTCGTAGGCGCCGAGCGCGACCTTTCCATAGCCGCCGACTTCGCACACTTCGGCTCCGATATCGTGCAACTGCGCAAGAAGCTGCGTGCTGCAGGCGCCGAGATCGAAGACACCTTCCCGAAATATGGCGCGTGGTTCCGTCGGCGCTTCGGCATTGAAAACGATCAAGCGCTGGAACTGTTCCATCAGACTGTGTCGATGAAATCGGTGGGCAACCTCACCGACTTCGTGCGTAGCCATATGCTGGAACCGTTCGATGTGGCGCCGCGCATCCAGGCGCTGATCGCCCACTTCGACGACTTGAATCGGGCGCATCAGGCTGTCTTGAAGGCGCAGAGGCAGGTCGAGCTGTTAACGCCTCTGGTCTCCGACTGCAATCGGCATGCTGCGCTGGTGCGCGAACTGGATGATCTGCGCCGCTGTCGCGAAGCCCTGCACAAACATTTCGCGCGCCTGAAGCTGGAACTGCTCGACAAGCGCATCGCGCAACTCACGGACGAGCGCGAGCGGCTTGATGGTCACGTCAAGCGGTTGGAAGTGCGGCGAGATGACCAGAAAACGCAGGTCGCCGACATCGAACGCTCGATCCGCGACAACGGCGGCGATCGACTGGAACAGATTGCCGCCGACATCAAGCGCAAAGAGCAGGAGCGTGATCGGCGCAGGCAGAGGGCGGATCGCTACCAGCAGCTCATCGCCGTAACAGGCGAACCTCCTGCACGGGACGAGGTGTCGTTCGCGGCGCAACGCAGGTCGCTGTCGGAACGCGCCGAGGAGGTCCGAGCCCGCAACGCTTTGCTGGACGACCAGGAACGCGAGCATGAGTTCGCGTTCCGCAAGCAGCGCGAAGATCATGAAAAGCTCATTCTCGAGATCGACAGCCTGAAGAGGCGGCGCAGCAACATCGACGATCGTCAAATCCAGATTCGCGCCGCATTGTGCGCCGCGCTGGCGATACCGGAGGAGGAAATGCCGTTCGTCGGCCAGCTGATTCAGGTCCGTGAGGAGGAGCGTGAGTGGGAAGGCGCCGCCGAGCGGTTGCTGCACGGCTTCGGCCTCTCGCTGCTGGTACCCGATGCACGCTACAAGGACGTAGCCGAATGGGTAGATCGCAACGACTTGCGTGGCCGGCTCGTCTATTTCCACGTGCGCCCGCGACGGCAAGCCGACATGCCAGACCTACACCGCGACTCGATCGTCAGGAAGCTCGCGGTCAAGCCCGATTCGCCGTTCTACGACTGGCTGGAGAGGGAACTGGCCTATCGATTCGATCTGGCGTGCAGCGCGACGCAAGAACAGTTCCGGCGCGAGACACGGGCGATCACGCGTGCAGGCCAGATCAAGGACCCGACCGGCCGGCACGAGAAGGACGACCGGCACCGCATCGATGACCGCAGCCGCTACGTGCTGGGCTGGACGAATACGGCCAAGATTGCCGCGCTCGAAGCGAAGCGCCGAGAGTTGGAGAAGCATCTCGGTGAGCTCGGCAGCCTCATCAGCCAGCTGAAGGGCGAGCGCAAGGCGCTGGAGGGCCTGCTCGAGGCGCTGGCGAAGCTGGAGGAGTTCACTGCTTTCGAGGAGCTCGATTGGGGGAGCGTCGCGACCGAGATCGCCGCCCTCGCCGACGAGCACGAACGGCTGGCGTCAGCCTCCGACGTGCTAAGACAACTCGGAGAGCGACTGCGCGAAGCGGCGGCGGCGTTGACCGAAACCGACAACGAGCTTCAAACCCTCCGGGACAAACGTTCTAAGGCCGAGCAACGATACGCCGACGCGGAGAAGCTACGTCAAGACACCCGCACGCTGCTCGACGATATGCCGGTCGACGACGATCTTGCCCAGCGCATCGAGTCCATGCGCGCACAGGTCTCGGGCGCACATCAGCTCACCGTCGAATCGTGCGATAACCGGCAGCAGGACGTGCGCGGCTGGCTGCAGGGCCATATGGACGCCGAGCAGAAGAAGCTGGAGCGCTTGGCCGAGAAGATCATCAAAGCCATGTCGGCGTTCAAAGA
>Ga0207671_10006575_pt1 | contig 10324 bp, 6 predicted proteins | sample KBSC24metaG_FD_184352 | JGI IMG/M metagenome (GOLD analysis project Ga0207671, IMG submission 184352) | Corn rhizosphere microbial communities from Kellogg Biological Station, Michigan, USA - KBS C2-4 metaG (SPAdes) (version 2) | ecosystem: Host-associated > Plants > Roots > Rhizosphere > Soil... | reverse complement strand
GGCCCCCGCGGTGCGGGGCCGCATGATCACCGGTACCTCGCGGATGATCAGGCCGGCGGCCCGGGCCATGGCCAGGGACTCCGGCTCGGGGTAGTCGAAGGGATAGGTCCGCTCGAACAGCGAGAGCGCCCGCGGGCCATACAGGCGGTACCCCGAGGTGGGATCGGTGCTGGGCACGCCCGCCACCACGCGCAGCACCCAGCGCAGCCAGGTGATGCCCACCCGGCGCAGCCAGGTCGACTGGAAGCCCTGCCGCTCCTCGCCGTAACGGGTGCCCACGATCAGGTCGGGCGTGGGGGTCTCGCGCAGCAGCGCCAGCAGCTTGCCCAGCTCGTGCGGCGGGTGCTGGCCGTCCCCGTCGACCTGCACGGCGCACGAGAACCCCTCGCGCCAGGCCAGCCGCAGGCCCGTCTGCACCGCGCCCCCGATGCCCAGGTTCTTGGGCAGCTGCACCACCCGCGCCCCGGCCATCTCCGCCACGGCGGCCGTGCGGTCGGTCGAGCCGTCGTCGATGACGACGGGGACGATCTCCAGGCCCAGCTTCGACCCCTCGGCCAGGATGTCCTTGACCAGCGGTCCCACCGACCGCTCCTCGTTCAAGGCCGGAACGACGACGAGAATGCGCACGCGAAGGGCGGCAGAATACCACAGGCCCGGGGGTGGTCGACGGGCTGACGGGCGACGCTACTTGGCCGGGCCGCCGGCGCCGCCCGCACCCTTGGGGGGCGCCGGCGGCTTCTTCCCCTTCGGATAGCAATCCATGTCGACCGACATCTGCCGGCCCAGCTTCACCATGGTGGACATGGGGACGTCGACGAGCCGCAGGCTGTGAACCCGGCCCAACCAGAACGAGTAGAAGTTCATGTTGATCTCGTCCGCGCCGTACACCTTGTTGAACACGTACAGGCGGTTCGACGGCCACTCGTGCTCCATCGCGTAGGCGATGAAGTGCGGGATCGACTTGTCGTTCACGTCCGTGGGATGGCAGTCGTAGCCGGGTTCGATCAGGGGGCGCACCCGGTCGTAGACGGGGCGGCTCATGCGCACGGGACCGCGGTGGCGCATCAGATCGGCCGCCAGGTCGTGATCCATGGTGGCCTGCGTCTCGCGGGTGATGCGCCAGGCGTGCCCGAACTCGAACACCCCGTTCACGACGAAGGCCACCGCCATCAGCGTGACGAAGGCGGCGGCCAGCCGCCGATCGCGCTGGCGGCAGAAGTCCCATATCGTGGCGCAGCCCCGCCCGAAGCACAGCGCCAGGAAGGGCATGCACATCAGGTACTGGCGCACGATCAGCAGATGGTTGTGCGTGAACACGGCGATGAACGCCCCCATGAACGCCATCCAGGTCAGCGTCATGCGGGTGTCGCGCCGAAGCATCATGGCCAACCCGATCAGGGTCACCGCCGTGAACAGGATGGCGATGCTCAGGTACGGGGAAGGCACCACCAGGAACAGCCACATCAGCATCCGCCAGACGTGCTCCCACATCCCCACGTAGAACGGGTAGGAGGTCCCGGTGCTGTTGTAGTCCGCGCTGCCGCTGCGGAAGACGTTCAGCAGGTGCAGCGGATCCAGGTAGAACTCGGGGCTGAGGGCGAAGCTGCACAGCACGAACACCGCGGTCCCCAGCGCGGCGATGGACAGGCGTTTGAGGGGGCTCCACGAGCTTCGCCGCACCAGGGGCAGCAGCGGCACTGGCAGGAAGGCGAAGACGCCCGTCAGCTTGCAGGCGAAGACCGCCCCCGCCGCGGCCGCCGACGCGCAATACCAGCGCACGGCGGGGCCGTCACTGGGGGACCGCCAGGCAGCGCAGAACAGAAACAGCTGCAGCGCCGAGAACTGCGTCAGCGGCGCGTCGATGGCGACCCAGCGCGCGTGATAGCCCAGCTCCCACGAGAACGCCATGAAGGCGGCCGCGGCCAGGGCGACGCCCCACCGGCGCGGCTGGCAGCGCCAGGAGGCCAGAAAGACCCACAGGATGGCCAGGGTGGTGACCACCACGAACACGGAGCGCACCTCCACCACGTACTGCGGGGTGTTGACCAGCGCCGCCGCCTCGGCCTTGAACTTCGCCACCGACGGAAAGGCGGCCGGGTCGACCCGGAAGGGCTGGGCGCGCATGTCGTGCAGGATGGCCAGCAGGTTCTTCCACTGGTGGGCGACCACCACCGGGAACCCCATGGTGAAGTAGGGCCCGCCGTACGACAGTCCGTCGGGCATCAGCGACATGCGCTGGATGCATCCCGTGACCCCCTGCACGTGGTACCACTCGTCCCAGTGCGAGCCGAAGTCGACCCCCAGCAGGCCCTCGATCGCGAACAGGGCCAGGAACACCGCCAGCAGCAGCACGGCCGCGGTCGGGGTCGCCAGTCGATCGGCCAGCCACAGCACCGCGTTCGAGGCGCTCAGCCCCGCGCGCGAGATCGCGGCCGAAATCCGTCGAGAGGCCGGAGACATCGGCGCTTCTTATCGCACGTGACCCGGCGACGGCAAGGCGAGGTTTCCGGCCCGCTGGCGTGGCCGAAGGCGGGGAATTTCGTCAGCGAAAGAGATCGAAGCTGTCCAGGTGCAGGATGGAGCGGCGCAAGACGCGCAGCCGGGCGTAACGCGCGCGCGTCGCGGGGAAGTCCGCCCGCCAGGTCGAGAACGTGTCGTCCCGGCGCGCCACCTCGCGCCAGCTGGCCCGATCGTCGCTGACCTCGAGCGCCAGCGGCACGGCCCGATCCGGGCAGCAGTCGGAGCGGTTCTTCACCAGCAGATGCGAGAAGGTCTTGCGATCGCCCAGGTCGTACTCCACCCAGGGATCGTTCTCGTCGGTCGTGCAGAAGAAGATGTCCGTGACGGCGTCCGCGCAGTAGTGCTCCTTCGGCTTGCACACGTCCAGCGTCGAGCTGGCCCGCCAGGGCCGGCCCGCGGTCAGGCTGGGTTGCAGATGGACGTGGGGCACCAGCTGAACACCCGCCAGCAGCAGCACCACCACGGCGGCCCCCAGCGCCACGCGGCGCAGGCGCAGGCCGCGCAGCCGGCGGCGGGGCAGCGTCATGCGGTCCAGCAGGGCCGTGGACAGCGTGCCCAGGTCGCGGAAGGCCTGCTCCTGTTCCTGGGGCGGCCGGCGGGCCCACACCGCGTCGCCCTGCGGGGCCAGCAGCGCCGCGCGCACCCGCTCGCGCGCCGCCTCGTCGGGCAGGCAGGCCGCCAGCAACTCCGGCGGCGTCAGCGCCAGCGCCTCGGGCGCGTCGGCGGGCCCCGGGTCCGGCAGCTGGGCCGACAGCGACCAGAACGCCGCCTCGCGCGCCAGTCCCACCAGCGCCGGCAGCGACGTCGCCATCACCTCGGCGCGGCTGGTCGACAGCAGCGCGGACTCCGCCAGCTCGCGCACCGAGAAGGCGCGCCGCAGGTCGGCCAGCTGGCGCGGCGATAGTTCTTTCAGGGCGGCCCGGGCCTGGGCTTCGGTGTCGCTGCCCCACAGCCAGCGCCAGGCGCGGGAGAGGGCCCCGCGGCGCTTGGGCTGGGGCGGCGGCGCCGCCGTCACGGGCTGGGCGGGCGCTTCGGCTACGGTCGACTCGGTTGCGGACACGGAGGGTGTCATGGCACTCCCAGCTCGCGGCGGGCCACGTCGGTGCCCGGCGTGGTGATGTCTCGTTTGAACAGGTACAGGCCGGCCTCCGAGGCGATCAAGCCATAGGGGTGGCGATCGAACGCGGCCTTCACGACGCCCGGCGTGTACAGGTCGCCCCGTCGCAGCAGCAGGTAGTCGGCGTCGCCGTGCGCGAAGCGCAGCGTGTAGGCGTCCAGCCTGGCGGCGATGTGCGGGTTCAGGTTCTCGGACGCCGCCACGCTGGCGCTGGGCGGGATCATGGCCAGCATCTTCTGCAGCGCCGCATAGCGGTGGCGCTCCTCCGCCGTCATCTGGAACTCGATCTTGCCGAAGCCGCCGATGAACGTGTGGTGCTGGAAGATCGCGCCGTACGCGTAGCTGTGAAACAGCATCACCGCCGCCATCGCGCCCAGCGCGGCGTTGCGGCGGATGGCGCCGCTGCGGGCGGCGTCGATGCGCGGCGTGCCCACGGCCGGCGCCTGCGACAGGACGCGCAACATCAGCACGGTGGCCCCGAACAGGTAGGGCACCCCGTGCAGCGTGTAGTGGAAGGCGATCGACACCGTGGGGGCGTAGCCCGTGGTCAGCAGCGTGAAGAAGAAGACGGGGATGGCCAGCAGGGCCAGCGCCGGCCGTCGCAGCGGCAGGAACAGCAGCGGCAAGAACACGTGCAGGAAGTAGATGGCCTTCACCTCGGTCAGCATGGTCTTCAGGAAGTACGAGGGATTGACCAGCACCGTCTGCACCACGGACCCGTAGCCGGGATGACCCGCCGTCTGCAGGTCCTTGTAAATGTCGGCGAACCAGGTGTGGTACAGGCGCGGCATGATGATGAACTTCATCAGGATGAACCAGAACGCCGAGATGCCGGCCAGCACGCCTCCCAGCCGCGGCCGCGCCCCGGTGATGACCAGGAACAGACCCAGCACGGCCACGCCCGCCGCCACGTCCTCGCGGTGGGCGTAAAGCACCAGGGTGAACAGCGCGACCAGGCCGTTGCGCCGGGTGGCGATGGCCCAGAACAGCCAGAAGCCCCAGAAGGGCAGCGGCATCAGTTCGTGAAAGTCGTAGAAGTTCGGGCCGTGCACCGGGGCGTACAGCAGAAACAGCAGCGCGACCACGGCCGCCGGCCAGCGCGGGATCTGGGTGCGCGCGAACAGGTACAGCGGGATGGCGGCCGCCCCCACGATCGCCGCCTGGTAGATCAGCAGCACCTCGCCGCCCGGCTTCATCGCGAACAGGGGCATCCAGCCGAACATGGCGAAGATGGCGTGGGCGCCGACGTAGTAGCCGCCGTCCGGCCCCAGAAACACCGGGCAGCGCCAGAACTGCCCGTGCAGGGCGTTGAACGCCCAGTTGATGTGAATGCCCAGATCGAACGCCGACGTCCCCAGCCGCCGGTGATTCAGCAGCGTGAAGTAGCTGAAGTACACGGCGTAGAAGATCGCGCCCCCCGTGACCAGCAGCAGCGGCAGATGGCGGCGCAGGGCCGAGGGCCAGGCCAGCGAGGGGACCCGCCAGGGGGCGGCGAACGCCGACAAGGCGTCGCGCAGCGCCCACTCCGCCATGACGGCGAAGATGGCCAGCAGCACCAGGTAAACCAGCGTCGAGCGGTAGGCGAAGTCGTAGGCCAGCAGCGTCGGCGTCACGGCCAGCGGCAGCAGCGGGCGCGAGGCCCGCGTCAGCCACTCCAGGCGCGGCAGGCCGGCCGTCCGCTTCAGCGCCATGTAGCCGCTGGCCAGCAGGCCGGCGATCGCGGCGGCGCCCACCACGATCGCGAACAGGGGGCCCCGCTCCTCGTCGGACATGAAGTTCGCCCGCACGAACGACTCCAGCATGGGCGTCCCCAGCAGCAGCGTCTGCACGAAGAGCGCCAGCGCGCCCGCCGCCAGCGCCATCGCCGCCACCGCGCGCACGGTACGGGCCGTCACCGGCTCGTCGCGGTCAGGGGACGGGGATGCCCCGTCCGGCAAGGAGGCGAGCTCGAGCCCGCCTTGGGCCTCGACGTGAACCTCACCAGGCATCAACGGACCACGACCGCGGATCGCCTCGCGCCATACGAAAGAGACATCCCCAGCACGGCCGCCGTTATATCGCCGGCGCGGGCGCGGCACCAGAGCGCGGGCTCAGGGAGTCGCGGCCGCCGTCTCGGGCCGGCTCCACAGCCGGAAGCCGTTCGTGCCGGTCAACGGCAGGTAGGGGGCGCCGGGCGCGGTGCCCGGGCAGGAGAGCTCGTTCACGATGAAGCGCGGCTGACCCGCCGGCGCGCCCGGCGCGGGCGGGCCGCCGGCCATCACCCGCTGCAGGTCCAGCACGGTGGTATGGCCCTCGCCGCGGCAGAACCGAACACCGACGCTGTCGTCCGCGGGCAGCGCGGGCAGCGTGTCGGGGATGCGGCCCAGCTGGAAGCCGCCTCCCGCCGTCTTGTCGACCAGATAGTGCGTGACGAAGTCGTAGAACACCGCCTCGCTGCCCCAGTCCAGCCACAAGGACGGGGCGCCGGGCCACACGATGTGGGTGGCCCCCATCGCGCTCAGCTTGGCGTGCACCTCGGAGGGCGAAGGCCATCGCTGATAGTCGAATCCCGACTGCTGCTCGGGCGCGTCCGTGATGGAGGGGGCGCCGATGCCCAGGCGCAGGTGCTGGCCGTGGATCACCACCCGCAGGTGCGCGCGATCCTCCTTGGGCAGCTGAGCGCCCACGGCCTCCAGCCCGGGGTCCAGCTGCAGGCGCGCCTCGTACTGCTTGCTGAAGCCGGCGCTCAGCACGTCGACGGTGTGCTTCAGCGCGGCCTGCCCCAGCATCGAGTGGCTGGGCAGGAACGGATGGTCGCCGCCCCAGGCCACCTGCACGGCCAGCACCAGCATGGCCGCGACGCGGACCAGGGCGTTCATGCGCCAGAGGCGGTTCAGCGTCACCAGCACCGCCAGCGCCATCAGGGGCATCAGCACCGTCAGATAACGGACCTGGTGCAGCGTGTAGTACCAGATGAACGCGCCCAGCAGGGTGAAGGCCGTCACCAGTTGCAGGCGGCGCGCCCGCGGCAGCAGGAACGGCACCGGCCACAGCAGCGTGAACAGGAAACCGGTGACGGGCCAGTTGCCGTGGAACTCGGCCCAGTCGTGGGCGCGGAAACCGAAGCGCAACGTCTCGAGGATGGTGTCGCCCAGCTTGGCCAGCCCCTCGCCCTGCGGGATCCAGCGCGCATCCAGGTAGTCGTGAGAGAGCAGGGTGTCCGCCGACCACGGCCGGGTGGCGAACCGTTCGTGCATGAACGGAAAGACCGGGTTGCCGTACCAGATCCAGTTGCGCAGCCAGAGCGTCGCCGTGAGGGCCACGCCCACGCCGGCCGCCACCCCCAGCGCCAGGCGCGCCTCCCGGCGGGCGGCGGGCGCTCCGCGCGCGCCCACGAACAGGGCGCGGCCCAGGAACATGCCCACGGCGGGCAGGGTGACGTACATGCCCTGGTACTTCGTCAGCTCCTGCGCGGCCACCAGCGCCGCCAGCAGACCGGCGCGCCGGCGGTTCGGCGAGCGCCAGAACCGGATCAGCGCCAGCACGACGGGGATGGTCCAGAACGCCAGGATGTGGTCCGAGCCCCCGTTCAGGGTGGCGTCGTAGACGAAGATCCCGGGGAACAGAAACAAAGCCGCCCAGGCGCCGCGGATGCGGTGCTCGGGGGACAGCCAGTCGACCAGCATGGGCAGGCCGAACAGCGTGACGATGAACAGCAGGAACTCGACGTGGGCGGCCAGCTCGACGTGGGCGAACAGGCTGCCCCCGGGCAGCAGGAACGCCCAGGTGTAAAGGTAAGAGGCCAGCTGGGGCACGGAGCCCTGGAACGACCCTTCCGCGAAGCGGTGGATGGCGCCGCTGGCCGCGTAGTCCTCGGCCAGGGCCACGTGATACCAGCGCGAGTCATACGAAAGGTTTCCCGGCGTCAGGATGTTCAGATAGAGGGCCGTCACCCCCAGCAAGCCCGCGGCCCAGGCGGCCAGCACCAGCGGGTTGGCCAGCGCGCTGCGCGTGAAGCCAGCGTCGGCCCCGTCCGGCCCCTGGCGCCAGCGACGCCTGGCATCGCGCCAGGCCCGCTGCAGATCGCCCGCCCCCAGGGCGAGAAAAGCGAGGGGCAGGCCGAAGAAGGTGAGCGTGCCCAGCGCGTGCACCAGGCCCAGCAGGAACATCGCCACCGAATAGGCCAGCACCCCCACGGCCGTGCCCTGCAACAGGCGTTCGCGGAAGGGCAGGGCCACCCGCGCCAGGCGCAGCAAGCGCAGGCCACCGGCCACGCAGGCGGCCAGCCACCCCAGCGCCGCGATCCACACGCCCAGGTACGTGAACGTCAGCCACTGCCGGACCGGGTAGTAGTCGTCCAGGCACCACAACGCCACGCCCGCCGCGGCCACCAGCCACAGCGTCAGCACCACCGTTCTGACCCGCTCGGTTTTCAGGGCGCGCAGTATAGCGCCGGGCCTGCGAAACCGATCACGGTCCCGGCATCGGCTTCAGGCCTCGGTCCCGGGGGGCGTCGGCCAGGCCGGCGTTAAGCAGGCGCGGAGCGCTCCGTCGCCGAGACCGAGCTCAGTCGATCTCCCGACGATCCCGTGCCGGCCGCGTTCCCCCCCCGGCCTCGCGTATAGTCGCGGGCATCGCATGGAAGCCGCCATCCGGCTGCAGGGACTGGTCAAGCGGTACGACGATGTCACGGCCGTGGCGGGCCTGGATCTCGAGGTGCGCCGCGGCGAGTGCTTCGGCCTGCTGGGCCCCAACGGCGCTGGCAAGACCACCACCGTCGAGATCATGGAAGGGCTGACGGCGCCCACGGCGGGCCTGGTCGAGGTGCTGGGACTGCGCTGGGACCGCGACGGCGAGCAGCTGCGCGCCCGCATCGGCGTCACCCTGCAGGAGACGAAGCTGTTCGAGAAGCTGACCGTCGAGGAGACGCTGCGCCTGTTCCGCACGTTCTACGATCGCCGGCGCGCGCGCGACGTGGAGACGGTGCTGCGCGAGCTGCAGCTGGTCGAGAAACGAAGGGCCTGGGTGCAGAAGCTGTCGGGCGGCCAGCGGCAGCGGCTGGCCGTGGCGCTGGGGGTGATGGGCGATCCCGACATCCTGTTCCTGGACGAGCCGACGACCGGCCTGGACCCGCAGTCACGGCGGGCGCTGTGGGACACCATCTCGGCGCTGCGGGCGCGCGGCAAGACCGTGGTGTTGACCACGCACTACATGGACGAGGCCGAGTTCCTGTGCGACAGGGTGGCCGTGGTGGACCACGGGAAGCTGATCGCGCTGGGCTCGCCCGCCCAGCTGATCGACGACATCGGCGGCCACCACCTGGTCGAGCTGTCGACCGACGTCCCCCTGCCGCCGGCGGCGCTGGCGGACGTGGCCGGCGTCAGATCCGTGCGGGCGCTGGTCCAGGACGCCTCGCACGCGCTGGCGCTGTCCATCGGCGAGCCGCACGTGGCGCTGCCCGCCCTGTTCGCGCGCCTGGCGGCCCACCAGGCGAAGCCCACACGGCTGGTGTCGCGCGCCGCCACCCTGGACGACGTCTTCCTGTCGCTGACCGGCCGCACGCTGCGGGAAGACTGAGGAAGCCGACGAGGATGCCACGATGACCGAATCACCGCTGTTCGCCCTGACGCTGGCGCGCATCCGCGAGTTCCTGCGCGAGCCGGGCGCCGTGTTCTGGACGTTCGGATTTCCGCTGCTGATCACGGTGGCGCTGGGGATCGCCTTCCGCGAGCAGGGACCGCCCCGCCAGGTGGTGGCCGTGATCGAGGGCCCCCGCGCCGCCGAGCTGGCGGGCGCGCTGCGGGCCGAGCCGCAGCTGGCCGTGGACGTGCTGCCCGCCGACGTGGCGGCGGCGCGGCTGCGCGCGGCCACGGTGGTGATGACCATCGACGGAGGCGCCAGCGCTGCGGCGCCCATCGTCTATCGCTTCGATCCGGGACGGCCCGACGCCCGAGGGGCGCGCCGCATCGCCGACGAGTGCCTGCAGCGGCAGGCCGGCCGCCGCGACGCGCTCGCCACGCGCGACGAGACGGCCCTGGCGCGCGGCGGTCGCTACGTCGACTGGATGGTGCCGGGGTTGCTGGGCATGCAGCTGCTCAGCGGCGCGCTGTGGGGCACCGCCTGGAACATCGTCACCGCGCGCCAGCGGCGCCTGTTGAAGCGCCTGGCGGCCACCCCCATGCGCCGGGGCCACTACCTGCTGTCGTTCCGGCTGGCCGGGCTGCTGTTCGTGCCGGTGCAGGTGGCGGTGCTGTTCGTGTTCGCGCGGCTGGCGTTCGGCGTGCACATCCACGGTTCGGTGGGGGCCGTCCTGGCGCTGTCGCTGTTCGGCTCGTGGTCTTTCGCCGGCCTGGGCCTGATCGCGGCGGCGCGGGCGCAGAACACCGAGACGGCGAACGGCCTGGTCAACCTGCTGACCCTGCCCATGTTCGTGCTGTGCGGCGTGTTCTTCTCGTCCAACCGGTTTCCCGGCTTCGTGCAGCCGCTGATTCGCTTCCTGCCCCTCAGCGCCTTCAACGAGGCGCTGCGCCACATCGTGAACGACGGCGCCTCGCTGGCGTCACAGGGTAGGCCCCTGTTGATCTTGCTGGCATGGGGCGTGGTCAGCGCCGCCGTGGCGCTGCGGATGTTCCGCTGGACCTGATGGCAGCGAAGGGAGACGTCACCGTCGACGAGCTGGGCCTGGCCGCCAGTGGGGCGCCGACCGCG
>Ga0207671_10006574_pt1 | contig 10324 bp, 6 predicted proteins | sample KBSC24metaG_FD_184352 | JGI IMG/M metagenome (GOLD analysis project Ga0207671, IMG submission 184352) | Corn rhizosphere microbial communities from Kellogg Biological Station, Michigan, USA - KBS C2-4 metaG (SPAdes) (version 2) | ecosystem: Host-associated > Plants > Roots > Rhizosphere > Soil... | reverse complement strand
CCAACGGACCTGTGGTCCATTTTGAAACGAGCCGTGAAATTACGGAATTTTTGGTTCCGACAGGCGGGGAAACGTGCTGGTCTGACAGGTCAGGCTGCCTTTACATTTCCCGTCCGTTTGAGGACGCCCCAGTGTTGCAGCTCGCCCTTCAGGGCCCGGCGGACAGCCCGGAACAATACGGACCAGGTGAGCCAGCGCCAGATCAGGCGTTGGGGGATCAGCCAAACGAGCTTGAGCAGCTTCTCCCTCTCGAAGGAGAAGGCGAGCAGGGCCACCAGGAGGTCCACCAGCATAAATACGAGATAATAGCCTGCTATCTTGGACGCATTGCCGGTCAATAATCCCACGAGCATAAAGAAGTCGGCCAGGGGAATAACAAATGGTATGATGTATTGAAAGATGAGGATGTTGGGTAAGGCCACGTAGCCGAGCCACCTGTATTTCCAGTTCAGCAGGGCATCCCTGTTCTTCCAGAAGGTCTGCATGACCCCATAGCTCCAGCGGAACCGTTGTTTCAGGAACATTTTCAAGGTCTCGGGCGCCTCGGTCATGGCAATGGCCCTGTTGTCGTTGTCGATGATATAGCCGCAACGAAGGATACGTACCGTTAGATCACAATCTTCCGCGAGCGTGTCGGTGGTAAAGCCCCCTGCGTCTTCGATAGCCTTTTTGCGGAAGGCCCCAATAGCGCCGGGCACTACGGTAATGGCATTGAGATATGCAAAAGCTTTTCTGTCAAAGTTCTGGCTGCTGATATATTCGATGGATTGCCACCGGGTCAGCATGTTGACCTCATTACCCACCTTCACATTCCCCGCAACGGCGCCTACGATGCCTTTGCCGGACATCCCTTCCTCCGTCATGTGACGCAGTTTTTTTCCTTCGTTGTTCTTGTTCTCTCCAAAATGCTCCATGAGCCGGGATACGGCATCCTTTTTCAGCTTGGTATCCGCGTCGATGCAAATAACGAAATCGGCCTTCGACTGCAGGATGCCGTAGTTCAATGCCGAAGCTTTTCCTCCATTAGGCTTGGTGAGGACCCTGACTTTGGGATCGCTGTCAAAGGCCGCACTGACCCGCTGGAAGGTTTGATCGATGCTGCCATCGTCCACAAATATGATCTCGTAATTGGGGTAATCGCAATTCAGCAGGCTTTGGACGGAGCCTACGGCATTCACCTCTTCATTATAGGCGGGGACGATGATGCTTACCAGGGGAGCGCCCTGGCCATCAGGAGACCAGAAAGGCTGTAAGGAATATCTCTTCTCCCGGAAGAATTCTCTTGTTGCGACAACGGCCATAAAGACCACCCGGCCCACGGAGAGGATCATGAACACGATGAAGAGCGAAAAAAGGATATGTCCACTCCAATAGCCCAGCTCGGCGAAATAATAATTTATCTGCAGCAGATAGTAGCCGCTGCCTTTTGGCACGGGCGGCATCATCTCTTCCCTGCTTTTGCCCAGTATATCTGCCACGGTGGTGAACTGGAACTTCCGGGCCTGGAAATATTCGATGATCTTGGGAAGGGCCTCTACGGTAGCGCTCCTGTCCTCGCCGCCAGCATCGTGCAGGAGGATGATGTTCCCGCTGAGACCGGCAGCTGTCATTTCATTCTTACGCCTGACCACCCTATCGAAAATACTATCGGCAGGGGTGCCTGGCTCCCAATCCAGGGGATCTATGGATTCCCCGATGTCCAGGTAATTTTTTGTACGGGCAATGGCTACGGGGATCAGCTCCTCCCATTTCTCCGGCTCGAAGTCGGCATTGTAGGGGGCCCTGAACATAATGGTAGAATGACCCGTGATACATTCGATGAGCAGGCGGGTGGATTCCATTTCCAGAATGGCTCTTCGCTGGCTGACCTTGGCGATGTTCGGATGGGTAAAGGTATGGTTGCCTATCTCATGTCCCTCTTTGAACTCCCGCTTGACAATGGGAATATTATTTTCCGCATTGATCCCGACAATGAAGAAGGTGGCAGGCACATGGTATTTTGACAGGATATCCAATATCCTGGGTGTATAGCTGGGGTCGGGGCCGTCGTCAAAGGTTAATACCAGCTTCATCGAGTCGCTGGTACCGTACTTCCGGGCTACGAAGCGTGACGGCAGGCTGTCATAGGACTCTTCGCTGATCAGCATCTCGCCTGTGTTCACTTCCGGGGTAATGCGCCCGTTGGTGGGGGTGGCGATAACGTCCAGCACTTCCCCGGAGCCTTCGTAGTCGACAAAGTCGGCGTTGGCCATAGCGTCTACCTTGCCGAACTCGGAGAAGTTGAAATGGCCCAAGGCTGATTTCTGCATGTCCTTGTCATAGAAATACCAAACCCTGGGGTCCTCATCGCCCAGTCGCCAGATGGCCGTACCGGCAAGTCCATATTCGGTGGCAAAGCGCAGAGCGTTAAAGATGGTGGCCGCGTCGGTGAACTGGACCTGATGATGGATGCTGTCGTCGTCGTCGTATTCGTAGTGAAGATTGTAGGAGTCGTTGTCAAAGTCGATCTTCGACTCGTTGTCCTTGGCCGTAAACAGCGCCTGCTGGTAGCTGACGGTACGCGCAGACACTTCCTTACCCATCTTCCAGTCATATCCGTACGCGGCGAGGCTGAGGATAAGCTTTTGCATGGGTATGTTCTTGACGGCCTCGTCCACGGCTCCTTCGATCCATTTCTGATGGGAGACGGGGCCCGGACCTGTATTGTCGGAATATTGATCATAGGCCATCAGGAAAATATAATCGTTGTATTTGGACAGCTCTTTGAAGTTGTAATCCTCGTTGAAGGGGATTACGTCCTGGGTAACAAGAAAATGTTTTGCATGCAGCTGGTTGTAGAGATCGCGCTGGAACTCTACCAGGGCCTCGTTCTTTTTTTCCTGCAGCTCTTCAAAGTCCACATTCACGCCCACGAAGTCATTCTTTTCCAGGATCTTTATTACGTCGTCGATCAGGCGCTGTTTCTTTTTAGGGTCGTTGATGATACGATGGACCCCATCCCCGCGGAACACTTCCTTATAGTTATTGGAGAGGATGGGCATGATCTTGACCCCTGAATTCTTCATCACTTTCCAGGCGCGGTCGTCGATGGTGGTAAATACGCTGTCTCCCGTGGGATCGATAAAGATCCATTCGGGTATGACGAGGTTCATCCTGGAGATATACTCCTGGAGGGACAGAAAGCTTTGGGCGTCCCAATCCACATAGAAGGCGGCCCGAATGCCTGTAGGGAATTTTGTAAAGGACCGGAAATTGGTGTCTGCCCTGGAGGCGGCCTGCGAGGCTGAATCCTTTCTTGCCTGTCCCGGGAAAGCCCCTGCCTTGTAAGGGACCTTTTCGTTGATGTATTTACGAAAGCCTCCATACTGCTTGAGGAGGTTGTTGTCCTTGAACAGGAGGCGGTTGGTGTCGAGCACTTTCTTATACAGCTGGCTTTGTTCCTTGATCCTTGGGAGGTCAGGGGTATACCCGCGATTGACTGCAATGGAGAAAATGACTACGCCCAGCACAAGCAATAGCAGTATCACCCTTCCTCCCCATTTAAATCGTTGCCACCTGCCTGGCGAGCTGGTTTGAAATATCTGCTGTGTGGAATGAGGTTTCGAATTGCCTGTCATAGACGATTAGTAAATATACGGCGGACCGTTGGTCCTTGTTGGCAAAATTCCCGCCAACCAGGCATATATCAAAAATCCGGTATTTGATTTAACTGGGATTTATAAAATGGCACAATTGGACCTCCGGGAAATATAGTCCAATTGTGCCGTATGTCTAATGTCTGAGACCTTCGTCGGACCTGCTTTGTCACGGTCCTCCTTGGTCGGAACCTTGCGGTTCCGGACAACAAACCTGTGGTTTGTTTGGGCCCGCGCCATCAATAGTCCAGCTCCAGCTTTAAACGATCTTTCAGCTCTTTTACCAGGGGATATTGCTCAACGATCTGCAAGAACTGTTCCCGGGTATTCAAGGGTCTTTCAACGGGTTCCTCCGTATCAGGTCTTTCTTCTACGATGACAGTAAAGGAGATCGTCCTGTTGGCAAATTCCTTTTGCAGGAATTCCGATAGGGTACGTTTTTCCTGCTCGATGAATTTTTGTTCGAGATTGTTGGCGGTGACGACTTCAAAATTACTCGCATCCAGGATCCTCAGGACAGCCAGTTCCAGGCTTTGCACGGCCGGGTTCTTATTTTCCCGCAATTGCTGGGCGTAACCGGCCCAGGCTTTTGCCAGCATATCTGCTTCCAGCGGCCGGATCTGCGTTTCATTGTTTTGTGTCCGGGAAGAGAATTGCTGTCTGATCTTTGACAAAGAGCCCAGCGAAGCGCCGCCGGCGGGTTTTACACCTGTCTCCACCATTAGCTTAGCGCCTTCGGCGATGTTGGAAGGAGCGCTTTTGGCGGCCGGGGGAATGTCGGGGACAGACGGTACTGTTGCCGGGGCTGTCTGGGGGCTGCTCCTGGAAACCACGGGTTCCATGGCAGGGATGTTCCGGAAGGATACGGGTCTTGCGGATTCAAGCACTTTTTTTTTGCCGGCCGGCTCAGCGGTCAGCTGAAGGGCCTGTCCCAGATAGGACAACTTGATCAATGCCAGCTCCACATGCAGCCGTTTGTTACGAGCACCTTTATAGTTGATCTCGGCTTCATTCAATACATTGAGGGCGCTAATAAGCCAGGCTGCATCGATTGCCTTGCCCGCAGCGATATACTTGTCCCGGAAGCTTTCCACTACCTCCAGCAGGGATGCCACTTTTTCGTCCTTGCATACAAGGAGGTTCCGGATGAACTCTGCCAGCCCATTCAATACGAGGTCGCCTTCGAAGCCTTTCCGGTTGATATCGTCATAGACGAGAAGGGCGTCTGACAGCAGCTGTTGCTGCATGGCGTCGAGGAGCTTGAAATAATAGTCCGCGTCCAATATATTCAGATGCTCCAGCGTGTTCTTATAGCTGAGCTCGCCATTGGTAAAGCTGACGATCTTGTCCAGTATGCTCAACGCATCCCGCATACAACCCTCGCTCTTCTGTGCGATGACCTGCAGGGCGGCCTTCTCGGCTGTTATATCTTCTTTATTGCAGATGTCCTGCAAGTGTTCCACGGTGTCGGCCGTGGTGATGCGTTTAAAATCGAAGATCTGGCACCTGGAGAGGATGGTGGGAAGGATCTTGTGCTTCTCCGTGGTGGCCAGGATAAAAATGGCGTAGGAGGGCGGTTCCTCCAGGGTCTTGAGGAATGCATTGAAGGCGGAAGAGCTCAGCATGTGCACCTCATCGATGATATATACCTTATACTTACCCGCCTGTGGAGCAAACCGTACCTGTTCCACCAGGGTCCGGATATCGTCCACCGAGTTATTGCTGGCGGCATCCAGCTCATGAATGTTCAAAGAAGTACCTTCGTTGAACGAGAGGCAGGAATGGCATTTATTGCAGGCCTCTCCGTATTGATCGGGATTTTCACAATTGATCGTTTTCGCCAAAATACGAGCGCAGGTGGTCTTACCCACACCCCTGGGACCACAAAACAGGAATGCATGCGCTAACTGATTGTTTTTGATGGCGTTCTTGAGTGTGGTGGTAATATGAGACTGCCCCACTACCGTCGAAAAATCCTGGGGCCTGTATTTTCTTGCCGAGACAATGAATTTATCCATGGTATACTTCTATAGCAAACCTACCACAAATACCAGTAACGGGCAAAATTTCGGGGGGACAGGCCATCAGAGGAGCAAGGGCGAAAAAAAAGGTGGAAAAAAATTTGGAATATTTACACTGTTAAGTAAATTTGTACTGTTAATAATTTAAATATGGGAATTGCAGAAAGAAAAGAAAAGCAGAAACTCGAGATCCGCAAGCGGATACTGGAGGCCTCCATGAAGCTCTTCGTGGAGGAGGGTTTTAGCAATGTATCCATACGCCGTATCGCTGACATCATAGAATACAGCCCTACCACTATCTATCTCTATTTTAAAGATAAGGATGAAATATTCTACAACCTGCATGAAATGGGCTTTTTAAAGATGCAAGAGATGAACAGGAACCTGGATGATATCCATAACCCGCTGCTGCGACTTCATAAGATGGGGGAGAATTATATCCAGTTCGGTATGGAAAGCCCTGAGTTTTATGATCTTATGTTTATCCAGCCCGAGCCTATGGAAAAGCTGACGGAGATGGGCTGCAATTGGGAGAATGGGGAGGCGGCCCTTACGCGTCTGAGGGATACGCTGGTCGAATGTATGGAAAAAGGATATATCGCCAAGACAGATCCCACGGTGCTCAGCCTTTCCATCTGGAGCATGGTGCATGGGCTGGTATCGCTGGCGACGAGGCAGCGGTTGGAAAAGCTGGTGCCGGAAAAGGAAAACGTGATGCCGATGCTCCGGCAATCCGTCAACTGGCTGATCAATACCCTGGATATTTCAGGGAAAGGATAGTGGTGTAGCGCAGTAACAGCTATATGTGAGCCCGAGAGGGCCTTTTTTTCGGTCGATCACTTAACATTGTTAATAAAATTCACGACATCAATAAATTGAACAATGAAACTAAAGCTTATCACCTTTCTGAGCGGAATGATGCTTGCCTTCGGCCTGGCAGCACAAAATCCTTCCTCCGAGATCCTGGAAGGATATATCCGGATGGGACTGGACAGTAACCTGGCCCTGCGTCAACGGAGCTTTGACCTGCAAAAATCTCTTTTGGACCTGAAAAGAGCACAGTCTCTTTTCTATCCGCAGGCTGCGTTTAGCTCTCAGTATACACTGGCTCATGGCGGCCGAACCCAGGACATACCTGTGGGCGACCTGCTCAACGGCGTCTATTCCACCCTCAACCAGCTTACGTCTTCCAATAAATTCCCCCAGGTGGCCAATCAATCCATCTCGTTCCTTCCCAACGATTATCATGATACGAAGATGGAGGTCACATTGCCACTGATCAATACGGACCTGCAACACAACCGTCGGATCAGCGGTGAAATGATCAATGCGCGGCGTGCCGACCTGGATGTTTACAAAAGAGAGCTTGTCCAGCATATCCGCCAGGCTTATTATCAGTATCTGCAGGCGGACCGGGCTGTGGAAATATATACCAACGCGCTTGGGCTGGTAAAGGAGAACAGAAGGGTCAGTGAAAAATTTGTGGAGAACAGGATGGCCACCAAAGAGATCGTGTTGCGCGCCCAGGCGCAGGTCAGCCAGGTGGAATCATCGCTCATCGAAGCCAGGAACGGACAGCGCAATGCCGCAGCGTATTTCAATTTCTTACTGAACAGGCAATTGAATTCGGATATACGGACAGATGAAAAGCTGTTTGCCCCGCAGACAGACACGGCGGCCGGCGTATCGCCGGGTTTGGGTCTGGAAGCTGCTGCGCTCCGCCTGGCTCCCGGCGTGCCTACCGGCAGGGAAGAGTTTGCCAAGCTGGGCAGCTTTCAGAAAATTTATGCTTCCAATCTGAAGTACAGCCGCCAGTATCTCGTCCCCAAGCTCAACGCCTTCTATGATATCGGGTTCCAGGGCTTTGGCTTCAAATTCAACAGCGATCAGTTCTATCAACTGGCAGGCGTACAGCTGGTATGGCCTCTTTTCAAGGCAAACGATAACAAGTACAAGATCCGTCAATCGGAGATAGATGTGAAGGCCATCGACGACCAATACCGGGAATTGACCCAGCAGCTGACACTGCAGGTACAGACCAGCGCCAATGACTACTCTTCGGCTGTCGAAGCATTGCAGTCCCTTACCGATGAGGTGACCAGCGCGCAGGAGACCTATCGCCTGGCAGAAAGAAGGTTCAAGGAAGGCAATGCCATTCAAATAGAGCTTATCGATGCCCGGACACAGATGACGAGCGCAGAGCTCCGCTATTCACTGGGCTGTCTCACGGTGCTGAACAGGGCCGCGGACCTGGAACGGGCGACGGCATCTTATAAATTCTAAACCACGATTTACATCATCAAGAAACTATAAACTAAAAGCCATGAACACCAAATTACTTACAGCGCTTCGTTTTCCCATCGCGGCAATATTCGCCTTTGCCCTGGTAAAATGCAGCGATAACAAAGCCGCCACTCATCCAAAGACGGGCGAAGACCCCATCCTGGTAAAACTGCAACCAGTGACAATGGGCAATTACAGTCGTAATCTTCAATATTCGGGATTGATAGCATCCAACGAGGAAGCCCACCTTTCTTTCAAGATAGGCGGTGTCATCTCCAGGATCTATGTAAAGGAAGGCGACCATGTTTCAGCCGGAGCGCTGCTGGCGACCCTGGATCTAACGGAGATAGATGCACAGGTACAACAGGCTTCTCAAAACCTGGAAAAGAACCGGCGGGACGAAGCGCGTATCAGCAATCTTTACAGGGATACGGTGGCCTCGCTGGAGCAGCTGCAGAACACACATACACAGGTCAGCGTGGCGACGGAAGCTTTGCGTATTGCCAAATTCAATCAGCAATATGCCCAGATACATGCCCCGGCCGGCGGTGTCATCCTGCAGAAAATGATGAGCGAAGGAGAAGTAGCTTCTGTTGGAAAGGATGTGTTTTTATTCAACGGTACGGAAAAGAATGAGTGGGTAGTACGTTTTGGCGTATCGGATCGGGACTGGGTGATCCTCAAGAAAGGGGACAAGGCCACTGTCTCTATCGAAGCGTATCCTGGCCAGACCTTTACCGGGACTATCACCAAAATGGCGGAAGGTGCGGACCCTGTCAACGGCACCTACCCCATAGAGGTTGCCGTGTCGTCTGCGGGGCATAAGCTGGCTACTGGTCTCTTCTGTTCTCTACAGCTGCAACCCTCTTCCAAACAATCGTTGACCATCATCCCCATCGAAGCATTGGTAGAAGGCGATGGCAAGATGGGGTATGTATATACGCTGAATGCGGACCAGCGGACAGTGAAGAAGAACCCTGTTCAGGTCGCCTTTCTGACTAAGGATAAAGTAGCTGTCAGCGGCGGGCTGGATGGCGCTGGACAAGTGATCACCGACGGCGTCGGCTATTTGACTGAGACCTCCGTTGTGAAGGTTGTCTCCAACGAAACCTCCTCAAAATAACTGTTATGAAGATCACAGATTTTTCAGTAAAAAATTACCAGTTCACGCTCATCGTATTTGTGATGCTGGCAGCCATTGGTGTGAACTCTCTTCTGAACATGCCCCGGGGTGAAGACCCGGATATACAGGCTCCTCAATTTTCCACCATCGTTATTTATCCCGGCACGAGCCCTAAGGATATGGAAGAGCTGGTCGTGAACCCTATCGAAAAAAGGTTCAATGAGATGGATGACGTCAAACGTATCCGTTCGCAGATAGACGATGGCCTGGCTGTTATCAATATCGAGTTCAAGTACGAGATGGACCCGGATAAGAAATACCAGGATGTCGTCCGCGAGCTGGATGCTATCCGTCCGGACCTTCCGGCTGATGTGCAAAGCATTAAAGTGCAGAAATTCACACCTTCCGATGTCAATATCCTGCAGGTGGCCCTTACCAGCGAGACGACCCCTTATAAGGATATGGAAGAATGGAGCAAGAAGCTGAAAGAAAGGCTGGAGAAGGTCAAATCCCTAAAGAATGTAGATAACTGGGCTTTTCCCAAACAGCAGATACGCGTATCGCTGAACCTGGAGAAGCTGGCTCAGAACAAGATACCGCTGAATGCCCTGCTTCGGGCCATACAGAGCGAGAATGTGAACATTCCTGCCGGCAGCGTCGAGATGGGCACTAAGAAATTCAATGTAAAGACGAGCGGCGATTATAAGAATGTGGAGGAGATCCGAAACACTATTGTCAGCAGCGCTGGTGGCAAGATCATCTATGTAAAGGACCTGGCGGATGTGGAGTTCAACTATGAGGAACAGAATTATATCGGCAGGCTCAACGGCAAGCGTGCCGTCTTTGTCACTGCCAGCCGCAAGTCCGGGACCAATATTTTCGCTGTGGAAAAAGAGATGGACCCCATCCTGCAGCAATTCCAGAAAGAATTGCCCGCCTCAATTGCTTATGAAAAAAGCTTTAACAATGCGGAGAGCGTTCGTACGCGCCTGGGGCATTTCGGGATGGACTTTGTCATCGCCATTTTTTTGGTCCTGCTGACCCTGCTGCCTCTGGGACCACGTGCTTCCATCGTGGTAATGATCTCTATTCCGCTGTCGCTGGCCATCGGGCTGTTTTTGCTGGACCTTTTTCATATCACCATCAATCAGCTGAGTATCGTGGGCATGGTGGTGGCGCTGGGGCTGCTGGTGGATGACAGCATCGTAGTCGTGGAGAATATCGAACGCTATTTGCGTATGGGCTATGCGCGTAAGGAGGCC
>Ga0207671_10006570_pt1 | contig 10328 bp, 4 predicted proteins | sample KBSC24metaG_FD_184352 | JGI IMG/M metagenome (GOLD analysis project Ga0207671, IMG submission 184352) | Corn rhizosphere microbial communities from Kellogg Biological Station, Michigan, USA - KBS C2-4 metaG (SPAdes) (version 2) | ecosystem: Host-associated > Plants > Roots > Rhizosphere > Soil... | reverse complement strand
TAGAAGTGGCAGTACTGGTTCCTTTTATCTTCACAGTGGCGCCGGCAACAGGGACCTGTTTCTCATCCGTGACCTTTCCTGTGATCGTGTGTTCCTGTGAAAATGCTATGTTACAGCATAGCAAAATAGAGGCAAAAAGCAGCAGTTTTAGATGCGTCATAAGCAATTTAATTTTAGTAGACCTAGTAAGTCTAGTGCTCATGCCGTCACTACTGTAATGAAGATTTTATATATATTATTTAATATTCTCTATAATGTGTTATAATTTAATTATTTATATAAACTTTAACCAATCCATCATTAACCCCGATAATAAGAGAATGACCGATACAGGTTGCCGACCGGAGGTCTCCCCTGATCTTCAATCCACTGGTAGTCTGAGGTACGTAATTGAAATGTCCCTTCCCATCCCCGGCAAGCACAATACCATGATTGGCATCCAATTGCCCGATACGTAGCTTATTATATTTATTATTTCCCAGGAGCAGGATATCCTTATGTCCGTCGTGGTTGAAATCCTCCAGGCAGGAGACGAACACGGGTGCATACTGGGCTTCCACAGGCAACTGATGAATAGCAAAACCATTACCGGTATTTTCCAGGTATACCGTTCTCAATTCCGTCACGCTCATGGCGGGAACTTCCTGCAGACGCTTATCCCTGTACAAGTCGTTAATGTCAGCTTTTGCAAAGCTGGCATGGTTATAATAATTTTTTCGCAGCATCGGCACTTGCCTGATCACATCGTCCTGGCCCGCAAAAGGGTATGCTATCCCTTCCTCATAGGTCGAAATAAAGGGGTCTATTATCCCATTGTTGTCCACATCCGAAAAATGTATTTCCATAGGCTCGCTGCCGGATACTTTCAACGGTGAGTTCAACCCCAGGTTTCCTGCAACGATATCCTCATCTCCATCCCCATCCATATCGGCTGCGGCAAGACTAAACCACCAGCCGGAAGGAAGGACCTCCCCTATCTTACCTGTTGCATCCTCCAGGCTCGTCCCATGATTCAGATATATCTTCACCGGCATCCATTCACCTGCTACGATCAGGTCCTTTTTGCCATCCTTGTTCACATCCACCCACACCGCGGCATGGACAATACCTTCCTGCCGCATCAATGAAGGGCATACCTCCTCCGTCTTATCCGAAAAATTCCCCTTCCCGTCCCCCATCAATATCCTGGATGGCGTGGACAAAGGGTAGTTGCCTGGTTCGACGCTGCCGCCGACAAAAATATCCGCATGCCCGTCACCGTTGATATCACAGACGGCTATACAGCTTTTGTTATGGTGGAACGCCGGAAGCGCATCCTTCTTTTCCTGGAACCCCTTGCTCCCGTTATTGATATACAGGCGATCCTGGAAGCAGGGATTATCCTTATCGAATTCATATCCGCCGCTGACTACATACAGATCGGGATCACCGTCCCCGTCGGCATCGAAGAACGCCGCGGCGACATCCTTGCAGCTCGCATTGCTGGTAAAAAGTCCTTCGGGAAGCGCCTTGTATCCGCCACTCTTTTCCGCAATAAATATTTTCCCCGGATGCCCTTTCGATCCCCCGATAAAAAGATCCGTCAGGCCGTCTCCGTTGACATCCGCACTGGCCATGCAGGGCCCATCATGTGAATAGGAATGCGGCATCAGGTTCTGGGTAAGGAAATCATCGGTAAAAGTCTCCTCATGACTATAGGGAATGGGCTGTTCCGCTTCCGCGAACAAAGGCCGTGACGGATGGGTCAGCTGCCCATAATCGAATTTTCCGCCGGCTGCGGCCTGATCCAGGACAAGGGTTTGATCCGCCTTGACCCCAATGAGCAGCTCGTTCCTGTCATCCGGCCAGATGACGCGGACAGAGTCCACCATCTTTTCATCTCCCAGTCCCACCGAGATGACGGGGTCCACACAGGATTGGAACCCTCTTGTCAACAGCTGCTCCTGGTAGATCGTCCGGCCTTTTTCATAGACAAAGACCTTGGCGCCGATGCCCATGGGATTCCCCTTGGCCCCTTTAAAAGCGAATTTAATAAAATGGCGTCCCGGGTACATCTTTTCCGCATTGTTCCGGTAAATAGACGCCTCTACGTCGATGTTATTGGTAACAAGGTCCAGGTCACCGTCGTTGTCCAGGTCTGCATAGACAGCGCCATTCGAGATGAGCGTTTCACCCAGACCGCTGGCTTCCGCCACATTCTCAAACCTGTCATCGCCCTTGTTCTGAAATAAATAATGCGGCCCCACTTCCCCGGGGATATGGGTGAGGTATTCCTGAAAGCTGATGGGTGCGCTCCCCGTCCGCATAGCCTGCGCATGCTCCTGGGCAAACTGGAGGAAGTCCAGGTTGGTAATGTCCCGTTTGACGCCATTGGTGATATAGATATCTTTCCTGCCGTCCAGGTCATAGTCGGCAAACAGCACCGCCCAGCTCCAGTCGGTGGCATCGATGCCGGCCAGCTGTGCTATCTCCGAAAAGGTCCCATCGCCATTATTCTTTTGCAGCTGGTTGCGCATGTAGAAGGGAAAAAATCCGTAAGACAGGAGCTGCCGGTATTTGTCAAACCTGTCGGCCGAACTATGCATTTTAAGGTCGGAATGTTTTCCCGGCAGCATGTCCAGCGTGCAGATATCGGGCAGCCCGTCATTGTTATAGTCCGCTATGTCACACCCCATGGAATACAATGCCACGTGGTCCAGCCTGTCACGTACCTGTTCGCTGAACGTACCGTCCCTGTTATTGATATACAGGTAATCTTCTTCATTGTAGTCGTTGGAAATATAGATATCCGGCCAACCGTCCATATTGATGTCCGCCGTCACCACCCCCAGGCTGAAAGTGAGCGGATTGCTGTTGATGCCTGCCTGGTGGCTTATGTCGGTGAAATGTCCGCTGTCATTTCGATAGAGCTTGTTCTCGAACTGTGGGTCGGCAGCCTGTTTTTTCAAACTGCCGTAATTCAAATTTACACCCCTGGCATATTCAGGCTTGGACTGCTTTATCAGGAAAAGGTCCAGGTCGCCGTCCTTGTCAAAATCAAAGAAAGACGCCTGCGTAGAATACCCCGAATCATTTAATCCATATCTGGCCGCACTTTCCGTAAATGTCAGGTCATGATTGTTGATAAAAAGCAGGTTGGTCCTGTCTGCACCATTTTCCAGGGCCGACCGGCAGATGTAAATATCCGGCCAGCCGTCTTCGTTGACATCCGCCACCGTTACCCCCGTGCTCCATCCATCGAAACGTGCGATACCCGACCTGGCAGTTATGTCCTCAAACTGGAAACCGCCCTTGTTGATATAGAGCCTGTTCTTTACCATGCTGCCCGTAAATACCAGGTCCGGAAGACCGTCCTTGTTAAAATCCCCCACGGCCACCCCTCCGCCGTTGTAATAGTAGGGGAAGTTCAGACAGCTGAAACGTTCATTATTGTCCAGGATCGTATTCCTGAAGTTCACATGGGTACTCTCCGGGTCGAGCTTTGTAAATAAGGTCTCCTTCCTGTCACAGGACTGAAGAAAGACTATTCCCGCCAATAGACATACGAGCCTGCATTTCATAAGCTCTAAAAAAGGCCCTATCCCTTAAAAAGGGATAGGGCTGAATATTTAAAAATTCGACGTATTGCCTGCCGGGTCCCACCAAACATGGGTGCCGCCGACATCCGGACCACCCAACGCGGTGATGGCGGTTTTCACACCGGGTGCATTATTCTGGTATTCCCCAAGAGCAAACTTGAATATCCTTCGTGCGCCGTCTGCCGTACTGATGGTCCCGCCGCTATAATTCAGATAGTTCGGGAATACTTTGGGATATCCCGTCCTTCTCCATTCCGACCACGCTTCTTTCCCATTGGGGAACAGGGCGATCCATTTCTGCGTCATGATCTGCTGCAGCTGGTGCTCCAGGGAAGCCGTGGGATCGTATTTCACCGGAACAAGATTCACCGCTGCAATATTATGCGCCGCTTTTTTCGGGTCGACATAATTCACGGGCATCGTGGTCCCTGCAATATAGGTATTATAGCTGGTGGCATCGATGCCATACAGATCGAAATGAGCTTTAATGCCGGCTTCGTAATACTCCTGAGCTGTCTTGGTATAGGCGCCTGTCCCCCATCCGCGGAGCGCCACTTCTGCCAGCGCCTCATTTACTTCTGCCGCGGTAATGACGTTCAGGTCACCCGGCCAGGAGGACGGGTTTTGGCCCCATAGGGAATTGTTCGCTGCGGAATATCCTACATAGTCACCCTTTGCGCTGATATCTGCCCCTTCCCGGATACCTTTCCTGATTGCGCCTACCGTTGCGTCGGTGGCCTTGTCAAAGAACAAAGCCAGGCGCGGGTCGTTATATCCCGTTAAAATAGTTTCAAAATCAGCGCCGAGCCTTTCGTCCGTCCAGTCCCGGGACACCTGTACGAATCCACCGCCAAGCGCACTGTTAAAGAAAACGTGCATATTGTCGGCATTATCCGTAATAACGCCCGCCGGATCGTTCAGCGCCTTTTGTACCTGCGTCTTGGCCGTGGCCGGATCGATCCTCGTCAACCGCAAGCCTAATCTAAGCCTGAGGGAATTAGCCGCCCTCATCCATTTGGTATAGTCTCCGCTGTATATCATATCCAGGGGACCGAATAAGGAAGTAGTACCTGCCAGAGCCGTTAAGCCGGTCACGGCCGTATCAAGGTCCGCAAAAAACTCATCGTACACATCCTTTTGAGAATCATAATTGAAACTTACCAGGTCTGCGTTGGGTACCCCAAACTTGGAATAAATAATAGGTCCCCAGCCATCGGCAACAGGATGCATGCCGGCAACCCGGATGATCTTTGCAATGGCGAATTGCGCCTGCAATGCAGGTGTAGTCGGCGTTACATCCCGGGAATTTTGCATAATAAAATGCGTCTGCTTCATCACATTGTCATAAGCATTTCCCCAGAGGCCGTCCTGCCAGCCATCCTGGTTATAGAACGTGCAGGGATATTGATTACCCCTAAAACCGGAAGGAGGATAAACATAGCCGACAAAATTATCTCCATAAAAATTATCCAATTGGGTCAGCCAGGGGCCATTCTCTACCAGGTTCTGCTGGGCAACGGTAAAAAAGGCGCTGACATTTGCATTATTCGCCGTCAAAGCTTCATTGGTCAACTGGTAAGGATCGGTATTTATACTATTAAAGCTTTTTGTGCACCCAAACTGGACGATCGCAAAAGCGGTTATCAAAATCAATAAAAAATTATTTTTCATGTCCTCTTTTTTTAACATTAATTAAATACAGGTATCATTTAATTAAAACGAAACTTTAAGCGAGGCTCCAAAACTCCTGGTAGCAGGGGCTGTCATGGCATTATATCCCTGGTTGCCATTGGTAGTACCAACTGCTATGTCCGGGTCAAAGGCGGCCTTTTTGTAGAAGAAAAACAGGTTTCTTGCATTCAGTCCAACAGATACTGCTTTAATGATGTTATTGGTTTTCGCTGCGATCGATCCTGGCAGCATATAGGCTACCGACAGTTCCCTTAACCTGAAATTTGTTGCGCTGGTCATATAATATTCCGCTATACCCCCCCTGCCGGCGACCCTGCTATAAAATGTTGCCGGGTCAATGGAAGTTGCAGTTGTACCATCTATGTACTTGGCTTTAAAAGGCAGGAAAGTGCTGGCATGATCCCTTGCATCGGCAGATGCCTTGGATACGCCATACTCGTCCAATATAGCCTGCGTTACGTCCATGGCCACACCTCCTATTCTTCCATCGATCAGGAAACTGACGGAAAGCCTGTTCTTGAACGTGAAGGTATTCCTGAACCCGATCAGGGACTTTGGAATTGCCGTACCCAGCCCGGTGGTGTCCTTATCATATGTATTGTACAAAGGCTTTCCCCGGTCCGCGCCGGTGGTATCCAGCAATATGAGTCCATCCTTCGGGTCACGCTGGAATTTCTTTCCAAAGAAAGTGGGATAAGGCAGCCCCTGCTTGATGCCGAAATAAGTCATATTGCCGTTATCGGCCCCGTCAATGGCATGCACTAAATTATCATACCCGTTATAATCTTTTACGATATTCTTATTTATATACAGCGTTGCGTAGATATCCCATTTGAAATCCCTGCTTTTTACGGGCGTTGAACCGACGCTCAATTCTATCCCGCTGTTTTGAATATTCCCTGCATTGATCAACCAGTATTTAGCCAGGTTAGCTCCGGCCGCCTTTGTTTTTACCAACTGGTCTTTGGTATTGGTTTTAAACCAGGTGAAATCAACATACAGCAGATCGTCCAGTATCCTCAATTCCGTCCCAAATTCCAGGGAATGCGTTTTCTCGGGTTTTAAAGCAGTGTGCGGGTAAGGCTGTATTGCTTCATCCGCAGATACCCCGTTCTGATTATAAGTGGAATGGTAAAAGAACAAAGTTTGATAAGGAGGAATATCCTTACCCACTATCGCATAAGACGCCCTAAGCTTCCAAAATGAAATAAAGTCGGGCAATTTTACCATTTCGCTTACAATCCCCGACAACCCTATTGATGGATAAAAATACCCTTTGGTCGGATAAGCGTTAAAAGGTTGAGCCAATGTAGATGACCAGTCATTTCTCGCCGTTGCATCCAAAAATAAAAGATCTTTATAAGAGAGGTTCAGCCCTCCAAAAACAGATTCTACTTTTTTGCGATCCCGATGCTCTTCCGTTGTTAGATTTGCATACTTGATGTTGTAGATGGTAAACACATTGGCAAGGGATAAGGGGCCTTCAAAATGCTGCCAGTAATTGTTCTGAGAAGAGAGAGCCGTACCGGCAATAGCACCAATGCCGAAATCTTTTACTTTCTTATTAAAGGAAAGGATGGCATCCGCATAAACGTTCTGGAAATCGTATTTATATAATTTATACTTGCCTAGCGGATCGGCCAAAACCGTCTGCGTTCCTGAGGACATTTTGCTTTCCATAGTGCGGTAATCCTTATCCACATTACCCCTCACCTGCAGGTTCAGCCAATCTGTAAATTGATACTTTAAGAGAACAGATGCATAAATTTTGTCGGTCTTTTGCGTAAATACATCCCTGTTCAGGATCCAGAACGGATTTTGCTGGTTGTCGTCACCACCTCCGCCGGTGGGGTTAGCGATCCAATCGATGTTCCACCAGTTCTGCAAGCTATAGTTCTTAACTGGATTGAACACTTCATATTTGTTTTTGTACTGGCTGAAGTCCAATCCCCTGGGAAACAGGTACAGGCCCGTCAGCGGGTTGTTGTACAGGCCCGGAGACAGCGGATTCTTATAATGTTGTTCCGTAAACAGCACATTCGCATCAGCCGTGAGCTTGCCATTAAAATAGCTATTGCTCTGCCTGAAGTTTACGGTGTTCTTATTGTAATCGCTGTTGGGAAAAATGTTATTGGCATTAGTATTGGAATAGGACATATAGGTATTGTTGTCCTTACCACCGCCTTTAAGGGAAACACTGTTTGTAAATGTATTGCCCGTGACGAAGAAATCATTCAATATATTTTTATAGCTTCCCTTCGTCGTGCTCCAGCTATAGTTAGTACCTGCAGCTGTCTGGCCATACGAATACTGCAGCTTGGGACCATATGCCTGCTTGTCCATATTATAGTTCCCGGAATACTCTACAGTAGTGGCGCCGGCTCTCCCTTTTTTGGTGGAAATAAGCACCACCCCATTTTGTCCTGCGGAACCATACAGGGCCGATGCACCCGCACCTTTCAGAACAGTCACGCTTTCGATGTCTTCAGGGTTCAGCTGGGAGAGATTATCGCCGGCATCCGGAAGCGCCGCCCCGTTATAAATGCCTGCCGGCTGGCTCGGGGTGTTGTTCTGGAACGGTATACCATCGATCACATATAAGGGCTGGTTGTTCCCAAAAGATTTACTACCACGTATCGCTACATTCACCGAGCTGCCTGCCCCGGCCGAGCCCCTGAAAACATTCAGGCCGGAAACTTTTCCCTGCAATGCGTTCATAATATTCGTTTCGGGAACGGCAGTAAGGGCCTCACCCTTTACTGCCTCGGTGGAATAAGTCAGGGATTTAGCCTTTCGCTGGATGCCCAAAGCAGTAACGACCACTTCATTCAATGCGGCGGCGGCCTTCATCTGCACGGAGATGGACGTTTGACCACTCAGTTTTATCTCCTGTTTTTCAAATCCCACGCTGGTGATGATCAGGGTGGCATTATTGCTGATGCCATTTAATTCAAATTCCCCGTTATCGCTGGTGATGGTCACCTTGTTGGAGCCCTTCACCTGGACCGTAGCCGCCACCACCGGCTCGCCTTTTTCATTGGTGACCCTGCCCTTGATATCCATGGGCGGCGGTAATTGAATTTCACCGTTTGAGGTTGATTGCTTGCGGCTGATCACGATCGTCTTGCCGACGATCTCATAGCTGAGCGGCTGATCTTTTAAACAGGTGGCCATAATGGACTCGAGGGTAGCGCCCCGCAGATGGATAGTCACCTTCTTCGCATCCTTTATCAGTCCATAGTCACAGAATACAATGTATCCCGTCTGTTTGTTGATGGCGGAAAACACCGTTTCCAGCGATACATTCTTGCCTGAAAAAGTAATACTTTGGGAGAATCCCCTGGCGCTGACCTGCAGACAGGTCGCTAGTAAAATGATAGCAGTCACTTTCATGACAAGCAGTGTTGTGGTAAAAAACCCCCGCTTAGAAAGCACGGGTTTACAAATAGCAGTTAAATGCATACTTTTGCAATGTTTGGGTTAAACAATAAGCAGTCCTACAAGACTTGGGTTACCCAAACTTTCAGCCGTCCCGAGTGCCATCGGGGCGGTTTCCTTTTTGAGCACCCACTATTTTTATATATGGTTTATATATGTATTTACATTTTTACGATCACTTTTTTGCCTTCGATGGAGAATTGAACACCGCTTTTTTCCAGTATCGTGAATACAGCCGATAAAGGAAGATCCCTTTGCATACCTCCCCAAAACACCCGGCCATCGTCTTTTCCCACATAGCTGACGTCCACATCATACCACCTGGACAGCTGCCTCATCACTGTTTGTATATTTTCCTTATTGAAGTTAAAATAGCCCTCCTTCCAGGCCACTGCTGCCGCCACATCCGCATCGGCGATTACCCGTATCCCCTGCTCCTCCAGCGATGATTGAGCCTGCTGGCCGGGCTCCAGTATATTTTCAGCCTTCCCGCTCCTCACTTTTACGGCGCCATCTACCAGGGTAGTGCGGATCACCGACTCGTCACTATACGCCATCACGTTAAAGCTGGTGCCCAATACCTCCACTTCCTGTACATTACCCTTTGCGCCGGAAGGACCGATCGTAACCTTAAAAGGCTTTTCAGCATCCCTGGCTATCTCAAAATAAGCCTCCCCTGTGAGCTCTACATTGCGTTGCTTTCCTGTAAAACCGGTAGGAAAGCGCAGAGAAGAAGATGCATTCAGCCAAACTTTACTGCCATCCGGCAATACCACCTGGTACTGTCCGCCCTTGGGCGTAGAAATGATATTGAATAAGGGCAAGGCATCCCTGGATACAGAATGATTCTTTTCATATGCCAGCACTCCGTTGGCAATCTTTACCACTCTCATATTGGCCTGGACTCCCAATGAACCGTTTTGTGCACTGTCCAGGGTCACCTGTGTACCGTTTGCCAATGTCAGCACCGCATGGTTACCACCCGGAAGTATCTCATGCGGACGAGACGCTGCCTTTACTGCAACGGGCACGCTGGAGGAAGCCCGGCTCCTGGTGGAAATGGAATACCAAAACCAGGTTCCGCAAACAATGATGATGATCGTCGATGCAGCAGCCATATACCAGCGCCATCGCGGCATATATGCGCCGGCCGTTTTTTCTTCGTTCATATCTTCTGTCTGCTGCATCATGGTGCGAAACCGCAGATCCCAGTCCACCTCTCCGGCAGAAGCTTTTTTATCCGCGCTATCCCAGTGATACTGCAGCACTCCTGCCAGGTCCTTGTTGTGAGGATCCCTTTTTACCAGCGACAACAATTCATCCAATTCTTCCCTGGAACAAGTCCCGGCAAGATATCTTCCCACCAGGTATTGCCACCTGTCTGTTGCTCCTCTCTTGTTTGCCATATTAAATAACGAATAAGATCTCTTACTGATAAGACGATAAAAAAGAGGGCAACAACTAACCTGGGTTAACTTTTTTTTAACTTTTTTAAATGCGGGATAAGACTAGAATGACCATGGCGAGGTCCATATGACTGATGAGATATGTGCGTATAAAGCGCTGTGATTCAACGATATGATTACTTACAGTAGATTTGGACAGATGGAGTTTCCGGGC
>Ga0207671_10006566_pt1 | contig 10330 bp, 6 predicted proteins | sample KBSC24metaG_FD_184352 | JGI IMG/M metagenome (GOLD analysis project Ga0207671, IMG submission 184352) | Corn rhizosphere microbial communities from Kellogg Biological Station, Michigan, USA - KBS C2-4 metaG (SPAdes) (version 2) | ecosystem: Host-associated > Plants > Roots > Rhizosphere > Soil... | reverse complement strand
TGGTGGTTTCAGCAAAAACAACGTATTTATGAATTTGCTGGCGGCGGAGTTTAACAACCTCGAGGTTTTTGCTGCCTCCATGGCGCAGGCTTCTGCAGTTGGCGCTGCGTTAACCGTTCACTCCGCATGGAACAGCAAAGCGGTGCCTAATGATATTATACAGTTGAAGTATTTTTCGGCGGGGAGAGCGGAGCCGTGATTTGCTACGAAAAGCAACATCATTGGGTGTCATGCTGGGGTGCTCGAAGCATGAGCGCGATGGCCTACGTATCATGCTTAGCGTGCGGGGAACGGCCCTGCGCCGGTCGCCCTTCGACAAGCTCAGGGTGACACCCAACGCGCTTCGATATACTCTTACATCTTATGCCCCATTCACCGCTTTCAATACATTAATATCCTTCCCCTCCAGCATCTGCTGATAATTTTGCAGCTCAAACTTTTTACCGACCAAATCTTTAAACTCCGGCGATAACAGCATATTCAGCTCAGTTTGGCGGTGCTTGCTGGTGAGCGGGGCACCGTCTTTGTCGTTCATCATTTTGCTGTTCATATCAACCAGGGCGTCCATTTCGGGGCTTGGGGTGGCTGTATGTATCACCACCAGGTTTGGGCAGCCGGAGTTGAGCTTATTAGTTACATAATTTAAAAATGCAGACTTTTTTGTGGCGATAGGCTCTCCCCACATCTCCATATAGGTTTCGCCAAAGTACGAGGTGCTGCTAAGCGGGGATATTGCCAGTTTATATTTATGAGCAAGTTTTTCGGTTAGTGCCCTGAGTTCTGGTGTTGACAGGGCGATACCCATGTGCGGGTCGATATAGGTTATTTTTAAGCCGGAATGTATCGCGCGTTCAATTTGCGCGGATAGTTCAGTTTCTACCTCATCAATTTTATAATGACTTCGCTCGAATGCGCGTGTTGATTGCGGGAAGTAGCCAACAGTATCAACCAAACTTGGTACAGCTGTGCGGCCGGTTACAGGTCCCCAGCGGTAGTTTTTCCATTCCGAAGTAAGGGTGAGGTGTACACCGACGGTAACCTGCGGGTTCTTTTTCAAAATCTCAACCGCTTCCTGGTACCATGGGCAGGCGAACTGCACCGATGCCGAAATAGGCATACCCGTTTCGCACATCTTTTGCAGCGCCATGTTTACAGAATGGTTCATGCCGATATCATCCAGGCGAATGAGTAGCTTAGGCAGCTTAGTTTGGGCGGATACGGATGATATTTGGGTGAGTAATAAAACAGCGAAAATGCAGGTGAGAATGCGTTTCATAAAATTAGCAGTTGGTAAGGCCAAGTTAAGTTTTTTGTAGGAGAATGAAATGTAACAAGTTTGGACCAGGATGCGTAGGATTAAAGGACGCCTGTCACTTTAATAAGCAAGACGGTCAGATTTGTCAACTTTTAAAAAGTTGACAAATCTTATCATCCTCTAATTCTATGAATCTTAGTTCAGACGCTTATATATATCCAACTGCGCCCGCACCGCCGGCTCACCTGTCGCCACCTGAACATTCCGCAGGTTTTCATCCAATGTAACCGCCTGCACATTATCGGCCAATTGGATATCGATGATGTCCATAATTTCTTGTTTTACGGCCTCATCATAAACCGGGTAGCAAACCTCAATGCGATGGTAGATATTACGGTTCATCCAGTCGGACGAGCCGAGGAAAACTTCGGGATTGCCATTATTGTTAAAGATGAAAACACGGCCATGCTCTAAATAGCGGTCAACGATTCTGCGGATGGTGATATTTTCACTCATTCCCTTTACTCCCGGAATAAGGCAGCAAATACTGCGCACAATCATATCTATTTTCACCCCGGCCTGCGAGGCTTCGTACAGTTTGCTTATCAGCACACGCTCTTCCAGGTTATTTAGTTTTATAATGATTCGGGCCGGCTTGCCTTTTTGGGCATTCTCTATTTCCCTATCGATAAGTTCAATAAACTTCGACTGTAAATTAAACTGCGCTACCAGCAAATGCTTAAACTCCAGTTGTCTTTTTTCTGATGGTTTTTCGCGTTTGCTAAGGAACATGAACACTAATTCCATTTCGCGCAGCAGGTCGCGATTGGCGGTGAATAAGATGTGGTCGGTGTAGAATTTGGCTGTTGCTTCGTTGAAGTTTCCCGTCGCCAGCAGCCCGGAATAAACAATCCGGTTATTCTCCCTGGTTTTTACGATGGCTATTTTGGCGTGTACCTTTAGCTGCGTAACGCTGTATACTATCTTCACGCCAGCCGCCTTCATTTTTTTAGCCCATTTCAGGTTGTTGGCTTCATCAAAGCGGGCTTTCAGCTCAACCATTACCTGCACATATTTGCCATTTTGGGCTGCGCTTATCAGGGCATTTACAATGCGCGAATTACTGGCGACGCGATACAGCGTAATATAAATTTCTTCGACGTCCGGGTTTATCGCAGCCTCGTTAAAAAACCGCAATACCGATTGGTAGCTTTGGTAAGGCGTATGGATTATCATATCGCGTCCCGTCCCAAAAAAAGACTTGCGGGTTAGCGGCTTCCAGTCGTCATATTGCAGGCGTGCATCCTTTATGGGTAGCGAAAAGAAATCTTTTAAGTTGTGATACCGGCCGCCTTGCGTAGCGCTGGCAGCTTGCAGGCTAAGCTCCTGGGTAATCAGCTGCAATACGCGTAAAGGAATTCCTGCATCATGCAAAAAGCGGGTTGCCAGGCCAAAGTCGCGTTTTTTTAGCTGCGTCTCTATTTCGTCGGATAAGTCGCCTGAATATTCGTCGGACAAATCGAGCTCCGCATCGCGGGTTATTTTTATGCTGTAACAACCTTTTACTTCTGAAGCACTGAAAACCTTATCAAGGTTAGCCCTGATGATATCATCCAAAAAAGCGATGTAAGTCCTCCCGCCGTCTTTTACATTAAAAAAGCGCGGCAGTTCATCCGATGGAATATTAAGCAGCGCAACCTGCGACTTGCCATTTCCATCAACAAAATCCACTGAAAAATATAACTTGTTATTTTCCGGAAAAAAGAAATGCTCGCCATCCAGCATAACCGGCTGCATGAATGCCAACACCTCCGAAAGAAAATAGCCCTCCGCCGCTTTTATGACTACATCCGGAAGGGACTGATTGTAAAGCAGCCAGATATTTTCATGCTCAAGGGCTGGCAGTAATTGCTCCTTTAATATCTGCCCGAAACGTTCCTGCTGGGCATATATCATATTTTTGGCCGCGGCTAAAATGTCACTACGCTCATCCGAATCGATATCATTATTATCCTTCTCGCCGATCTTTTGCAGCGCGCGCAGCACGGGCATGCGCACGCGGTAAAATTCATCGAGATTTGACGAAAATATGCTGAGAAACCTGATGCGCTCCAAAAGCGGCGCGTTCGTATTCGCCGCCTCCTCCATTACACGTTCGTTAAAAGTCAGCCAACTCAGATCGCGGTTAAAAAAACGCCGTTGTTCCATTTAGTTAGCGGGAGTGGTTGGTAATTTACCGAAGAATGCTGCAGCTATAACAAAAGCGATAACCGCGACGATTAAGCCAAACATGAAGATGTTATAAGCTATACGGAGCAGCCTGTATTTACGGCCCAACACAACACCTTGTGCGTAAACATCGCGTATCAGACTACCATACAAAAAGTCCTTATCAAGCATCATTTTTTGCATGCCGTAGTTGTAGTCGTCAAGGGTTGATTTATAAAAATTACCAAAAAACAGCAGGTTGACTTTTTTTGCATCGACATCTTCCCTGGTAAAATTCCCCGGGGGAATAGACGGCCTGGTGGAAAGAATGGAAAACGTCATGGCCAGCAAACTTACCGCAAGCAAAATAAAAGTAGGCCAAACCAGGTAACCATACTCGCTTAAACGGCGCAGCAACAAACTCAGCACTGCCGACAGGATAATAGAGTTAACAGTAATCATGATATGCGCCTTATTATCAGCCATATCACTGAGGCGCTGGTGATTACTCGAGCTAATCCTGAACATGGTCTCGATACCCTTTTCAGGCTTATCTTTTTCTTTTTTCTTTTTATCCGACTTTGATTCCTCTGCTTCCGGCAAATGATGGTCTTCTACCACCGTAGCGTCGAATTTCATATCGGCGGCGGTTGATTGCGTTGATACTTTTTCCTCCTTTTTTCTAGTTTTCTCTGCCGCTTTCTCTTCCTTTGCCAATCTCTTTTTTAAATATTCTATGTTTTGCTGCTTGCCATCGTTCAGCAGCAGGCGGCAAAAATCGGTATGATAGGTATGGCTTTCAACAAAGGCTATTGATTTCTCAAGCCAGTGTTCTTTGCTGATATCGGCATTATGTAGTAGACGCACTTCCTTTAAAAGCAGCTTATCTTTCTCTTTAAAGGCTTCTGTACCCAAATGAAACAGATCAGCGTCACAAATAATTTGCTCAAGTAGTGTATCAGGCTTTTGAGGCATTTTAGTCGCAAGGATACAATTCCTTATCAAATCCAGGTGCTTCTTGTCCACATGCTTTTCGCCGAAAAACTCCAGAGCTAGTTCGGCTCCTTTTTCTTCGTGTACTGCAACATCCACCATATAACCAAGGTCATGAAACCAGGCGGCGGCCATCACTACAAAAAAATCGTCGTCGGCAAGCTGGTAATGATTAGCAATTTTTGTGGCCGCAGCCACCACATCTTCAGTATGGTCGCGGTTATGATACAACAGGTTTGATGTATCGTGGTTTTTATAAAAGGTTAATATATAATCCTGTCCCTGCTCCAGTAGATGCTGATAATTCATAGTTGTGGTAAAAGATTAACGCAAATTAGCTTATTTTGTGGTTTATTTATACAGCTTAACTTGCTTTGCAACTGTAAAAATAAGCAATACATCTGCAAAAACATGCCAAACCCTATTATTGATGCTGATTAAAATTAATAAAAACTTTACACTGACAATGATCGCGCGGCTGTTGATAACCGTATTTTCCCTGAACCGGGTAATGCTGGATAAACTGGTACCGGAACTTTGTTGGACGTTGGTTCGGCAGCATAGCTCGTCTTTAAAAAAAAATAAAACTAACCGGCTGTGTGTTAGGTTATTTTAAACAAAACGTATATTTATTGTAATATTAGCTTCATCCACGCGTCAACTATATTACGTAAGTACTTAAAAAGCAAATATTTGGTAAATTTGCATTGATAAATATCGATATGCTGTTTCCGCAATTTTCAGATAATCCATTCCAGATAGACCTCTGTTTTCACAAAATAATAGAGCGGCTGGAGGATATTGCGGCAAAAAATGCCGGCGCCGACAGCGAAAAGGCCAAACAACTGCTTGAGGAAATTAAGCCCTTCCCCGAACTAAGAGCGGGAATTAAAAGTATTTCGCAAATAAACGACAACGAAGCGGTAATTTCCGATTTGCTTGCTGATGTATTCCCGGCAGCTTTAACGCTAAACGAGATAAAAGCGGTGAGCATCCCTTACCTTGGTCTTACCTTTAACTACACGCAGCGGTTTAAAAATATTTTGAAGGCGGCGGGGACATCCTTTGAGTTTAACATCCGGGATTTTGATGAACACCAGTTTTATGTGATGAGCTGCAGCATTATCCTGAACGTTTTCTATGGCACTCACCTTGATTTTGGCAAACCATTATTTTACGATATTCCGGATTCGAACGGTATAGTGCGGCATTACCGCATTTTATACAATGCCGATTTTTTAGAGATATTGCCAACTGAAAAGTCGAAAATGCTTACCCAGGACGACATCGACCTACTGATGGATAATTACGATGACCTGGCGCTATGGAAAGAAAAATTCCCGCCCAATAGCTGGCTATTGAAAGGCTTCGGCATCATGACGCTGATTGACTCGACTGTAGAAAATGCGGTATCGAGCCTGAAGAGTAACCTGTTGGGCAATGCGAACCAGTTAGAACTACAGCAAAACCTGGAAGTGATATTCCGGTCGATTTTTAAAATACCTGATTTGGAGATAGGCTTTACCGCGTTCGACCCTGAAAACGATAAGTTTACCAATATGTCATTCGGGCAAAAAATTAAAAGCTTTATTCTTGACAGCCGTATCGAGGGTGATTGCAAGCAGGAACTAAAGTCAGACTCATATCATAGCCTGCTCAAAAAGCGCAGTGCAATTATTGTTGCAAAAGTGTCTGAGTTCGCTGCTATAAACCCAGACAGTAAACTATTGAAGCATTTTGAAGCGAAAAATATCCAGAGTTTCATTTTGGCTCCGGTTGTTAAAAACGATACGCTCTTAGGGATACTTGAACTGGTATCATTTCACGAGCGCGAACTTAACAGCGTAAATGCCCGCAAGCTGGAAATTGTTATGCCGTTTATTGTGGATACCATCAGTCGTAAGGTAACCGAGCTGCAAAACCAGATACAGGCCGTAATTCAAAAAAATTATACGTCACTGCATCCCAGCGTAAACTGGCGGTTTAGGGATGAGGCACTAAAATATATTCACAACCGCAACGCGGGCAAGGAGTATAACCCGAAAGAAATAGTGTTTAACGATGTTTACCCACTTTACGGGCAGATTGACATTAAGGACTCCTCGATAACCCGGAATGACAGCGTTACCAAAGACTTAAGCACGCAGCTGGAAAAACTCATCGAACTGATGGAGCAGCTGCAGCAAAGCGACAGCGTAAAAAACGCCGAGCAAAAACTACTTGACCTGAAGGACTTTGTGGATGATTTGGTGAAAGGTGTTAAAGCTGATACCGAGCAGCATATTCAAACTTACCTGGAATTAAATATCCACCCATTATTGAGAGAGAGCAAGTATTTCGACAAAGATACCTGTGCGCTGGTGGATGATTATTTTAAGCATACCGATAAAATGACCGGCGATTTTTATACGCACCGGCATAATTACGAAACCACGCTGGCACTGATAAATGAAAAGTTGACCACTGTGCTGGATAATCGCCAGGCCGAAATACAGGCTTACCTGCCGCATTATTACGAGCGGTTTAAAACTGATGGCGTTGAGCATAACCTTTATATCGGAAATTCCATAACACCTCACCATGAGTTTGATGCGACCCACCTGGAGCGCCTGCGTTTCTGGCAACTGCTGGTATTGTGCGAAATGGAAATTGAGGAATACCGGCTTAAGAAAACGTTACCGAATAAATTGGGTGTTACCTCGCTGATATTGGTGTTCAGCACGCCCATTTCTATCCGTTTCCGCATGGATGAAAAGCATTTCGATATCGACGGCGCTTATAATATCCGTTACGAAGTCATCAAAAAGCGCATTGACAAAGCTTTTATAAAAGGCACCAAAGAACGCATTACCCAGCAAAATAAGATCACCATCATCTTCTCGAAAGTTGAAGAACGGCATGAGTATATGAAATACGTGCACCTGCTACAGGAGAACAGCATCCTTTGTTCGCAAATTGAAGAATTTGATGTAGAGGATTTGCAGGGCGTTTCCGGCTTAAAGGCATTGCGAATCGGCGTATTGCACAACCAAAACGAGCCCATTGAAAAGACTTTTGATTATGAGGGTTTGTACAAGCAGTTGAGCGAGGTTGGGGTTGAGGAATAAAGGTTATTGCTTACGCGGCCTCCTTACGCAGTACCGGAATCATTTCATTAGCGTCATAAGTCATTTTAATTACAATACCTTTTTTATTGATAACCCAATGAACCGGGTAGCCTGTTACATGTAAATCCTTTTCTATATACGATGTCTTAACAGGCACGATCGCGTACTTAAAGCCTACACGCTTTTCGAAAGCCTCCAACGCTTTTTTTGAATCCCAGGCTATGCTGACAAATACAATGTCTTTCCTGTTTTTGTATTGTTCGGTAAGCTTATTTAACTCAGGCATTTCGGCAACACAAGGCTTGCAACCTATAAACCAAGCTTTTAAAACCAAAATTTTTCCTTTAGTATTTTCCGGAGTATAGGTATTGCCATTTAAATCTACATAATGAAAAGCCGGAAATGGCTTACCTTCCATCTGGTAGCACCCATAAAAAGTGAGGCCTGTTTGCTTAACCATGCTTCTTACATCATCATCGGCGTTTTTGCCTAGCCTATAGAGCATGTAAGAAAGCTTATTGTTTTTCACGGTAAGCTGAAGCGGAAGATAATCGCCGGTGGCAACTGCCTTTAAAAGCTCGCCTTTGGTGATTGTATGCCCATTAACATCGTAAGCAGCAAAATCTTCTGAAAGATATAAATGGGCATTATAATAGTCCATAAACGCTGCCATGTTCTTTAACGCGGATTGAGGGGCAACTACCGGCTTACCCGGAGGCTGTGCGACGGTTGTGAATGGAAAAAGAAAACTGACACTAATTACTATGGCACAAAGGATAGCTTTCATCAGGATTTGGTTTATAATTCTAAAGATACGAATTATTTAAATCAAACTATGGAAATAGTTTGATAATTTACCCATGAGCTGAATCCGCACATCTACTTAAAACCTAAACCCTGCCGAGATATATGGGTAAGCGCCGTCTTTTGAAAAACCAACAACAGCCTGAACGAGTATCAATTGCGCCGGTATAAGGTAAAAGCCTCCGCCATAACCGTCATGCCATTGACTGGATGACTCGCCGGGTGTCCATACTCTGCCAACATCATTAAATGCTACTATACCGAGCGTTCCGGGAACGATGTATGATGTATAATCAAACAATTTCAGGCGCAGCTCCAGGTTATCGTAAGCAATGCTTTTACCGGTAAATCTGCCGATATAAAAACCTCGCAGGTTGCTGATACCGCCTAGCTGTAACTGCTGATAAAATGACGCGTTGCCGATAGTGGTACCGCCGCCAATACGATTGCTGATGATAAATATCGAGTCGCGGTCAGGATTTGCGAAAAAGGTAAAATCGGTTGTGACTTGTCCGTACGTATGCGAATCGGAGTTAAGACTCTTTAAGCCAGTTATGGTAGTATTCCATAAAACACCGTTATGTGGGATGATGCCTTTGCTCCGCGTATCCAACACAAGGCCTGCTACCAGGCCCGCGTTTGCCTGTGTGGCAAATACTTTCTGGTTCGGGTTAAGGGCATTATAATCATTTAAAAAACGGTTGTGGTTAGCATCCTCGTCGCCGTTGTAATATTGGGCGACTATGCCGCCGCTTACTGTCCAATCGTCATACACATGGCGGACACGTACATCCGCATTTAAAAAATTATAAACGTTGCGGTAATATTTGCGCTTGTACTGCCCTTCGTTTATATACTGGGTGTTATTACCCAGCCCGAAAAAATAGCTCTGATAGTTTGGCCCCTTGGATAAGATATTAATCACCAGGTCGCTTTTGCCAAATACTTGTTTAAACTCGCCCATATAATTCAGCAGCAGCGAATTCGCGCCAAAGCCGTAATTAACCAACAGGCTCTGCCTGAACGCATAAGGGTCTTTCCTGAAACCTTGCTTTTGATAGATGAAGTCGGTTATCAGCTGCAGGCCGTAATCGCTGTTGTAGCTACCTAGTACAAGGGGTTGAAGAAAATTATATTTAAAGTCTTTTTTATCAAATTTATTAACGCCAGTATCAGTCGATGTACGTAAATGTGCTTGTGAGCTTAGCGGCAGGTTATTCTTCTGGTCGGTGCGGTCGTAAATATAGCGGTTGTTTTTGCTGTCGATATCCTTGTCGAAAGCAAAAGTGTCCTCGTCATCCCCGCCAACCATGCGTACAGTTATTGATGAATGGCTATTGCCATGCACCAGGAATTTATCCTCGCCGCCGAGGCCGTACAGCCTGATTTCATTAGTTACATCGGGGTCGAAGGTACGCTGATAAAGTACCGCGTCGAGTTTCCCGCTCTTTTTTATCCTATTTACCTGTACAGTTATTTTCCCGTCGCTGGCATAAGTCAAATCAAATTGCTCGCTTTTGTCCGACTCCGGTATTTCTACAATCTGCGATATAAAGCGGTAATATTTCAGCGCCTGCTGCATTAAATTATTCCGCCGGCCTATCAGCTTTTGCGTAAGTTCGGGGCCGCACAAACGGTAAATATTCGGCGGCATTTTTTTCATGGCATCTGAAATAAGGCCATCAGTTAGCTTACCCTGTACATATTTAATTTGGTCTTCCCAGTCTTGCTTGCTCAATCCATTCAAAAAATAACGGTCAACGTTGCGGCCATTTAGATTCCAGCGATTGATGGAGCGGATATGATCCTGGAAACTTTGGAATTTCGACATCAGCAAATGCCGGGACACCAACCAGGGCAATACGCCCGATGTGCCATAAAAAACCTGGTCGCGGTCTCTGGGTACGGGTTCATAAACCGTTCCGCCATTTCCATCATCTTTTTTCTCCCAACGCCATTGGTC
>Ga0207671_10006565_pt1 | contig 10330 bp, 6 predicted proteins | sample KBSC24metaG_FD_184352 | JGI IMG/M metagenome (GOLD analysis project Ga0207671, IMG submission 184352) | Corn rhizosphere microbial communities from Kellogg Biological Station, Michigan, USA - KBS C2-4 metaG (SPAdes) (version 2) | ecosystem: Host-associated > Plants > Roots > Rhizosphere > Soil... | reverse complement strand
TTTGGTAATTGAGTCGATCACCGTACCCGATATCCGGCCCGTAGTAGTTGGCCCGCTCCCTCCCACACCAAACTGGGCTTTCGCCGAAAGTGCAAAACAAAAAAGTGCTATAAGTATGTAAAAACGTTTCATTTATAAGGATTTTCGTAATTGGAGGCGAAAATAGATTAAATGTTACACCCTCATCTTTTATTTTTTTAGGAAATTAGCAATTGTCATGTATATGTTACACTAAGAAGATATTAACTCTGTGTAAACTTGGAGAGTTTCTTTTACCCACCGCACGTCATTGCGAGGTACGAAGCAATCTCTACATAAGCTCGTCAAACATTATAAGTATAACCTTTTCTGTCTGCCCAGTACAGTATAGAGATTGCTTCGTCCCTCGCAATGACGCGTTTATAATTATTAGATTAAAAAGAAAACCCGTTTTTGCCTTCGGCAAAAACGGGTTAACAACAAATTTTATAACTCCCCCTTCAGGGGGCTGGGGGCTTAAACCACCATATTCACTATCCTGCCTTTTACCACAATCACTTTTTTAGGAGCTTTGCCGTCCAGGTAACGTTGTACATCGGCGTTGGCCAAAACAAATTCTTCAATAGCTTTAGGCTCCAGGCTTAAGGAGATATTGAGGTTCATTTTTGTTTTACCGTTGATAGAGATAGGGTAAGCGAACTCATCCTCCACCAGGTAGGCGCTGTTGAATTTTGGATACGGCGCGTACGACAAGCTACCGGCCGGGTTACCTAATAAGGTCCACAGTTCCTCACAAATGTGCGGAGCATATGACGATAATACGATCACCATATCCTGTAGGATGGCCCGGTTATTACATTTCAAATCGGTCAGCTCATTAACCGCGATCATAAAGCTGGAAACCGAGGTATTGAACGAGAAACGTTCCACATCTTCCTCTACCTTGCGAATGATCTTATGCAACGATTTCAGTTCGGCTTTGCTCGGCTCTGCATCAGATACGCTGAATTCCCAGGCTTCGTTATGGAACAAACGCCAGAATTTACGCAGGAATTTGAACACACCTTCGATACCATTGGTATTCCATGGTTTGCTCTGCTCCAAGGGCCCCAGGAACATTTCGTACATGCGCAAAGTATCGGCACCGTAACGGCTGATAATGTCATCCGGGTTCACCACGTTGAACTTAGATTTCGACATCTTTTCAACCTCAACGCCACAGATGTACTTGCCGTTTTCCAATATGAACTCGGCAGTTTCAAACTCCGGTCTGAACTTTTTGAATTTCTCCAGGTTCAGTACTTCATTCTCAACAATATTAACATCCACATGTAACGGTGATGTTTTGTACTCTTTGATCAAACCATGCGACACGAAAGTGTTGGTACCGCGGCCTTCCTCGTCAATTAAACGATAAACAAAATTACTGCGGCCTTGTATCATCCCCTGGTTGATGAGCTTTTTAAACGGCTCTTCTTCAACTACCAGGTCAAGATCTTTTAAAAATTTATTCCAGAAACGGCTGTATAACAAGTGTCCCGTAGCATGTTCGCTGCCGCCAATATATAAATCGACATCTTTCCAGTAAGCAATGGCTTCTTTGGAGGCAAACTCTTTATCGTTATGCGCATCCATATAGCGGTACCAGTACCAGCTGCTGCCAGCCCAGCCCGGCATGGTGCTTAGTTCGTATTCGCCTTCCGGGTGTTTCCATCCTTCTGCGCGACCCAATGGTGGTTCGCCGGTTTCGGTTGGCAGGTATTTATCAACCTCGGGTAGTAACAATGGCAAATGCTGCTCTTCAATTAAATGAGGCAAGCCATCTTTAAAGTAAACAGGCACCGGTTCGCCCCAGTAACGCTGACGGCCAAATATAGCATCGCGCATCCTGAAGTTCACTTTGGCTTTACCAGCACCAATGGCTTCCAACTTGGCTATTACCGCGGCAGTTGCTTCCTTGTAAGCAAGGCCGTTCATAAAGTCGGAATTGATATACTTCCCTTCTTTGGTCGGGTCGGCTTCCGTTTCAATATTTTGTATGTCGATAATAGGTACTATCGACAGGTTAAAATGCTTGGCAAACAAATAATCACGCTGATCACCCGATGGTACGGCCATTACGGCACCGGTACCATATCCCGCCAACACATAATCAGCTATCCAGATCGGGATCTTTTCTCCATTTAACGGATTTAGCACATGGCTGCCAGTAAAGGCGCCCGATACGGTTTTAGCATCAGCCATCCTGTCTAGTTCCGATTTCTTTTTGGTTTGGGCGATATAGGTGTCAATATCTGCCTTTTGCTCTGGTGTAGTCAAAGCAGACACCAGCTCATGCTCGGGCGCTATCACCAAAAAGGTAACCCCAAAAATGGTATCAACCCGGGTGGTGAAAACCTCTATATAGTCTTGAGTCTTGAGTTCTGAGTTCTGAGTTGCATTCTCAATCGGAAACTTTACGCTTGCTCCAGTGCTTTTGCCAATCCAGTTGCGCTGCATTTCTTTTAGGGGCTCGGGCCAGTCAATGGTGTCTAATCCCTGTAACAGGCGTTCGGCATAGGCGGTAATACGCATGCTCCACTGCATCATTTTCTTTTGCTCCACAGGGTAGCCACCACGCTCGCTAAAGCCGTCTTTTACCTCGTCATTAGCCAATACGGTACCTAAAGCGGGGCACCAGTTTACGGTGCTTTCACGCAGATAGGTTAATCGATATTTTAACAATTCGCTTTGCTGTTCGCGGTTGCCTAAGGCTTTCCACTCATCAGCAGTAAAACTCAACACTTCTTCGTCACATACGGCATTAATACCTACAGAGCCTTTTTGCTCAAAATGCTCCACCAGTTTGGCAATGGATTCGGCCTTGTCAGCATCCTTATTATACCAGGAGTTGAACAGTTGCATAAAGATCCACTGTGTCCATTTATAATAATCGGGCGAACTGGTACGTACTTCCCGGCTCCAATCAAACGAAAAACCGATCTGATCCAACTGGCGGCGATAGGTGGCAATATTATCAGCAGTAGTAATAGCAGGGTGCTGCCCGGTTTGTATGGCATACTGTTCGGCCGGTAAGCCAAAGCTGTCATAACCCATCGGGTGCAACACGTTAAAACCTTTTAAACGTTTATAGCGTGCAAAAATATCAGAGGCAATATAACCCAGCGGATGGCCCACATGCAACCCCGCACCCGATGGGTAAGGGAACATATCCAGCACATAATACTTAGGTTTGGCGCTTTTATCCTCAGCTTTAAAGGTTCCGTTCTGGGCCCAAAACTGCTGCCACTTTTGCTCTATATCTTTAAATTGATAGTCCATTTTATTGTTTACACGTATGAGGTTGCGAAATTAAGAAAATACCTATTAGTTTGGTAGTATATTGATGCTTTGTTTGTTATGTTCTGTGGATAATTCGATCCGGTCGGCAAATGTATACCCCATTTCCTCACAAATTAATTTGATTCTCCTTTTCCTTAATTCATTGATAATAAGTTAAATTTGCCAGGAACACCAAACCTTTATTATGAAACAGCACCCCAAACTCACCTTTTTACTACTTGCCTGCATAGCCATCGGCTACTCAGCTTGTATCAAATCAGCAAATAATAATAACAAAAGTAATCCCAGTACGGTAAGCACCAAAGTGGTAAGCAGCAATATCGCGATGAACCTTAAACAGATACTGTATGGCGAATATGGCTCGTTCAGTATTGCCGATGGTGCTAATATGCCCGATAATATGGATCAAAACCATAAAGGGCGGCTGAAAGTACAATCAACCCACAACCCGGACTGCGATTTTAAGATAGATACGGCTTTTCAGTTCTCGCTCGATCTGAGTGATACCGCCAAATTCAGTATCTGGAACAAAATCAAATATAACGTACAATGCACTGGCGGAACGCTTTCGGGCATCAGTGTGTACGATAGTTTATATGTTACGATCACTTCCAATGAATATATCGTACTGACTAAAAGCGGTGAAACACTCAGCATGAAGCTATTAACGCCAGGTGATAAAAACTCGCAACTATCCATGAACGGCTCTATGAATGTTTACGCCAATCTGCAGGCCAAAACAACAGCACAAAAAACAACCACTTCCAGTTATAATTTCTCGTTCAACTCGCTTATCATCGACCCAACAAAAGATGGGGATATCATCAGCGGATCGGCCAGTTTTGCTACCAAAGGCAGCGGCGTCGAGGGCACCTGGGATTATAAAGGCACTATTCAATTCCTGCCTAACCACCGGGTAAAAATAGTGATCAGCGGATCATCCTATACCTATGATCTGCAAACGGGGCTTGCAGTATAATTCCTCACCCGGATCAAAAAAATAAAAAACCCGCCTAAAAAGCGGGTTTTTCTATGATATATAATTTGAGTTTAATAGATATTAATTCTCCGCGTAAACGGGTTTCGCAATTCCGTTATCGTATGCTTTCAAGTTCTTTTTCAACAACTTGCGTGCTACGTGGATGCGGGTTTTTACAGTACCGATCGGGATATCCAGATGATCGGCAATTTCGTGGTATTTATGGCCTTCAAAGTACATGGTGAAGGGTACATAATAATCTTCCGGTAAGCGGTCAAGCGCTCTTTTGATATCGTCCATAACAAATTTTGCTTCGCCTTGATTTTTTGTCGAGCTGTATACCAGGTTAGGAGAAGATATCTCGTCAGACTTGGTAACAAAAGTGCTCATTTTAACAAAACGGCGATAGTTGTTGATGAATGTATTTTTCATGATGGTATATAACCATCCTTTTAAATTAGTACCCTCTTTAAACTTATTGTAATAAGTTATGGCCTTCAACATTGTATCCTGGACAAGGTCGTTAGCATCATCTGCGTCATGCGTAAAATGAAGGGCGTAAGACCTTAATGAACTTGCCTGACGTAGTACTAGGGTGTTAAACTCAATCTTTGTCATTTTGTTAAAGTTTTGTATCAACACTTAGGCAACCATGATGCCACTTAAAAATTGAGCTTTTAACCGGAACAATGACGAAAGAGATTTTTTTAGAAAAAATCAAGTGTGTAAAAATTACACTATATAGACAATTAACAAACTGAAAAGCAGAGAATTAAATATAAAAATCACCCAAAATGAAAAAGTAATGAAATTAACTAATGTAACAAGAATGTTATACAATTGACGTGAAACGAAACCAGAAGTTTAATTAGAATAAAATTATTTAACTAATAATATTCACCTCGCGTTGTAGCATAACGCCAAATTTAGTGTACACACTGTCTATGATTTGCGACGAAAAAGCATACACTTCCTGTCCGGTGGCACCGCCATGGTTCACTAATACCAGTGCCTGATTTTTCCAGGTACCCGTATTTCCTACTACTTTTCCTTTCCAGCCGCACTGTTCAATAAGCCAGCCGGCTGCTAATTTGACCAGGCCATCACCACCCGGATAATTGACCACGTCGGGGAATTTTGCCTGGATCACATTGAAGTCCTCCACACTGATCAAGGGGTTTTTAAAGAAACTGCCCGCGTTACCTATAGTTGATGGATCAGGCAGTTTAGACACCCGGATATGTGATACCACCGCCGAAACATCTTTTATAGTAGGTGTGGTAATACCCCTGTTAGCCAGCTCCTGCCCAATAGCACCATATTGTGTATTGATATCAGGAATAAGCGATAACTGGAATTTTACCGACACGATGATGTACTGTCCCCTGAGTTCATTTTTGAATACACTTTCACGATAGCCAAATTTGCAATCCTCCTTGGTGAATGTTTTAAAAGTACCGCTTGCTATTTCAAAAGCACGACAGCTCAAAAAAGCATCTTTGAGCTCCACGCCGTAAGCGCCGATATTTTGAATGGGTGATGCACCTACCGAACCTGGGATCAGACTCAGGTTTTCGATACCGGCATATTCACGGGCTACGCAAAAGTTCACCAGGTCGTTCCATACTTCGCCGCCGCCGGCCTCTACAAAAACATCGTTATGACTGATGCGGTGTTCAATACCGCGAATATTCATACGGATCACCAGTCCATCAAAATTACTTACCAATAGCAGGTTGCTGCCACCGCCCAATACCAGCCGGTCAATTTGCAGCCATTGCGGATCGGCAAACAGTTCAACCAGTTCATCCTCGTGCGCTATCTCTACAAAATAACGGGCATAAGCGTCGATACCAAAGGTGTTAAAGTTTTTGAGGGATACGTTTTCCTGTATTTGCAGCATATTTTTTGATGTCGGATTTGGATGTTCGATGTCGGATTTATTGGGGGCGAATTTCGGAATTTTATTTTATTGCCTGCGGATATTGTATCCTCGCTATCATGAAAAACTTTTTAAACCTTAAATTTTAACAATTTCTGGCTCAAAAATGGATCAAACCAGTTCGAAAACCGCTTAAAAATCAATCAAAAACCTCGATTTTAACACTTTTTAACAAATTTCTGACGGGTTTTGAAAGGTTGAAAAAGTATTAAATTATTGATAATCAAATAATTTAATACAAAACGGTTTATTTTTTCCTCTTTTATCCTTTAACAAAACGGCCCGGTTTGCTGATAAACAGTAAACCGGGCCATTGCTTATCGTAAATATACGAAAATTAACAGACAAAAGCAAAGCCTGCTCAACACAGGCTCAATTTATCACATGCAGAAACCCCTTCCTCCCCTTCCCGGGGAAAGGAATCGCACGTATCCTGGCTTTTTGATATCTCAGCCATCACTTGCTGTAAAGAAATAAAAAAGGTTTGTCATGCTGAGGAACGAAGTATCTGTTATTAAACTTTTCAATCGCAGAGTAGATCCTTCACTCCGTTCAGGATGACAAAAATGATCCTGACTTTTAGCTCATCTTCAACCCGTGGTAGGTGTTATCACCGCACCACGAACAGGTATTACAACCCTTTACCTATCCTCACCAGATAAAACCGCTCCAACGTACCCAGTCTGCTGGTTTTGATGATGAATGGCAGGGTCATGTTTTCGTTGGGGTAATTATAAAATGCCTGCACTATCCGGAAATTGGTATGGTTCTTTTCCAGTTCGGCCTTTAAGCCGTCGTCTATCAGGATAAGGGCATTGTTGTGCGTGGCCGCCTGGGCCATGCTCATAAAGGTTACCGGCTGATGGGTATAAAAATCGAAAGCGTTGGGTACATCAAAAGCGGCTATGATCTCGTCGTTCGGATAATGCTGGTTGATATATTCGGCTGCGTGAACGTCGCCTTTAAATTTTAATAGTGTAGGGTAAACTACGCCCATGAGATAAGCGTTAACCCATAAACCCATCACAGCGGTTAATAAAACCAATGCCCTTTGCGGGTTGCCGCTGTTTTTATAAATGTATAAAGTAATACCGATGAGCAGGATACAAAGCGCTACAAACACGGGCCAGTGTTCGGGCGCGTAAACAAAGTTAAGCACCGTTACCGCGATGACGAGCAACACCACGATAGCGTATTGAGCAATAGTAAAGAACTTGTTTTTGTTTTGGATCGCTTCGCGGATGAAACCTGCCGTAATGATGGCAAAGAAGGGAAACAGGATATTGGTATAAAAGGGCAACTGAAATTTGGATACCGAAAATATCAGCAGCATGACAACCGAACCACTGATGGTAATGTACTCGGGCAGCTTTACCCCTTTGATCATTTTGCCGATATGCCTGATCAGTGCATAATAAAACAACAACATCCACGGTGCAAAGGCCCACAACAACGTATGCAGAAAAAAGAACACACTCCCGTGGCTATTGCGGATAAAACTATTGTTATTGAAACGACCAAACTGGCTGTCCCACAAAAACCAGTGGATACCCGATATGCCTGTTTTGCCAAACACCACTTTTTCGGGGTGCATATCAAACTGTATATATAAGGTATAAATTTCGGGTAGGGTAAAAACGGCAACCAGTATAAAAGCCAGCAGCCATTTCCAGTGGAACAAACTTTTGAGGTCTTTTTTAAACAGATAATCGCCTATAATGGCACTGCCGATGGGGATAAGCAGGTAAATACCCTTGGTCATGACGGCGCAGGCGGTAAACAGGGTGCCCAATAAAATATCGGCCCAGCTAAAACGCTCTTTGAGTTTATAAAAATGATATACGGCCCCTATCAACAGACCCATGATATAAGGCTCGGCCCGCACATCTGTGTTCGACATGAGTACGTGCTGCGCGGTAAGCAAGATCAGTGTGGCGATCAGCGAGGTTTCCAGATCGTAAAATTTGCGGGCCAGTTTATAGGTATACGCCACCGACATCAGGAAAAACAACAGGGCCGGTAATTTATAGGCGATGGTATTGATGCCAAAGATCTTAAAACTGAGCGCGGCCATCCAGAACGGAAAATGGGGTTTGTCCAGCCAGTCTTTCCCATGATAGATGAGGTCCGTAAAATTATTGCTTTGGGCCATGCCACGGGCAATCACGCTGTATAAACTGGGATCGTCGGTAAAATAACGGATGCCGATACCGGCAATATTCACCAATATGGCCAGTGCCAGCACTACAAGGTATGGCTTTTTATTTGCGGAAGATAAAGTGCTTGCTGAACTATTCACCAGGGATATTTAGAGTACAAAATAACACATTATAATATTACTACGTTGTTGTCTGATTAAGATTCTTTGAAATTTTGGCCTTTTTCAAGTTTTTCAAAAGCTGAGGCAGGTGCGATTCCTTCCCTCGGGAAGGGGAGGAAGGGGTTTCTTCATTGTGTAGTTTATGCCCGGCGTATAAACCCCTCCCTGCCTTTACACTCATAACAACCGCACCCCTCCCGTAGGGAGGGAACTGGAAAAGTATATCACAAAACCTTTGTCATCTTGAGGAACGAAGGATCTTCTTCGATATATCTGTCGTAGAATAGATGCTTCAAGCGTTCAGCATGACAAATTTCCCTTTTCGCTAAAGGCACAGGAGATGGTAAATCTGTTCTATTTTATGCGTTCCAGGGCAGGTATTTGGGCGATGCCTCCTTTAGTGTCGGGCTAAGCGGGTTCAGGGTTTCACCGTTCATTACCTTTTCATACAGTTTCAGGTAGCGTTGAGCCATTTTTTGAACGGTGAAATGTTCCATGGCATAATCATAGCAAAGCTGGTTGTTAAAAGTATCTACAGCTTTTAGTCCGGCTACCAGTTCTTGTTTGCTGTTGCTTAGCAAGCCAACCTCAGCAGGTATCAGTTCTGGCAATGATCCGTATGGCGTGCCGAACACTGGGCAGCCAAAATACAGACTTTCGATAATAGCCAAGCCAAAGGGCTCATGCCATAAAACCGGGAACAGCAAGGCCTTTGAAGCATTCAACACGACCGACTTTTGGTCATTATCAACCATACCCTTAAACCCTACATTTAAATTGGGTGTAAAGCGCAGCCCCATCTTCAGGTTTAAACGTGTACCACCCAGCACCACCAACTTATTGTGGCTTTGGGTGGCCATGTCAATAGCGCCTTTTACATTTTTAACGCGCCAGGCCGCTTTGGCCAAAAAGTGGGTATGCGTACGTTTTTGTTGCAGATCGGGCTTAGGGTAATCATCAGCGTCGAGACCGTGATGGATAAATGTGGTAGAACCGTGGCGGGCGGCATGGTCGGCAGATACAAATACGGAGTTCTGATCCAGCACCTGTCCGTAGCCCGGATTATTATGTACATTAATCAAGTATGGCTTTTTGGTAAAGCCGCTTACCTGGAAATGAAAATGCACCACATCAATATCATCGGGCACCTGCTGGTTCATATCGACAGCAGGATCATATATCAACACTTTCGCAAACGGACAAGTGGAACCCTCGCCCACCAGGTAAGTAACCTCATGCCCCAGGCGGTTAAGCTCTTTACCCAACCACCAGATCACTCTTTCGGTACCGCCATATTTGGTAGCCGGTATAGCGGTATTGTTAACTATTAATATTTTCATGCAGGCGATGAATGTAAGCGCCCGAATTTCGGAATTTTAATTTGGATTGAAGAGTTTTGGTGGATCGAGACACAAATGGATTTGTCGCGCGGTCGACTCACCCGATCTGCGCTTCGCTGGATCACCCTCTCTTCGCCTGCGGCGCAATGACGCGTATATTAAAAAAACGACGATTGGGGAAGCCAACACCGCACAATAAATTAAATTTTTTTTCTAAATTCTGATTTTTATAGGCATTACACATAAATGGCCACGCAAACGTTTGATAAATCAATAAAACTCATTATCAATCTGTTTTTTAAAGAAAAATCACCATAAAAAACCATACGAATGATATAAATCGCCAAAACAAGATGAATATATCCTCATTTAATTTCACTAATTTTCACATTACCAATACAATCTACCAACTTTTTTAATTATTTTAG
>Ga0207671_10006564_pt1 | contig 10331 bp, 8 predicted proteins | sample KBSC24metaG_FD_184352 | JGI IMG/M metagenome (GOLD analysis project Ga0207671, IMG submission 184352) | Corn rhizosphere microbial communities from Kellogg Biological Station, Michigan, USA - KBS C2-4 metaG (SPAdes) (version 2) | ecosystem: Host-associated > Plants > Roots > Rhizosphere > Soil... | reverse complement strand
TATTCTTGGAAACGAAGGTCAGGATTGCTTTTCTCATAGCTGACAGGTTAAAGGTGATTTGATGATCAAATATAATATAATTGATAAATATATAGTACTGAACGTTAATATTTTATAGGAGAATTGCGAATTGAATTTACCGGGTGTATTCCTACAGGTGATTAGTGCCGATCCATTGAAAATATCGGGTATTTTGTTGAATTATTTCCGGCGAATCATCTATGCTTTTTATATTGCTTTATAATACAGACGATACATGACCAACAAATTTTTGATTACGGCATTTTTGCTTTTAGGATTCGTTCATTTCAGCTACGGGCAAAGTGACAGCGCCACTAAGGCCCGCCAGATCATTAAACTGGAACAACTATTGGCGGATGCCTTACCGGGCGACAGCGCCACCTGGAGCAAATACCTCGACCCGCAATGGCACATCGTGGATGAGGACGGGAACGGGACTTTCAGGAAGGAGTTTTTGGCGGGTTTTAAGCCTTTCCCTAAAACGGTTTCCGGGAAGGTGACGGTGACTAAACCCGTATTGGCTTTCCATGGGGATGTCGCGGTGATACAATATACCGCCGATGAATATGAAACTGCTTACGGGCAAAAGCTTCATACCACCTACGGCACCATGGATGTGTGGTACAAAACAGATACCTCGTGGCGGATGCTGAGCATGGAGGATTTTGAGATACCGGCGTGGCCGCCTGCCATTAAGGTTGCCCCTGCCCTGTTGCAAACCTATACCGGCACTTACCGGCTTGATGAAGATAATATCGCGGTGGTCAGCCTGCAGCACGATACGTTGTATATCCAGAAGAATAAGCGGAAACCCGAAGCGCTGTTCGCCGAAACGGTCAATGTGTTTTTCCGCAGAAGCGAGGCGCGCGGCAGGAAGTTTTTTGTGAAGGATGACAATGGCAAGCCGGTGATGCGGGAAAGGCGTAACGGGCAGGATTTGGTATGGAAGAAGATAAAGTGAGCTGGGTGTTCTGAGAATACTGAGCTAAGATTTGTTTAATATTGAATATCAAAGCAGCGGGCAAAAATTAATTTTGACAAAAAATAAAACCATATGAGAAAAATAATTTCATTTATGCACATATCACTTGACGGTTTTGTAGCAGGACCGAACGGAGAAATGAACTGGATCAAAGTTGATGAAGAAATTTTTGACCACGTCGGCAAACGAATAAGCGAAGGCGACACGGCATTATATGGACGGGTAACTTATGAGATGATGGAAAGTTACTGGCCCACCGCAGGAGACGAACCGGACGCGAGCAAGCATGATATTGAACATTCGCAATGGTATAAGAAAGCTCACAAAGTTGTTTTATCAAAAACGATGAAAGGCGCGGATCTGCCTAACACAACCATTATCAGCGACAACCTCCCAGATAGAATAAACGACATAAAACAACAAGAAGGGCCAGACATCCTGCTTTTTGGCAGCCCGACAGCAACACATTCACTTATCCAACTGAACTTAATTGACGGCTACTGGCTATTTGTTAATCCAGTTATTCTCGGGCAAGGCATTCCATTATTTACAGACATCAAAGACAAAATAAAACTTAAGCTATTGACTACCCGGCAATTTACTTCCGGAGTTACTGAGTTGAATTACGTGGTGGATGGGGAATAATAACCTGGTTGGCAACAGGGCGGAAAGTTTTTTCTTTTTTGTCATGCTGAACCAGCCTACCGGCAGGCAGGCGCAGGGAAGCATCTATTCCACTCAATATTTTCGGGGACTAACAAGATTATCAATAGATACTTCGCTTCGCTCAGTATGACAAGGTTGTGAGGTATTGTTTGATATTTAATAGTTTACTCTTGTTGGATCTTTACCACTTTTTGAAATTTTTAATTGGGGGGCCTACCCTTTTAAAACCGTGGTCCTCTCTGAATTTATCCTGTTCTGCTTCCGTCATATTCTTTGCAACACCCTCGCTTACCTTGTTAAAGAACTCTTCCATTTTTCCGGCAGGCTGAAAAAATTGTAATAGCTTGCCTTCACCCTCGCCGATCTTTGCAAAGCTGTGCGGAACCATCCGTGGGCCAAATACGCTGTCACCGGCTTTGGCATTATAGGTAGTATCCCCGATCCTGATCAAAAATTCGCCTTGCATCACATACCACCATTCGTCTTGCGCAAAGTGGTAATGATGAGATGGGCCACCTTCTTTGATGCGTGAGGATTCAAACATATAAATATCACCATCAGTATCTTTTGTTGAAACCTTTGTTGAGAACGTATCGCCCTCCAGCAGGGTGATATTTTTATCCGTTCTGCTTTTGCCGCTGCCGACCATAAACCCCGCACTGACACGAAAACCTGACAGGCTTTTCGCCACCAGGCTGAATGGTGTGCTAATGAATGCGCCAGCGGCCAGGAATGATTTGATAAATGATTTTCTTTCCATAGATTTTGATGTATTTAAATGTACAAGGATAAGTTTAAACTACAAAAGGCAGATGGAGAATTTGGGGATATAATTCGCTTTGGGGGTTGGGGTGGCGGTGACAAGCCGGACAGCTTTTTCCATTTTTTGCTGAACCAGCCTACCGGCAGGCAGGCGCAGTGAAGCATCTATTCCACTCAGTATTTTCGGGAACTAACGTAATTATCAATAGATACTTCGCTGTCGTTCAGTATGACAAGGTGGTGAGGTATTGTGGGCTTATGGTTAGGTGGGTGATGATAAGGCGGATAATTTTTCCCTTTTTGTCATTCTATACAAACATAGCATGACACCTTACACAATATTTGTGGAAGAAAATTCATCTTCTAAACATCAACTAAAACAAAGCCATTGACTTGAGCTGTAAACAATAAAATGCCGGATGTAAACTATCCGGCATTTTAATATGTACTTATCTGATTTCTGATCAATTCTTTTTAGTCGTATCCTTTTTCGTAGTACCACTTTGGGGTGGTGCCGGAGGTGGAGGTGGCGGCAGCTTAACCTGATCCTTTATCTTTTTGTGTTTTGGCGGAAGCTTAACCTGATCGTGTATCTTCTTCTTAGGCTGCGGCGGCGCGGGTGGCGGTGGCGGCGGCCTCTTTATAGTATCCTGTAAATTTAATGGAATTGGTTGACCTGGCTTGTTTTCATTGCTGCTGCGGCCTGCGGAAGATTTTTCCGACGGCGTCAATCGCGGCGCAAGGTCAATCAATTTATAGTCTTTTGTAAACGCGAGCGTCGACGCGCAAAGCAATGCGCAGGTTAAGGGAATTACTACCAGGTATTTCAGCCTGGCTGCATTACCTGATCTTTTTTTGTGTAGCATGATGATCCTTTTTTTTAGCAGGTTTTTATTAAAAAATGTATTGGTTAGCATATTCTCATTGATCCCGTAAACATTGTTGACCAGGAAATCGGTGTAATTCTGTGCACTTAGAGCATGGGTGGCTGTATCCGCATCTGCAATATATTCGTGCACCTCTTTCATGCTGTTCTGCCACAGGTAAACTATAGGGTTAAACCAGTTGACGATCTTCAGCAGCTCCAGATAAACGATATCCCAACTATGCTTTTGCCTGATATGGGCCATTTCGTGCCGAATGACAACGGATGATAAGCTAAGCCCCGGACTTATAAAAAGATAGTTAAAAAACGAAAATGCATCATTTTCACCCGGTAGTTCAACCAATTTAAAATCAGGATTATTGATGATTTTGTTGGTTTGAGCCAACCGCAGCAATTTATAAACCTTGATTAAAAAGTTGATCAATAACAGCGCTGCTATGAGTCCATACGTAAGCAATATGTAATCAGCAATCGACCATGAGGTATCAGGCACGACAGTAATTTGAGATTGCTGTAAACCGGTAACCGCAGGAAGTAATATCCCTATTTGCACAACGGGTATACTAAATGCCAGTACCGTGCCTGACAGTAAAAATACGCGGTTTAACCGGTAGTAGGTTTCGCTTTTCAGGATCAAAAAATACAGCGCATAAAAAACCGCCAGGTAAAGGTTAGCTTCCAGTAAATAATATATCCAGCTCATGATCTTTGATTTTTAAGTTTTTCGGCCAGTTGGGTTATTTCTTCCAGTTCCTGCAGGGTCATGTTCTTTTCTTTTACAAGGAACGATACCAGGCTTTGGTAGGAATTGCTGAAATAATTGCTCATCATTTTATCGAAAGTGAATTTTTTGTATTCATCCCCGCTGACGAGCGCGAAGTATACATGCGAGTTTCCATAAGCTTTATGGTCGATAAAGCCCTTCCCCTCCAGCACCCTGATTACCGTTGATACGGTGTTGTAAGCAGGCTTGGGTTCCGGCATTTTCTCCAATACATCTTTTACAATGCCCTCTTTTAATTGCCATAATATTTGCATTACCTGTTCTTCGGCTTTTGTCAATTCTTTTACTTTCATAGCAAACTATTTTTATAGTTAAACGAATGTATAAACTATTTTAATAGTTTGCAAACTATTTTTGTAGTTTTTATAAATTATTTTGGGGACGCTCATGGTCTTGTTGTGAAAACAAGTAAATACCTGGGTTCCGCAGGGGCTTACAGCGGGGAGATGGGTACGCCGTTTAACGGATTTACGTGATTATGCTAATGAATTGCGATGGATTGATTATAAGTATTCTCATTTGGCCTTTCCCGCCTAGATCACAGATTCGCCCATTTTGAGGACGGGATGGGATATCCCGACCAACAGGGAATTGAGGTGGTTGATAGGATATCTGGGCGTATCCCCGCGATAGAGCGGGGCCGGGCTTTACATTCATACGCCTGCAGGCCTTACACACAAAGGCCGGTATCCATTTCAATCCCTTACGCGGTTTGTCTGAACTATGATTAAACGGATTTAAGGATTAGCATGATTACCTCCTAATAAGTCATGCTGAACTTGTTTCAGCACCTCACATGCTGAGTAGCCAACATGCTGGTCACCTATCCTGTGGGTTCCCGAAACAAGTTCGGGATGACATGGTAACGAGGCGTCTGTACGCTTTTTAGGGGTGGGGTGATTGGTGACAAGGCGGCAAGGGATAGTCATGAGTATACTACGCCCTCCCTTTGCTACCTTGCGCCGGGTAAAGGGATTATAGATTTAATTGAGACTAGAAAGAAAATGAAATGAAGTATTTTTTATCTTTATCAAAAAAACCTAAATCCGAATGAAAAGGCTCCTATTCCTTATTCTAATTACCCCTTTAATCAGTCACGCCCAGAATTGCATATCAGGTACAGATCCAAAGTCGGGCAAGAGTTTCCAGGTCGGAACTACTTTTTTGGCAGGTGCTGATAAAGGTCCCGGTGGGGCGCTTAATTTCTCTAAGGATGGCGACAAACAATCCCTGCAATTTGCCTATAATTTCAATGTAAAGACGTCTAATTATAGTACAGATAAGTTGCTTTTATTGGTAAAGTTCGTCAATGGTGACGTTAAAAAATTTACCGGAAACAGGGATACACGTATTTACCCCTCACCAATGGGCATTAGTGTCAACTTTGTTATTGATTTAACCGAAAATGACATTTTATATTTTAAAAACAATCAAACTACAAATTTCAAAATATGCTATCAAGGCGATGAATCCAACGGTTATGATACAGAAATAGATAATAAAACAGCAATTAATATAATCAAATCTTTGGATTGTATTGTTCCAGTAGCCGGGCACATCCAGAATTGCATATCTACCAATGATCCGAAAACAGGCAAACATATGAAGTCAGGTGTTACCATGCTAAAGGATACAACAGATTTGGGGACGGTTGCGTTTACCCGTTTTGATAACGATGCCATTTTGCTTATTCAACGCAGTTTTGTTATGAAACAGCCTTTAAAAGAGTCTGAATACAATACTGAAAAATCACTCTTGCAGATAAAATTCGCCAACGGCGATATCAAAAATTTCCGGTTAAACTGGAGATCGGTTATGATGCCTCTGCCAGATGGGCTAATGATTGTTTTATCGACCGATTTAACAGATATTGACCTTACCTATTTTAAACAAAATGCTATCGTCCTTATTAAAGCATATAATAAAGGAAATGAGGACAAAGGATATAATACTATTATAACCGCCGATCAGGCAGCTGAAATCATGCACTCTGTTAGTTGTATTGAGTAGCAATTTGTTTCAAGCATTTTGCTTGTTCCAATAATTTTGGAATGAAATAGGTGAAACAATAGAACCTTCACCTTTATCCTTTCAGCTTTCACCTCTAAGAAAGTATCTCCGCGATCTCCTCAAAGCCCTTTTCCCTTGCCAGGTCGGCGGGGAGTTTGCCGCCTTCCATGCGTACATCCGTGGCGGCGCCGTTCTCGAGGAGGAGGATCAGCAGTTCGAGATTGCCGTTTTGGGCGGCGGAGTGTAGTGGGGTTGCACCGGCTTGCTGCTTTACGTTTACTTTGGCGCCATTCTCTACCAGCATCCGGGCGATATTAGTATAATTACCCGCCGCGGCGGAATGGATGGGGAACACATGAAAACCGTTGTTGGACGGCAGGTTAACGTCGGCGCCCTTTAGCACCAGGTATCTTGCCACTTCAAATTGACCGAAATAGCAGGCGAGTCCGAGGGGTGTGAAGCCATCATCAGCATGGAGGTTCACGGCGTCGGGGTGGGTATAAACCAGGTGGGCCACGGCATCAAACTTGCCCACGGCCGAGGCTTCGAACAGGTTGATCTCGTCTACAAACTTGAGGATTAGCGCACTTACCTCAGGTTTTTTGTAGTAGCAGGACAGCATGAGCGGCGATACATTTTGCGAAGTGGGCGTTTTTGCAAGCGCCGGGTTTTCGGTCAACATTAGGTTGATCTTGGCCAGGTCGGCAGCTGCAATATATCCTTCCAGTTGTTCAACGCTCATACTTCAATATTACTAAAAATTTAAATCGATTTGCGTGGTGGTTAATAACTTGGTGAATGTGGAGAAGTTTGCTTCGCAGTGATTAGAGACTGGGGATTAGAGATTGGGGGGTGGGCGGCTATTTGGATTATTACAAAAATAGATGTTTAAACATTTTGTTGCAAGGTGTTGCGTTGTGTTGCACTCCGTTGCAAAGTGTTGCTGTTGCAAAATGCAACAATATGTTATAACATGTATTTAAAACGGCGTACAAAAAAGTGAAAAAATGGATCGTTTTTGGTTCATTTTGGGTGAATAACGTGACCAGAAAATGTGGAAATGGTGATAAATAGGTGCAAATATTTTCAGTTTGCAGTTTCCTCCTGTATGTTTAATCTATTAACTTTATATTTGCGTTTCAACGCTGTTATGTAAGGATGCCGACTAAAGGGAACCAGTTTAAATCAAATACTTCAAGGGACGATAATAAGCCCGACCGTTCATCGTCTAAAGGCGAAAAGGAAAGGCCGGCCAAACAAAAGCAGGAAAAAATGCCTGCCTTTAACCTGGGCGACGGCCGGCTGGCTAAGATCGCCGGACTGTTCCTGCTCATATTATCCGTGTTTTTCCTTATCGCTTTCACCTCCTACCTATTCACCTGGCAGCAGGATCAAAGCTATGTTACGCCTGCAAACGGCGGCTGGCACAACCTGTTCAAGACCACGCAGGAGCTGATCGATAATGGCGTTAAAACCCCTATCGTGGATAACTGGCTGGGTAAATTTGGCGCGTTGCTATCCAACCAGTTTATTTATGAGTGGTTCGGTGTCGCTTCGTTCCTGTTTGTTTTTGTGTTTTTTATTGTCGGTTACCGCCTGCTGTTCAAGATCCGGTTGTACTCCGTGAGCAAAACACTGGGGTATTCGTTTTTCCTGCTGATATTCATATCGCTTGCTCTGGGATTTTTCCATGGTTTTTTCAGTGATACGCCGCATTATTTGGAGGGGGAGTTCGGTTTCCAGACCAACCGCATGCTTGATGTGCAGATCGGCCAGGCCGGCACAGCGGGATTGCTGATATTCGCGGCCCTTACGGCGCTGATCATTGCTTACAATATTGATTTTAAAATTCCCCGCAGGGAAAAAGGCCTGGCTCCTGATGTGGTGCCTGTAGTAGCTCCCGAAGCTTATGAGCGCGAGGAAGACTATCTTTCCAAACCAGTAGAGTGGCCAAAAAATGGCAATAAAGTAAAAGATAGCGAGAAGAAAAGCGAACCGTTGATACAGAATGCCGTTTTCCATGAGCCGATGGTATTAACGCCTGATCCGTCTGCCGCGCATGAGCCGCAGTTTGAGGATGAGATACCGCTCACCATCGATACCGCGAGGCCAACCAACGAGCTGACCATCGAGAAAGAGGATGATGCCAAACAAAACAACTTGCTGGAACAATTTGGCCTGTATGATCATAAACTGGAGCTTTCAGGCTACAAATATCCACCGCTCGACCTGTTGGAAAACTACGGCTCCAACAAAATAACCGTTAACTCGGAAGAACTGGAAGCCAACAAGAATAAGATCGTTGAAACGCTGAACCATTATAACATTGAGATCGATAAGATCAAGGCGACCATCGGGCCGACGGTAACCCTTTATGAGATCATCCCGGCGCCGGGTGTGCGTATCTCCAAGATCAAGAACCTGGAGGATGACATCGCGCTGAGTCTGGCTGCATTGGGTATCCGTATAATCGCGCCTATGCCGGGCAAGGGTACTATCGGTATCGAAGTACCTAACCAGAACCCGGAAATGGTTTCGATGCGGTCTATTCTATCGACAGAAAAGTTTCAGAATACAACGATGGACCTGCCTATCGCTTTGGGTAAAACCATATCCAACGAAGTGTTTATCGCCGACCTGGCCAAGATGCCACACTTGCTGGTTGCCGGTGCCACAGGTCAGGGTAAATCGGTTGGCATTAACGCCATATTGGTTTCGCTGCTATATAAAAAGCACCCGGCTGAGTTGAAGTTTGTGCTGGTCGACCCAAAGAAAGTAGAGTTAACGCTCTTTAGAAAGATAGAAAGGCACTTCCTGGCTAAACTGCCGGATGAAGCTGATGCGATTATTACCGATACCAAAAAAGTAGTAAATACACTAAATTCACTTTGTATCGAGATGGATCAGCGGTATGACCTGCTCAAAGATGCCCAGGTACGTAACCTGAAAGAATACAACCAGAAATTCATTAACCGCAAAATTAGCGACCCGGAAAAACACAGATACCTGCCTTTTATTGTACTGGTGATCGACGAGTTTGCCGACCTGATGATGACCGCAGGCAAAGAGGTGGAAATGCCGATAGCCCGTATTGCCCAATTGGCCCGTGCTGTTGGTATTCATTTGGTGATCGCTACGCAAAGGCCATCGGTGAATATTATTACAGGTACCATTAAGGCCAATTTCCCGTCGAGGCTGGCGTTCAGGGTATTGTCAAAGATCGATTCGCGCACCATATTGGATGCCGGTGGAGCAGACCAACTGATTGGTCGCGGTGACATGCTGCTCTCTACCGGAAGTGACCTGATCCGCTTACAATGCGCTTTTGTGGACACGCCGGAGGTGGAGAAGATATCCGATTATATCGGCAATCAAAAGGGTTATCCTACCGCCATGCTATTGCCTGAATATGTAGGTGAAGGCGAAGCCAGCAGCTCAAAAGAATTTGACCCGGATAACCGCGACCCGATGTTCGAGGAAGCTGCACGTTTGATCGTGATGCATCAGCAGGGTTCTACCTCATTGATACAGCGCAAGCTGAAGCTGGGCTATAACCGTGCGGGCCGTATCATCGACCAACTGGAAGCCGCCGGTATTGTCGGCCCCTTTGAAGGCAGCAAAGCCCGCGATGTTTTGTACCAGGACGAATACAGCCTCGAGAAACATCTTGAAAATTTATCAAAACCAATTTAACATTAAACCTGTTGGTGAATACCGACTCTAAGTATCGTGTCCATAGACCATAGACGATGGCCCATAGTTAGAATGATTTATGGAAAGATATAATAACGATTGCCATGGACTATGGTCAATCGACCATTGACAATAAGATTTATGAAAAAACTACTGCTATTTTCTCTGCTAACTACCATCACTATAAATCTTGCCTTTGCCCAAAAGGATGCCGACGCTAAAAAGATACTGAACCAGGTAAGCGCCAAATACAAGTCGTATGACGTGGTAAAGGCCGACTTCAGCTTTACGCTGGATAATCCGCAGGCCAATGTAAAAGACACCCAAACAGGCACATTAATATCACGATCTAAGGCCAATAAATTTAAGGTGACCATTTATAGTCCGGGTGATAAATCGGAAGTGGAAACGGAGATCATCAGCGATGGCAAAAGCCAGTGGACCTACCAGAAAAAAGATAAAGAAGTACAGCTGAGTGATGTGGACCACAGCCCCGACACCATGAACCCGGCGCAATTGTTTACCAT
>Ga0207671_10006563_pt1 | contig 10332 bp, 8 predicted proteins | sample KBSC24metaG_FD_184352 | JGI IMG/M metagenome (GOLD analysis project Ga0207671, IMG submission 184352) | Corn rhizosphere microbial communities from Kellogg Biological Station, Michigan, USA - KBS C2-4 metaG (SPAdes) (version 2) | ecosystem: Host-associated > Plants > Roots > Rhizosphere > Soil... | reverse complement strand
CTTTCATTTTTCGTTTATTCCTTTCAAGTGTCCGTACTCGCCTACAGATCCGTCCCCTCGAAAGAGCTTGGCCGGCTTGTCGCACAGCGAATGGATGAACAGCGCCGGTCGGGCTATGCCGATACCGTGCTCGAAATCCTGCAGCAACCGCAAACCTGGCGCGACACCGCCGGCCTGCTCGCCAGTCCCGCGCTGCTCGCGCAGGCGCTGAGCACACGACCCGAGCAAATTGTGCTGACCGGCTCGGGCAGTTCGATTCACGTCGGTGAGTGCCTGGCCGGCGTGCTGCAGACGGCATTGCGCATTCCGTGCCGCGCGATTGCTGCGGGCGACCTGTTGACCCATGCACGCGGCATGTTGCCGCCGGGCCGCGGTTTGTTGGTCTCGATCGCGCGTTCGGGCGATTCGCCGGAAAGCACGGCCGTGGTCGATGCCGTGCTCACCGACGCGCCGGCGTGGACACATCTCTTCGTCACCTGCAATGCGCGCGGCCGGCTGGCGACGCGCTATCGCGACGACCCGCGCACGCAGGTGCTTCTGCTCGATCCGAACACCAACGATCGCAGCCTGGTCATGACCAGCAGCTTCACCAACCTGCTGCTGGCCGGTGGCGCGCTCGTGCAGGACGAAGCCTATGCGCGCCAGACCGCGCTGGCGGCGAGCATCGCGCAGCACGTGTTCGATCATCACGCCGACGCGCTGGCCATGGTCGCGCGCAAGGAGTTCTCGGCCGCGGTGTACCTGGCCAGCGGCCCTGGTATCGGTGCCGCGCGCGAATCGGCGCTGAAGATGCTCGAGATGTCGGGTGGGGCGGTGGCAACGATGGCGGAGACGTTTCTCGGCCTGCGCCACGGTCCGATGTCGGCGCTCAATCGGCCGAGCCTCGTCGTCGCGTTCCTGTCGGCGCAGGCGACCGTGCGCGACTACGAATACGATCTGCTGCGCGAGCTGGAGCGCAAGCGGCTCGGCATTGCGCGCGTGATCGTCGGCGAGGCGATTCCCGCCGGCCTCATCGGCCCCGGCGATCTCGCTATCGATCTGCCCGGCTTCAACGCACTCGGCGAGACGCAGCGGCATGCGATCGACGTCGTCGTCGGTCAGTTGCTCGCCTTCTTCCGTTGCCTGCACCTGGGCCAGAAACCTGATGCGCCCTCCGCCGGCGTGCTCACGCGCGTGGTCGAGGAGTTCGCCATCCATCCGACGGCCAAGACGCGATGAAGCGCCAATGAGCCCGTCCACCTGGACCACTGACACGACCTACATCGCGGCACGACATCGTTCCGGACACTCAAGATAGGATCAATGACATGAATAATTCTGGTTATCTCAGCAGGCGCAAGCTGCTGGAAATGGCCTTGGCCGTACCCGCTGTGATTTCTGCGAGCAGTAGCGTCGTGGCCGAATCTCCCAGTCCCCCTGTTGCGAAGGCCGCGAGCCAGCGCCGGTCAGTCATGGGGCTGGTCAAGCCCAAGATGAGCAAGGTTCGATTTGGCGTCATTGGCCTCGGCGAACGTGGCGGGTCATTGGTGTCGACGCTATTGAGCGTCGATGGCGCGGAAATCGTTGCTGTGTGCGACATCTATGCGCCGGCGCTGGAGAAGTCGGCGAATCTCATCAAAAAAGCAACCGGCAAGCGCGTCGCGACTTACACCGGCAGCGATGAAGCCTACAAGAAGCTTGCAGATCGCGCCGATGTCGACGCGGTGATCATCGCCACGCCTTGGGAATGGCATGTTCCGATGGCGCTGCACTCGATGGCCGCGGGCAAGGAAACGTTTGTGGAAGTGCCCGCAGCGATGTCAATCGAAGATTGCTGGGCATTGGTCGAAGCCAGCGAAAGCCATCAAGTCAATTGCATGATGATGGAGAACTGCTGCTACGGTCGCAGCGAACTGATGGTCTTGAATATGGTTCGCGCGGGTCTGTTCGGTGACCTGACTCATGGCGAAGCTGCTTATATTCACAATCTTCGTTACAAGTTGAAAGATTTTATCGGCGAAGGAAAGTGGCGCCCGGAATGGAGCACCAAGCGCCTTGCCAATACATACCCTACGCATGGCCTCGGTCCTGTCGCGCAGTATATGGACATCAACCGTGGCGACCGTTTCGATTTCATGGTTTCCATGAGCTCGCCCGCGCATTCCCTGGTCACGTACGCGGAACGTGAATTTCCGCCGGACAGCTACCGGCGCAAGCAGAAATTCATTCAGGGTGACATGAATACGTCGATCATCCAGACGGCATTGGGGCGGACCATCCTGCTTCAGCACGATGTCGCCACGCCACGTCAGTACAGTCGGCTCAACCTCATCCAAGGCTCCAAGGGCACGTTCGCCGGCTTTCCCGATCGCATCGCGGTCGACAACGGAGAAAACGAATTCGAATGGACCAGCGACCTGAGTGCATTCAAGGAAAAATATGACAGCCCGCTCTGGAAAAATCTGGAGCGCGAGCTAACCGCCAACCCCGCCCATGGCGGCATGGATCTCGTGATGCTGTGGCGAATAGTTTATTGCCTGCGCAACGGTATCCCGCTCGACCAGAATGTCTACGATGCCGCAGCATGGTCCGCGCCGGCCGACCTGAGCGAACAGTCCGTCCGTGATCGCAGCCGTCCTCGCGATTTTCCTGACTTCACACGCGGACTGTGGAAGACCACATCGCCGCTCATCATCAAGGGTTGATCACCTTCCCATCCGAGCCGGTCCATATTGCAGGATTCAGCATTGAGTTGAGTGGGTATTTCTCGCGCAAATCCGCTCGTCTACGTCAGCTTGGTTGATCTGCGAGCACGTGGATGCGAGTCGAAGATTGAATGACGCAGAGGCATCAAGCGCGCTGGGTTCACAGAGCTTAAGGGGAGGAGAAAACATGGCAATTTCACGGCGTAGCATGATCGGTGGTGGCGCTGCGGGCGCATTGACGGCCTTGGCGGCCAATGCTTTGGCGCAAGAAAAGGGCGCAAGCGCGAGTTTGCGCCCGACGCAGACGGCGAGCGACGGGCGGCAGCAAGCAAGATCGGGCAGCGGTTACGACATGCGCGACGACCTTTCACCGCAGCGCTTGACGATGGCTATGTGGGACGCAGGCTATGTGCTTCGGCATGGGCCGGGCGGAAGTTGGGCGAACCACGATCGCGTGCTCGATGAGGCGGTAGAGCGCGCCTACAACACCTTGCGCATCGATGCATTTCCGCAATGGGTCGATCTCAGCAAGCCCGAGCGTATATTGGAATGGCCTGACCCCAAGCAGCCGTACATGCCCTGGAACTGGAATTCCGCTGTCAAAGGGCCGATTGGTGCTTGGATGATCGAGTTCATGGAAAAACTGTTGAAGCGGCCATCGCTTCACTACACCCTGAGCGCTTGGTGGTTCATGCCAGGAATGCCAGGCGTGCCCCCCGTTCCCCCTGTTCTTCGAAAGCCGGCGACGACGCTCGAAGGAGCCGAGATGTGGGCGGTTATGCTGCGCAACTGGAAGAAGCGATTCGGTTTCGATCGCCTCCTGTATGTCGATATCGCGAACGAAACGCCATTCTTCTTTCCCGACATCCGCGAACGGATGAAGAAGGAAACAGGTCAGGACTACGCCGAAGACGGCCCGGCCCTTACCCCTGCACAGATCGCTTTTTTTGCTGACGAGTTCAACAAGCCCTTGGCGTTGTTGCGAAGGGAATTTCCAGAATTGCGGTTCACCACTTCAATTCATGCGGATCTACGTTGGCTGGACGTTCCGCTGGAACTGGATTGTTTGGACGTGCACTTCTACCTCGATACGGATCCGCGCTGGAACGATCGCACGCGTTTCGCAGAATTCATCAGCAAGAACATGTTCGAAAAGGACACTTGGTTCGCCGAGTTTTCAGACCGAGCGAAGCAAACGGCATCAGCCATGGAACCGATGCTGCGCGCCCGACAGCGCTACAAGATGGAAGAATTTGCCGCTTGGGGAGCGCGGCGAGGCGCGCCGTTGACGACGACTGAAGCTTGGTCCTCCTGGTTCTATATCGATCATCCGAAACTCGACTGGGGCTGGCTATTGGATTGGTCCAAACGGTCCTGCGACGACGCGATTGCCTGCGGGTTTTGGGGCTGGACTCCGCACAACTATGCCCAGCCACAGTTCGCCAACTGGAAGGACGTCAACTGGCACCGAACGCTGAATGAGCGGTTCCTCAACGCTCGCTGAGTGCGTGAGCCGCGATCTTTACGGGTAGAACGACGAGAAACGTAATGGACAGCATCCTGCTCCAAAATGCCGCGGCAGCGGCCAATATGGAAAACACGCGCTTCATTGTCCTGATCGGTTGCATCGCGTCGTACAGAAGGCGGCGTGAATGCTGACGGGAATTGCGTGGGATCACCGCCGTTGCTGGGGGCCGCTGGATGCCAGTGTGGCGCCGTATCGGCAGCAGACCGGGCTGGAAGTCCGTTGGGACCGACGCAGCCTCTTCAGTTTCGGTGAAGGCGATCTGGGTTCGTATGCCGACAAGTACGACTTGGTGATCTACGATCATCCATTCGTCGGCGACATTAGTCGCCATGGCTGGATGCTCGACCTCTCGCCCTTGCTGTCGGCGGAGCAGCGTGCTCATTTCGCCGGCGACGAGGTCGGTGCGTCCTGGCGGTCCTACGCATACGATGGTGGCATATGGGCTCTGCCCCTCGACATCGCTGCGCAGACCGCCGCCTGGCGACAGGATCTGCTAGAGCGGCACGACTTCGCTGTCCCCGAGACCTTGAGCGCAGTCCGTCAACTTGCCGAACGAGGCAAGGCCAAGGGCGTCGCCGTAGGTTGGCCCGCAGTTCCGACGGACCTCATGTGTACGCTGGTGAGCGTTGCCGCCAGCATGGGATGTAACCCCGGCCACGACGGCGGGGATTTCCTTGAGCGGGCCAATGCTGAGGCTGCAGTGGCGGAACTTGCCGCGCTGGCACGGCTTGCCCATCCCGCCTCGAAAGGCTGGAACCCAATCCGTTGTCTCGACCACATGGCGGCCAATGATGATGTTGTCTACGTGCCGTACCTTTTCAATTATGCGAACTACGCCTCGGGCACCGCCGAGCGGAAGATCACTTTCGGTAGGGCGCCGGCCGTCGCCGTTGGCCAACAGGCACACACCGTCCTCGGCGGCGCCGGCATAGGAATCAGCGCCAGGACCAAAGACCCCAAGGCTGCGTTCGACTACGCCATCTGGCTGTGCTCGCCGCGATATCAGGCAGGCGACTACGTGAAATTCGGCGGCCAGCCCGGCAGTCGCATCGCCTGGACCTCCGATGCGTGCAACGCCCTCACCAGCGATTTTTTCCGCAGCACTCTGCCGGTGATGGATGCCGCTTATCTGCGGCCGACCCATCCAGGCTTCGTGCCGTTCTTCCACGATGCGACGCTGCGGCTAGCAAGCGTTGTGTTCGAGGGTGCGCCGGTACGGCCGTTCATCGACTGGCTCAACCAGAGCTACGACCGTATGCGCCCAGAGAGAACCGCCAGATGACCTTCATCGACGAACTTGACGGCGACGCGCCATCCGCCACCGAAAGCCGCAAGCGGACCGATCCCGTGCCAGCCGGTGAGAAAGGGTAATCGCCATGTCACTTGCAAAGTCCAATCGACCGGCGATCGAGCCGCTCAACGCCCTCGCTGGCCGCGTGCGCTCGGGCACCCGGCTGTCGGTAGGCGGCCACCACTACGCCCGCCTCCCGATTGCGCTGCTGACCCGTCTCGTCGACAACGGCGCCAGTGACCTCAACTACTTCGCTTGGGCCGGGGGCCTACCACTTGAGTTGCTGCTCGAAGCCAACGCCGTCTCGTCGATCGATATCTGCTTTTCCAGCCTCGACATCTTCGGGTTGCCGCCGCGGTTCCGCGAGGTGGCCGAGAACCGCCGGCTGCCGATCAACGATTGGCCGGCGCTGGCAATGATCCAGGGCCTGCGGGCGGCGCAGCAAAACCTGCCCTTCATGCCGGTGCAGTTGCCGGAAGGCTCGACGATGATGGAACGTTGTCAGGCCGTCTCTCTCCATCGCGACCAGCGCACCGGTCGGACTGTTGGTCTGGTCGAAGCACAGGTGATCGACACTGTGCTGTTGCACGCACCGCGCGCCGACACGGAGGGCAATATCGAGATCTACGGCGCCCGCGCGCTCGACCTGCCGATCGTCGGTGCGGCTCGCCAGGTGTTGGTCACTGTCGACGAGATCGTCCCCGCCGGAACACTGCGCAGCAATGGTCGGCAGACCATCATCACGCGCAATCTCATCACTGCCATCGCGCAGGTTCCAGGCGGAGCCTATCCGACGTCCTGCCTACCCCATTATGCGACCGACTTTGCTCGCATCCGCGACATTCTCGACGGCAAACACGGCACTCTTCGGCAGGCACTGGAAAAACCGGCCGACGCACCGCCGGCGAATCTCGCAAAGGCCGCCAGGACTCGGCCCGAGCAAGTCGTCCCAGGCCCATTCCGCAACAGCACACCGCATCCCGCCGCCCCGACTGTCGACGAATTGATGGTCGTGCGCATCGCCCGAATGCTTGATAACGAGTCGTTTGCAAGCGCCGGCGCCGTGTCACCGCTGGGCAACGTTGCCTTTCGTCTCGCCAAGGCCGCGCATGCACCCGACCTGTACATCGGCACGTTCAGTTGCGGTCATGTCGACGTACAGGCCGGAACGATGACGCTGAGCCTGCTCGAGGCCATGGACGCAGGTTCGGCGGTGTCCCACAACGGCGGCGACGACACATACTCGACCTACTATCAGGCTGGCATCGTCACGCACGAAATCATCGGTGCGGCGCAGATCGATGCACGCGGCCGCACCAACAATCTCGAACTCACCAAACCGTCGGGCGGCAAGCTGCGCCTGCCGGGTCAGGGGGGCATGTCCGACGTCGCCAACATGCACCGGAATTACGTCGTCTACGTGCCGCGCCACGGCAAGGCATCGCTGGTTGAGAGTGTGGAGATAGTGTCCTCGGCGCGCGGCATTATCTCGGCTACCGAGCGTGAGAAGGTCGGCTACCAATCAGGCGATATTTATCTCGTCACCAACCTTTGCGTATTCCGCTATGACGAGGGCGTCGGCCAGTTGGTGGTCGTCGAAACCATGCCGGGCGTGGCACGCGACAGCATCATCGACGAAACCGGCTTCAAGGTTTTGTTCGCGGAGGATTGCAAGGAGATGGCGGCACCGACAGCCGAGGAGCTGCGTGTGCTACGCGACGAAATCGATCCGCTCGGCATCCGCCGGCTGGAATTCGTCGGCGCCCGCGACCGCAGTGCGCTGCTCGACGAAATCCTCCAGCGCGACCGGCGCGGGACTGCCGCCATTGTCGATGGTTGAATAGAAACCGGGCGGGGAGCCCGGCGCCCAGTCCTTGGCGAGAAGGATTCCCATCCACAGCACCCGCCTGAGTGTGCTCGGGCGTTGCTGCGCCTTGGTCGCGCCGACCATCGCCACGGATCATCGGCGCCGCGCACATCTTTTCCACCCCGATAGGTGCCCCACGGGTCTCGCTCTGCGGAAAGATGTCGACGAAGCCGAGCATCTGCAGGCACAGCAATGCCTCCCGCGGTTGCTCGGACACCCTCAATCACTCTTGTTACGTTGATTTCTAGAATCGGGTTTTGGTTACCCACGAACGCGGTTTCATCGATGGCAGTGAGGGCGTGGCGCATTGAATCCTGATTCGTCCGAGGCCTAGACAAGCCTGGCTTATTAATATATTAATTAGCATAATCAATATATCAATTTGCATAACAGAGAGATTCACAATGGCACGGCTTGCAGGCAAGACCGCAGTCATCACCGGGGCGGCCGACGGCATCGGTTTTGCGATCAGCCAAGCCATGACGCGCGAAGGCGCTCAGGTTTTCATGGGCGACATCAACGACGACAGGGGTCGCTCCGCTGCCGAGCAGTTGGTCCGCGACGGTGGCCGAGCCACGTACTGCCATTGTGATGTCGCGCAGGAGCAGGACATCGCCGGCCTCATCGCTGCCGCGGCCGGTACCGGGCGCCTCGACGTGCTGGTCAATAACGCCGCCATTGCTATTGGCGGCATGCCGCTGCACGAGATGACCGATGAGCAGTGGCACCGGCTTATCACGGTGAACCTGACGAGCGTCTTCCGCGGCACCAAGCACGCGCTGCCGCACATGATCCGGCAGGGATCGGGCTCGGTGATCTCGATGGCATCGGCGCAGGGCCACATCGGCATTGACGGATGGACCGCCTATGCCGGCGCCAAGGGCGCGGTGATGTCGATGATGCGCCAACTCGCAGTGGAGTTCGGCCCGCACAACATCCGGTTCAACTCGATCTCGCCGGGCACGATCAACACCCCGATGAATGCGCAAGTCATCGAGGACATGGGCGAGCACGTCGGCCGGGCCTGGGTAAAGATGCATCCGATCGGTCGCATCGGTAAGCCCGAGGAAGTCGCCGAGGCGGCGGTCTATCTCGCCAGCGATGCCGCCGGCTTCACGACCGGCATCGACCTTCGGGTAGATGGCGGCCTTACCGCGACTCCGCGTTACGTTCCCGAATTCTTCGAGCAGTAAGCAGCGACCATGAACAAAGCCCTTGAAGGCGTCACCATTCTCGATTTCAGCCACCTGCTGCAGGGCCCGTTCGCTACGCAGTTACTCGCCGACATGGGCGCCAACGTCATCAAGATCGAGCGCGCCGGATCGGGCGACATGTTCCGCTCGATGACCTTCTTCGCCAAGTGGATAGGTGGTTCCGAGAGCCCCAGTTTCCTGGCCTGGAATCGCAACAAGCGCTCTATCGCACTCAACCTGAAGAGCAAGATGGTCCATGGGACGATCATGGAAATGGCCCGTAAGGCCGATGTGGTGGTGCAGAATTTCCGACCCGGCGTGCTGGCCAAGATCGGCTATGGCTACGACGATTTCAAGGCGGTCAATCCCGGCATCATCTACTGCTCGGGATCAGGCTATGGCGAGGACGGTCCCTACGTCGACCGCCCTGGCCAGGACATGCTGATTCAGGGCCTCGCCGGCCTCGTCGCCAATACCGGCCGAGGCGATGCCGCACCCGTGCCGGCCGGCGCCGGACTCGCCGATCAGATCGGCGCAATGAACATGGTCTACGGCATTCTCACCGCCCTCTACTATCGCGAGAAGACCGGCAAGGGGCAGAAGATCGAGGTCAACTTGCTGGCAGGCATGCTGGCGCACTTGAGCCAGGAATACGTCGGTGTGTTGAACCTGGGGCAGGACTTCGTGCGCCCCAATTCCGGCATCGGCCATCCGGGCATGCAAGCGCCGTTCGGCATCTACGAGACCAGCGATGGCGAGTACATCTCGATCGCCATGAGCCCTTACAAGACCTTGTACGAAACTCTCGAGGCGCCGCAACTGGCGGTCTATGACGACCTCACGACACTGTTCGACAGGCGCGACGAAGTCTGGGAGAAGGTCAACGCCGAGACCCGCCGGTTCACCCGCAAGGCGCTGCTCGACCGGCTGCTCGCCGCTGACATCTGGTGCGCGGAGGTCAACGACATCCGCCGCGCCGCTCAGGATCCGCAGGTCAAACACATGGGCATGATCACCGAGTACACCCATCCCCGGGCCGGCCGCGTCCAGGTCGTGGCGCCCGCCGTCAAGATGAGCGAAACCCCCGCCACCATCGACCGGCCAGCGCCACTAGTCGGCCAGCATGGCCGCGAGATTCTCGCCGAGTTCGGTGTTTCGCCAGAGACTGCCGCCGAACTGGAGCGAAGTGGCGACATGACGATTGTGGAGGCCTGATCCGTGGCGGTGGACAGCGACTACCGCGGGCTGGGCTGGAAGCACGGAACGCTGACCGTGCAGCGGCATGGCGCGATGTTGGCACCCTTGACCTTCGTGCTCGCCGATGGCCGGCAGGTCAGTCCCATGCATATCGCCCCCTGGGCTGATCAACCGATCGCGGCCACGCTTCCCGGCATCCTGCAGCGTCTTCGGGGCGATTGGGCATGCGTGCCATTCGGCTGCGCCAGCGAAGACCCCACCGCGCCACCGTCATGGGCCCGCCTGAACGGGCCGGCAGAATCGGGCGAAGAGATCCACGGTCATAGCTCGAATCACCCGTGGACCTGGGTCGACGGCGACGATGATAGTTTGGCGCTGACACTCGACTATCCCACTGAAAGCCCGGTGCGGCGAGTGCACCGCTCGGTTACGCCATTCGCCGATGCGGCAGCCGTCGTAGATCGTCACGCGCGGATGCAGCCGCGTCCCGGCGCCGATGGCGGCGTCGGCACCGACGAAGCAGCCCTCGCCCACGCGCGCCCGCGGACCGATGCGCGAGCGCGCGCCGATCA
>Ga0207671_10006562_pt1 | contig 10334 bp, 7 predicted proteins | sample KBSC24metaG_FD_184352 | JGI IMG/M metagenome (GOLD analysis project Ga0207671, IMG submission 184352) | Corn rhizosphere microbial communities from Kellogg Biological Station, Michigan, USA - KBS C2-4 metaG (SPAdes) (version 2) | ecosystem: Host-associated > Plants > Roots > Rhizosphere > Soil... | reverse complement strand
CTGCTGACCGAGGTGCAATACCTCAAGCATGGTGAAGAAAAGAACTTCGCCGTAGTCGATGCCGCCATGAACGATCTGATGCGTCCGGCCATGTACGAAGCCTGGCATGGCGTGCAGACCGTGAAGGAAAACGCCGGCCAGCCCCGCATCTACGACGTGGTCGGGCCGGTGTGTGAATCCGGCGACTGGCTGGCCCGCTCGCGCGAACTGGCCATCCACGAGGGCGACCTGCTAGCCCTGATGTCGGCCGGTGCCTACGGCATGACCATGGCCTCCAACTACAACACCCGTGGCCGTGCGGCCGAAGTACTGGTCGATGGCAGCCAGGTCCACCTGGTCCGTGCCCGTGAAAATCCGGCCGACCTGTTCGCGCTGGAAAAGATCGTGGACTGACGCGCTTTATTGTCGGTCTGCCAAGCGGCAGTCCCGGAAACGGGGCTGCCGTTTCCTTTTGTGCATCATTCCGGGCGCGTTTATTGATAGCCCGGCAAGTCCCGCCTGGCTTGGCTGCAGATATTTTTTGCAGAGCCGCATTTTTGTTTTGCCTTTCAGAAATTTCGGCGCAAAATAGCCATCCGTCCGAAAAACAATCGAAGCATCAGAACATGCCTGGGGGCAGAGCTGCCCGCAACGCGAGACCTGGCAAGCATTCACGGACGTGAGGGAGCACATCAGGGCCACCGGGACGGTGGTCGCTAGCGTAATACAGGGGAATTCCAATGCAAGTTCTGGAACGGTCAGAGGGAGATCGCGACCGTCGCGTCGCCAGCGAGGGCGTGGCGCAGGCCGGCCATGGCGATCCGTCCGGCCAGCTCATACACAGCAGTCAGTCCAGTCACGCCAGCCAGTCGCCGGCACCGGCGCGCGCTGCGTCCGTGCAGCCTGACCTCAGCGAAGAGGAACTGGAAGTCCGGGCCTCGCACATCACGGCTGCCGCTGTTGCCGCAGCCGCCGTCACGGCGGCGGTGGCCACCTCGGCCGGCACTGCCAGCCTGCCGTATGAAGACACGGCCCCGGCACCGGCGACGCAGGAAGAGCCCGCAGCCCAGACCCGCCGTGGCCCGCGCAGCGAGCCGGAGCCGCGCGCGTCGACCCGTGGCGCCTTGCTGGTCTCGCTGCTGACGCTGGCCATCATCGGCGTCGCCGTGTGGGTCGGTGCGCAATGGCCGCAACGCTCGCTCAAGCCGGTGATGCAGCAATTGCCGTCGCTGTCCAAGGCGGCCCCGGTGGACGCCGTGGCGCCGCCCGCCAGCCTGGACCATGCCGAGCTTGCCGCCAGCGATGCTGCCCCCGGCCCCGAAGTGATCGCCCAGCTGCAGCAGGAAGCCGACGACAAGGCCCGGCAACTGGCGCAGAAACGTGCCGCCGCCGAAGCCCGCCATCGCCGCGAGGATGCCGCCCTGGCCCTGCGCGAACAGCGGCGCCGCGAAGCCGAGGCCCAACTGGCCAACGCCCGCGCCAAGGCAGAACGCGCCCAGGCCGTGGTGCCGGTGCCGGAAGTGGTGGAAGTGCAGCCCGTGCCGACCCTGGCCGAGCAGGTCAAGCAATGCAGCACCTTGTCCGTCTTTGCGCGCGAAAGCTGCCTGTGGAAGCTGTGCGACGGCAAGTGGGGCAAGAACGGCTGCCCTTCCTACGAGCGCAACAACGAAGGTGCCTGATCCCTCCCCCTCCTGCGCCGCCGCTTCCGGTGGCGCAGGCTGCTTCACTTTCGCTTCATCTCCCCTGACAAAATCCTGAAGACCCGCCCCCTGCGAGCGGGAGCATTTCTTGCTTGCCCACAGACCAGTCAGCAGCGACCGGCCAGCGCGGCTGTGGTCCGCTGGCGACAGATGAAAAGTCTTGCCGCAAGCGGCTTTGCGCGAGGAAGTTGCCGCTATAATGCGCGTTTTTCTTACCCCCCCTGCAAGGAAAAAGGCATGAATGCACTGCTCTGGTTCGTCGTCCTCTACTGGGTCATCTCGGTCGGTATCGGCCTGTATGCCACCCGCTACGTGAAGAGTTCGAAGGACTATGCCGTCGCCGGCCGCTCGCTGCCGATGTCGGTGGTGACCGCGACCGTCTTTGCGACCTGGTTTGGCTCCGAGGCGGTGCTCGGCGTGTCCTCGACCTTCCTCAAGGACGGCCTGGGCGGCATCGTGGCCGATCCCTTCGGCTCGTCGCTGTGCCTGATCCTGGTGGGCGTGTTCTTCGCCAAGAAGCTGTACCGCATGAACCTGCTGACCATCGGCGACTACTACAAGAAGCGCTTCGGCCGTGCCGCCGAAATGCTGGTCACGATCTGCATCGTCATCTCCTACCTGGGCTGGGTGGCGGCGCAGATCAAGGCGCTGGGGCTGGTCTTCAACGTCGTCTCGGGCGGCTACATTCCCATGCACTGGGGCATGATCATCGGTGCCGGCAGCGTGCTCATCTATACCCTGATGGGCGGCATGTGGGCCGTGGCCATCACGGACTTCCTGCAGATGATCATCGTGGTGGTCGGCATGCTTTATATCGGATATGAAGTTTCGGGCATGGTCGGCGGTCCGGGGGTCGTGATTGCGCACGCTGCCGAGGCCGGCAAGTTCAACTTCTGGCCGGCCGCTGAACTGAAAGACGTGCTTTGGTTCTTTGCCGCCTGGATCACCATGATGCTGGGCTCGATTCCACAGCAGGACGTGTTCCAGCGCGTCATGTCCTCCAAGAACGAGAACGTGGCGCGCAACGCCTCGGTGCTGGGTGGCGTGATCTATTTCTTCTTCGTCTTCATCCCCATCTTCCTGGCCTATTCCGCCACGCTGATCGACCCGGCGATGGTCTCGCGCCTGCTGGAAACCGATTCCCAGCTGGTGCTGCCGACCCTCATCATGGAAAAGATGCCGGTGTTCGCCCAGGTGATGTTCTTCGGCGCGCTGCTGTCGGCCATCAAGAGCTGCGCCAGCGCGACCCTGCTGGCACCGTCGGTGACCTTCACCGAAAACGTGCTGCGTGAAATCCGTCCCTGGAAAAGCGACCGTGAATTCCTGTTCTCGATGCGCGCCGTGGTGCTGGTCTTCACGGTAGGCGTGACCACGCTGGCCCTGAACAGCCAGTCCAGCATCTATGAAATGGTCGAGAACGCTTACAAGGTGACCTTGGTGGCGGCCTTCGTGCCGCTGGCCTTCGGCGTCTACTGGCAGCGCGCCACCCGCCAGGGCGCACTGATGGCCATGGTGCTGGGCCTGGTCTCATGGATCACGCTGGAATATGCCGCCCCGGACGGCCTGTGGCCGCCGCAGCTGGCCGGCCTGCTGTTCTCCATCGGTGGCATGGTGGTCGGTTCGCTCCTACCCCAGGTGCTGGCCCCGGTGCCGCCCATGGTGGCGGTGCCCGCCGAGGGCAGCGCCCAGACCTGATCCCTCTTGCCTGATTGAAACGGTCGCCCGGCCTTGCCGCGCGGCCGTTTCGTCTTTTTGGGGAAGCCGCCAGAACTGCTGGGCCAGGTGCTGTCAAAGCAATTCCAACGCCCGGTTTTTCGAACTTATTCGATATTTATTTGACAATAATTCGAGAGCCACCCGGAACTTATTTGCTTTCCATCAACCTGAAATGGCATGACTGAGCACATTCGCCCCTACGATGTCGCTGCCGATGCGTTGTTTCTGGACTTCGACGGCACCCTGGTCGACCTGGCGCCCCAGCCTGAAGAGATCGTGGTGCCGCCGGAGCTGATCACGCTCCTGCAGCGCATCCAGCAAGAATCGGACGGCGCGCTGGCCATCGTCAGCGGCCGTCCGCTCGATCAACTGGATTTCTTCCTGGCCCCGCTGCGCCTGCCTGCGGCCGGTGTGCATGGTGCCGAGCGGCGCACGGCCGATGGCCGCATCCTGCAGCAACCGGTGCCGGACGTGCATCACCTGCGCGAGCGCCTGCTGCCGCTGGTGGAGTCGCATCCCGGCCTGCAGCTGGAACTCAAGCGCGGCGCACTGGCCCTGCATTACCGCCACGCCGCCCATCTGGAACAGCGCTGCGTGGAGACCATGATGGACGCGCTGCGCCATGAACCGGGCTTCACTTTGCTGCACGGCAAGATGGTGGTGGAAGCCAAGCCGCACATCAACAAGGGCGATGCCGTCGCCGCCTTCCTGCATGAGGCTCCGTTCCGGGGCCGCCGTCCGGTCTTCATCGGCGATGACGTGACCGATGAAGCCGGCTTTGCCATCGCCCAAGGTGAAGTCTTCGGCGGATTTGGCATCAAGATCGGCGCCGGCCCCAGCCAGGCCTTGCAGCGCCTGGCCGATCCAGCCGCCGTGCTGGACCTGCTGCGCCAGAGCGTGGAGGTACGCAGCACCCCCGGATAGCCTTCGTACCGGCCTGTTTGCCGGCCCCGCAGCACATCGCCTTCCATCAAGAAATCTGACCCACAGAACAGAGCACGAGGAACCATGAGCCAGCCCAGCCCCGATCCGCATCAAGAAGCGCAACCGCAACCGCATTCCCAGACGCAGCATTCCGAACAACCGCACCTGGCCGCCCAGGCGCACGACATGCCCTCGACCTCCTCGCTGGAACTGGGCGTGATCGGCAATTGCGCCTTCTCGGCCTTGGTGGACAAGATGGGCCGCATCGTCTGGTGCTGTCTGCCACGTTTCGATGGCGACCCGGTCTTCAATGCGCTGCTCGACCCTACCGACAGCGGGGCACTGTGGGCCTTCCAGCTGGAGAATTTTTCCCACAGCGAGCAGTGGTATGAACCCAATACGGCGGTGCTGCGCACCCGCCTGTACGACACGCTGGGCCAGGGGATCGAGATCACCGACCTGGCGCCGCGCTTCCAGAGCCGGGGGCGTTTCTTCCGGCCGCTGCAGCTGGTACGCCGCATCCATCCGCTCTCGGGCGCGCCGCGCATGCGCGTGGTGCTGCGTCCCAAGTTCGACTGGGGCCGCGAAGTGCCGCCGCAGACGCGCGGCAGCAACCACATCCGCTATGTCGGCCAGGAACAGACCCTGCGCCTCAATACCGATGCGCCCATCAGCTACATCGTCGACGAGACCGCCTTCGTGGTCAGCCGCCCCTACAACTTCATCCTCGGTCCGGACGAAACCCTGCACGGCGGCATCAACGATACCGCCCGTGATTTCGAGCAGGAAACCACCGCCTACTGGCGCAACTGGAGCCGCGCCCTGGCCACGCCGCTGGAGTGGCAGGATGCCGTCATCCGCGCCGCCATCACCCTGAAAATGTCGGTGTATGAAGATACGGGCGCGATCATCGCAGCCATGACCACCAGCGTGCCCGAAGCACCGGGCAGCCAGCGAAACTGGGACTACCGTTATTGCTGGCTGCGTGACGCTTTCTTCGTGGTGCGTGCCCTCAACAGTCTCTCCGAGCTGGGCACCATGGAAGACTACCTGCGCTGGCTGACCAATGTGGTGGTGCGCTCCGGCGGCGGCCACGTGCAGCCCCTGTACGGTATCGGCCTGGAAGAAGCGCTGCCCGAGCAGATCCTGGATCACCTGCCGGGCTACCAGCATCACCAGCCGGTGCGCGTGGGCAACCAGGCGTATGAACACTTCCAGCACGACGTCTACGGCAACATCGTGCTGGGCGCGGCGCAGGCCTTCCACGACATGCGCCTTCACCATCGCGCCGGGGCCGAGCACTTCCAGCATCTGGAAGCGGTGGGTGAACGTGCCTACGAGGTCTACAACCAGCCCGATGCCGGCATGTGGGAGCTGCGCACCCGTTCGCGCATCCATACCTCGTCGGCGCTCATGAGCTGGGCCGCCTGCGACCGCCTGGCCAAGATCGCCGCCCGCGTGGACCTGCCGGAGCGCGCCCGCTACTGGGGTGACCGCGCCAAGGAAATCGGCGACCGCATCCTCACCGAAGCCTGGAATGAACAGCGCCAGGCCTATGCCGAAAGCTTCGGCGGGCGCGACCTCGATGCCAGCGTGCTGCTGATGGTGGAAGTGGGCCTGATTTCGCCTACCGATCCGCGCTTCATCTCCACCGTGGAAGCCCTAGAGAAATCGCTCTGCGACGGCCCCTACATGCGCCGCTACGAAGCCCCGGATGATTTCGGCCGTCCCGAGACCGCCTTCAACATCTGTACCTTCTGGCGCATCGACGCGCTGGCGCGCATCGGCCGCAAGGAGCAGGCGCGCGAGATCTTCCAGGCCATGCTGGATGCCCGCAACCACCTGGGCCTGCTGTCCGAGGATACGCACCCGGTCACACGCCAGATGTGGGGCAACTTCCCGCAGACCTATTCGATGGTGGGCATCATCAACTGTGCGATGCGCCTGTCGGCGTCGTGGGAGGCGGTGATCTGATGGGCAGACTCGTCGTCGTTTCCAATCGCCTCGCCGATCCCCGCAAGCCGGCTGCCGGCGGGCTGGCCGTCGCGCTTGGCGAGACCCTCAAGAAGACCGGCGGACTCTGGTTCGGCTGGAGCGGCAAGGTGGTCGAGAACGGCACGCCCGGCGAGGGCGAGCTGCGCGTCAACCAGGCCGGCCCGGTCACCCTGGCCGAACTCGACCTGTCGCAGGAAGACCATGATGCCTACTATCGCGGCTACGCCAATGGCGTGCTGTGGCCGGTCTTCCACTATCGGCTGGACCTGGCGCATTTCGAGGCGGGTCACCTGGGCGGTTATCGCCGGGTCAATCAGCTCTTCGCGCGTAAATTGTTTCCGCTGTTGAAGCGCGATGACATCGTCTGGATCCACGATTACCACCTCATCCCGCTGGCCGCTGAACTGCGCGCCATGGGCTGCGAGGCGCGCATCGGCTTCTTCCTGCACATCCCGCTGCCGCCGCCGCCGATCCTGACTGCCATCCCTTCGCATGAATGGCTCATGCGCGCACTGTTTGCCTATGACCTGGTGGGCTTCCAGAATCACGCCGACCTGCAGCACTTCGCCCAGTACGTGCAGGCCGAAGCGACCGCCGAGCCGGTCGGTCCCAACCAGTTCCGCGCGTTCAACCGCACGGTACATGCCAATGCCTTCCCGATCGGCATCGACGTGGCCGAATTCCAGCGCCTGGGCCAGGCCAAGGAAGCGCGCGATACCTATGAAAGCACCAAGGCCGAGTACTCACGCCGGCGCTTGCTGATCGGCGTCGACCGGCTGGATTATTCCAAGGGCCTGCCGCAGCGCATCCGCGCCTTCCGCGAGCTGCTGCGCCTGTATCCGGAAAATCGCCACAGCGCCACCTTGTTGCAGATCGCCTCGCCCAGCCGTGAAGACGTGGAAGCCTACGGCGACATCCAGCGCGAGCTGGAAAGCCTGTGCGGCTCCATCAACGGCGACTTCGGCGACTTCGACTGGATGCCGATCCGCTACATCCACCGTACCGTGGCGCGCCGCCGCCTGCCGGGTTTGTACCGCGCGTGCGCGGTAGCGCTGGTCACGCCGCTACGTGACGGCATGAACCTGGTGGCCAAGGAATTCGTCGCCTCCCAGGACCCGGACGATCCGGGCGTATTGGTGTTGTCGCGCTTTGCCGGGGCGGCCGAGCAGATGAAACAGGCGCTCATCATCAATCCCTACGACACCCACGGTGCCGCCCAGGTGATCCAGCAGGCCCTGCAGATGTCGCAGGGCGAGCGGCGCGAGCGCCATGCCGCACTGATGGAGAACATCCGCCAGTTCGACGTGCATTGGTGGTGTCGTGAATTTCTTGACACCCTGCGCAGCAGCCGCGCCGCCCCTGTTGAGGGATGAGACGGGAGCAGGCCACCGGCAGGGCAGGGTGGTGAATAAACTTTCCAAAAAGCAAATCTTTGCCTGGTGCGAGGCCCGAGCCGTCGCGCCAGCACATCGCCTGCGCGGGCAGGTTCACTAAAACTCCGCCAAAAGCCTTTATAATTCAGGGTTTTGGAAGTTTTTTGCGGAGTTAGTCATGCCCATTTATGCGTATCGCTGCGAAGCGTGTGGTTTTGCCAAGGATGTCTTGCAGAAGATCTCTGACGATGCGTTGACCGTTTGCCCCTCCTGCAACAAGGACAGCTTCCGGAAGCAGCTGACTGCGGCCGGCTTCCAGTTGAAGGGTTCGGGCTGGTACGTGACCGATTTCCGGGGCAATGGCAGCGGCACGGCCAACAGCAAGGGTGCCAATGGCACCGGCATTGCCGGCTCCACCGACGCCCCCGCTGCGGCTACCGAAGCGGCTGCTGCTGCAGCCCCGGTGGCTGCGCCCGCACCGGCGCCGGCGGCGGCAGCTGCCCCTGCGGCGGCACCGTCCACCCCCAGCGCCAGCTAACGAGGTCCTTCTTTCCCCCATGCGCAAATACTTCATCACGGGTCTGTTGATCCTGGTTCCCCTGGCGATCACGCTGTGGGTGCTCAACCTGATCATCAGTACCATGGACCAGTCGCTGCTGCTGCTGCCGGAGGCCTGGCGGCCGGCGCACTGGCTGGGCCACAACATCCCCGGCCTGGGCGCGATCCTGACCTTGCTGATCGTGTTCCTCACCGGCCTGGCCGCGCGCAATTTCATCGGCCGTCGCCTGGTGCTGCTGTGGGAAGGCCTGCTGACCCGCATTCCGGTGGTGAAGTCGATCTATTCCAGCGTCAAGCAGGTCTCCGACACGCTGTTCTCGCCCTCCGGCAACGCCTTCCGCAAGGCCGTGCTGATCCAGTACCCGCGCCAGGGTTCGTGGACCATCGCCTTCCTGACCGGCGCGCCCGGTGGCGAGGTCAAGAACCACCTGCAGGGTGACTTCATCAGCGTGTATGTCCCTACCACCCCCAACCCGACTTCCGGTTTCTTCCTGATGCTGCCGCGTGCCGATGCCATCGAGCTCGACATGTCGGTGGATGCAGCCTTGAAGTACATCGTCTCCATGGGCGTGGTCGCCCCCGAGATGGTCACCGACAAGAAGATCATCACCGACGCGGCGGCGCCGAAGAATTGAGGGGGCGGCCGGCAGTCCGCTGCCCGGCCAGCCCCGCCTTCGCCCTTAGCGTCTTCTCTCTAGAATCCAACAAGAACACTGTCAACGGAATCACAACCATGTCCATGCGAACCCAATACTGTGGCCTCACTACCGAGGCACTGCTCGGCCAAACCGTCAGCCTGTGCGGCTGGGTGCACCGTCGCCGCGATCACGGCGGCGTGATCTTCATCGACCTGCGCGACCGCGAAGGCCTGGTCCAGGTGGTCTGCGACCCGGATCGCGCGGATGTCTTCAAGAATGCCGAATCGGTGCGCAACGAGTTCTGCCTGCGCATCACCGGCCTGGTGCGCAACCGTCCGGAAGGCACCACCAACGCCAACCTGAAGTCGGGCAAGATCGAAGTGCTGTGCCAGGAACTGGAAGTGCTGAACCCGTCGGTGACGCCCCCGTTCCAGCTGGATGACGAGAACCTGTCCGAAACCACCCGCCTGACCCACCGCGTGCTGGACCTGCGCCGTCCGCAGATGCAGAACAACCTGCGCCTGCGCTACAAGGTCGCCATGGAAGTGCGCAAGTTCCTGGATGCACAAGGCTTCATCGACATCGAAACCCCGATGCTGACCAAGTCCACCCCGGAAGGCGCACGCGATTACCTGGTGCCCTCGCGCGTGAACGCCGGTGAATTCTTCGCCCTGCCGCAATCGCCGCAGCTGTTCAAGCAGCTGCTGATGGTGGCCAACTTCGACCGCTACTACCAGATCACCAAGTGCTTCCGCGACGAAGACCTGCGTGCTGATCGTCAGCCCGAATTCACCCAGATCGACTGCGAAACTTCCTTCCTGAACGAACAGGAAATCCGTGACCTGTTCGAAGGCATGATCCGCCTGGTCTTCAAGAACGCGCTGGACATCGACCTGCCGAACCCGTTCCCGGTGATGGACTTCGCCACCGCCATGGGCATGTATGGTTCGGACAAGCCGGACATGCGCGTCAAGCTCGAATTCACCGAGCTGACCGACGTCATGAAGGACGTGGACTTCAAGGTCTTCTCGGGCGCTGCCAACAGCGAAGGCGGCCGCGTGGTCGGCCTGCGCGTGCCGGGCGGTGCTGACATGCCGCGTTCTGAAATCGACGCCTACACCCAGTTCGTCGCCATCTACGGCGCCAAGGGCCTGGCCTACATCAAGGTCAATGAAAAGGCCAAGGGCCGTGACGGCCTGCAGTCGCCCATCGTCAAGAACATCCACGATGCGGCCCTGAACGCCATCCTGGAAAAGACCGGCGCGCAAGACGGCGACCTGATCTTCTTCGGTGCCGACAAGGCCAAGGTGGTCAACGATGCCATTGGCGCGCTGCGCGTGAAGATCGGCCACAGCGAATTCGGCAAGAAGAACGGCCTGTTCGACGACGCATGGCGTCCGCTGTGGGTGGTCGACTTCCCCATGTTCGAATACGACGAAGACGGCCAGCGC
>Ga0207671_10006560_pt1 | contig 10340 bp, 7 predicted proteins | sample KBSC24metaG_FD_184352 | JGI IMG/M metagenome (GOLD analysis project Ga0207671, IMG submission 184352) | Corn rhizosphere microbial communities from Kellogg Biological Station, Michigan, USA - KBS C2-4 metaG (SPAdes) (version 2) | ecosystem: Host-associated > Plants > Roots > Rhizosphere > Soil... | reverse complement strand
ACTATGCCATTGGGCTCTGATCCTATGAGACTACCAAAATTAAGCAGGTGCTTGTACCTGTTCATCAGGGTGTCCCTCCTGTCGAAGAAGAATGGCACGCTGGTAATGGAAAAGGTAGCGGGCGGGTTGAAGTAGGTCTCAAAGGCGGAACGAAGATGGGGATCGATGGCTGCAATGGTGATCTGGTCGCCGTCAAAGGCGCGTACTTCATGCGGGAAGTCGAGTGTCAGCGGGAAGGCAAAGTTACAGCTCAGCCTTTTGCCGACATTGGGTCCGCCTGCATCGCTGCGCATAAGCACGTGAGAGCTGGCGATGGCGCCGCCTGCAATGATGATAGCCTTTTTAACCTTAACGCGTGTCAGCTTTCCGTTGTTGGCGCGAAGAACGACATATTCTGCACGCGAGCCATTGGATGTAAATCCGGCGACGATGGTGTTGGAGATGATCTTGACGCCCCTGGATTCGGCCCACGGCAGGTAGGTTTCGAGCATGGAGCGCTTCTGCATTCTCTTATTACCGAGGTTCCAATTGCCATCGCCGTTGTTATTCAGGTGATTGACCTTGATGGGGTCTTCCAGGATCAATTTATCGGATGGTGCCAGGCGGGTGTTGTATTTATTGACGGCATCGACAAAGAGCGATCTTGTTTCAGTATTCACACCTTTGGGACCGAGGGGCTTTATGCTAAGCTCTTTTTCTATCTGTGCATAGGCCTGGTCCAGGCCGTTGAGGGTAAGACCAAAGTCCTCCGCCCACATCTTTCTTATCTCATCGGGCATAGGCAGACAGGCTGCATTGTTGATAATGGTGGTGCCGCCGACACATTCTCCCTGTGCGACTGTCATCGTGAATTTTTTTGTCTGCTGCAGTCCTCCTTCTTTATACAGCTTGCCAAACATACTCATCTCATCGTCGGAGAAATCCTGCAGGGGTTGGAACCTGTTCCCTCTTTCGACTACGAGTATGCGCTCGGGATGGGCTACCTCGCAGGCCAGCCGGTAAGCTGCGGTGGCGCCGCCTGCACCGCTGCCGATGATGACATAGTCTGCCTCATCGGGGATCTCGGGCTCTTCTATGGGCGTGGTAAGGCGGGGTGCAAGAAGAGGGCCGTCGTCACAAGTGCTGGCGGATTTGAAATTCAGCTTGTCATGCGGATCCTTTGGCAGGGGGGCGGCCTGGGTGAAAGGAGGTGTGCCGCTGGCGCAGTCGCCCTGGAGCCTGTCGCGGGCATTGACAGGTACATAGCCTATGCGGTGGCGGGGGTTGATATGATTGAAATGCGCAAAGCTGACGAGTGTGTTGAGGGCGATGCCTATCTGATAAGCCACTTCGGCCAGTGGCGGTAGAAGGGCACGTCTTCGCTGCCATTCATCCCGGAGGAAATACTTGTTGATATAATATCGCCGCTCCTCAGGACTCATGGAGGAAAAGGGCGGATGAAAATTGTATATGAAGTTGAGCCCATTCTCAAAAACGCCAAATGGCGCATTCAGCAGCCCTCTCTTCCTGCTGCGTATATTACCAATATAACTATCTACGGCCTGCAGCATTTGGGTCCGCTGTTTGTCATCGCCATCGAAAAAGGCTTCGGACATGGCCAGGAAGCAAATGGCTGAGGATGGATTTAGGGAGTTGATGCTGTAATCGGATTCGTAGTACCAACGGCGCAATCCAATGACGGTGAAGCAAATGGCCAATCCGATGGCGCCTTCCAGCGCAAAATACCAATCAACATGGACGAATGTATTATGACGAGTGGTGATCAGGATACCTTTGGCCCGCATGGCTCCCACGATGAGCCATAGCAATGCCAGTAAGCTGCCGGCGAGCAGGGGAATGACGACGGGGTTGAACAGAAAGGATCGGAGCTGTTCCCGCTGTACCTGGATAAAGAACAGGACACTCAGGGTGCCATAAAAGGTAATGGTGTTGCTGATCAGCGGGTCAGGATAGCCAAAGATGGCGCTGATGCCAGACGTCCCATCCGTGCCGAGCCGGATGTATATAATGAAGGCCACCAGGGCCAGGAAAAAAAATCCCAGCACCCGGTAGACTATTCTTTGTAATAAGAGGGGGATGGACCAGTCCGAGGGAGAATCCTTTTCCGGCTTGAAGCCGATGGCGGCGGATCGGGAGTCGATGAGGATGACGAGGAATGCAATGGCTATTACTCCGTCGATTATGCCTGATAGGAGAAGGAAAGAGGTCTCGGTGGCATGTGGGATAAAGAAATGGAAGACAAGTGAAAATCCAGCGGAAAGCAGATGGCCTGCGAAAAGACCCACACAGCAATAGGATCGAATGGCCGGATTGTAAGCCCCCGTGAAGGTCAGTATGGTCATCAGGGAGATCTTGAAAAAAGTATTGATGGCAAGCGCGGTGTTGGAATAGGTGACGACAATGAGATGTCCCATTCCGGCGGGCCATGCACCGGGTCCGGCGATGCCAATGACGAGGAAAAGGAGATAAATGGCATATCCTATGCCCAGGAGCCGGAGGATGTAGAAGGCGGCGTTACGATGAGGGCGCTGGATATTCTCCTGGCTCCAGGCCGGCCGGAAGAGGTTTGCGTACTGCTGCCGGGTGGGCTGCGGGGGGTAACTTTTTTTTGCATAGATCATGGAGGCACTAAGCCGGGCGAGAAATAGGGAGATCACGCCAAAGAGGATCGCATCTACGGATATGGTAACAACGAACTTCAATGCGGCCGGATGGATGGCTGAGACAGGGCTATCGTTAAAGTACATCCACAATGCCTTGCTGTTGTCCTGATAGGGGAGGCGATAATGCGATTGTATATACAGGTCGAGGATGTAATAGGGAACGAACACTATGAGGAAGGGAACTATAAAAGAGCATTTGCGGGCGACCAGGATCAGGGACGTATATACGATGCCGTTGATGAATACTTCCAGTATCTCGGTATACAGCGCGGAGAAGCTATGACCGAAAAGAGTAAACCCCTGGAAATAAACGATCTTATAGTGGATTATCAGCGGAATGAGTATGATGCTGAGCAGAATATTGACGAGGGCCAGGATGATAAACCGGGCGGCGCCTGTGGCCTTATCGAGGGGGTCGGGGCGTGTATAGCCTCGGAGGTTGAATAGTGTAGGCATGATGTCTATATTAAAAGATGGCTAACTGATCCTTTCTTCTTTCAGGAATTTGTTCAACTGCCCTTCGAGCTGGTGGTTTTGCATAGTGCGTTGGATCTTCGTCGTCAACTCATCGTATTTGCCCTTGTCGGTGTCCTTCATATTCTCGATCTGCAGGGTCACATAATGGAGCATTCTTTTATTGAGCATCACCTTTTTGTGTTGGACAAAATAAATGACAAGTCCGATGATGATGGCCAGGATGCTGAGTCCTGCTATGATCCAGCCGGCATTTTTCCTGATGGTGCTGGTATTTTCGTCGACGATGCTATGAATGGTGGGGCGGAGGGTAGAGTCGAGCCGGCGATTGGCTACGTACAGGGCGGTATCGACCCAGCCGGCGATGTCCTTTTTCAATTGGAGTCCAAGAAGGGCGCTGCGCAGTTTGCCGATCTGCGCGATGCTGCTGTCGTTGAGTACAGAAGGAATGATCATATACAGCAGCTTGTGCAGCTGTCCGAGCCTTGTATCGTTGGTTAGCAGATCCAGTAAATTGCTGGTAGGTCTGACCACGAGCTCCTGCATGATACCTCGGAGCAGCTGCTGGGTGTGGGTGATAAATACCTGGTCGAATAGCGAGTCTCTGAAGAGTATAAGTTGCCGGCGAATGGGCGAGGCGGTGTGGGTTATGATGGAATCGAGAAAGTGGGCCAGGGCATCCCGGTTGGCAGGGTCGTCGAGGAAGCCAATGGTACCTTTTAACAGGGCCATGGAGAAGTCGTGCGCCACCGATGCGGAGTTGTAACGCAGAAAGAACAATAGGGAATCCCGTGTACAGTTGACGATGTTTGTCGCATTAACCACTGAGCGGCCAAGGGTGGTATCTAATTGGTTTACAGCTCCGACGGCATGGTTGATGGCGCTGACCCCGTTCTTGCCAACGATGCCATTGCTGCATCCGGTGAGCACAGACAGCGACAGGATAAGGAGGGTAGTTGATACAAGCAGTCTCATAAACGATGGTTTAGAATGTAGGAGCCTGAACAAGTTACGGTTTCCGGGGGCCTGAAAAACGGGAAAAACACCCATTTTTGACGGGGGCGCCAGACTTGTGCGGGGGCGGGGAACTTACAACCTGGTCAAACCATCTCTATAACCTTTCCCGATGGGAATAGACACTCCATTGATCTCGATCATCTCGGCGGTATAGGACTCGATCCTGCGTATGCTGACGATAAATGATCTGTGTACCCGTATAAAAAGATGGGTAGGTAAAATGGCCTCGATCTCATGGGTGCTCATCTTTGAAAGATATTCATTGTCCGTGGTAGTAATTTTGATATACTCCCGCTGGCTCTCGATATAAACGATGTCTGCAAAGAGGATCTTTACCTTTCTCTTTTGAACATTGATAAAGACAAAGTCTTTGTGCCCGGTGTCATCTACGGGCTCCTGCTGTACGGCTTGCGCGGTCCTGACCTTGTTGACCGCTACAAGGAACCGCTCGAACTCGATGGGCTTCAACAAATAATCCGTCACGTTCAGCGTAAAACCTTCCACCGCGTACTGGTGATAGGCTGTGGTAATTATCACCGCGGGAGGATTGGAAAGAGTCTTTAAGAAGGACATGCCTTTTAGCCTGGGCAGGTGTATATCCAAAAAAATAAGATCGACGTCCGTGTGCCGGAGATAGTCGGTGGCTAAGATAGCGTCCTTAAAAGACGCCTGCAGCTCCAGGAATGGCACCTGTGCAATATAATCCGTCAAGACCTTTACCGCCAACGGTTCGTCTTCTATGACGATACATTTTATTTTAGACATGGCTTGCGAGGTTGATCTTTAAGGTGGCCAGGAATTCGGAGTCCCGTTGCTCCAGCAATACCTCATAGTCGGTGTATAGCAATTCAAGCTGACGTTTGAGATTGGAAAGACCGATGTTCTCTTTTACTTTTCCTCCGCCGGCAAGGCCTTCCGCTGAATTTTTCACAAAAAAAGACAACTGCCGCCTGGCGACGGAAAGATGGATATCGACAAAGGGCTGATATCTTGTTTCGGAAACTCCATGTTTGAAAGCGTTCTCGACCAGCGGCATCAGCAGCAATGGCGGCAAAGCCTGTTTCATATCTTCGACATTGTAATTGAAATTGATGCGTAATGAGTCATCGTAGCGTAGCTTTTCAAGAGAAATATAGTCTTCGATGATCTTTAGCTCCTGCTCGATCGCGATGTAGGAACCTCCGGCTTCATACAGCATATACCGTAGTATTTTGGACAGTCGCAATATTGTTTCCGGCGTCCTGTCAGACTTGTCCCTGGCCAGCGAGTAGATATTGTTCAATGTATTGAAAAGGAAATGCGGATTAGTCTGGGATTTGAGATAGTTCAATTCGGCCTGCTGCTTTTCGATCCTTAATTGTTGGGTCGTCTGTCTCAGCTTGATATGATTATAGATATGCCGGATGATGCCAAAGAACAATAGGGAACCCATGCTGTATCCCATTTGCGTCGAAACATCATGTGACCCTGCGGGGATGGGCGTATAGACATGCACAGCGATGCCCAGCTGTCTCCAAAGAAACAGGCCGCCAGAGTATAAAAAGAGATGTGCTATGATAAGCAGTGACGATCGCATGAACTTCTTCCAGCGGAGCCTTGGGAGTGTGTATTCAAACAGTATATAATTCAGAATGGTGGCGTAGGGAATTCTCCAGGCGTCATCCAGGAATCTTCCCCCAACCTCACTTCCAGGGTGCCCCGCCAAATTGGACAGGAGGCCCAGTAGCAGATAGCCAAGGCCAATCCACGCATAGAGTTTAAACCGCTGCCAATCCAGAAGGGACTTCATCCACTAAATATCGGGAAATCTTTCCGTCCTTTCCAAGGACGCTCGATCATTGACCCAAAAGGCGGTTTGGTATACCGTCATCCCCTTTCTGTTGTTGTAACTTGCAGCATCTGAATAATTTAGGTAGTATTATGAAAACGAACGACCATGAATAAGACCATACAATTTGGGGAGGATGTGGCGGGCTATAACATCCGGGTCCTGAACGAGCGGGAGATCAGGGCGGCTGCGGGAATACTGTTTTTGGCGACATTCCTTTCACTGATGTTCATTCTGTTCAAGGGTAATTTCCTGCCGATAAAATATGTGATAACATTGTTCTTTACCGACTTTGCCATCCGGGTGTTTATAAATCCCCGCTATTCTCCCACATTGATCATTGGCCGGCTCATCGTGGGCAGGCAAACACCCGAATACGTAGGCGCCCGCCAAAAAAAATTCGCATGGATCATTGGCCTGGTCCTGTCGGCGACTATGTTCGTGTTGATGGTGTTGGTAAACTCCTACAGCCCGATAACGGGTATTATCTGCCTGATCTGTCTGATATTCCTTTTTTTCGAGTCAGCCTTTGGGATCTGTCTGGGGTGCAAGTTCTATCCACTCTTTTTTAAAGAGAAGGTACAGTACTGCCCGGGAGAAGTTTGCGATAGGCGTTCAAAACAGGATATTCAAAAAACCTCGCTGTCCCAGCTGGTCGTCGTTCTTGCATTTGCCGCCTTTACGATCCTGCTCGGAGTCTACTTTAACAAGTACTATAGCAAACAACCGTACGAGCTGTTTGCCGCATCTGAAAAAACCAAATAGGCGGAGATGGATGCAGAGGATTATTTTTCGCCTTTCCGTAAAAAGATCATCGGTCAAGACCAGTCTTTTACTACCCCTTTTGGGCCCCAAAGAATATTATATGCAGACTGGACGGCCAGCGGCAGAGGATATGAACCCATCGAATCGAGGATGCGGGATGAAATACTGCCTTTTTTTGCAAACACCCATACGACATCAACTATTACGGGGGAGACGATGTCCACGGCGTATGAGGAAGCAAAGACGCTGGTAAAGGAGCATGTCAATGCAAATGAGGACGATGTCCTGATCTTTTGTGGCAATGGCATGACGGCTGCTGTCAATAAGCTGCAAAGAATTATGGGCCTCCGGCTGCCGGAGCGGTTTATGGACTATGTAAAATGTCTGCGGCTGGACGAGGAGGAAAGACCGCTGGTCTTAGTGACCCATATGGAACATCACAGCAATCATATCAGCTGGCTGGAGACCATCGCCACGGTGGAGATCATCAGGCCGGCGGAGGATGGGAATGTCGACCTGGAACATCTCAGGCAGCTGTTGGAGCGGTATCGCCATCGGAAGAATAAGATCGCGGCAGTGACCGCCTGCTCAAACGTCACGGGGATCGAAACGCCTGTGCATGCCATTGCAGCAATGGTGCATGCCTATGAGGGGCTATGTTTTGTGGACTATGCGTGTTCCGCGCCTTATGTCCCTATAAATATGCATCCTGAAGGAAGTTCAGCGGATCTGGATGCCATCTATTTTTCTTTTCATAAGTTTTTGGGCGGTCCGGGCACGCCGGGCGTCCTGATCTTCAATAATAAACTGTATAAGAATCGCATACCTGATCAGCCGGGTGGCGGTACCATATTTTACAGCAATCCATGGAAAGGACGTGAATATATCAGCGATATTGAACAGCGGGAAGATGGTGGTACTCCGCCAATCCTCCAGGCCATCAAGGCGGGGATGTGTATTGCGCTAAAGGAAGAAATGGGAGTGGATAAGATCTTGCAGCGGGAAGAGGAGATGTTGGGACTGATCTTTGAACGGATGGAGAAGATGGCGGGCGTCGAAATATTGGGTGCAAGCCGGCGACGGCTTGGCGTTATTTCTTTTACGGTGAAAAATATGCATTATGATGTGGTCGTAAAGACGCTAAACGACCGATATGGGATACAGACAAGGGGCGGCTGCAGCTGCGCGGGCACTTACGGACATGTACTGTTAGGCATCGATGAGGGCCGGAGCTATGAAATATTGAGATCGCTGCGAGCGGGAGAAATGTGGCGTAAGCCAGGCTGGGTGAGGCTGTCCATACATCCCACGATGACGGATGACGAGATAGGCTATATTATGGATGCTTTGGTCTGTGTCACGAGGTAGTAGGCGGTGGTGGTGACGAAATTCCTGAACCAGGGTATACGGCCTATCAGGGATGACTGTACCCGGGGTTTCCAGCCGAACTTGTACTGGTAGATGGGGTTGATAAGGAAGAGTCGTCTCTGCACGACGCGGTAATCCGTCTGCTTCAGGATGCGTTCGAACTTCTCCAGGGACAGGCGGGTATCCCGTATCTCTATGAGGTCTTTGACGGGCTGGTTATATTTTTTCAGTATGAATTTATACAACCTTTCGGGGAGGAGGTGATAATAAGGCAGCTTGGCAAGGACTTTATTGGTACATATCTGCTGGTGACCGCCGAAAGGCATCTGCCAGGGGGGGAAGCCAAAGAATATCGCTCCGTGGGGGAGAAGGAAGGAATGCAGCTTGCGGAGGAGTTTGGCCTGGTCATAGATATGCTCGATGACATCCTTGAGGACGATGAGATCGAACCTGCCGCCGAGGTCCTTTTCGACGTCTACATTATAAATATCGCTGACGATATAGGTGAGCCTGCCATCTGCCAGCTCGGGGCCGAGCCATTTGCGGCCGTTGACGACACGTTCTTCCAGCAGCTCCACACCCACTCCGATACAGCCTTCGTCGATAAAAGCTTTTAGCACACCGGCCTCGCCGGCGCCTATTTCCAATACGCGTGCTCCTTTTGGGAGGGGGAGGGTTTCCCGGATGAAGGGGATGACGTATTTGGCGGTATTGGATACCTGGATGTCGAAGTATTGTTTCCTGTCCTTGTGGAATTCAAACATAAGATGACGCCTCTCTGGGTGGCTGTGGAGGGGGCAAGGTACGATTTTTTTGGGTATAGCATACGCCCTAAGAACGAGCGAAAAAGGAAAGTATAGACTTCGCCTGGCCTACCATCTCTTCGGGGGGCAGGGCTGCCCCGGCTCTTTTACCGACGAAGTCCTTAAAGTCTGCGGCAATGACGAGGGCGATCAATATGATGAACACCAGGTGCGGGGCTTAAAGGGGGGGGAATGCTGATGCAGACCCGGTTGGATCAATACAACCGATGGATGGGCCGGGATGGCGGTCTGGCGAAATATCGTAAAATCTTTGTATGTATGGCGGGATTTCCGTAAATTCAGGAACTCCTAAAATTGTTTATGAAACTACTGCTTCCTCCCTCTGTCCTACCGGCGAGATGGGTATTAGTCCTCTTACTGCTTTTTGCGTACTGTAAGAAGTCTGCCGATCATGCGCCTGCCCGCTCGATCCCCAATGCTGAAGACAAAGCCCAAAAATATATAGGTTCCTATCATGTCATAGAAAAGTCGTCGATGTATTATCCGGCGGGAGGGGATACCATTATTGAATTTGCCGGGCAGGTCATCCGGGATCATTCCACGCTGGGAACGATATTGCCGAATGGCCTTCTTTTTACGGATACGATCAATATCATTTCCTTTGTACAATCCGGCAGGAATCCTGCTCCTGCGTGGGTGCTGCCTGGAAGAGAAATTAATTACGGCTCGGACACGATCACTTTCAAGATATATAAGGACACGCTTTTTACCGGACAGGATACGATCATATGCGCCTATGGCGATCTGGCGCTGGTGCGGATCCTGGGTAAGGACTCGCTGTCGCTGAGCTATTATTTCGGATTGGGATATGTTACCTATGCAATAAACCAGACCTGGATAAAAAATTGATCATTTGTCAAATAGATGGGCTATGAAAAAATTATGGTTCGCGGGATTGCTGCTGGCAGCCATCTGCTACTCTTGCAAGAAGGATGTACGTAGGCCTCCGGAGAACTATATAGAGGCTACGATAAATGGCGTGCGGGTAGAGTTCGACACGCTGGTGACGGCCCTGGTAGATTCAAATGTGCAGCTGCTGGAGCTGTCGGGCTACAAGGGAGTGCCGGGGATGGATACGCTGTTCTATTCGGGGGGATATCAACAGACCTTTTCGGATTTTATATTGCTGCGGATCGGGTATGCATATGGCAGTCCGCTGGCTGAAGGGGCACATACGGACACCGCCCTCCTGCGGAAAGACCTGGCGTTGCTGTACTACGGGCAATATCTGAATTTTACCAGTCAGCCTAATTACTATATCTATCTGGACTTCCCTTTCAGCGAGGTGAAGGCCACGGTGACATCGGTGGCGAATGATGTGATACAGGGTACGTTCCAGGGTACGATCTATGGACAGACGAGTACGGACAAGTCGGTGGTGATCAAGGATGGGAGGTTTAG
>Ga0207671_10006556_pt1 | contig 10342 bp, 9 predicted proteins | sample KBSC24metaG_FD_184352 | JGI IMG/M metagenome (GOLD analysis project Ga0207671, IMG submission 184352) | Corn rhizosphere microbial communities from Kellogg Biological Station, Michigan, USA - KBS C2-4 metaG (SPAdes) (version 2) | ecosystem: Host-associated > Plants > Roots > Rhizosphere > Soil... | reverse complement strand
CCCGGTGGCCAAGGACGAGCCGGTGGTGATGCCGGCCGAGCCGGTCAAGCCAGCTCCTGAAGCTGCCGAATCATCGCCAGTGGCGGAAACCCCTGTTTTCCGGACCCGCGCCGACCTCGGTAAGCCCTCGCAGGCGCCAATCCAGGCCGTCATCCCGATCGTCCGTGCCCCCGACGATCCCGGCATCGATGACGATGGCCCCAGCGATGAATTTACGGAACAAATCGGCACGTCCCGGGACCATGCAAAGGCCCAGGCCGGCGGCTGGCGCGGATTCTGGTCCCGCTGGGGCGGGTGAGGCGCATTTCGCGTCTTGCTTGTCCTTGCCAATTCCGGCCATGCCCGATATCAGGAGCGCGCGTATCGGGGCCGGCAGCGCCGGGCCCCGGCAGGGTTCGCCGCAATAGCTCAGTTGGTAGAGCACGTCATTCGTAATGACGGGGTCGGGGGTTCGAGTCCCTCTTGCGGCACCAGCGCTTCCATTCATCCGCTCGTCACAAACTGATGTCGTGCAGCTGTGCGCGATTTGCGTTCTGCGCGCGTGCCATCACGATCCGTTGTTGAGGTTTGCGACGGTGGCCTGCGTGATTTTTCTCACATAACCGCGCGCGGCTCTCCCGTAGCGTCCCCATCACGCAAACACGGGGAGATATCACATGCACAAGATCATTCTGGTTGCCGCCATGGTCCTGGCTTCCGCATCGGCCCACGCGGGCGAACGCAGCCTGACGATGGCGCCGGGGACCGAGCAGACCACCGCTCCGCAAACCACGACCACCGCTCCCGCCACGCAGACCAGTGAAGCCGCCCCAGTCACCCAGGCTCCGTATCGTCCGCCTGTCGTTTCGCTCTCCGCGCCTGCTGTGACGACGGCGCCTGCCGCGACCACAGCCGCAGCACCGGCGTCGACGATCAAGCCCGCCAGGCTCGGCAAGCCTGTCAGGACAGCAAGGGTCAGCAAACCGAAGCATAATCCGTACTGGACCGAACGCCGTATCGTCGCCGAGCTGCACCGCCACGGCTTTTATTGGTGAGCCGTCGTTCGTCCAGAAAGCAAAATGGCCGGGCATGAGCCCGGCCATTTCATGGATCGTTGCGGTGATGCGCTCAGCGCTGCGAGATCGTCTGCACCACGCTCGAGACCGGACGTGTATTCGTCGCGCTGCTGGACGCCGGCACTTTCAGCTCCTTGAGCACGGCTTCGTCATACTCGGGCAGCGAGTCGAACGTCGTCTTCGCCTTGATCTGCACGACCTTGTAGCCGCCGGCTTTCAGACGCGCGAGCAGCGTCGGCAGCGCTTCGCCGGTGCGCTTCTGGAAGTCGTGCATCAGGATGATGCCCTTGCCGAGCTTGTCGAGCTTGGTCATCACGTTGCTGATGATCTTGTCCGGCGTGCTCTCCTTGCGGAAGTCGAACGAGTCGAGGTCAGTCGAGAAGATCCCGATGTTGCGGGTGCCGAGATAGCTCACGAGCGCGGGGTTCTGCGAAAGCTGCGGGAAGCGGAAGAACGGCGACGGATTGGTGCCGAGCGCCCATTTCACTGCGCTGAAGCCCTTTTCGATCTCGTCCTTGGCCTGCTGCTCCGTCATCTTCTTGCCGGCAAGATTGAGGTGCGACCAGGTGTGCGTGCCGACCGTGTGGCCTTGGGCCAGAACCTGGCGCAGGATCTCCGGATGCCAGGTGGCGTGCTTGCCGACGGAGAAGAACAGGCCCTTGGTGCATTCGTCGGCCAGTGCCTTCAGAACGGCCGGCGTGTTGTGCGGCCACGGGCTGTCATCGAAGGTCAGCACGACCTCCTTGTCGGTGAGAAAATCAAACTGCTTGTACTGCTCGAAGCCGAAGCCCGGGCCGCCAGTCGTGTCGATCTCGACCACGCGCGAGACGCCCAAGGCATTCGGATTGGTGCAATTCGTCTGCTGAACCGGCGCCGCCACCGGGGCCGGCGCAGGAGCGGGTGCCGCGGCAGGCGCAGCGGGCTTGCCCGCGATGGCCGCGGTGGTCTCGACGTCATCCTTGGCGGCGAGCTTGGCCGGTGCCGGAAGCGGATCGGCGGCACGGGCGGCCATTGTCTTGGGAGCGCCCTGGTCGGCGCGCGAGGAATAAAAGTACCAACCTCCGGCGATCACGATCGCCGCAACCACACTGGCCAGCATCAGGCCCAACGCATTACGCATCGCAACTCTTTCCAAATACGCAACCAAACCAGCGGAATTTCCCGCGCGCCCGGCCATTAATGCGAAGGAACAGTTAACGTGACACCAACACGACGGCGGTTGCGGAGGAATTTCAGTCGGGTGCGCCAAAGTGACCGATGTCACGGAGGGTGGGTCTCCTGTGATGGTCATCACAGTTGACGCAGTTTTGCTGAGGCATGGTGGTTTCCATCGACAACGGGCCCGCATCCCGCGGTGCCAATGGGAGCTTCAAATGACCAAGTCGTTCTCTGCCAAGATCCGCGACACCAGCCTGGCCCTAGGCTTTGCCACCATCGTCTCGATCCTCTCGACCAGCTCGAGCTTCGCCTTCTCCGAGGCTACGAAGCAGGCTTGCTATAGCGACGCCTTCCGCCTCTGCGCGTCGGAAATTCCCAACGTCCAGAAGACCACCGCATGCATGATGCAGCGTAAATCCCAGTTGAGCACGGGCTGCCGGACTGCGGTGGAAAAGCAGCTCGGCGGCGGCGCCGCAAACAAGGTCGTTGACGCCCAGAACAACTGATCATGAGTCCGCGCCGTAACCTCAGCGTTGTGTCAGCCAAGCTCCCCGCATGATGCACCCCGGCGTTAAGCCGGGGCCACGCGGCCTCAGTCTACCCGCCAATAAAGCCGTTGCGGCTTTGGCAGCGCCCCTCTAGCTTCGCCCTCACATTTTCCGGGTACGAGGCCTTGCGCGATGATCAGATTTCTCTTTGTTGTTTCCTTGATTCTGTGCACATCCGGTGCGTCTGCGCAGCAGCAGCCCGGCCAGGATGCCTGTGCACGTGATGTCACGCGTCATTGCCGCCCCGTGATGAACAACGGCGATAGCGCCGTGCTCGCCTGCCTGAAGCAGAACCGCGCCAAGCTGAGCAAGGCTTGCGACAAAGTGCTGACGGACCACGGACAGTAAACGTCACTGCTAGCGACTGATGGTGCTCCCCGTCGCAGCCGCGACAACAGGCAGCACCTCGCTTGCCGCCCGATCCGGCGTCTCTTCCTTCCAGCGCACCGAGCCGAACGGCCGCTCCAGCATGCGGCGAATCCGCACCGGCTCGATGCCGATATGGAGATCGCTCGCACGCTGGTACAGCGCGCGCTCGGATTGGGTCGCACGGTTGCGCTGGCGCAGATAATCGAGCCAGGTCGGACAATGATAGCGCTCGGTCCACAGTTCCGGATCGAGGATGTCGCGCGCAATCGACCAGCCATAGGCGCCGTTACGCTGTCGGGAGAGTTGCACGTCCTGCATGATGTTGTGGAACGCGCGCGCGTTCTCCTGGGCAACGCGATATTCGATTTCGACCACCAGTGGCCCGCTGCGCGCCGTGAGCGACAGCTTGACTTCGGGATCGGCGAGCAGATCCGCGTCTTCGTTGCGGGCGCCGACGCGCGGCATCGTCAGCCAGATGCCGAGCACCGGCGAGATCAGCATCAGGCCCGCCGCCGTCAGCAGCGCGACTTCGACGCCGGCATAGTCGGTGAGGTGGCCCCAGCCCCAGGCGCCGATTGCGATGCCGCCGGAAATCGAGGCCTGGAACGCTGCGAGCGAACGTCCCGCGACCCATCGCGGCGCCGAGAGCTGCACACCGATGTTGAACAGCGCCACAGAGGCCATCCAGACCGCGCCGGCCAGCACCAGTGCGGCCGCGGTCAGCACCGGCTCGGTACTCAGGGCAATCGCAGCCATCGCAAATGCCATCGAGATCGTGCAGGCGCGGATCGCGGCTTGCCGCTCATGCGCTTGCGCAGCTCATGGATATTGAGCGCGCCGACCACAGCGCCCATGCCGAACGCACCCAGCATGATGCCGTAGGTTTGCGCACCGCCGTGCAGCAGGTCGCGCGCAACCAGCGGCATCAGCGCCATGATGGCGCCGCCGCACAGGCCCATCACCAGCGTGCGCAGCAGCACGGTCTTGATCGGCGGCGAGTTGGTGATGTAGCGGAAGCCCGAGACCATCGCGCGGTTGAGCTTCTCGCGCGGCAATCGCGAGGGTTCGACCTCGCGTCGCCAGAGCAGCAGCACCACCAGCAGCGGTAGATAGAGGATCGCGTTGCAGGCGAACGCCGCCACCGCGCCGAGCGAGGCGACGATCACACCGCCCACGGCGGGACCAAAGCTGCGTGCGATGTTGTAGCTGATGCCGTTCAGGGCCACTGCCGACGGCAGCGATTCGGGCGGCACCTGTTCGCTGACCGAGGATTGCCAGGCGGGTCCGAACAGCGCATTGCCGCTGCCGACCACGAAGCAGAAAGCCAGCAGCGATTCCGGGGCGATCAGCTTCAGGCCGGCCAGGATCGTGAGGGCGGATGCGCCAGTCAGCGCGATCATGAGCGCGACCAGGGTCACGATGCGGCGGTCGTACATGTCGGCGATGGCGCCGGCCGGCATCGAGATCAGCATGATCGGCAGCATCAGGGCGGTCTGCACCAGCGCCACCTTGTCGGCGGAGGCGGCCATCTGCGTCATCGCCCAGGCCGCGCCCACGCCCTGGATCAAAAGGCCGAGATTGGAGAGCAGGCTGGCGAGCCAGATGCGCCGGAATATGGTGTACCGCAGGGGGGCGGTGATGCCGTCGGCGGAACGTCTCTGACGGTTCGTCTGCTCGGTCATATACCCTTCCAAGTCGTCTGGCAGAAATGGCTTGAATAATTCCGGCGGGTTCAGTGATGCCTGCGAAAGTCCTTCGCTGTCCAGTGGTTAGGCCGCTATAAGCAGTGCAAAGACATGGTTTTGCCGGGGAGGAACATATGAAGCTGTCGCGACGGACGATTCTGCAGGGTGTGGGTAGCTTGCCTTTCGCGGTTGCGAGCATCCGCACGGAGGCGCTGGCACAGGCGCAGCCCACGGCGAGCAGCTCCGAGGTGCCGCCGATCCTGTTCGTCCACGGCAATAGCGACTACGACGCGCTCTGGATGACGACGTTGTGGCGGATGGAATCCAACGGCATCGCGCGCGATCGCATGATGGCGATCAATTTCACCAATCCCAGTGCACGCACCGACGACACTGTCGAGCAGGCCAACCGGTCCTCGACGGAGGAACAGCGCCGCGAGCTTGCGGCGGCCATCGCTGAACTGAAGCGGAACACCGGTGCGGCACGCGTGGCACTGGTCGGCAATTCGCGTGGCGGCAATTCCATCCGCAATGTCATCAAGCACGGCGGTGCCGGAGATGTTAGCCATGCGGTGCTGTGTGGCACCCCCAATCACGGCGTGTTTGCGCTCGATGATACGTTGGGCAATGAGTTCAACGGACGTGGACCCTTCCTGCGTGGTTTGAACGAGGGCGATAGCGAGGTGACGCCGGGCGTCGCCTTCCTCACCTTGCGAAGCGACGGCATGGACAAATATGCGCAGGCCGACGGCCGCTTCATCGGCAAGCCGGGCGCGCCGACCAACGTCACCGCCGAGGGGCCGGAGCTGAAGGGCGCGACCAATCTCGTGCTCGGCACGATCGACCATCGCGAGACGGCGTATCACCCGCGCGCCTTCCGCGAGATCTACAAATTCATCGCCGGTCGCGAGCCCGCGCGCATCGCGATCACGCCGGAGCGGTCGGTCCGCCTCAGCGGATTGGTCACGGGCGCGGCAGATGGTGCGCCGACCAATCGCCCCGTAGCCGGCGCAGTGGTGGAAGTTCATCATGTCGACCGTGAGAGTGGGGAGCGCCGGGGCGACATGGCGTATCGTTCGACGACGAGTGCCGACGGTCGCTGGGGCGCGGCCGAGGTCGATCCCACCTCGCCGCTCGAAATCGTCCTGACCTCGCCTGATGCCCCGACGACGCACTTCTACCGCTCGCCCTTCCCGCGCTCCTCCGCAGTCGTGCATCTGCGCGCCGCGCGGCCCTTCGCGCCTACGGAAAAAGATGCCGGTGCAGTCGTCATCATGACGCGCCCGCGCGGCTATTTCGGTCTGCCGCGGGACACAGTCCTGTTCGATGGCCAGGAGCCCGCAGACGTCCACCCAGGAGTGCCCACGGATGCGGCAGCGACCCTGCGCCTTCCGGCCAGCGAGGTCGGGCGTAACGTCGTGGCCCAGTTCAACGAAGAACGAATTGTGGCACGCGCCTGGCCGGCCTCCGAGAACAGGATTGCGGTTGCCGAGCTGACTTACTAGCTAATTGTCTGCGCAAGTCTTTACTGCCAAGCCTTGACTGCAACGACATCGCGGGAGAGAGCCATGAACATCGCCAGCGTGCGTCGGCCCATCATCCCCCCGACCCCGCCGCGCGCGCCGGAGAACATGTCGTTCTTCGGCCGGGTCACGGCGATCAGGCAGAACATGATCGCGACCTGGGGGCAGCGCGCCTATGAGGAAGAGATCCTCCAGGGGCGCTTCTTCCTGCACAAGAGCTTCATCCTGAACCAGCCGGCCGCGATCCGGCATGTCCTGCTCAGCAATTACGAGAACTACTCGCGGACGCCGGCCGGCATCCGCATGCTGCGTCCTGTGCTCGGCGAAGGTCTCCTGCTCGCCGAGGGGCACGACTGGACATTCCAGCGCCGGACGCTCTCGCCGGCCTTTACGCCGCGTGCCACCGCCAATCTCGTGCCGCATATGACGGCGGTGCTCGATGAGACCATCGCGAAGCTCGATGCGCGCACCAACGAGCCGGTCGATCTGCGCGAGGTCATGCAAAGCCTGACGCTGGAGATTGCCGGGCGCACGATGTTCTCATTCGGCATGGACCGGCATGGCCCGACCTTGCGCAATTTCGTCATGGAATATGGCGAGCGGCTTGCGCGGGCCCACTTCCTCGACATGGTCCTGCCGGTTTCCTGGCCGACGCCTCTGGATCGGGCAAGGGCTCACTTTCGCAAGCGCTGGGTCGAGTTCGTTGCGATGCTGATCGCCGAGCGGCGTGCGGCGGGCAAGAAGGACGGCGCGCCGCCGCGCGATCTGTTCGATCTCATGGACGAGGCGCGCGACCCTGAAACGGGCAAAGGTTTTTCCGACGCGCAGCTCGTCGACGAGGTCGCGACCATGATCCTGGCAGGTCATGAGACGACCGCGACAGCGTTGTTCTGGGCGCTCTATCTGCTGGCGCTGGACCCTGTCACGCAGGAGGAGGTCGCCTCCGAGACCCGAGGTGAGCATCTCGACAGCATGGCCGATATCGACCGGCAGAAATTCACCCGCGCCGTGATCGACGAGACCATGCGGCTGTACCCGCCGGCCTTCCTGATCGCCCGGGCCGCGCGCGACAAGGACAATGTGGGCGGCGCCGAGGTCAGCAAGGGCGATGTCATCATGATCGCGCCGTGGCTGCTGCACCGGCATGAGAAGCTGTGGGATCAGCCGAACGCGTTCATTCCAAAACGCTTCATGTCGAAAGATCAGCCGGACCGCTTCGCTTATTTGCCGTTCGGCGCAGGTCCGCGCGTTTGCATCGGTGCGCCGTTTGCGCAAGCCGAATCCGTGCTGGCGCTGGCGCGATTGATCGGCGCGTTCCGCGTCGAGCTCGCGGATACAACGCCTGTCATTCCGTTTGGCGTCGTCACGACCCAGCCGGACCACTCACCCATGTTCCGCATCACGCGTCGGTGACGGGTCGCCCTCTAGCCGTCGGCGTGATCCACCCCAAATAGAGTTACGCCATGAGCGATATCCAAGCCCAGTTTTCCGTTCTGAAGCAGACCGCCGACGCGAAGGTGGTCGATGCGATTGAGCGTCTCATTAAAGACGGCGAGGATCACGAGCTCAACCGTGTCAATGTCCTCGACTTCGCCACGCGACATGGCGCCGATGAAGAGCACGCGATCTCCGCCTTCCTGCATGCGTCGCGCCTCGGGTTGTTCGATCTCGGCTGGAACGTGCTGTGCCCCGGTTGTGGCGGCGTGCTCGGCGCCCACACGACGCTGAAGGCGCTCAAGCCGGACGACTACCACTGCGCGCTCTGCGCCTGCGGCTACAAGGCTTCGGTCGACGATCAGGTCGAGGTCTCCTTCACCGTGAATCCGCGCGTCCGGCGCATCGCGGCGCACGATCCGGATACGCTTCCGGTGTGGGAGTATTTCAAGCAGGTGTTCTGGAGTTCAGGCGTCGACTTCAACAAGGAATCGTTTGCGACGCTCGCCAACGAGGTGACGCTTGATACGATGGAGCTGCCCGCCGGCGAGAAGGCGACCATGTCGCTGCAGCTGCCGAACGACTTCATCATCATCTTCGAGCCGGTGACGCACGCTGCCCAGTTCATCGACGTCCAGGGTGAACCGACCAAGGATCGCCAGCAACTCGCCATCATGTACAACAAGGTGCAGGCGCCGACCGGGACCACGACGATGCGGCCGGGTCCGCTGCGGCTGTCGATGGAGAACCAGGCCGGCGTGCGTGTGCTGCCGTCGGTATTCATCGCGGCCGAGGCGCTCCATCATCTGATCGGCCAGCGCAAGCCGTTCCTCACCGCCAAGCGCATGCTATCGAACCAGACCTTCCGTGATGTGTTCAAGGCGGACAATCTCAGCCTCGACCAGCGGCTGCAGATCACCTCGCTGACCTTCCTGTTCACCGACCTGAAGGGCTCGACTGCGCTCTACGAGCGCGTCGGCGATCTCGCGGCGTTCGATCTCGTGCGTGCGCATTTCCATGCGCTGCTGGAGATCATCTCGTCGGAGAAGGGCGCGGTGGTGAAGACCATCGGCGATGCCGTGATGGCGACTTTCATTCGTCCCGAGCATGCGATCGTCGCAGGTTTGCGGATGCGCGCAGCCATGGACGAGCTCAACAAGAAGCGCGGCACGGATGATCTCATCGTCAAGATCGGCATTCATGAAGGCCCCTGCCTTGCGGTGATGCTGAACGAGCGGCAGGATTATTTCGGCCAGACCGTCAATATTGCTGCCCGCGTACAGAGCCTGTCGACGGCGCAGGAGATCCACATCACCAGTCCGGTGCTGGATGCGCCGGCGGTTGCCGAACTGCTTCAGCGGCGTGAGATCAAGCCGATCCAGAAGCAGGCGGCCCTGCGCGGTATCGCCGACAAGATGGTGGTGTACGAGATACCGTAGCTAATGTCGTCCTGGCGAAAGCCAGGACGACATCGGAGAACTCGGCAACCGACGCCTCCAGATTGCCGAAACGTAATGCAGCGCGCGGAACTGACGCACGTTGCGCCGGTTGAGTTTCCCGCTCATATAAGGCTGGTAGCGGCCGCGTTCCTCGCGGCGTCATCGATTTCGGTAGGATCTTATGCTCGACGGCCTACGCCAATTCATCGCCGACATTGTTGCTCCCCATGCCCAGGACCGTGCATTCGGTGACAGCGACTACCGGCTGGCGGCCACCGCGCTGCTGGTCCACGTGGTTTCGCTCGACGGCCAGCCGACGCAAGCCGAGCAGAGCAAGCTGCACAAACTGATCGAAAGCCATTTCGGGCTCGATCGGGGCACGGCGGACCGATTGATTGCGGATGCGACCCAGGTCGAAGGCGAGGCCGTCGACCTCTATCATTTCACCAGCGTCATCATGCGCTCGCTCGACGAAGACGGCCGCAAGCGCATCGTGCAGATGATGTGGGAACTGGTCTATGCCGACGGCCAGGTCACCGAGTTCGAGGACAACGTCGTCTGGCGCGCCTCCGACCTGCTCGGGATTTCCCAGCGTGACCGGATCGACCTGAAGCACGCAGTCGCGGAGCGTGCCGGCAGTCAAGTCAAGGACGACGCGCTCGGTGGTTGAGCGGTCGCCGTCGTGGCTCGACCACATGACGAAACTTTAATGTAATTGCCGGAATTTCCCGATTCCGGATTCCCCTGCAATTCCGGGGTTTTCCTGCCTTCCCTGTTGCCCGCTCAGGCAGCCATGCTGCCCACGCCGCTTGCCTGTCGCGCACGGCCTATGCTCCAGTTCCACTGTTTCGGGGCCAAAAAACTTCAATTCAAGAGTCTGCGATCGTGACTGAGCGGGTAACATTGATCACCGGTGCTTCGGCCGGCATCGGTACGGAGTTGGCGCGCGTGTTTGCCGCGAACGGGCACCGCCTCGCGCTGACGGCGCGACGTGCGGACCGGCTTGAGGCGCTCGCGAACGAACTCACCACTACGTGCGGCAAGAAGCCGATCGTGATCGCCTGCGATCTTCAGCAAGCCGATGCCGGCGAGAAGATCGCCGCCGCGCTTGCTGCCGAAGAGGTCGAGCTC
>Ga0207671_10006549_pt1 | contig 10350 bp, 8 predicted proteins | sample KBSC24metaG_FD_184352 | JGI IMG/M metagenome (GOLD analysis project Ga0207671, IMG submission 184352) | Corn rhizosphere microbial communities from Kellogg Biological Station, Michigan, USA - KBS C2-4 metaG (SPAdes) (version 2) | ecosystem: Host-associated > Plants > Roots > Rhizosphere > Soil... | reverse complement strand
CGGCGAAGGTTAAGCTGCTGCCGTTGGCCCGCATGCTGCCGTTTTTGGCCTGATATCCCTGCACCGAGATATCGGTGCCCACTTCGAGCGACCGCTTGGTGAATCCGCGCCGCAGCATGATGTTGGGGCTGCCGCACTCCACCATCCAGTTGGTCACCGTGCCGTCCGGATTCTTGACATCGATGTGGATCCAGGCATGCGGGTTGATCCACTCCATGTCCGTGACTTTGCCTTCCAGTTTAATCGGCTTGCGTTGATCGAACTCCGCCTGGAACGCATGATGCGCCCACGCCGGCGCCGAGGCGGCCAGTAACAATCCAGTGCTGATACTCACAGCCCACAAGATCTTCTTCATTTCAGCAACGCTCCTCACTTTGCAGGTTGTTTCTTGAACTGCCCGTACAGCAGTTCTTCAGCGAACTCCACGCACTTGAACTCCAGTAGTTGTGCGTTCTTTTCCATTCTCTTGTAGAGCGGCAGGCTGATCTTCCACGGCCGCGAGAAAACCGATGGGTCCTCGATCGTGGCCTCGTAGTTGAGGTGATACGGATCGGGCCGCGTGAAGCGCTCGACTACGTGGAGCTTGCTGCCGGCGAAATCGCCCGCGCGATCGAACCATGCGAGGCCATTCAGCCCCGTCACGTCCACTACGAGGGTGTCGCCTTCCCAATGCCCGTTGTTGGTGCCCATCCAGGTATCCGAGCCTGCTTCCTGCGGCTTACCCATGTTGACCATGCGATTCGCAGTCGCGTACTCATACACGAACAAGATCCCGCGCGGCGATTGCACGATCTGGAACGGATACGGCATGTAGTTCGCACGAGGAATCCCCGGCAAATAACACTTTGCTTCCGGATCCTGTGTCCGCCGGTTCTCGAAATTCTGTTTCTTTTTCGCGGCCGCAGCCGGCAGATAGGGAATGTCTCCGCCTTCGACAACGGTCTGGCCCGCGGGTACTGCCCCGATAGCCCCCATCTGCCACATCGGACCGGGCTCTGCGGGATGATCCTGCAGGTCCCAGTTGGCCGTCCCCATGTACTGCCAGATTCCGCCCAGGTCGGGATGGCCGTCGAAGGCTTTGGTCGCCTTAGTAGCTTGCGCCCGGCCCGACGACGGGATCGTGGCCAGCATCGCTAAAACCGCCGCAGCGGTTACCAGGGAAATCCAGTTTCGCACGGCCAAGATATTACTGCACAAGAGTTTCGGAGTCAAGGCGAAGCCATGCGATCACCGTCCGGTGTATGCCTTCAGGGAGCGTAGATAGCTTACAACGTCCGCTATTTCCTGTGAGCTAAGCTTGCCTTTGTAAGACGGCATCAGTCCCTTGGTGACGGCGCTCACCTTGCTCACTTCGGACTTCAGAAACGACTTCACTTGACCGTTGCCGTCCACAAGCTGGACCGTGAACAGGTCCCGGGTGAGCAGCCTGCCTGTGACGATGGTCCCGTCCTTCTTGAGCGTCACCCGAACGCCCCGATTCTCGGCAGCCACATCCGCATCCGGATCGAGCAGCGCGCGTTCCAGGTACTCGGGGGTGGCGCGGCGTAGGGTGCCGATCCCTGTGAGCTCGGGTCCCGACCTGGAGCCGGTCGCCATCACGCGATGGCAGCTCAGGCAAGCGCCCTTGCCTTCGAAAATCGTCTTGCCCCTAACGACATCACCCGGCTGCGACGTGTTCTGGGAGAACAGCGCACCGCTCATCAAAATCCAGACAGCAAATTTGTTCACTTCAGGTGCCGAACGTCTTTCTCGTTTTCATTGCAAATATACTCGGCGATTTCCTCACCCGGAGCCAGATCCCAGACATTGCGGATCTTCCAGGGCTTCCTGAACGCGCCTGGATCCTCGATGGTGATTTCCTTCTCGAGATGTCCCAAGTCCGGTCGCCGGATGCGCTGGATCACGTGCAGCATCTCCGTATGCGGGAAGACTCGCAGCCAGCTTCGATCGTTAAACCCGACCGTATCTTGTACCAGCGTGTCACGCTCCCAGCGGCCCACTGAGTGTCCCATCCAGCTCGGGTCGAGGTTCGTCGGATGCGTCCGCCCACCGAGAAAAATCTGGACGATCCCGGGTACGTTCCCTTCCCACAGAATCGCGATCACCGCAGGTGTCTGAATGATCTTGTAAATGAATGGCGATACCAGCAGGTTGTCGCCCGGCAGGCAAGACTCCGAAGGATTCCCTGTTCCTCGCGCGCGTCGCTGCTTAGTGATTTCCTCCGCCCACGGGAGCAAGTCGGGAGCATCTACATCCGGGGCATTCCCAGTCCACACGCCCGATAAATCGAGTTTGCCGTCGCGCCCCCGCGGCGCCGGTCCCGCAGGCGAAGTTTTTGCCTTCTGGCGGATCAAGAGGGAGAAGTCGTCACCCGGTGTGCCCAGGTTCCCGCTCCAGCTCAACCGGATGTCGAGCCGGGAGGTTTCCGCCACCCGGATCACGACGCCTTTCTGCTCGTACTTGTTGAAGGTGAATCCAATCGGAGGAACCGTGATGTCATAGATTCCCGCGGGTAATCGGGACAGAGTATAGCTGCCCTTGTTGACCGCGGTGGTTTTGTAGACTGTCCCGGTCGCGACATTCCTCGCTTGAATAGGAGCTGTGGAAACGCCGCCGCCATCGGGGTCGGTTACGGTGCCGGAGAGAGCACCAGTTTGCGCCAGAACGCGTACAGCCAGGACGCAAAACAGGATTGCAACGCGCATGCTTAATGGTAATGGAATGGTAGAATCGACGGTGCCATGCGCGCCTGTATAGTCCTGGGATTGCTGCTTTCCGCTGTCGCGCTGCAAGCGGCGAACAAGACTACGGCCGGCGAATTCATCGCCGAACGTCCCACGCTTATCTCCCTCGGTTTTGAATGGCACATCGATGGCGATGATAACCATAACGCCGCCGTCTCGGTGTTCTATCGCAAGAAGGGCGAGCAGGCGTGGAAAGAGGGATTGCCTCTGCTGCGCCTGGATCACGAGCGGATCAACGAAAACGCGCTCCAGTACATCGTCCCGAATATGTTCGCCGGGAGCATCTTCGATCTCGAGCCGGGAACAGACTACGAGTGCCGCTTAGCGCTGGCCGATCCCGACGGTGTCGATGGCAAGGCGGAGAATATCGTGACGATTCACACGCGTCCCGAGCCCAAGCCGGCCGCCGGAGGCAAGGTCTATCATGTGTATCCGCCGGGCTTCAATGGACAGAAGCAGGAGCCCGCGTTCACGGGTCTACAGGCCGCGTATTACACCGGGAGCAACGGCGCGGATTACTTCAATAGCTTCCCGGCTCGGGTTCAACCCGGGGATGTGGTTCTGGTGCACGCCGGCCTGTACAAAGACGATCGCTACAAATATGGCGGCCAGCTCGGCACCCTTTCCAGCGGGACGTATTTTCTGACGCAGAGCGGCACTGCCGAGAAACCGATCGTCATCAAAGGCGCGGGCGACGGCGAGGCTATTTTCGATGGCGATGGCGCTTACAACCTGTTTAACCTGATGGCCGCGAATTACAACTATTTCGAGGGTCTGACCATTCGCAACACGGAGCTGGCATTCTGGGCCGGCTACAAGAACATCACTGGCGCCACTGGCATCAGCATCAAGAACTGCAAGCTCGAAAACATCGGACGCGGCGTCTATTCCGATTGGTCCGGATCGAAGGATTTCTACATCGCCGATAACACCTTCGTCGGCAAGTTTCGGCCGGATATCCTGATGGGTTTCACCGGGCGCGAGTGGCAGGCGTATCCCGAGTTTGGCGCCAAGCTGGTGTCCGAATACGCTGTGAAGATTTACGGGCAGGGCCACGTGGTGGCCTACAACTCCATTAAGCAATTCCACGACGGTATCGACATCGCGACTTATGGAAATCCTGACGGCGCACCCAACGTGATACAAGACCGCCTGCCGGTTTCCATCGACTTCTACAACAATGATGTCTCGAACGTCGAGGACAACTGCATCGAGACTGACGGCGGGGCGCACAATATTCGCGTTTTTCGCAATCGCTGCTTCAACAACGGAAATCGCGCGCTCAGCGTGCAGCCGATGTTCGGCGGCCCAGTGTATTTTATCCGCAACATCGTGTACGATTCGCCGGAGGGCGGGGCACTGAAGCTCACTGCGTCGGCCGCCGGAATCGTGGTATATCACAATACGCTGCTCGCGCCAGTCGAGCCTATGCTGCTCGCGACGTCGAACTTGCATTTTCGGAATAATCTGATTTTGGGGAAGAGCCAGAATCCTGGAATCTTCGCCATCGAGTCTAATACCAACTACTCCAGTTCGGACTACAACGGCTTCCGTCCCAACGAAGGGGCCGAGTATTCCTTCGAGTGGAGCACTCCGCCATTTTCGGTACGAGCTCTTTTTCCGGGAGAGATGGGAGCGCTGGCCATGCAGCCGCAAAACCAGCTCGAGGCCAAAACGCGGGAACGCAGGCGTTTTAAGACGCTCAAGGAATACTCTGAGGCCACCGGCCAGGATCGGCACAGTGTGATCGTCGACTACGACGTATTCCAGAGAGTCTCGCCACCGGGTCCCGATCTTCGGACGCTCTACAAGCCGTCGGATTTCGATTTCCAGCTACGTCCAGGATCGGCCGCAGTGGATGCCGCGGTTCGTTGCCCGGGGTGAACGACGATTTCACCGGCCGCGCCCCGGATCTGGGGGCCCTGGAAGCCGGCCGCCCCGTCCCCCACTACGGGCCTAGAGAATAGGATTGGTCTTCACGAGATTCTTCGATCCGTACCACGCACTGAATGTGTGGAGGATTAAATGAGAAGAATTTTGATGTTTTCTGTTATGGTGGCGGCGCTTTCAGCTCTGGCGAGCGGCGACATCATTGTGACGCTGAACTCGCCACCGGTCGCCAACGGGTCCAACTTCGATTGGACCTATACGGTGACTCTAAAGAGCGGGTCGAGCCTCATGAATGGCGACTTTTTCACCATTGACGATATTGGCGGCGGGTTCGGTCCGGGCACGCCCATAGCTAACCCGGTGATCATGCCCGGAAGCAACTGGAGTTCGTCTATCCAACTGATCGGAATTGACGGCTTTAACCAAGCGCCCCCTGAAATTAGCACTCTATATACCTTACGTTCACGTTTATAGGTTCTGTCCCAGTCGTGGCGGTCGCGGACACGATCTTAGGCGGCGGAGCTGGGGCCTTTGGCTATACCTCGGCTGTGGACATTCCTGTCATGAGCGTTTTTTCAGGGACTTCGCATTCCACTATCGACGGCTTCATCCAAGGCAACACTTCCGGCGTGGCAGTCGCCGATCCTCCGGTACCCGAGCCGACTACCTTGATCCTCTCCGGAGGCGGGCTAATCGCACTGAGCTTGCTGCGTCGCCGTCGCAGGAAGGTTTAGGCCGTCCCCACACAAACAAGAAAAGGAGAGGCCGCTTGTCCGCAAGCGGCCCTCTCTATTCCTTCATGCACATGCTCCTTACTTCTCAGGAATCTGCCCCGCCGGGACGGTTTCAAGCGAGCTGCCGTCGGCGAAAGTGATCTTCTGGAGATAGCCGTACAGCGTGCCGTCCTTGGCCCGCACACCATCCACCGTAATCATCTGTCCCTGGAATTTCGCAATGTCATTTTTGTTCACCCCGACCTTGCGGAACCATGCCGGCGGGCTGCCCTCGAAATGCCACGCGTCCACACCATGCTCGCCCTTAGCGTCCACGTAAATCGAAATGTGTGGATTAATCCAGTCGACTCGATTCAGCGTTCCGGTCACTTGGATCTTCTTTCCCATATCGAACACTGCAATAGTCGAGTGGTGCGCCCACAGCGATTCTGCGGCCATCGCCCCCACCAGAACTGCGAAGATTCCGTATTTCAAAGCGCTTCTCCCCATCGCTCGCATGCACAGAGACTAAGAAACACCTATCTCGAAGCCGCGCTGCGGAATCCTACCGGTGGCAGATACTCCCCGTGCGGCTCCCGGCGCCACCATGCGCCGGTCTTACGACGTTCCTCCCAAGTTGAAAACTTATAGTCGTAGGTCACCGCCCGAATGTAGCGTGGCGGATGATCCGGAAACGGATTCTTCTCGAGCAAGGCCACAACATCCGGTGACCCCTCCAGCAAGCGCTCAGCGAAGTTAACAAACCAGGGATTCGTGCGGTAATCGCCCAGCGCGGCAAACCACATCTGCCAATCCAGGCGCGGCTGATGCGGGGCAGTCCAGCGGGGCGCGCGATTCACATCTCCAGGTTTATACGGGAACTCATACACCCGCCACTGCTGGCCGTCGTCCGACCCTTCGATCACGATCTCCAGCCTTTCCGTGGTCATCACCGCGAACAAACCATAGGAGTTGACTACTTGAAAGGGCGACGTATACCGCGCCAAGGTTTCAATGGGCCCCGGCAATTGCGAACTGACATTCTCGAAGATCCGCGCGAGACCCAGCGGCAGAATCAACAGCGTCAGCGCCGCTGCTCCAAGCCGTCCCGCACGTCCGGTTCCAGCCGGATCTTCCATCAGCCACGCGCGAACACGCCGCGGCGTCCATACCCAGCCACGCAACGCCTGGTCGTCGAAAAGAAACAACGTGATCGCCGCCGCCAGCAGGTTGAAAAAGGTGTAGTTTCCGGTCAGAAAGATCAGAGCTTCCAGGCTCAGCAGTAATCCGGCGCCGAACAAACGGATCCGCCGCGGCATGAAGATCAGGAACGGCGCGCCCAACTCGATCGCCAACACCATAAAAGTTGAAAAGTGCTGGAACCCGCGAGGGAGCTTATCGGCATACCAGGCGACGACGGTCGGTAGCGGCTGCGTCCAGTAATGGAAATCCAGCGCGCTCAAACTGCGCCAGTTGGGATCGCCGCTGGAGAGTTTCACGAAGCCTGATAAGAAATACAACCGGAACGCCAGCCAGCGATATAGCCACGCGATGGTTGTTTGCGCGGCCCCGGAGTGGCCGAAGAAAATCGCGAGGAAGCCCGTTTCGAGCAGTAGAGCATCCCACTGGAATGACAAAAACTCCTGGCCCGCCAAGCTGAAGGAAAGGTACAGCACGTACAGCAGGATCAGAGCCAGACGCTCCAGCCGGCCGATGAACAGGACCGCGCCCAGTCCCACGCCCATCCACGCGGCCCCCGCCAGAATCTTGTCGGTGGAGTTAAACCAGAATAAGCTCGGGACGGCCCAGAAGCGCGCCCATCCAAGATCCGTCCCCAGGCGGCTGAAGAAATCGTGTGCTGGCGAGATTCCGTGCTCGCCCAGCAGTCCGGTCACCTGCACCGCCAGCGACGCGAATGCCACCATGTAGATGGCGGCCAGCACTCGCAGGAAGAGCCATTGCGTCAGCGCGAACCTGGCTGGTTCGATGCGCTTGCCGAAAGTCAGCCGTGTCAGCCAGTAGAAGAAGCTCCGCCGCTTGGCGATAAACCGGTACGCGGCTTCGGTGCACGCCGCCACCAAAGAAGAAGACTCGTAAATCCCTTCGCGGCCCAGGGTTTCGAAAACTGCCTGGGCGCCGCTGGCGACGGAACCATCGGGACGCACCAACTGAACCGCTTGGGCGAACGCATCCGAGGGAATCTGCGGGAAACGGCTGCCGGCCTCCTGCGAGGGCGCAAATTCGATCCAGTCGCCCGTTAGCTGCTTCCAATAGTCGATCCAGATGCGGCAGAACCCGCACCGCCCGTCGTATATCAGAAGTGGCTGCAAGCCACCTTAATTTTACTCAGCGCGCGCCGATGTTGGCATAGACCCACATCGCTGCCATGCCGATCAGCAACAGAGCGGACAGTACCCCTAGCCACACCGCGAACTTGTTTACATGTGAAATCCGCGTCTGTAGGACTTGCTGCTCGTGCGCCATGTGCTCCTCGCCGGATGCGAGAAACAGTTGATCTTCTTCGCGCATCCCGATCAGCGCCCGATAGATCAGCAGCCCTACTAAAACCACCGTGACGGATGCCCACGACAAGGTCAGAACGTTCAGCATAGAACCTCCCCAGATTCGACCATAGGTTTTAATTGATCTGCTCCAGGAAAGCAAGGCCCCCGAGATGTCGGGTAGCCCCTTGACACCCATGAATCTGCGAAGTAGCATCGGCCCAGTAGTTTCGGGGGGGAATCTTACTCGTTGCCTAGGGGGGCACAATGCGAACTTTAGTTATTTCGTCAGTGGTGTGTGTGTGCGCGCTTGCTGCTTTCGGGCAGACCGACCGCGGAACCATTACAGGGGCCGTTGCGGACCCAGCAGGGGCCGTGGTTGCCAACGCACCCATCGAGTTGAAGAACGTTCAAACTGGAGCTGGGTATCAGGCTGCCAGCACCGATACCGGCAATTACACTCTTCCGCAGTTGCCGGTCGGCGTGTATGAATTGACTGTCACCGTCCCGGGTTTTAAGAAGTTTGTTCGCCAGAACATAACGGTACAGGCAACCCAAACCGTGCGTGTCGACGTGACCTTGGAGGTCGGCTCGGCCACCGAATCCGTCACCGTCAGCGCCGAGACTTCGTTGCTCAAGACCGAGAGCAGCGACGTCAGCGTGAACGTCACCGGAGACCGGCTTGTCAATCTCGGCGTGCTGCCGATCGGAAACGGCTTTTCCAGCTCGCACGGCGTCCGCAATCCAATGGCAGTGTCCACTCTCGCGCCGGGAACCTTTTTCGATCCGAACCTCACTATCCGCGTCAACGGCGCGCCCAGCAATACAGAGTCCGTGCGTGTGGAAGGCCAGGACGTGACCAATGGTGTCGTGACGTTCTCCCAGGCGCAGACGCAGCCGAGTGTGGAGGCTCTCCAGGAACTCACGGTTCAGTCCAGCAACTTCGCCGCTGAATTCGGGCAGGCTGGCGCGGGTGTATTCAACTATACGGTCAAATCCGGCACCAACAATTTCCATGGATCGCTATTCGACTACAACTCGAACGAAGCCTACAACGCGGGCCAATCCTATACACACAATCGACCGAAGACTCGCCGCGACGATATGGGCGGAACCCTGGGCGGGCCGGTGTGGATTCCGAAGGTTTACAACGGCAAAGACCGCACGTTCTTCTTCTTCAGCTACGAGCTGTTTCGAGAAGTCGGCATCATCTCCAATCAGAATCCGACCGTTCCCACGGATGCCTATCGCGCGGGCGATTTTTCGAAAGCCATGACAGGCCCCGGCGGGTCGCTAAAACCGCTGAACAACTCCATTAAGGACGTTACTGGCCAGATAGCGTTCGACGGTCAGATCTTTGACCCGACCACCCAGTTCATCGCATCCGACGGACGTCGCGTGCGCCTGCCGTTCGCCGATAACGTGATTCCGATAGCGCGGTTCGATCCTTCCGCGCAAAAGATTCTCGCGCTGATTCCTCACGCCACATCCAGCGCACTGGTGAATAATTTCAACCGGCCCTATAACACGGACCGCAGGACCCCGATTCCGGCTCTTAAAATCGATCACTCGCTGAGCTCGAAAATGAAGGTCTCCTACTACTGGTCTACAACCGAGACCGCTGTGCAGTATTGCACGCCGCTATGCGGATCGGACGGCTTACCCGACCCGATCACGGCCACCCGCGGCACCTTTATCGAGTCGTATACCCAGCGCCTGAATTTCGATTACACGCTCGCACCCACCGTGCTACTGCACTTAGGTGCAGGTCTCGCGCATAACGACTTCAAGGACAAGGCGCCCACCACAAATTTCGATGTCGCCGGCGTGCTCGGTATCGCCGGCGCTCCGGTTGGAACTGACGGAGGCCGCTTCCCCGTTTTCGGCGGAGATACTGTCGCAGGTATACGCCAGGCTATGACGGGGGTTAACAGCCAAGGTGGAATGTCGATCATGGGTCCGGCCGCCGGCCAGGTCCGCGCGGTCGAAACCAAGCCTACTTTCAACGCCAGCGTCTCCTGGGTGAAGAGCAACCACACCTTCAAATTCGGCGGCGACGGCCGCGTGGAAGGCTTCATCGATTACACCTTTTCGAATACCACGGGGAATTTCGTTATCAACGCCGAACAGACTTCGAACCCCTGGTTCTCCGATAACGGTACGGTGCTATCGGGCGGCGCTTCGGGCTTTCCCCTTGCCAGCCTGATGTTGGGCCGCGTCACCAGCTATCAGTTGTCGCCTCTGTCGGCATTCCGCGGCGGCCGGCATTATCTGAGCTTCTTCGGGCAGGATACCTGGAAACTGACTCGCAAGCTGACGCTGGATTACGGCTTGCGATACGACTACTCCACTTACTCCAAGGAACAATATGGCCGTGCGCCGGGCTTCTCCGCGACCACGCCGAATCCGACAGCAGGTGGCCATCCCGGAGCTTCCATCTTTGAGGGCGACGGACCCGGCCGCTGCGGTTGCAATCTGGCGAATAACTACGGCTTGGCCTTC
>Ga0207671_10006548_pt1 | contig 10350 bp, 8 predicted proteins | sample KBSC24metaG_FD_184352 | JGI IMG/M metagenome (GOLD analysis project Ga0207671, IMG submission 184352) | Corn rhizosphere microbial communities from Kellogg Biological Station, Michigan, USA - KBS C2-4 metaG (SPAdes) (version 2) | ecosystem: Host-associated > Plants > Roots > Rhizosphere > Soil... | reverse complement strand
TGGATAAAGGCCGGCCAGCAGCCCGACGATAAAACATAGGATAATGCCCCCCGCCAGCCACAACCAGGGGACTACGAATCCGGTGTGTAAAATAAGCGAAAAAGAGTTACCAACAAGCACCCCCAGCACAACCCCAAAAGCCGCCCCGATCAGGCTGATCAGTATGCTCTCGAAAAGGAACTGCTGACGCACATTGCGTTGCCTCCCCCCGATGGCCTTTATCAGCCCTATCTCCTTTGTACGCTCCGTCACGGACACTAACATAATATTCATCAGCCCCACCGCCGCCCCCAGCAGCGTGATCGCCCCGATGAGCAGGGCGCTAACGGTAATAAGGCTGAGATTGCGCATCAGCATGGCTACCCCGCTGTCGCTCTTATCGATATAGAAATTGTTTTCTTCCGTCACATCCAGCTGCCGGACAGGCCGCATGATACCCTCCGCCTGGTCGATGGCCCCGTCAATGGTCCGCACATCGCCGACCTTTACCAAAATACTGAAAGAGGCATATTGATTGGAATTAAAGAACCTCCTTACATTATTATAGGAGGTAAGGATCATATTGTCCCAGCTCATACCCAGGGTCGACCCCTTGGCATCCAGTACCCCAATAACCCTGAAAGGCAGGCCGTTCACCCGGATCATCTGGTCCACGCTCTTGGAAGGGTCATTCCCGAAGAACTTCTGCGCCACATCGTTGCCCAGGACACAAACATTGCGCCCTGACTGTACATCCAGGTCGTTCAGGTTCCTGCCGAAGGCAATATTATAGCCATTGAGCTCGGCCCAGTTATCATCCCCCCCATAGACCCTTACATTGGGATTGGTCTTCTTACTGCCCACGGAGACGACCCCATCCCCCACCCCGAACAAGGTGATCGCCACCTTGGCAGGATAGGAGAAACGCTCTTTAAAGGTCTCCGCCTGGTATCTTGTAATAGGTTTGCCCGTGTTGGATTTCTTCAGGGTCTTATCCCCCTTTTTCTTTTTTTCAACGTCGTTACGCCTGAAGTTCATCTGCCATTCCCTGTAATGGATGGTAAAGCCGTTGGCTCCCATGGCCGAAAAACTCTCCATAAACTTCTGTTGCATGGCCTGGATGGCGGTATTGATACCCACGAGGGCCATGATCCCAAAAGCAATGATGGCCACAGTGATCCCCGTGCGCAGCTTATTGCTCTTCACCGTACGAAAAGCCAACCCCAACGTGTCCAGAAGGTGCATACTGGCGTAAGATACTAAATTCAGACATTTCCATACACAAATGGATCTCAAACAAAAGGCCCCGCCAAATGGCGGGGCCTATCTTAATCATAAGTTAACAACGGGGCTATTTCTTCACCGAGCTATATACTTCCCACTGGTCGCCATTGCTGCGCAGGGTCACCTTGCTGTCGGCGCTCTCCAGAGAGATATAATAACAGTTGTCATTATCGCCTGTGAATTCGAACAACTCCGTGATCCAGTAGCTGTTATAGTCGCTTTTCAGGCTCATCAGCAGGTTGACTGGCAGCTGGGTCGAAAGGACGTTGCGGGTCACGGCCAGCAATTCTCCACCCTCCGTATAAAAGGCGGACATGATCAGACCCTCCATTTTAAAGGTCAGCTTTGTAAAGGCTTTGTGTGACTCAGTAGACATAAGCTGGGCATTCCGGAAGTCCTTCTTAAAGGAGGTCCTGATCACGCTGTTGATATCGTTGAGGCCATTCGTACCGGAGAAGGCGAAACTTGCGCTGATGGTCAGTAACAGGGCCATGGTAACGGCAGCCTTCTTGGCTAAATTCAGGATCGTTGTGCGGAGGTTAGTTGTCTGTGTCATAAAATTATTTTTTTAATGTTTTTATTGGTTTTTGTTAGCGCCCCAGGCGTCCCTGGGTATGCCAGATAGTATTCCAGCGCAATGCCAACTTTGTTTACTACGTGATAATCAACCATTTACATTTATGGGCCGTCCGGGCAGTGTACGGTCCTGATATGTCCGGTGTCCGGTTTTGAGTCAGGCCCCAATAAAAAAGGCCATCCGTCAGGATGGCCTTTTACAAAAGAGTTAATACCCTACCACGTATATATCAACGTATTCAACTTATCCAGCAACACCTGCGGAAATACCCCCAACAGAATGATCAACGCAGCCACCACCACCAGCAGCCCTTTAAAAGCCGGCCTCGTCTCCAGCGTCTGCGCATCTCCATCCTTGAAATACATCGCCTGTATCACCCGGAAATAATAATAAACGCTCACCGCGGCACACAACACCGCAAAGATCACCAGCCAGAGATAATGCCCCGTCTCGATGACGGAAGCCAGCATATAATATTTCGCGAAAAATCCGGCCGTCAATGGGATGCCCGCCAGGGACAAAAGAAATATCGTACAGGTAGCCGCCAGCAAAGGATGATGCTTCGCCAGTCCATTGAATCCCTCGAAAGTGTAATCCTTCATCTTGATCAGGATAGCAAAGATGCCGATGGTAGCCAGACTATACGCCGCCGCATATAACAGGATCCCTTCCCTTGCCAGCCCGTTGATGGACAACAACGCCAGCAGCATGAACCCCGCCTGAGCAATTGAGGAGTAAGCCAGCATTCTCTTGACGCTTTGCTGGAATACAGCGGTTATATTACCAATAAACAAAGTCACAGCCGTAATGATCGCCACGAACAGCTGCCACTTCGACTGACTGTCGCTAAACGTTTCGTCGAACAGTCGTATGAAACCAATAAATATACCCGCCTTGACGATCGTTGCCATAAAAGACGTAAAAACAGTAGGCGCCCCGTCATACACATCAGGTGTCCAAAAGTGGAAGGGGGCGGCAGAAACCTTAAAGCCCATCGCCACCAGCAACAACAGCAGCCCGGCCATATACAGGGCAGAAAGGTTGGACCTTCCGATACCCAGTTCGTCGATGGAGAAGGACCCGTTGGGGCTGGCGCCATATAACAACGCAATACCCAGCAGCATCACACCCGTCGAAAAACAGCCCATAAGGAAGTATTTCAGCGAAGCCTCATTACTCTTCAGATTGCGTTTGTCACTGCCCGTAAGGATATACAGGGGTATGGAAATGATCTCTATACCAAGGAACAACATCAACAGCGTATTGAAAGTAGTCACCAGACTCACCCCGCACAATACAAAAAACACAAGCGCAAAACATTCCGCAACAGGCATCCGCTGGGCAATATTCTCGATATCCCTTCCCGACAACAGCACATAGACCAGCGTGCTGCCAAAGATGACGGTATTGGCCAGGAGACCAAAAGTGTCGAAGTATAGCATCTTATGCGCGTCGATGGAGAAGAAATGGTAGCCTATCAGATCCAGATAGTTGCTTACCAGCAGCAGGACGAGACCGACAACAGCGATATTCCGGATAGCGGACCCTTTACTCGCAAAGATGCCGCTGAACATCATGATGATCCCCCAAACTGCCGATATAATAATTGCGTTCATATTCTAATGTGATTCTTGTCTTAGAACTCCTTAAATCTTTTTATAATCCATTTTCGTCAGGATCATGTCCACCGTCTCTTTCGTCAGGTTCAGCACAGGCTTCGGATATACCCCGATGACAACGATCAGCAACACGATCGCCGCCAGTACCACCTTCTCATTGAGCTTGATGTCCTTTGCCTTCCCGGTCAATGCATTCGTATTGCCAAAGAATACCTTTTGTATCATATTCAACGTATAGATGGCCGACAGGATGATGCTGAGAGCCGCCACCACCGTAAACACCACATTGTACTGCGTCACCTTGCTGGAATACACCCCGCTGAAAAGAAGGAATTCTCCAACAAAGGCGTTTGTCAGCGGCAGCGCCACATTGGCCAATGCCACGATCACTAATAATATAGCCAGGGCCGGAGCTTTCTGTGCCAATCCCCCTAATTCAGATATCTTACGCGTACCCATCTGACGCTCTATCAGGTCAACGACTATCCACATCCCGATGATGTTGATACCGTGGTTGAACATCTGGATCATCACTCCCTGCATCCCCGTAGTAGTCGTAGCAAAGATCGCAAGCGCCATAAGCCCGATGTGCGCGATGGATGAATAAGCAACCAGCCGCTTCAGATCATCCTGCCGGATCGCCACCAGGGAAGCATAGATCATGCTCGCGATACAAAATCCGGAAGCAGTGTCTCCCCAGGCCCAGGTACCCAGTGGAAGCACCGGCGCCAGCCAGCGGATCACGCCAAAAACACCCATCTTCACCATCACGCCGCTGAGCACCATCGTAGTGGCCGTAGGCGACTGTTCGTATGTATCGGGCTGCCAGGTATGCAAGGGCCATATCGGCATCTTAATGGCAAAGGCGATAAAGAAGAGCCAGAACAACCATATCTGGTCGGTGCCGCTGACGGTGCTGCGCAGGGCATAAAAGCTCTTCAGCGAGAAACTGTGATCCGGTGTATGCGAATACAGCCAGATGATACCAACCAGCATCAGCAGACTGCCTACGAAAGTATAGATAAAGAATTTGAACGTAGCCTGAATACGCTTCTCACCACCCCACTGGCTACAAAGGAAATAGACGGGTATAAGCGCCAGCTCCCAGAAGAAGTAGAACAACAACGCGTCCATCGCCAGGAACACACCCATCAATCCCGCCTGTGACAGGAGCATCAGGGCATAGAAATTATAGGCTTTCCGGTATTCATCCCTCCAGGTAGCAATAAAGATCACAGGGAAGGCTATTGCCGTCAACAGGCAAAGTATCTGCCCCATGCCATCCAGTCCGACAGCAAATCGGCTCCCAAGCGCAGGCAGCCATTCCGCATCCGCATTTAGCAAGGGACTCTTCGGCCCCACGGAAAGCCCCCATAAGGATATTGCCAGGGCTGCCAGTGATATGAGCAGCGACCAGCTGCGGGCGCTTTTATCATTTTTAATAAAGAAGCCCGCCAGCCCACCTACCAAGGGAATCGCTATTAGTAAAACAGGGATCATAATATACAATCAGTTTCTATTTCTTAACGAATAACTCTACCAGGAACAAAGCCAGGATGCCGACGACCATCAACAGCACATATCCACCCACCTGACCGCTTTGCAACAGCCGCAGCTGCCGGCCGCCATATTGTACGAGCCTGCCCACCCCGTTCACGATCCAGTCGATAAATCGCTCGATAAAATTGTTCAGGAACTTGCTGATAGCATACAGTGGCCGGACGAAGATGGCATTATACAGCTCGTCCACATACCATTTGTTCGCCAGCACCTTTCCAAAACCGGTAGGCTCGGCCAGATCAGGCTTGCTGCTGAATCGGAAACCCGCGTACAGCACCCCGATCGCAGCCACCACCACGGAAATGACCATCAACAGTCCTTCGTGGCTGGTCGCACCCTCGGCAGCATGTCCGGCCGCAGCGCCCTGAGCAAATACGGGTTCCAGGAAATGTCCCAGCCAGTGCGCATTCTTCGCAAACACCTCCGGTACGCCCAGGAAACCGGCGCCCGCCGCCAGCAGCGCCAGCACGATCAGGGGAATGGTCATGGCCGCGGGGCTCTCATGCAGATGATGCTCCTGATCATGCGTACCACGGAATTTTCCCAAAAAAGTAGTGGCATACAGCCGGAACATATAGAAGGCGGTCAACAGGGCCGTAAACACGCCCACCGCATAATAAACAGGACTCTTGGCAAAGGCCCCCGCCAGGATCTCATCCTTGGAGAAAAAGCCGGAAAAAGGAGGAATACCCGCAATGGCGATACAGCCTATGAGGAATGTCCAATGCGTCGTAGAAATATGCTTCCGCAGTCCACCCATCTTCCGGATGTCCTGCTCACCGCCCATGGCATGGATAACGGAACCCGCGCCGAGGAACAACAACGCCTTGAAAAAAGCGTGTGTCATCACATGAAAGACAGCCCCCGTATAGGCGCCGACACCCAGACCCAAAAACATATAACCCAACTGGCTCACGGTGGAATAAGCGAGCACTTTCTTGATATCGTTTTGTTTGAGCGCAATAGTCGCCGCCAGCAGCGCGGTAGCCAGACCGATGATCGCCACCACATGCTGTGTAAATGGCGCCAGCGAATAAAGGATATTGCTCCGGGCGATCATATAAATACCGGCCGTCACCATCGTCGCCGCATGGATAAGGGCCGATACAGGGGTAGGACCCGCCATGGCGCCGGGCAGCCAGGTATAAAGAGGTATCTGCGCCGACTTGCCGGTCGCGCCTACAAAAAGCAATAGGGTGATACCCGTCAACGCAGCCGTTGAAGTACCCGGAGCGGCATTAAACACTTCCTCAAAATTCACGCTTCCAAACTGGTTGATCATCCAGAAGATGGCGATCAAAAAGCCCAGGTCACCGATCCTGTTCATGATGAAAGCCTTCTTCGCCGCGTTGGTATAATCGACGTTCTTGAACCAATAGCCGATCAGCAGGTAAGAGCAAAGCCCCACGCCTTCCCATCCGATGAAGAGGATGACATAGTTGGCGCCCAGCACGAGCAGCAGCATGGAAAAGACGAACAGGTTCAGATAGGCGAAATAGCGTGCAAAATGAGGAGCTTCCTCCTCATGCATATAAGCCGTGGAATAAAGATGAATAAGGAACCCTACACCCGTTATGATCAGCAGGAAGAGGATAGACAGTTGATCCACCTGGAAGGCAAACGGTATATGAAGCTTGTCGACACTGATAAAGTCGAACAACGTGACGGTCACAGGCTGAAAGCTTTCCTGCCGCACCTCGCCAAAGATCAACAGGCTGAGAATAAACGATGCGAGCAGGACACCACAACCGACGACGCCGGTCATTCCTTTTGATAAACTATTTCGAAAAAGGCCGTTGATCAGGAATCCTGCCAGCGGCAGCACCGGGACCAACCAAACTAATTGGATCATATCAGTGTTTCAGTCGATTTAAGAAATTTACATCTGTTGAATGGGTGTTCCTATACATCATCACGATAATAGCCAACCCCACACTGACCTCCGCCGCAGCAACTACCATGATAAAGAATACAAAGATCTGCCCATCGATGCCCGCATTAGGGTTACCGGCGCCCAGCGCATGCTGATGCATCTTCGAGAACGCCACCAGCAGGAGGTTGACGGCATTCAGCATCAGCTCCACACACATAAAAATGATGATCGCATTGCGACGGGTCAACACCCCGGCCACCCCGATACAAAAGAGGGCCAACGAGAGAAATATGTAATAATTAATCGGCATAGTCTAGTCTTTTTTTCCAATCACTACAACTCCCACCATGGCGCTCAGGAACAGCACGCTGCTGATCTCGAAAGGCACCACATAGTCCTGGAAGAGCGCCATACCCAGATTATGGATCAGGCCAATGTCTCCCTTATTCATTTCAGCTAGTTGATTCTTCATATCCGCATGTTTCAGGGCGGCCACAAATACCAGCAGCAGCGAGCCCGCCGCCACGACACCCGCGATCTTCGCCCATATATTCTTTTGCGGCTCCGTGTCGGCATTGAGGTTCATCAGCATGAATACGAAAAGGAACAACACCATGATGGCCCCCGCATATACGATGAGGTTCACAATGGCGAGGAATTGGGCGTTCATTAATATATAATGACCGGAGATAGCCATGAACACGACGATAAGCCACAGCACACTATGCACGGGATTCTTGCTTACCACTACCAGGATAGCGCTTATCAGCGCCATAATACTCAGGACCCAGAACAGAATTTGCGTAATACCCATTTGAGCAGTATAGTTGATTTGTTTCTTTTTATTTTCCGTTACTATCACCCGCCGGACGTACTCTTCCGCCTTGTGCCTTCGCAAACTCTTCCGGCTGTGTCACCGGATCAGGGATCAACAGCTCTTCTTTTCCATAAATAAAACCCTTTCTCGTATAGTTCGCAGGGGCGAATGTCTCGGACAGATAAATAGCATCCTTCGGACAGGCTTCTTCACAAAGTCCGCAGAAGATACAACGCAGCATGTTGATCTCATACTTCGCGGCATATTTCTCTTCCCGGTACAAATTCTCTTCCCCTGGCAGCCGCTCGGCGCCTTCCATGGTAATGGCCTCTGCCGGACATGCAACAGCGCAAAGGCCACAGGCCGTACAACGCTCCCTGCCCTGCTCGTCGCGATTCAACACATGCAGACCGCGGAATACGGGGCTGAATGGACGCGTCTTCTCCGGGTAATTCACCGTCGGCTTCTTCTTGAACATATGACTGAAGGTGATGGACATTCCCTTCGCGATGGCAGGCAGGTACATTTTCTCCCACATCGTCATCGGCTTACGATCCACCGCCCTGGCTCTGCTTGTTAATGGTTCCATAATTGCGCAAATGTATTTTTATCAAATCAACTTACCAAATCCCTGACGGCCGCCGGCGGCCTAAACCGCTAATGTCTGCGTCGCCGGCGACGCCTAACCGCCTCCGGCGGTTAGAGATGCCAATGATTTTGTTTCAACAAAACTAAAAAGCCCGTGACCAGCATATTTAAGATCGCCAGCGGGATCAATATCTTCCAGCCCAGCCGCATGAGCTGATCATAGCGGAATCTGGGGATGGTCCAACGCACCCACATAAAGAAGAAGATAAAGATCAGGATCTTCCCGAACATACTAATGATCTGAAATATCGCCAGCAGGTTCTGGCTGTGCGTCTGTGCATAAGCCGCATCGTTCAGGAAAGGCACATCATAGCCGCCCCAGTACAACGTAGCCATCACAGCGCTGCTGATGAACATATTCACGTATTCGGCAAAAAGATAAAAACCCAGCTTCATGGAGGAGTACTCCTGATGATAGCCAAAGTTCAGTTCGTTCTCGGCTTCCGAAAGGTCGAACGGCGTACGGTTACATTCCGCAAAGGCACAGATCAAAAATATAAGGAAGCCCAGAGGCTGATATACCACATAATAGGGGTGCCCGGCTCTTTGCTGCTGCTCCACGATGTCTTTCAGACTGAGTGAACCCGTGATCATCAACAAGGCAATGATGGAAAGACCCATCGCCAGTTCATAAGAAATGATCTGCGAGGCGCCGCGGATCGCCGCCAGCAGGGAGAACTTGTTATTGGAGGCCCAGCCGCCGATCATGATACCATATACACCCATGCTCACCACGCCGAAGATGTAGAGGATCCCGATGTTAATGTCTGCTATCTGTAAGGATATCTGACGGCCAAAAAGGTTAAAGTGACTGCTCCAGGGTACCACCGCACTCGTCATCATCGCTGTCAGCATAGCAAGTCCCGGACCCAGCACGAACAAAAATCTGTTGGAGCTGCTAGGTATTATCTCTTCCTTCATGAAGAGCTTTAACCCGTCGGCCAGAGGCTGGAATAATCCACCCGGTCCGGCGCGGTTGGGTCCCCGGCGGTCCTGCATAAAAGCCGCCACCTTCCGCTCGCCCCATGTCTCGTACATGGCCACCAGCAGTGACACGCTGATGATGATGGCGATCAAAACAGCCTTTTCTATCAATAAAAACCAGTCGACGCTAAGTAATGTTAAGTGCATCCTCTATGATTGATTAAATTCTATTTTGTGGGCTCGAAATCCGTCGAATGCGCCGGCCTCTCCAGCTTGGACAGATCGATCTCCGGCCTGTTCACCTCACTGACAGCATGTATATCCATCAACAGCCTGGGCGCGCGTCCACCCATTACGTCATATAAAGCTTCCTGTGGACGTACCGTTCCTACATAATGCCCCTGTGAGATCACCGAGTGCCTGCTTATTTTTGTAGGTCCCTCTATCGTCCAGTCCGCGGTAGCCTTCTTCTCAAATCGGCATTCATTACAGATCCAGTCCTCCACTTCTCCCCACTGGTCCTTACGGGCCGTCACACGGAACACCTCATCCCCTCTGTACCACAGCGTGACCTTGCCGTTGCATTTCGGATGATTGCAGTTGCGGTGCGCATCCACCGGCTTGAGGAACCATACGCGGTTCTTGAACCGGAATGTCTTATCCGTCAATGCGCCCACGGGGCACACATCGATGATATTACCAATAAAGTCATTTTCAAGCGACTTCTCGATATAGGTAGCGATCTCTGAATGGTCGCCCCTGTCCAGTACTCCATGTACACGTTTTTCCGTCAACTGGTCCGCCGTGAATACGCAGCGATAGCAAAGGATACAACGCGTCATATGCAGCTGGATATAGGGTCCCAGGTCGTGCTTCTTAAAAGTACGACGCTCGAACTCATACCGGGTGCCTTCCTTGCCATGCTCATAGCTGAGGTCCTGCAGATGGCATTCTCCCGCCTGGTCGCAGATAGGACAATCCAGCGGGTGATTGATCAACAGCATCTCCACCACGCCATTGCGGGCGTCGATGACCTTTTCGCTGGTGATATTCTTTACCACCATGCCAT
>Ga0207671_10006547_pt1 | contig 10352 bp, 8 predicted proteins | sample KBSC24metaG_FD_184352 | JGI IMG/M metagenome (GOLD analysis project Ga0207671, IMG submission 184352) | Corn rhizosphere microbial communities from Kellogg Biological Station, Michigan, USA - KBS C2-4 metaG (SPAdes) (version 2) | ecosystem: Host-associated > Plants > Roots > Rhizosphere > Soil... | reverse complement strand
GTGAGGACGCGCAGTCCTTTGGGAGGGGCGGGAGCGGCGGCTTCGTCGGCCAGCGAGCGGGGCAGGGGAGCAAGGACGAGCGCAAGGCTCGTGAGGAGGAGCAGGAGACGGTTCATAGGGGTGGACCCGATGAAGCCGGGTCTTTTGGCTCCAATCAACAGAAACCTCTTTTATTAGCGTTCTTTGGCAGACCGCTTGCTTGGAGTTGGCAGCACCTGCTTTATGGTCCAATACTTTTTCAGGCCCAGCGAAGGGCCTTCTCTAGGTCCAATCGATGCCGAGGAATTCCGGCAACGACAGGATGCTGGCGAGATCAACGACGAAACCATGGTCTGGCGTTCCGGCATGACGGATTGGACGACTTTCGCGTCGATGCGTGCCCAGGAGCAGCTTGCGGCGCAGCCCAAGCCCGCCGTGGCGGCGCCTCCGCCGGTCCCCAAGAAGACGGTCACGGCCGCTGTTGCCCCGGCCAAAGGATTTCTGGCCTGCGGGACGTGCAAGCAGGATTGGCCGGAGTCCCTATTGACGGTGGAAGATGGCAAAAAGATCTGCGGAAATTGTCTGAATCGCAAAAGGAAGGAGATGAAGGACGGGCGGCCAAAGGCCAGCGCCGCCAGTGGCGTGGGCGCGTGGGCCTGCATGATTATCGCCGTCATTTGCGCGGGGTGTTTGTACTACAAGGTATCGCACTACGGAATCGGACCGCCCATGAAGGCCAAGGAATTTACGGAAAAGGCGAAATACGGGAGGTAGGACTTCCAAGTTCCCACCATCGTGGCTGTGGTCGTCCTTTGTTGTCGATTGCTGTTGGGCGCCTTGTGGCTGCGATACGTTGTGTAGGCCATCTGAGGGGGCTCATGCTGCCCCACCGCGCCATGGCCGATCGACGCCGCTTCCTCATTCGACTTGCCCTTGCGGGTGGTGTGATGCTGATGCTGTGCACTGGTTGCTTCCTCGGGCTGGGTTGGGTGGTGACGAGGCATTCCGACTGGTTGGTCAAGGTTACTTCGAGTATGAGTTCACGGCGGCTTCGCAGAAAGCCGCCCCGAACGGCGTGCCACTTGCGATCAAGATCACGAATCTAGAGCCTGTTATGAACTTTGCCGGCTCACATAGGGGCTACGCCGAAGGCGTTTGATAATCCAGCCCAGCGAGGAGGCGGAGGGGAATAGGAGTGTTCGGTGGGCGGGCGAGAAGGTTGCCGAGCTTGCGAGGCTACCCTGGGTCTTCCAGCGCGCAGCGCTCAACCCTGCAATGGGTTGCACGCCGTGTGCGTAAGGCTTGGTCGGAGGTTTCGGCTATTGGTCCGATGTCCCAATCGGAAGAGTACCTTGGGCACCCGGGTGAACCTGCCTCCCAACCCTGCAAGGGTTTCACCGAATCCGCGCGGCATCAATCCCACGCCGCCGCAGCGATTCAATCCCTTCGGGATTGGGAGGCGATTATCACGCGTGTTCTCGAGGAACTCCTCCGATTGGTGCATCTGTCCTCATGCAGAATCACTGCCGCAGCCATGCGCGCCCGGCATGAAACCCTTTGCAGGGTTGAGCGCTACGCGCTCTGGTACCCAGGGTAGCCTCGCAAGCTCGGCAACCCTGGGCTGACTTATGGAACGCCTTCGGCGCAGCCCCTATGTGAGCCGGCAAAGTTCATAATAGGCTCTAAAGGCGCGAAAATCCTCGAATGTTTTCATCTGGCCTTCCTATGGCTGGTGCGGTCCGAAGATGCCGGTGACGTTGTGCGACGAAACGGGCGCACCGCTGGAGGATCCACCGAGTCCCAGCGGCAGTGGCGAGGGCGTTAGTTAGTGTTTACTTCGCCCGTCCCGCGGAATGGGAGAAGGCCAGGTATTTCTTCCTGGAACATCGCCGCAAAAAAGCCGGCAGCGAATGGACAGGGCCGGCTCTCTTGAACCCCGCGTTTGGAGAGCTTTATCGCATCCGGCCGGAGTGGCTGGAGCCGAAGTCGATCCCCACGGAATACGAGTGGCAGATTTCCACGGCCCTCAAGGCGCCGCAGGAAAGGGATTCTACCGCGCCATGACGGACCGCCGCCTTCTCATCCGAATGACGATGGGGGCGTCCCTCCGAGTGCGGCCTGCCACCCCGCTTGCGAGCGACCACGCTGGAGGGCGGGCGCTCCGTCGCCGCCCTTACCTTGGCAAGGCGGTGGAAAGGGGAGCAACATGCTGCTGATGTCTCGACAATCGAACAGAAACCATGCGCCCTCTTATGAAGTCCACCACCGCCTTCGCCCGCTGAAGTTCAGCAGAGACGGTTAGGCCATCACGACCGTTTGCTCGGCGCCACGCGGTACATTTTCCATCACCTTTTCGCGTTTGTATTCGAGCACCGTTTCAATCGCCGCCGCTAAGTCTCCGTGGCACGCCTCGCGGGTCCGACCCTGACCGTTGGCTTCCGGCACTTCCGGGCAGACGGCCATGAACCATTTTCCTTCTCGGACAACGACAGCGGTGTATCGATTCTTCATTCGCGGAGTGCCTCGCGAATTTCGGAATTCACGAATGCCAACCCGACTAATGCGTTGAGGCGATTTAGACAAATGCCAAATGGGTGCAAATGGGGACCATTGGTACGCATTTTCGAGACCGAGGCCACCGACAGAAAAAGCCGCTCCGGTTTCCCGGAGCGGCTTGGTGATTTCTGAGACTTAAGCGAAGGCTCTTACTTCTTCTTCGCGGCGGTCGCGCGCTTTTCCTCGATCGCGGCCTGGGCGGCGGCGAGGCGGGCGACGGGCACGCGGAAGGGCGAGCAGCTCACGTAGCTGAGGCCCACCTTGTGGAAGAACTTCACGCTGTCCGGATCGCCGCCGTGTTCGCCGCAGATGCCGAGCTTGATGTCGGGGCGCGTGCTGCGGCCTTTCTCAATGGCGATCTTGACGAGCTGGCCGACGCCGGTCTGGTCCAGGCTGGCGAAGGGGTTCTTCTTGAAGATCTCGTTCTCCACGTAGGGCTGGAGGAAGTTGCCCATGTCGTCGCGGCTGATGCCGAGCGCGGTCTGGGTGAGGTCGTTCGTGCCGAAGCTGAAAAACTCGGCCGTCTGCGCGATCTCGTCGGCCGTCAGAGCGCCGCGCGGGACTTCGATCATGGTGCCGACCTGGTAGCTCAGCTTGACCTTCTTTTCCTTCTGCACTTCCGCGGCGACGCGGTGGACGATGGCGACCTGGAGGTCGAGTTCCTTCTTGAAGCCGACGAGCGGAATCATGACTTCGGGCTTCACTTTGATGCCTTTCTTCTGGACTTCGGCGGCGGCCTCGAAGATGGCGCGGGCCTGCGTCTCGGTGATCTCGGGATACGCGATGCCGAGGCGGCAGCCGCGGTGGCCGAGCATGGGGTTGAATTCATGCAACGCGGCGACGCGGGCGGCGACTTTCTCGGGGCTGATGCCGAGCTTCGCCGCGAGGTCGGCCTGCGCCTTTTCCTCGTGCGGGACGAACTCGTGGAGCGGCGGGTCGAGCAGGCGGATGGTGGCCGGGAAGCCCTTGAGCGCCTTGAAGATGCCGATGAAGTCTTCCTTCTGGTAAGGCAGGATCTTGGCGAGCGCGGCCCGGCGGCCCTTCTCGTCTTCGGCGAGGATCATCTCGCGGACGGCGTCGATGCGGTCACCCTCGAAGAACATGTGCTCCGTGCGAGTCAGGCCGATGCCCGTGGCGCCGAACGCGATGGCGTTTTCGGTCTGCTCGGGGTTGTCGGCGTTCGTGCGGACGGCGAGGCGGGTGGCCTGCGAGCACCACTTCATGAGCTGCTGGAAGCTCTTGAACTTTTCCGTCTTCTGCGCGGCTTTGTCGCCATTGATCGTGCCCGTGATGATCTCGGAAGGCGAGGTCTTGAGCTGGCCGCCGTAGACGGTGCCGGAGGTGCCGTCGATCGAGAGGTAGTCGCCTTCCTTGAAGGTCTGACCCGAGATCGTGACGGTCTTCTTGTCGTAGTCGATCAGCACGGCGGAGGCGCCGCAGATGCAGACCTTGCCCATCTGGCGGGCGACGAGTGCGGCGTGCGAGGAGACGCCGCCCTTGGCCGTGAGGATGCCTTCGGCGGCGATCATGCCGCGCAGATCTTCCGGCGAGGTTTCGTTACGCACGAGGAGCACTTTCTCGCCCTTCGACTCCGCTTCGGCGGCGCGATCGGCGTTGAGGTAGATCTTGCCGGAGGCGGCGCCGGGACCGGCGGGGAGACCCCTGGCGAGTTCCTTGGCCTTCTTCACCTCGGCGAGGTCGAAGATCGGGGCGAGGAGCTGGTCGAGCTGATCGGCGGGGTTGCGGAGCACGGCTGTCTCCCAGTCGATGAGCTTCTCCTTGTACATATCCATGGAGAACTTCAGCGCGGCGGCGGCGGTGCGCTTGCCGTTGCGGGTCTGAAGCATGAACAGCTTGCCATCCTGCACGGTGAACTCCACGTCCTGCACATCCTTGAAATGCTTCTCGAGGATCTGGCGGACCTTCATCAGCTCCGCGTAGCTTTTCGGCATCTGCTTCTTGAGCTGGCTCACGGGCTCGGGCGTGCGGACGCCGGCGACGACGTCTTCACCCTGCGCATTGATGAGGAACTCCCCGTAGAATTCGTTGACGCCGTTCGCCGGGTTGCGGGTGAAGGCGACGCCGGAGCCGGAGGTTTCACCGGTATTGCCATAGACCATCGCCTGGACATTGACGGCCGTGCCCCACTCCTGCGGGATGTTGTATTTGCGGCGATAGACGATCGCTCGGTCGTTCATCCACGAGCCGAACACGGCGCCCGCGGCGCCCTGGAGCTGCTGCCAGGGATCGTTCGGGAATTGCTTGCCCGTGCGGTCCTTCACCAGCTTCTTGAAGCGGACGACGAGTTCCTTGTAGTCCTCGACGGTGAGGTGCGCGTCGTCGACCTGCTCTTCGTGGTGGTCGTGCTTGAGCTTCTCGATGACGGTTTCGAACGGCTCGTGATCTTCATTCGGCAGCTTCTGCACGCCCATGACGACGTCGCCATACATCTGGATGAAACGGCGGTAGCAGTCCCAGGCGAACCGCTCATTGCTGGTCGCCTTGGCGAGCGCGAGCACGGTCTGGTCGTTGAGGCCGAGGTTCAGGACGGTATCCATCATGCCCGGCATGGAGTCGCGGGCGCCCGAGCGCACGGCCACGAGCAGCGGCATCGCGTCGGTCGCGCCGAACTTCGTGCCCATGATCTTCTCCATGTTGCGCACGCCGGCTTCGATCTGCGCCTGGAGCTCCGGCGGGTAGGTCTTCTTGTGGGCGTAGAAATAGGTGCAGACTTCCGTGGTGATCGTGAAGCCCGGAGGCACCGGGAGACCGATGCGGGTCATCTCGGCGAGGTTCGCGCCTTTGCCGCCGAGGAGGGGCTTCATCGAGCCGTCCCCATCGGCCCTGGCATTGCCCCAGGTGTAAACGTACTTGGTGGCTTTGCCGGACTTGGCCGCGCCGTTGGTTGCTGCTTTGGCCCGCGAAGGCGGGAGTTTAATGGATTTGGTTTTGGTAGCCATGAGTGGTGTGGTGGTGGGTCCGCGCTGCCTGAAATCAGGCGGCGGGGTTCGGGGTGGATGGCGTCTGGGGAAGCGCGGCGTTGGAAGCGTTCGCGGCGACGATGACCGCGTCGACGGCGGCGTTGAATTCGTTCAGGCCCGTGCTCGGCACGATCACTGTATTGCGGCGGCCATGGGCCTCTTCGGTGATGCGCAGAAAGCGTCCGCGCTCGTTTTCGCGGAATTCGACGTAGAAGTGCTTGCGCTCCACCTGGAGCTCTCGGCTGGCGATGATGTTATCCATAGGGGCCCTTGGACGGGGATTGATTTGGTCTGGGGAAAAGAGCCGCGTCTTATGCCACAGGGGAGGGGCGGGTGAAAGCGATTTTTTTCCCCGTCGCCTCTCGATTTCGCGGCGGAGGCGATTGGCTCGCCATTCGAGGCCATCCCGTTACGGACGATCGGAAGAATCCCAGGCGAGGACGATACGAAAGCCGCCGTTGTTACTGCGATTTCCCGGCGAGGAGTGGTTGCGCTTCGACGCCAGCAGGTGTTGTCGCTGGAAGTTGATCCAGGAAGCGCCGCGCATGACTCGCTCGGAGCGGCCGGTCATGCAAATTCACTTGCGAAAGTCTGGAACCAGGCGAGAAATGCAAGTAAGCACTTGCATGCAAACTCATCCCGCCGTCCAGCCTTTGCCCGCCTCCACGGAGAATCATCCCACCCGCCAGCGCCTCCTGGATGCGGCCTATCGCGTTTGCGCGGAGCGCGGACTGCACGGGGCGACGACCCGCGAGATCGCGGATGCGGCGCGGGTCAATGAAGTCACGCTCTTCCGGCACTTCGGGAATAAGGAGAAGCTCATCGCGGCGCTGTTTGAGCGTTCCGTGGCCGCGCAGGTGGAATCGCTGAGCGGCCCCGAGCCCGACGGTAATGATCTGGAGAGTGGCCTGCGCCGTTATGCGGAACGCTACAATGAAATGCTTTTCGCCAACGAAGCGTTGATTCGGACGATCGTCGGCGAATCGCGCCGGCATCCGGAGCAGGCACGGCAGGTCATCTGCGAATCGGTGCGCCCGATGCGGGACCGGTTGGTGTCGTATCTCGAGACGGCGCAAAAAGCGGGTTCGGTGCGGCGCGATCTCGTGCTGGGGCCGGCGATCGATGCCTTTACCGGCATGCTTCTCGCGGGCATGCTGCGCCGCACCGGGCTCAAGCAGTATCTCGACTACACGCAGGACGACTATGTGAGCAGTTGCGTGGACCTCTTTGTGCGCGGCATCGCGGCGCCCGTAAAATCGCCCAAGCCGCGGCGCCGCGCATGAGCGCCGCCCTCGCCAATCTCAGCTTCAGCTCGCCACTCGCCCTGCGCGCCGCGCGGGACGGGTGGATCAAGTGGGCCATCGCTATCACCGTGTCGCTCGGCGCGATCCTCGAAGTGATCGACGTGAGCATCGTCAATGTGGCGCTCACGCCGATGCAGGGGAATCTTGGGGCGACGCTTTCCGAGATCGGCTGGGTGATCACGGCCTACGGTATCGCCAATGTCGTCATCATCCCGCTCACCCCATGGCTGGATAACTTCTTCGGGCGCAAAAGATACTTCGTCTTCTCGCTGATCGCCTTCACCCTGGCCTCGATCCTTTGCGGCACGGCCAAAAGCCTGCCGATGCTCATCTTTGCGCGGGTGCTGCAGGGGCTCGGGGGCGGCAGCATGCTGGGCAAGGCGCAGTCGATCCTGTTTCAGACATTCAGCAAGGAGGAACAGGGCACTGCGCAGGCGGTGTTCGGCCTCGGGGTGATCGTCGGCCCGGCCCTCGGCCCGACGCTGGGAGGCTATCTCACCGATGCGCTCAACTGGCGGTGGATCTTCTTCATCAATATCCCCTTCGGCATCCTCGCGGTGATGCTCGCCCTGACCTTCCTGCCGGAGGACGAAGGCCGCCGGCGGCCCGCCCGGGTGGATTGGCTGGGCATCGGCCTGCTGACCGTCGGTCTCGCCTGCCTTCAAACGCTGCTCGAAGAAGGGCAGCAGGAGGATTGGTTCGACTCCCGCTTCATCACCGCCATGGCGGCGACGAGTTTCATTTCGCTCGCCATTTTTACGTGGTGGGAATTCCGGGTGGAGCATCCAGCCGTCGACCTGCGGGTACTGCGCTATCGCTCCGTCGCCTCGGGCAGCCTCTATTCCATTGTGCTCGGCGCGGGCCTCTACGGGGCGCTCTTTGCCATCCCGATCTTTACCCAAAACTACCTGCACTTCACGGCGATGCAGACCGGGCAACTGCTCATGCCGAGCGCGCTCGCTTCCGGCGTGGCCATGGTTGTCACGGGCAAGCTCGTCGGGAAGTTCGATCCGCGGATGATCATCGTCGCCGGCGCGGTCATCACGGCCGGCGTGATGTTCAATCTCTCGACGATCAATCCCGACACGGGTGCCGGCGATCTCTTCTGGCCGCTCGTCTTTCGCGGATTGGGCAGCGTCATGATGTTTCTGCCGCTGAGCATCGCCACGCTCGGATCTCTGCCGAGGCACGAAGTGCCCGCCGCATCCGGCTTCTACAACCTCACCCGCCAACTCGGCGGCAGCCTCGGCGTGGCCATTCTGACCACGCTGCTGGCGCGCCGCGAGGCCGTGAATCGCGCGGTGCTGGTGGAAAACGTCACGCCCTTTCGCGACAGCGCGGTCGAGCGTTACAATCAACTGGCCGGCTTTTTCCAGGAGCGCGGATTCGACCTGGCGACCGCCCAGCAAAAGGCGTGGGGCACCATCGACCAGATCGTCACCGGCCAGGTGGCGGTGCGCGCCTTCTCCGGGCTCTTCTTCCTCGTGGGCGTGGCCTTCATCGCCACGCTCCCGCTGCTGTTCCTGCTGGGCAAAGGCGGCAACAAAAAGGCCGCCGCCGCCGCCCACTAAATCCCTTTCCTATGAGTACCCACGCCAAAGCCAGCTCCTCGACGATCGAGTCACCGGATGACGGAGGAGAAGTCCTTTCCACGCCCGCTTCGTCGGAAGTTCCGCCGCCCGACGCGTCCAGCGCGCCCGTGCGGCGGCGTCCCCTGCGCACGCTCGTCTTCGCCATCCTCATCGTGGCCGGTCTCGCCTGGACCGCGCACTATATCCATCATCTGCTCACCCATGCGGAGACGGACAATGCCTACGTCACCGGTCATCTGCACCAGGTGAGCGCGCGCATCGCGGGGACGGTGCTCGAGGTGTTCGCCGAGGAAAATACCGTCGTGGAGGCTGGCGCTCCGCTGGTCCGGCTCGATCCGCGCGACAATGATAGCAAGGTGCTCCAGGCAAAGTCGCTGCTCGCCCTCGCGGATGCCAAGATCGCCCAGGCGGAATCCGATCTCGCGGAAAACCGCGCGAAGGTCGTCCAGGCGGAGGCGCAGGCCGAGAAAGCCCAGTTGGACTTCGCGCGCGTGCAGGAATTGTCGCGCACCAAGGTGTCTTCCAAGCAGGAATTCGATGCGGCCAAGGCGGCCTTCGACATGGCTCGGGCGGGGGCGGATTCCTCACGCGCCTCGGCGACCGCTTCCGACGCGGCCCTGACCGCGGCGAAGGCGCAACGCTACGCGGGGGAAGTGTACTTGAAGGATGCGGAGTTGCAGCGTTCCTACAATGTCGTCACCGCGCCGGTGGCGGGGCGGATCGGAAAACGCAACGCCGAGGTCGGCAACCGCGTGCAGGCCGGCCAGGCGCTCTTCGCGATCGTCGAACCGGACGTGTGGATTGTCGCGAACTTCAAGGAAACGCAGCTCGCAAAGATGCGCGTGGGTCAACCGGTGGAGATCACCATCGACGCGCTGCCCGGCGCAAATTTCACCGGCACCGTGGAAAGCCTTTCGCCCGCGAGCGGATCCTCCTTCGCATTGCTTCCCGCGGACAACGCGACGGGCAATTTCACCAAGGTCGTGCAACGGGTCCCGGTGCGGATTCGTTTCGATGCGGCTTCCATTCGCGGCTATGAAGAAAAACTGCGAGCCGGGCTCTCGGCGGTTGTCGCTGTGAAAGTGAAGTAACTGGCGGCCCTCCACTTTCTCGGGCCTGGTTTCCGGGCAAAAGTTGTCGCTGGCCGCTTTCCCATTGGAGGCCTAAACTGGGCGAAGTGTTCGCCGTTTTCACTCTCGATCCGTTTCCCCCCAACGCCGCACGCGACGCGGCGAGGGAATCGCTATTGCTTCGGCTACTGTCATGAACTTCGCGGAGATCCCCCCGTCTGAGCGACTTCTCGACACGTTTGGCGCCGGGCAGCGCGCCGTGCTCGAGCGGATCGCCGGCGGCGCCCCGCTCGCGGAAATCCTGGAGGGCATCGTTCGGCTCGTCGAATGGCAGGCCGAGGGCATGTATTGTTCCGTCCTCCTGCTGGACGGCGAAAAGCGGCGCATTCGACACGGCGCGGCGCCGAGCCTGCCGGACGCGTACAATCAGGCGATCGATAATGTGGAAATCGGACCGGCGGTCGGTTCGTGTGGAACGGCCGCTTTTTTAGGGGAAAGGGTGATCGTCGAGGATATCGCCACGCATCGTTATTGGGCGAATTACAAGGATCTTGCCCTGGCGCATGGTTTGCGGGCGTGCTGGTCCAGTCCGATCTTCTCGCCGACCCGGGAAGTGCTGGGGACCTTCGCCATGTACTACCGCGCGGTGCGCGGCCCCTCCGCCGAAGAGATCGCCTGGGTGGACGCTGCGACCCATCTGGCCGCCGTGGCGCTCTGCCGCGATGCCGCCGACCGCGCGTTGCAGCGCAGCGAAGCGCGCTATCGGCTGATGGTGGATACCGCCTACGAAGGGGTGTGGATGATCGATGCCGGGGGCCGAACCACGTTTGCCAACCAGCGCATGGGAGAAAAGCTCGGCTATACGCCCGA
>Ga0207671_10006546_pt1 | contig 10353 bp, 8 predicted proteins | sample KBSC24metaG_FD_184352 | JGI IMG/M metagenome (GOLD analysis project Ga0207671, IMG submission 184352) | Corn rhizosphere microbial communities from Kellogg Biological Station, Michigan, USA - KBS C2-4 metaG (SPAdes) (version 2) | ecosystem: Host-associated > Plants > Roots > Rhizosphere > Soil... | reverse complement strand
TGATCACTTTGCCATAAACCTTTTTCTCGGCGGCCAGGATCTCGGCGGTCAGGTCCTCTATCATGATAAAATGGCGGGAGAATCCCCTATCCACAAAGTGCGATTTTTGCAGTTTGAACGAACTGATACCATCCACCCGTGCCACCACTGTTTCGCCCGATTGCAATTCCCTGATCTGCTGCATCAAGGGGTGTTCGAGTTCATAAATAGAATACCCTTTCAGGCTTTCTTCGCTAACCGAAAGCAATTGCAGCGCTTTGGGATTCACCTGTTGGATCCGGTTATCATAATCCAGGATAATGATGCCCGTTGGCGAAGTGTAGATCAGTTTCTCTAAAAAAAAATGCTGCTGCTCTTGCATGGTACGTTCCTTTCTTAACTCATCCATCATCCGGTTATACACCTCAATCAGTTCATCAACCTCGTGTTTACCCGTGGATATCAGTTTTACGTTAAAATCTTTGTCTTTAATGGCATCTACGCCCTGCATCAATAGCTTAAGGGGCTGTATCAACTGGCGATAAAGCTGCCAGGCTATAATGGCCGAAATGATGACAACCACCTCCGAGGCTATAAAGAATATCTTATTATCGTCGAAAATAAAGTAAGTGAGCACCAGCGTAAGCAGATGCAGAATAACTACAAATAAAATATATTTAGTCCTCAGCTTCATCGTAGGGGATCTGGTATTTATCCAGGCGGCGGTACAGGGCGCTGCGTGTGAGGCCCAGCGCGGCGGCAGCCCGGCTTATTTTGTTTTTATGATGATCCATAGCGCGTTTGATCATCTCTACCTCTACTTCTTCCAACGTGAGGGTACCTACTCCAGGCAGTTGCATATTGCCTTTTTTTACAGGCGAAAGCTCCAACTGCGAGCGGAAATCATCAATACCCAACTCATCCTTTTTACTCACCAGGATGGAACGCTCCACCAGGTTTTTAAGCTGCCTGATATTGCCCGGCAGCGGTAACTGCTGCAGCCATTTCATGGCACCGGGCGCAACCGATAGCTTTGGTCGGTTGTAGATATCTTTTAAGTTATTGATAAAAAACTCTACCAGCAAAGGGATGTCCTTTGGCCTGTCGCGCAGGGCGGGCAGGTAAACCGTGATGAGGTTGATGCGGTAAAGCAGGTCCTCGCGGAAGGTGCTCTTGCTCACCATTTCGTTGAGGTTTTTGTTGGTGGCACAAACTATGCGTACATCAACCGTTTTGGTGCGACTGCTGCCCAGTACCTCATAGGTACGATCCTGCAATACGCGCAGCAGTTTTACCTGGCTGCTGGCATCCAGATCACCAATTTCATCCAAAAATATAGTGCCCTTGTTGGCCATTTCAAAACGACCGATCCTGTCAAAGCGCGCATCGGTAAAAGCGCCCCGGATATGGCCGAACATCTCGCTTTCAAACAGGGAGGTACTGATCCCGCCCAGGTTAACCTTGATAAAAGGTTTGTTGCGACGCAGGCTGTTTTGGTGAATGGCCTCGGCAATCAGCTCCTTGCCGGTACCGCTTTCGCCCATAATGAGCACCGATGCATCGGTTTGGGCAACACGGCCAATAGTTTCCAGTATATCCAGCATTTTAGGATCTTCGCCTTTGATGTGCTGAAAGTTGTAGCTTTTGTCGAGCTGTTTGCGTGTACGATGTTCGGCTTTGTTGCCTTGCAGATCGAGCAGGGTTTTAACCGACTGCACCAGGTGTTCGTTGCTCCAGGGCTTATTGATAAAGTCGCTGGCGCCTATTTTCATGCCAGCTACGGCCAGTTCAATACTGCCCCAGCCGGTTATCAGTATCACCGGTATGGCGTTGTTGATCTGCTTTATTTTGGCCAGCAGATCAAGGCCTTCCTTACCCGAAGTATCTATAGAAAAATTAAGATCGAGCACGATCAGCTCCGGGTTTTGCTTCCGGATAACTTTCAAAGCCTCGGCAGGGGTTTCGGAACATTGCACCTCGTAGCCTTCGCTTTTCAGTAATAGCATCAGCGAGGTACGTACCGCTAAATCATCATCAATAACCAATATCATAACAGCAGGTTAATATCGTAATTATTCTTCATGTAACGCTACCGCCGGATAAATTGCCGCGGCCTGCCTGCCCGGGTATAGAGAACATACAAATACCAGCAGGTAGATGAACACGATAGCCAGCAGCATAGCAGAAATATAAATACCTGCCGACAGATCAAAAACATTGAGCAAGGGGAACTGCACCGCAAAAAACGACCCTACAATTAATGACAAAGTAGCCAGGATCATGGATTCATAAATAAGCTGCGATGATACCGCATTGCCGCTGGCGCCAACCGCCCTACGCAGGCCAATTTCGCCCCGGCGCTGGTTAATGTTATACCAAAGCACCCCGAAAAGCCCCAACGCTACGTTAATAGCTAAAAAGCCGCCCACAATACTCAGTACGATCATAGGTACCAACGTAAAGTAATTGATGCTGGTACGCTTATTGGTCAAATGCTCTATCTCTATATTTGAGTTTTTCATGTAATTGGCCAGGGTTTTGTATAAACGTCCCTCAAAAGCAGCACTGGCATCTGGTACAACCTGCACCATGATCTTACCCATCCAACGGAAGGAACCAGTATCTGTTCGCTGATAAAGCCCCAAACCCGCAGGTGCATAATCCCCTTTCATTTTTATACTTTGCACTACCCCTATCACCCTCATTTTATCTTTATCATCATTATTACCAATTAACTGGCCAACCGCTTTACCCTTACCAAATAGTTGTTCTTTAAAATCACTATTGATCACAATAGGCTTATTTTTGGTGGCTACGTCCGTTTTATTGAACCATCGCCCTTCCAATACCTGCATATTCATGGTAGCCGGGTAACTATCCTCGGCCGTGTACATGTTTATATGATCGAACCTTTTCTGATGATAAGTCATACCGCCTTGCGACATGTTGTTGGTAAAAGGGGTATTAAAGCTGCAAAAGCTCAATTCCCGCACCTCTGGCATAGCTTTAATATTCTTACGTAAAATTTCATAGTAGGTATTGAGCGAGTCGACATTTTTGGTTTGGTAAGCGTTGTTGTAGCTTACTACCCATACGTTTTGATACTCAAAACCCATCGGCTTTTTATAATTATCGTAATAATACACCAACAGTGTAAATACGGCAAACAACACCAGGAACGAGAACAACATCTCGGTCATGAGCAAAAAGTTTTGTTTCTTTTTGTTCCAGATCAGTTTAAATAAATGCTTGAACATCATATCGTGATTTAAATGATTTTATAATATTTTATTGCGCTTTTAGAGCGGTTACCACATTAAGCTTTGACATACGCCAGGCCGGATAAACCCCCGATAGCAGGCCAAAGAAAAAACAAACCAGCAAACCAATACCCAACACCGTAAAATTGATAGACAATACCAGGTTGGGGATCAAATGAAAACTGTTTATAACCTGGATAGCAATGAATGATAATACTACACCGATAAGTCCACCTAAGAGGGTGAGTATAATATTTTCCACCAGGAACTGGTAAACCAGTGTGCCCGATGATGCCCCGAAGGCTTTACGCACGCCGATTTCTGATGAGCGCTCCATGATACGGGTAATGTTGATATTCACCAGGTTAAGCGTAGGTAGCACAGTTACCAGTAAAACAAATATCCCTATAGTAATAAGTACAATGGTTACACCAGACATACTCTCGTTTCCGGTATTCACATAGCTTTGGAGATAGGGCTCGGCACGACTATACATTTTGTCGTATTCTTTGCTTTGAAAAGGTACCCGGCGCATCATGGCGGCATACTCATCGCGCATGCCTGGCACATCTGCTTTTGATTTGGCCAGCAATACAGCAGTAAAGCCACCAAGATATCCATGGTCACTTTTGAAATTTGTTTTTGATACCGTGTAGGGTAAGTATATATCGCTGTATAAATTATAACTGGTAATGGGCACGTTTTTCACAACCCCAATTACCCGGTATTTTACATTATCGGCCTCGATATATTTACCAACTACAGATGGAATATCGCCAAAGTAGTCCCTTTTCATATCCTCAGATATCACAGCCACTTTATCGGCATTATCGATCTGCTGTTTACTGAAAGCCTTGCCTTCGGTAAAATCATACTCCATAATATCCCAGTAATCGGCATTGGTGTATTTGTAGTTTACAGCTAACTTTTTATTGTTAACATAAGTATTGGTTCCCTCATATCCTGATGAAATACCCAGCTTAACCGGCGTTTTTAAACTCGCCACAAAATGACTTAGGAAATAATAGGATAATGTACTTGAGTTCATCGCATTTTTACCCGACTCCTGAAGGTGCGTAACATAGAGGGAGCGATCTCGTTTACGGTCGGGATAGGTGTCACCAACAACTTTGTCAATAAAAGCGGTGAGCACCAGTAATATGGTGAGCGTAAAACTGATACCGAACAGGCTGATAAAGGTGAAGAACTTTCTGCGCCTTAATACCGCTATGGCTATTTTGAAGTAATTTTTAAGCATGATCTTAATTTTTTAAGCTGATGTATTACTGAACCTGCGAACCATCAAATAAGCGCACCAGCCGGTGGGTTTTATGGGCCATATTTTCATCGTGCGTTACCATCACAATGGTGGTACCTTCGTTGCGGTTCAGGTTGATGAGGATCTCCATGATCTCGTTGCCCATGGCGCTGTCCAGGTTACCGGTAGGCTCATCAGCCAGGATAATTTCAGGGCGCCCTACAATGGCCCGGGCTATGGCCACACGCTGCCGCTGACCACCAGATAACTGCGTAGGAAAATGTTTGATACGGTTAGACAATCCTACCTTTTCCAGGGCCTCTGTAGCCAGCATTTTACGCTCTTTAGCGGTGGTGTTACGATATAACAGGGGTAGTTCTACATTGTCCAGCACCTGCAGATCATTGATGAGGTGATAACTCTGGAAAATAAAACCCAGTTTCTGGTTCCTGAACTGCGCCAGCTGCTTATCAGACAAATGATCGGTTTTTTGGTCGCTTATCTTGATGTCGCCTTTAGAGGGCGTATCCAGCAGGCCCATGATATTCAGCAGCGTACTTTTGCCGCAGCCCGAAGGGCCCATGATGGATAAAAATTCGCCTTTGGCTATATCAAGGCTGATGCTGTTGAGGGCCAGTGTTTCTATAGTGTCTGTACGGTACACTTTTTCGATGTTTTGTAAACGGATCATATCTTTTTAATTAGTGAATTATTGATTTAGTGAATTAGTGATTTGGTTTATTTTTTGACTTTTAACTTTTGAATTTTGACTTAAATCTACTGGTAGCTTATCTTATGGTTGTTTTCAAAATCATATAACGACAGGTAGCGCAACTGGTAATAGGCTCCCCAAAAATCCCTGAGCGAAGATATGTAATCGCGCTTGGCCTGGTCATTCTCCCGGAAGGCGATGCCCAGATCGGTGATGCCCAGGTCGCCCAGCACGTAGCGTTCGCGGGCTATTTTGTATTTTTCTGAAGCTATGCTATCGGCCTCGGCAGTATATACCAGTTGTTCCTTCATCATATTAAAAAGCGATACCTGGGTTACTATTCCCTGTTTAAAATTTTGCTTATCCTGCTCAACCGTGTACTCGGTAAGTTGCTGGTTAGCCAACGCTGTTTTGGTACGCGATTTTGATCTGCCCCAATCCAATATGGGTACAGACAGCGTTAACGATACTATCTGCTGGTTTTGCGGATTATTATACAAACCCGGAATACTGGTAGCCGTATTTGAAAAACCCAAACTGGCATTAAGGGTAGCAGTTAAGCCGGTTTCGCCTTTAGCTTTTGCTACATCTCTTTTAGCTTCGGCAATACGCCGTAAAAAGCCAATAGCATCAGCACGGTTGGCATAAGCCTCGGCCAAAACCTTATCTGAGGTAACGTTCATCTGGCTGATGTTTTCGGGTATTACCAGTACAATTTTGCTATCATCCTCCAGCCCGATATAGCTGCGAAGATTAAGGGTAGCAATTTCTATATCGCGTTTGGCGGTACCTACAGCTTTTTTGGCATTGATGAGTTCTAACTGCAATTGTAATATTTCATTTTTTGATACTTTACCCAACTCAAATTTGATATTGGTTATAGCCATTATTTTTTGAGTATTGGTATAATTGGTTTCGGCAATGTGCAAGTTAACTTGTGCCAGTAACAGATCAAAAAAATACCCTTCAACCGTTACCCCTATATTTTCCTGGTCTTCAATATATTTCTGTTTGCTCTCGTTATATTTTAGCGGCTCAATCCGTTTATCCCATTTGAGCTTGTTGAACTGAAATAGCGGCTGGGCATACGCAATACCATACGGAACACCATTGTATAATACGTTATGCCTGTCGAAATCAGAAAAACGCTGTATTTGAGTTGTGCCATAAATAGTACCACCGGTAGCAGTAATGCTCTGGCTAAAATCGAGCTTGAGTGATGAATTATCATTATGAACAGGCTGAAACAATATGGTACCATCAGGCTGCTGTACCTGGATAAAGGTTTTATTATAATCGGGCAATACGCCGCTCAGCGCCAGCTGCGGCTGGTAGTTTGATTTATAGGTGCGGTACTCCCAGTACTTGGTTTCACGCACGGTAGCCGCCTGTTTGGCTGCAATGGAGTTTGCCTTGGCCATTTCAACCACCTGCTGCAGGGTTAGCCGCAGCGTATCGCTGTTACTACGGCCAAATGCCCCTGCGCTCATGGTCAACAAACTGATGATGTATAAAATTTTCATTCTTTTTAGCCTAAGCGTCTTTTTATCTTAATTATTTATGGTTATTTCTTTTGAGTTTTTATACTCGCTCATATCCGAAGTGATCACCACATCGCCGGGTTTTACACCATCTTTGATCTCCACGAAATCAAAATTGCTGAGACCGATGTGAACCGTCCTGCGCTCGGCCTTTGCACCATTGATCACAAAAATATCCTGGAGCGACGATCCCTTAAATGCCGGACCATTGGCTACCTGCATTACTTTACTGTGCGTGGCGGTTACCAAAAAAACATCCACTTTCATGTTGGGCCGCAAGAGCTTGCTGGAACGGTCGTCCAGCTGGATATCAAAGGAAATGATGCTATTTTGAATAGATGGCGATACATTGCTTACATGTCCGCGCAACTGATTATCATTAAACCGGATGATGACCGGGATCCCGGCATGCAGCTGATCAACCGAATTATCAGATATGCTGCCTTGTACCTTAAAGCTTCCCAGATCGGCAATGCGGGCCAGGGTTTCGCCCTCATGTATATTGGCGCCTATGTTTTTGTTTACATAGGTAATAACCCCTTTACGCGTGGCCACTATATTGGCCAGCTGCAACTTGCGTTGCAGGGCCTTCAGATCGCTTTCCTGTATGGCAGCGGCAATCTCCGCCTCCTTGATCTCGATCCTCATGGTTTGCTGCTTGTTTTTGATCTCGTTCTCCAGTTGTTTTTTCTCCAGCTGGGCCACTTTCAGGTTAAGCTCGGCCTGTTCAATATTTTCGCGGGTACCACCTCCTGCTTTGTACAGGCGTTTGGCATTTTCAACCGCATCGGCCAGGTTGCTGATGTGCAGTTGCTTAATATCGTTATTCGACTGGATATCATAAAAACTTTTACCCAGGTCAAGCTTTAGTTTGCTGATCTCGTTACGTTTTGATTCCAGCTGAAAGTTGAGCTTATCATACTCCGTTTGGGTAACGGTTTTATCAAGGGTGATAACGGATTGCCCCACATTCACTTTATTGCCGGCATCCATCAGGGCGTTTTTGATAGAGGCGTTGATAGGGCTGGTGATGATCTCTTCAAATTCAGGCAAAACCTCGCCGGTAGCGTTGATGGTGTTTTCGATATTGCCCACCTGAACGGCAGACGCTGTAATTTGTGATCTGTTTATTGACGACTTGATGAATCCTCTCAATATCCATACCGCCAGCACCAAGCTACTGATAACGATCAGCACGATCAGCGTGGTTTTTCTGCGTTTTTGTGTGGTTACTTCAAGGGCTATTTCCTTATCCATTGTTATACATTTTTGGATAAGGATTCGCAAGAGCTATACCAATATCAACACATTAACTATCAACATGTTATATATTTTTAATTTTCAAAAAGTGATCGATTCCGGACATTTTTAATGATAATGAACAGGTGGGAATGAGGAATTGAGGTGAGATGGGAGATTACCCTTTTGTCATCCTGAGGAACGAAGGATCTTCTTCAATATGCCTGACGAAGAAAATGCTTCACTACGTTCAGCATGACAAACTTATTATTTTAGAGGAGAATCAAACAAACAAATGTCATCTCTCCTCGTACCTCGTTCGAAATGACAACAGTGATTTACAGAACTCAAAAATCCGAGTAAGCGGCGGGATACAAGAAAATAATATCCGCGTGCGATACATTGTTTTGGTATTCGGGTTTGGCGACGAGGCTTTTCCAGTAGGCATCATTGCTAAAAGTTTCCCAGTGCTTGTCCCTGTCGGCTTTATTATTAAAAGTGGTCATGTACATGAGGTTGGGCATGCGGCTGCCGGCGATCACCTCCGAATAAAATACAGCATTAAAACCAAGGCGTTTAAATAAGCCAACTTCATCGCCTACATTAAACATGCGCACTTTGTTAAAATTATACTTTTCGGTAGCGCTTTCATAACTGCGCAGTTCGTATACCCTGTCGGCTTTGGCACCTGTTAAATTAGGTACAGCCGGTGCAGGCATACCGGGGAACGCCTGTAATACGATGGTTTCTATACGATTATAGGGTGCATCTTTATATTCAGCATTGATATAGTCGTCGCCATCGGTTAGGTATTCGGTATCGCCTTGTAGCTTTTTATCAATACTCATCAGTTTATTAAAGGTAGCATAGGGGATAAAAACGTAAATACGCATATCGCCGGTATCCTGCTTAACCGGTTTAAATACTCCTATGTTTTTTATACCCGCCCGGTGCATAGCAGGTACATAGGCATGCTCCAGGTAACGTTCAATCCTGCCCTCCTGTGCTGTTGTTTTGTAATGATATATTTTAAGCTGATAATAAAACCTTTTAGCTGCCATGGCCGAAGAAGCCGACAAGCCCAGCATAAAAAATAATATCAACACAAAAAGTGAATAGCGGGTTTGGTAAAGTGATTTCATGGTTTTATTAAAATGGTAAAGATAGCTTCAAATCTGGTGATTTTCTGTTTTTTTTAATTTGGGTTTGTCACAATTTTGAGGATGTAAACAGCTACAAAAAAGGCCTATAAATTCTCATTTACAGGCCCTGGATTTTTTTAAACAAATACGGGGTATTACAACTCGCGCACCCAGATATTTCTGAAACTAAGCGGTTCGCTTTTATCGCCGTGTGCCTGTAATTTAATTGGGGCGGCACCGTGTTTTTTACCTTCGTAAGATGCCTTGCCAATGTACTGGGTTGGGCCCCAAAGTTCAAAGTTGTTTTCAACTAAAACTCCGTTAAAGAATACGGTAGCTTTAGCAGCTGATTTTAAAGAACCATCCTCGTTAAATACAGGAGCAGTCCAAACTACATCATATACGTTCCACTCGCCTGGTTTACGGCCTGGATTTGCCAATGGGATAGCCTGTTTGTACAAGCTGCCGGCCATACCGTTAACATAAGTTTTGTTGTTGTATGAATCTAAAACCTGCAATTCATAACCTGCATCACCTTTACCTAATGATGCCAGGAAGATACCGCTGTTACCGCGGGCTTGCCCTTCGCCGGTAATGCTGGCGGGCACGCGCCACTCAATATGCAATTGATAGTTGGTGAATTTTCTTTTGGTTTCGATATTGCCCTTGGTTTTATCAACGGTTAAAATGCCACCTTTAACCACCCATGTCGCAGGTGTTTGATCGGCTACAGAAACCCACTCGTCTTCGTTTTTGCCATCAAATAAAACAATAGCGTCAGACGGGGCCTCGCCCAATACTTTGCCCGGAACAACTACTTTGGGTATCGGTTCCCAGGTTTCAGTATCCTCTGGTTTTGCCTGCTGCGCGTTAGCTACAAAAAAGCTTCCTGCTAAAAGCGCTGTTAATACAATTGGATATTTCATATCAGTATTATAATTGGTTTTAAATTAATAGTGAGTAGTGAGCGGAGAGTGGTTAATTGAGTAAGCAAATTTCTAACTATTCACTACTCACCACTCACTATTCACCTCCCCTTAAACGTGGAGTGTATTTTTTAAGTACGACGCACTTTTGGCAATACTTACATACGGATCGATATTGGTATAGTTTTCCTGCTCCACAATAAAGTGTTTAATGCCGGCAAGTTTGGCTTTACCTAAAATGGTTTTAAAATCAATGTCGCCGTTACCAATTTCGGTGTTCAGGTTAGCATTGGTTT
>Ga0207671_10006540_pt1 | contig 10357 bp, 8 predicted proteins | sample KBSC24metaG_FD_184352 | JGI IMG/M metagenome (GOLD analysis project Ga0207671, IMG submission 184352) | Corn rhizosphere microbial communities from Kellogg Biological Station, Michigan, USA - KBS C2-4 metaG (SPAdes) (version 2) | ecosystem: Host-associated > Plants > Roots > Rhizosphere > Soil... | reverse complement strand
GTGTTCAGCAAGGTTTTCAATGGGCCGATGGAAGTACGGGTGAACTCGCAGAAAGAGATCAGTGATTTTGTAAACAATGAGCAAAAAGCCCAGATAGCCGAACTGGTGAATATTGTAGGCAATGGGGATAACCCACAAGTGGGTTTAGGCAAAATATTGAATGTAAGTACAAGCATGCGCGGAGCTACCAGTTTTGAATTACAGGATTTTGGTAAGTTCCTGGTAACGGCGGTTTATCACCAGGTAGATGGAGTAGGTCATTACCAGAATACATTTGAAGGTGTAACTGCCGATACAGAGCGTCTGTCGGTGAACGAAGCAGTTAAACCTAACCCCGATATGCAATTGGCCGATGTAATTGATAATGATGATCCGGATAAACAGGGCCGAATCAAAGTAAAGTTTAAATGGCAATGCCAGTCAAACGATGATACCGAATGGCTTCGGGTGGTTAGCCCGAACGCAGGTAGCGGCGATACCGGCAAAAACAGGGGCTTTTTAGTAGTCCCTGAAAAAGGCGACCAGGTTATTGTAGCCTTTGAAGAAGGTAACATCGCCAGGCCTGTAGTAATGGGAAGCGTTTATCATAGCAATAATGTAAACAGCGGCGGCTTTACCAACAGCAATATCAAAGGAATGACATCAAGGCGCGGCAGTAACTTAACTTTTGATGATGGTGTACATTCACTTGCCCTGGCTACCTCCGAAGCCAACATGTTTCATGTGCATGAACAGCAAGGCGCAGTACAAACCCAGGCGGCCAAAGTGATCACTCAAAAAACAGGCACCAATTTTATCGAAGTAAAAAATGATGACGGGTCTATCACTTTATTGTCTGATAAAACGGTTACCATAAAAACCGGTCAAAGTTCGCTCACCTTGAATAAGGATGGTACCATTGACCTAAAAGGAGTTGTTATAAACATAAACGGAACAACAAGTGTTGGTACTACCAGTAAAGCCATCACCACATCGGCAACTGAAACTGTTGCTATTGATGCAAAAAGTAGTATTTCATCGGTTACCAAAGGCTTGCATACCATACATGGCGGCGAGGTAGATATTAATTAGTTATGACGAACAGCAGGTTTAGTTTTTTTGATAAAGATGGAAGTTTGGTAAGTGAAAACCCTCAAACTGTACAGCGTCAGGCAACGAAAGGCGAGGATGACGAAAACCAGCAGCCTGACCAGCTAAGGTATAGGTGTAACCAGTTGAATGTGACCCGGGTGGAGGATAAGGTAATTTCCCATGCCACCACTAAAAAAGAATATCTGTTTAAAAGAAAACCAGAACAGCCAACTGTAGTTGGTGTTACTTTGACCGATTATTTTTATGAAATACAGCCTGCCGAATTTACGGTTGCCCTTGATGCCATGAAGGATCTGGAATACATTAAAGAAAATGTACAATTCAGGCTTAACAACAGAAATGAAATAGCAGAGGTACTTAACGTAGACGAGATCCATAACAAATGGGAGATTTTTAAGGACAAACTAACGCGCACCCAATTTTATAAGGACATAAAGGCAAAAAGCGAGAAGGGGGCATCGGACCTGATCAACGCGGGTAATCTTGAATTTAGAGACCAGGAAAATCTAAAGCAGACTTATGATAAGGTCATGGTCTATCATATTTTATTCAATGATTTTCGGAATGTTAGTGATGATCCCGGTCAGATACTCCAGTTCAATTCGCAAATTTTTGTAAAAATACCGGTTACCCTGGAGCTTACGCATAGCCTGGTGTCTGAAGATGATAATCAGATCATTATTCACACACATGGTGAATTGATGAAGGATGGCTTGGATGAAACCGAAATGGAAAATCAGTACGATTTCTATTACAAGCCCTTTGTTAAATATGGCTACACCCAATATTTCTATGCCTATGATATTACCCGGAAAATAGACAAACAAACGGGTGCGATAACCGAAGCCAAAGCGCTGTTAACAGAAGGGGTTAAGAACAACTATGAAACAACTACCGAATGTAGTTTAAAACAAGTTAAGTTATGAGCAAGTCGTTTATACCAAACATGGTTAATACTGTTTGCACTTATCAAACAAGCAGCGGGCCGTCAAAGCTTATCATTACACGATCAACAGTAACTACCATATATGATAAAAAGGGTAATGCCCGCCCATTAATGACCATTGAGGACAGGAACGTTGAGATCCAGTTTACCTGCAAGGCCGAGAAACACTCTTTTTTTAGTTTCGTTGCTTTTGGAGCTGGCTTAATTTTAGGTGCGGCCTTAATATTGTCGGGCCCGATCGGCTGGGCGGTTATGGCGGTAGGTGTTGCTGCCATTGGAGTCGGGATATTCCACGCAACCCAAATGAAGAACAAGTGTACACCCGGTTTAAGCTCGGGCGAATGGCATATCGGCCACCCAACCGTGAAAATAGACGGAGCTTCGGCCATCACCCAAAAATCAATATTGAAATGCGAGAAAGGAGGGATGCTAACGCCCATATTTGATCTCGCGACAGCGCAAAAAATTGCCGGAGAAATATCCTCAAACAACAATAAAGAGGTTTACCTGGATGCCGCCGTTTCATTTTTTGCAGGCCTGGGCAGTGTGTATGGGTTTGCTGAGCTCGGCTTTTTGAAAATGGCCGCGTGGATAGCTGGCGGTACTGCTGCCGTAATAGGTGGTACGTATGGTGAAAGAGCGGTGATCAGGAATAACTCCATGAAGGATAATGAATCGTACAAATCAGTCAATGAAACCGACGAAAATGAACTGCTTCCGGAGTTTACCCAGCATCCAACAAATACACTGCCTGATGATCCGGCCAATTTGGGCGACCTTTTAACCTACAGCCCCTCTGGATATGTTACCGGTATAAAAGACAACTATAAAAACTATCAACTGGGTAAAGGCTTATCTGCCGACCTGGAATCATTGAAAGGCGTTAACCAGCGCGATCTTTGGAAAAATCCAAAGGCAATTGAAATTGTATCAAATATACGTGATGGAAAATATCCCGATAGCATGATCAAAGGGTCAATTGATGGCAATAAAGTAGTACGCCCGCGTGATTTAGGCAAAATGGTTGAAGATGTGCAGGAGGTTAAAACAGAAAGCGTTAACGAAGCCATTTCTGGTTCGGTAAAAACAGGAAGTTTTATTGTTTTCTTTTTCCCATTCATAGCAACCTATTTTTCAGAAGATTCAAGAAAAGAATTGGCCAAGGCAATGGAAGATCCGGGTAAAGGGATAAGTGTTATGGCAGCAACGCAATAAAATGTACATGAATAACGAGTTTGTATTTGAAAAAGTTGTTTTAATAAAACCTTACCTTTTTATAATAATAGGCCTTTTAGTAGCTGCGCCGGTTATTATTGGGATAGCTATGGTATTTACACAACTGGGCATAGCCGGGGGCAAACTTATTGGGTTGGTAGTAGGCTTTGGCTTGATGCTTTTTATATTTTCAAGATTAAGTAAGCGGGTTGTCATATCATTTAGCAATGATCATATTGATTTTAAGGTAAATGATAAACTATACCATTATCTGAAAACAGATCTGGAGGGGTTTTATAGTTTTAATTACTTACAAACAAAAAACTGTACTGTCTCTATGAGCTTTCATTTCCGGGATGGCAAGAAAGTCGATCTGTCGAATTATAACTTCGATTCCGGCAAGTTCGACCCGGGGAAACATGAGATACTGGTCAACTTTTTAAAGGCCAGCGAACAGGAACTGAATTTTAAACCTTTAACAACTAATAAGAGCCGCTCGATAAGCAAGATAGGCGATGTGTGGTTTTCGCGGAGCTAAAGCAATTTAATTTATGAAATGAACATAACAACCTTGATCAAGACAGTATAAAACAAACAAAAAATGATAACTAAATCTTAAACAAACTTGCTTTAAAAAAACAAAAAGCAATCATACATTATTTCCGCCCCTGGCTAATTAAATTATAAGTCTGGGGCTTACATACCTGAATTTATGGAAAAGAAATTAATAGTTGATATCAACATAGAAGGCACGGCGATAACGCACTTTTCAACATTTAACCTTGATCAGCGTTTTAACGAGCACCACACCTTTCAGTTACGATTTAACCACGACCAGGTTGAGGAGTATAACCAGGTAACGTTGCAAAACTCCAAAGACTTTATCGGGAAGAACATCACGGTACAATTTGGCGTAGCCAGCGGGAGCGAAAACATATTTAGCGGCATCATAACCAAAGTGGAGCTATCACAAAGCCACGGTTTTCATGGCGATATATTGATCAGCGGTTTTAGTCCGGGGATACTGATAGACCGCGGGCCCGACCTGGGATCGTACCTGAACAAAGACCTGAAAACGATCATTCAACTGGCCACGCAGGATGCACCCCAAAACGATCTGAAGTTTAACATCAAGCCCACCAACACGGCACCGATCGATTATATCATCCAATACCGCGAAAGCGACTACGATTTTATTAATCGGCTATCGGCGGAGTATTATGAGTGGTTTTATTACGATGGTCAGAAGCTGAACTTTGGTAAACCGGATAAGCTGGACGAAGTAAAGCTGATCTATGGCCGCGATTTGCATAGCCTGCAATACTCCATGCAGATAGCCCCACTGAAACAAAACAAGTTTGCCTATAATCCCAAACAGGATGAATTGCTTAAAGCCGAACCACAGGGAGGCGCAGGAGGTAACCCGGATGTATCACATGCGATAGATGCCTCGAACAAGGTGTTCAGCAAGGTTTTCAATGGGCCGATGGAAGTACGGGTGAACTCGCAGAAAGAGATCAGTGATTTTGTAAACAATGAGCAAAAGGCCCAGATAGCCGAACTGGTAAATATTGTAGGCAATGGGGATAACCCGCAGGTGGGTTTAGGCAAAATATTGAATGTAAGTACAAGTATGCGCGGGGCTACCAGTTTTGAATTACAGGATTTTGGTAAGTTCCTGGTAACGGCGGTTTATCACCAGGTAGATGGAGTAGGTCATTACCAGAATACATTTGAAGGTGTAACTGCCGATACAGAGCGCCTGCCGGTGAACGAGGTAGCTAAACCCAACCCAGATATGCAATTGGCTAATGTAATTGACAATGCAGATCCCGATGGTACAGGTCGCGTTAAAGTACAATTCAAATGGCAATGCCAATCGAATGATGTGACCGAATGGCTGAGGGTGATGACACCGGATGCCGGAAGCTCAGGCCAGGTAAGCAAAAACCGCGGATTTGTATTTATACCCGAAAAAGGCGACCAGGTAGTGGTGGCCTTTGAAGAAGGAAACATCGCCCGCCCGTTTGTGATGGGTAGTGTTTTCCATGGTAAAAACAGCAGTGGGGGCAGCGCCAGCAATAACAGTAAAAGTCTTACTTCCAAAAGCGGTCATACTATTTCCCTGGATGATGGCGGCGGGATCCTCGTAAAAGATAAAACCGGGCTGAACCACGTATTCATTGATGGTAATAACGCTATAACGGCTACTGCCGATAATAACGTAAAGCTGCAAACCGGTAATGTGATGATCATCATGGATAAGACGAAGGATCAGATCATTATACAAGCCAAGAACATTGAGATACGCGCCGCTGAGGATTTTAAACTAACCGGCGACGGCGCTCCAAGCAAAAATGGCAGCATGGAATTTGAAACCAAATTATCCATCTCTTCAAAAAATGAAATGTCAATTAGTGGCGAAACATCGGCTAAGTTCAATGGGAAAGATGTAAACATAACCGGTGTGACGACCGAGATTAACGGCAAGCCTGTTAGGGTTAATTCTTAATTCATGGAAAAAGTATTTGAAAATAAATATCAGCTCACGGTTCGTGGTAATGTAAAAATGCTCAGTATGATGGATAGTTTTACTACCGTCGGAACCTATGTTCTTTCGGGCTATGGTCAGCATGCACCCAAACCCGAGTTGCAGGAATATGTGCTGGAAGAGCATGATGTTAAACTAACGGAATATTACGATCCGAACACCTATCAACTTATTGAATACGTAAATAAGTTGGCTTATATATATAGCAGGCAGCACCTGTGTATTAATAGCGGCGGAGCAATTAAGGGCTTACTTAATTTGCCCGAGATCCGGTCGAAATGGGATAAATTGAAAAAGGAGCTGATGCAAATCAATCCCATCGCAGCCTTTGAAATTATCCGGAATAAGGACCGCGAACTATCAAATCCTCCGGAATTGATCGAAAATTTGTCCAATACCCATTTCATGCATCTTTTTTTATATGCTTTTAATGCCCGGCCAGATAACGTAACCTACGAACAACAACGCCAGGAACGCGACCGCATGGGTATTGGTTTTATGGTTCCGCTGAAGCAAACGTATACTACCGAGAAACTGGGTAGCGGTTATGTGGTTAATACGGAATCATCTTTAGATGATAAAGGCCGCATTGATAAAAACATGCTCTCCAAAGTAACCGGACAAACCGAATTCGACATTAAGCATTACACCCAGGCCAGTTTCACCAGGGATAATGATAATAACCTGGTAACTGCCGAGATGAAGGTTTTTGAGCAACTGAATAATGATTATAAATCAGATTTATACTTAAATCTGGAAAGCGTTTAAAGTTATGGCTGAGGATCTACAGTGGTTAACAGAAAAGCACTACCTGGTATGCCCTAAAGGTGCCATGTTTAAGCAGATGAAAGTGGACAAAAGTAGAACTGCCATTTTCAGCGGTAATTTGGTAGCCAATACCATGGATACCATGAAGGATAATGTTTTCGTATGTTTAGGAAGCATGGCCTTTATGGCCGGCGCTATTGCCGGTCTGTTGGTGGCTGCACTGGCCTTAATGGCCGTGCCTGTTGCCGGCTGGGCCTTGGCCGCGATTATAGGAGGGGCTTTACTGCTGGCTATTGGCATAGGCTACATGAAATGTAAAAGCAATGCTGGCTCCAGGCAATGGGTAAACCCATCACCCAATTTGATCATTGATGGTCATGAAGGTTTGGTGGTCAAACAAAGTCAGCTTTGTTGTACTGCCGAAAACGTGATGATCGACATCAAGGAAACCTTTTGGGAGGCCATGATGAGCACCACCATGCATGATGTGGGGCACATCGCTAATTTCGCTTTTGGCTTTTTGGCTGGGCGGGGCATGGGTAGCATGGCCGGTACAGCGGCAACAAGTGGTTTGCGGGCTGCCGGTGCCGAATTTTTAAATGTTGCCAAAGCCGAAATGGGTAATATGTTTAACCCGGCCACCTTGTTTGGCAAAATGAGCTGGCTTTGCCGCGGTTTACGTGGTTTAGGAATGTTTGGCGCTTATAAAGGGCAATATGATATCTGGACTAACCCAGAAATGAGCACTACTGATAAGCTGCTAGCCAGCGGGCAGGAGTTAGTACTGGCTATTTTTGCCGCCAAGGGAGCTTCGCTGGTTTGTTTCCCTGCAGGAACACAGGTGCATACCAGTAACGGCCTGGTAGGTATCGAAACCATTGCCATTGGCGCCGTAGTATGGACAATGAACGAGGCTACCGGGCAACGTGAATTGAAGCCGGTTACCCAGGTGCATCGCCGCACCACCTTAAGTATGATTGTGCTGGAGTTGGAAAACGGTACTATATTTCAGGTTACGCCGGAGCATCGTTTTTTAGTTAACGGAGAGTGGCGCGAAATACAAAGCATCAGCGCGGCCGAAGAACTGGAACTGATAGATGGAAGAAAAGTAACCATAAAAAACATCGGTCTTATCAGTAAAGTGTCTACAGTTTATAACTTTGATGTAGCAGATAACGAGAATTATTTTGTTACTGAGGATGGGGTACTGGTTCATAATGGGTATAAGGGACTTGAGCCAGGAAGCGCCGAACATAAAGCAGCAAGGTGGGAAGAGTATAAAGAGAGAGGTGGCGAATGGGACTATGACCGGTGGAGTAAAACGTACGAGGCTAACTTATTAAATGCGAAAAATGGTAACGCCGCTGCCGACGCCTATCATGAAAAATTAGGCTGGGGTAAAAGAGAAGTTACAGTAGATGTTGACGGCGAAGCCAGAAGATTAGATATTGCCGATGTGAATAAGATGAAGGGCGTTGAGGTTAAATCAGGTGAGTATTTCTCCCGAACCGAGGAAATAAGGTACGAAATTGAGCGTGATAAAAAATTAGTAGAAAAAGGATGGGATATTGAATGGAAAATTGATGGCAAAGCCAGTCAGCCTTTACTTGATGATTTAAAAGATGCAGGTATTAGAGTTACCCATACCCCATAAAAAGAAAAAATAATTCATATGCAAACAAATTTAACAAAAGACGATTTTGAGGAGTGGTTGTTTTTAATGTCGGATAAATTAGAAGCTTTCGAGGCGTTCTTTAAAAAAGAGACCGGGAAAGATCTTGATTATTCTGTGCAATCCATTAATGAGATAGAAGCATGGCTGCTCACAAAATTTGAATCGACTGATGATATTCTTAAACAGGAAAATAAAGAGGTATTAGATCTGGTTACGCGCTATGTAGGTGATACATTCCGCAAAAACTTAAAAGCGAAATGGACGATTGACCTTGAAAATGAAAAAAATGCCTATTACCAGTTGCCCGTAATAACAACTGAAAAGCTATCATCGCCTATCGCGCCCCACACCCTGGTTACTGCCAGTTTAGATCGCCGGCGGGGTACCTTTATTTCTACCGTATTGAATAACGCGATCAAAGAGGTTAATAAATAATGATCATTAATTGATCAAACCGGATAGCCAACTTATTTATTGTTGGTTTTTAAAGCAGATCTTGATTTGGAGCACTTCAAATCAGGATCTGCTTTTTTGTTTATGGGCTAAGATCAATTAACCTTTTAACGCCATTTGTCATGCCAGCATAATATTGCTATCAAAGCGGAACGTTTGTTCCGATATGATATATATTTGCGGAACGATTATTCCAAATAAGAAAATTAATCATTCAAAGACAATGAAAAAATTAGAAAATAAAGTAGCGGTTATAACAGGAGCATCAAAAGGTATTGGTGCAGGTATAGCCAAAAGCCTGGCAGCAGCAGGAGCATCTGTTGTAGTTAATTATGCTTCGGCAAAGGCCGGTGCCGATAAAGTGGTTGAAGAAATTGTGAGTAATGGCGGTAAAGCCATAGCCGTTCAGGGCGATGTTTCAAAAGCAGCTGACATCAGCCGTTTGTTTGAGGAAACTACCAAAGCTTTTGGCGCGGTTGATATCCTGGTAAACAATGCAGGCGTTTATAAATTCGGCGCTATTGAAGAAATTAGTGCCGAAGATTTCCACAATCAGTTTGACACTAATGTGCTGGGCTTATTGTTGACCACACAGGGCGCATTGAAAAGCTTTAATGCCGATGGTGGCAGCATCATCAATATTGGTTCGGTAGTGAGCAGCATAGCTCCGATAGGCAGCTCTATTTATACAGCTACCAAAGGCGCGGTTGATGCCATTACTCATGTATTGTCAAAAGAACTGGGTCCTAAAAAAATCCGTGTTAACTCCATTAATCCGGGTATGGTAGAAACCGAAGGTACACATACCGCGGGTTTCATCGGCAGTGATTTTCAGGCCGAAACAGAACGCACAGCACCCCTGGGCCGTATTGGTCAACCAGAAGATATTGCGCTGGTAGCCGTATTCCTGGCCTCTGAAGAGTCTCGCTGGTTAACCGGCGAAACCCTGCTGGCCGGTGGCGGTGTACGCTAAAAATTAGAATCAAGATACAAGAGTCAGGAACCAGGAATCATTTTCTGATGAGCTGTTTCAAGGTAAAGTAAGTTTTTCCTTGATTCTTGACTCTTGTTTCTTGATTCCTGACGTTCAAGTTAATAGCTTTTTAATAGCTTTGCTTAATTATTAGGCAAAGCTATTCGCGATTATGGCAAGGACTAAAGAGTTTGATGAAAATGAGGTGCTGAACAAGGCAGTGGACCTTTTTTGGTTAAAGGGGTACAATGGTACGTCTATGCAGGACCTTGTAGACGGGCTGGGTATCAGCCGGTCGAGCCTGTATGATACTTATGGCGACAAGCACACCCTGTATATCAAGGCTCTGGAATGCTATCAATGCACAGCTTCTGCTAAAATATCACAGATTGTTGACAGCAACCTGCCTGCCAAAGAAACCATTAAACAGATCCTGGAGTTTATTACCGATGAGTTATTGGGCGACCACAGCCGCAAAGGCTGTTTCATGGTGAATGCCGAAGTGGAGGTTGCCCCACATGATGAGGCAGTGAAGCAAATGATCTGCCGGAATGATCAACAGGTGGAGGATATTTTTTACCAGGTGGTTAAAAAGGGGCAAGACAATGGAGAGATCGATCATACACAAGACGGCAGGGCCATAGCCCGCTCTATCGCCAACACCGTAAAGGGGATGCAGGTAAC